>Ga0307514_10000051_pt1 | contig 317073 bp, 337 predicted proteins | sample 16_EM_MG_FD_203088 | JGI IMG/M metagenome (GOLD analysis project Ga0307514, IMG submission 203088) | Populus trichocarpa ectomycorrhiza microbial communities from riparian zone in the Pacific Northwest, United States - 16_EM | ecosystem: Host-associated > Plants > Roots > Unclassified... | reverse complement strand
AGGTGACTTTACCTTTGAAGCTCTTATGGAGAACTGGCTGGTGGCGGTGGATCGGTAGGGAGGTACGCCGGAAGCTGAAGCTACATTCAGGGGTCAACTCGAAATCGTGAGAATGAAGGGACGACAGACAATCTTAGGTGTATGCTGTACTCGGTGTTAACTCATGATTATGGCATGGAGAGATAGAGAGGGATGACTTAACTTTGTGTTCTTGCGATGATGGTAGAGTTGTGGACAAGAAAGAGGGAGATGGGGGATGAAGATGAGAACGATATGGAGAATACGAGCGGCTATGAGAAATCAGGAGTACGACTTGCCTGATTGGGTTTAGAAGACCCCGTATCGGTGATATTACCCGCCGGATCGGGAATTGTACCTGCCGTATCGGGGATGGTCAATTGACTGGCACATGAAATTCTCTCAAGTCCCAGTTTCTCATGATGATTTCCCCCATCTCCTCTAATCTCTCTCTTTCTTGTGCTCAACTCTACCATCACCTAAGAACACGAAGTTAAGTCATCCCTCTCTATCTCTCCATGCCATAATCATGAGTTAACACTGAGTACAGCATACACCAAGTACAGCATCATCCCAAGATCGACAGTCCAGCTGCCGTCGCGCCTCCCTCCAAATCGACCGCCTCCAAGTACTCCTCCAATCTCGCTCGATCATAGCCTGCAAGTGCATCTCCAAACTCACTCGGTCACAGCCTCAGAGTGCATCTCTGAGTTCACTCGATCTCGGCCTCCAAGTGCATCTCCAAACTCACTCAATCTCGGCCTCCAAGTGCAGCTCTCAGTTCACTCAATCTCGGCCTCCAATTGCATCTCCAAACTCGCTCGATCACGGCCTCAAAGTGCATCTCTGAGTTCACTCGACCTCGGCCTCCCAGTGCATCTCCAAACTCGATCGGTCACGGCCTCCAAGTGCATCTCTGAGTTCCCTCGACCTTGGCCTCCCAGTGCATCTCCAAACTCGATCGATCACGGCCTCCAAGTGCATCTCCAAATTCGATCGATCACGGCCTCCAAGTGCAGCTCTCAGTTCACTCGATCTCGGCCTCCAATTGCATCTCCCAACTAGCTCGATCACGGCCCTCAAGTATATCGTTAAGGAGCCACGGTGGGTGTACGGAGATACAGAGGTAACGGAGGTGGAATGAGCGACGCGGAGTATATATTCGGGAGACCCCGGGGTAGATAGATAGACAGCATCTCATTTTCATCTCATCTTGTCATACAACGAAAATACACACTCTATGTTTCCCAACTTTTGGTCTCACTCGCTCTTTGCGAGACTTCGTGAATCCGCGCAATTGCGTGGGTCCTTATGCATTGCAATCCCGATGCAAGCGTGTATACAATGAACCCATTCCGACGTATGGTCACAGTTGGCCACAACGCCAGAGTGTTTGTTTAAAATAGGAGACCGACAGAGCGAGAAGAAACGGCGAAACGGCGAAACGGCGATCGGAGGGTGATATGCAACTCGACGCGTGGTATTGACGCCAGGGGCGGAGTAATCCGCCACCGGGGTGCCTCTGAAAGCTCTAACGGAGCGCGTCCACTCTGACGCAGCCAGTCCGCCCAGACGGAAATGTTTTTTGCTGATGCAGTTAATCTGGAGGCCTTTATTGGTGAGTATCTTCGGAACACTAATGGGTTGAGGGATTTTATGATTGGAAGAGAAGATTATGATGTGAAATATGTGGAGTTGTGTGGTGAACAGGCGAACCATATTGCAGCAAGACAGAACCATACTGACGCGGCGGTGACGAGCGCGAGAAAAATCAGCATGGAAATTAAAGAACAGGTGGAGCTGAGTCGGGAATATGACGAGGCTAGGGCGGAAAAGCTTGATGAGAGATTAAGCAAGATTGAGAAAAAATTGGCCAACATTGCACCAGTGAATATGGCCAGGATGATTGAAAATGCAATGAGTGATTGCATGGGAAAAATGGTGGATCAATTAACCGAGAGGGTGGTTAAGAGATTTGAGCATATGGCTGAGGAAAGCCAAAAGAAGGATGAAATCCAAAGGGGGAAACAGGTAGAAGCCACCCCGGAGGAGGAAGATATGAGCGATATTGAATTTGAGCCGGGAGCGGTCTTTTCAAAGGAAGAAAATAGGAAGGTTGAAAGAGCGATCTGGGCTGAGATGGAGGTGGATGAGTAGGTGCTGGAGCAATCCAAGCATGCACCTGTGATTCCGCCTGGAGGAGTTAGTCAGGAGTTTCTGCGTCTAGAGGTGGGACAGGTTACGATTCTGAAGAAGAAGCCAGTGGTGCCAGCGGTGCCACAACAAAAGAAGAAGGAGATGAAAAAACCGGAGGTAAAAGAGATACCAAAGGGACCAAAGGCAGGGGGGAAGAAGCTGGAGGTTGAGAAACCGATTGAAAAGAAGCCGGAAGGAAAGAAACCGGAAGAGAGGAAGAAGGATACGTGGGCGCAGCGAACGGCGGCACCAGCGCCATCGAAGAAACAACCCGAACAACGACAGCAGCAGCAACATCAAGGGGAAAATAAGAAGAAGGGGAATGGCTTCACTGAGGTGAAGAGGCAGCAACAGAAGAAAGAGGAGTTGAGGCCGGTCCCCCCAGGACAGAATTCGATGGAGAAGAGGAGAGTCACGTTTAAGAGGGATAACGGACTCCCACTTTCTCAGAAGAAAGATTTGGACATTTCGTCAGAGGTGAATAGAGCACTTTTTGAGGCAAAAGTCCCACATTTTGTGCGCATCCAAGGAGTTACGAAAAATACTCGAGGATGCTTGACAACAATTACGACCCCTGGAGCAACTGGTGAGATGCTGATTAGGTACAGGGAAATTGTGATTAGGGCGGCGAGAGAGGTGGACACAGGAATTGTGGACATCAAGACGAATGAACTCTGGAAGAGAGTGAAAATGCATGGTGTTAACTTCGACAGGTATTTGGGGAAGAAGATGGGAGGAGGGCTGGAGAAGTTGAGACAGGAGTTACAGGCTGAGAACAAGGGGGTGGTGTTGCCCCTCGCCATTAGCTGGATTGGAGGACCAAAAGATGTGCAGAAGAAGAAGACGGAGGGGAAGAAAGCATCGTCGGTTGTGTTTGCGGTCAAGGGAAGTAAAATGGCCGAGAAAGTTTTGAAAGGAGGGTTGAAAGCAGCAGGAGTGAAGTATGATGTGGAGAGGTTTATGACCGCTGGACCCGATTCCTTTTGTGGAGTCTGCAGCAGATGGGGACATGTTGAGGCGAAATGTGGGTCTCTGAAGATGCCGGGTTGTATGTTGTGTGTGGGAAGGCATTTGACGAAGGATCATAAGTGCAACATGGTAGGTTGCAAGGCTAATGCAGGACAGAACTGCACCCATAATGTTAATAAGTGCGTTAACTGCAAGGGAAATCATATTGCAAAGGCCAATGTTTGTGTTAAGAAACAGGAAGCTATCAAGATTGCGAGGGAAGAAAGGCAAACCTGGAAGGAGAGAGAGGGGGAACGCCGAAATGTGGTGACAGATCAGCAGAAGAAACCAGATCAAGTTGAGGACGGGGGACCTTCCACAGCAGAAGCCAAGAAGAAAGCCAATAATGATGATGAGCCAAAAGATAAGGAGCTGGAAGTCCAAGTTGTTTTGACACAGGCGACAACCGAGTTAAACTCCGACGCAGGGATCTCAGAAACCCCCATGAAGTCATGGTGAAGTGCATAATGCATAATTGTGGGAGGGGGTATGAGGCGACGATGATTGCGTTGGAAAAGGGAATTGTTTGGGGGGCTGATGTTGTGATGATGCAAGAACCGGTGGTAGAAAAGGAGGGATACAACATTAGTCACCCAGGATATGGATTGGTCAGGGGAGGAAGAACAATGACCGCGATACGAAGAGATACGCACCTGGAGTTTTCGGAAGTGGATATGGGGGGAGATGGAGATGTACAGGTGTTTGATATAAAATATCCCTTGGGGAGAGAAATGAGATTGGTGAATGTGTATGATCAGCTGAGGCAGGTGGAGGGGGTGAGAAGCCAAGGCAGATCGGCACGGACAGCAAGATGGAGTGAGATTATGGGGCGGAACAAAATCCTGTTAGGAGGAGATTGGAATGCTCACAGTGATAGATGGGATCCGGAATGCCCACCAAAAAGAGATGAAGTCTTTCTTACGAATCTTATGGATGAGTACGATTTGACTGATGTTACCAATGGGGAAGCGACCCATACGAGTATAAGAAATGGCAAAATTTCGAGATCGCTAGTAGATTTCTTTATAACGAAAGCCAGGATGGCCGACAATTTGAAGATATCTACAGATTTGGCAACTACTTCGGATCACGCGATTGTATGTGCCCACTTAAGATGGGATGAAGGGGAAGGGGCCAAAGTATCGAGAACGGTTTCAGGATGAGATATCGAAGGGTTCAAGTCAGAGGGGGAAAAAGAAAATTATGAAAAAGCCAAAAAATATGGGGAGGATAAGAGCTCAGAGAGACCTGTTTTGACCGAAGAAAGCAGCGGAGAAGAATTACAGAAGGAAGCTGAGTGGATACAGCGAAATTTTGTTAATCATCTTAATAGGTGCTGCAAGAAAGTAAAAGTTTGTGCGAGATCCAAAAGGTGGTGGAATGAGGAGATCGCAGAAAACAGAAGAATTTTGGGCTCGTTAAAGAGGGCCAGATGAAGGGGGGAAGCGACGCAGCAACAGGTTAAGAAGCAGCGGAGCAAAGTCTGAAGAATAATCCGACAATCGAAAACGAAGATGTGGCAAGATTTTTTGTCTTCAGCCACAAGAGATCAGGTATGGCAGGCTCTGAGGTATACAAAACCGGGGGGCAAGCAAACGACGAAAGCATTGAAATCCAGGGAGGGAGTAGTGGCGGAATCCTGGGAGGACAAAGCAGAGTTGATAAAAGAAGAAGCATTTCCGAAACCTTTGAAGGGTGTTGAGAGAAAGGCCCAAGCAGAGGGAGGAGGAATGTGGAAGAAAATTACTGATGAGGACATCCGATTGGCTCTGTTTGATCAATCAGTTAAGAAGGCTCCTGGTCCAGATAGACTGGGGTTTAAGGCGATCAGGTTATTGTGGGAGTGGGATGCTCCGAGAATAATTGCAATTGTAAAAATGACATTTAGATTAGGGATACACCCATGAGTTTGGAAGGAATCGAAGGGGGTGGTTATACCGAAGCCGAATAAGCCAGATTATGGAGTCGCCAAAGCATATAGAGTGATTACATTGTTGAATTGTCTGGGAAAAGTGGTTGAGAAGGTAGCAGCAAACGCAATAGCAGAGGAGTGTGAGCGAAGGCAGTTACTTCATGACGGGCAGTTTGGATGCAGAAAGAGAAGGTCAGCAATAGATGCGGTTGGAAGGTTGATGAAGAGAGTTGAAGAAGCGTGGAGCAGGGGGAATACCGCAGCGGTGTTGTTGATGGATGTTAAGGGAGCCTTTCCACATGTGGCAAAGGGCAATTTGACAAAAAGAATGGCAGAAATAGGGTTTGAAGCCGACCTGGTGAGGTGGGTGGAAAGCTTTATGGAAGAAAGAAAAGTGATTATGTCGATGGATGGAAAGAAAGGAGACAGTATGGATGTGGAAACGGGAGTTCCGCAGGGGTCGCCAGTGTCGCCAGTACTTTTCGTTATATACCTTTCGGGTTGTTTGGCAGAGTTGAAGAAAAAGAAAAAGAATGTGGAAGTGAGGGCATATCTTTTGTTGATGATGTGGCATGGGTGGTAGAAGGCGAGGATGTGGGGGAATGCACACAACGATTAGAGGGATGCGCCAAAGAAACACAGATTTGGGCGAAGGAAAACGCCTGTCAGTTTGACATTGAAAAAACCGAAGCGATTTTGTTTACTCGAAAGAGAAACAATAAGGAACCGAAGATGAAGGCCAAGATAAAGGTCAGGAATCATGAGGTTCAATACAACAAAGAAGCGACAAGGTGGTTAGGGGTATGGCTGGATAGTATGCTTACTCTGAATGACCACACCAAAAGACCTTTGCAAAGGCAAGAAGAGCTCAAAGCAGGGTGCGATCCTTGATGGTGAAGAAAGGATTAAGCCCGGAAGGATGTCAAAGAATTCAAATCGCTGCAGTACAGGCCGTTGCGTTATATGGAGCTGAGTTGTGGTGGAAGGGACAGAAGAACAGAGCGCAGGAGGTACAACAAATTTTAAACGAACAAGGCAGAAGGGTAACCGGATGCTTTCGAATGACATCTCAAGGAGCTTTGATGAATGATGCTGGACTTAGACCGGCAAATGCCATTCTTAATAACCGGGTTAGACGTTATAAGATGAGGCAAATGATGATGCCCGACGCTGCAGGCGGAGGGAAAATGTTAGAGATGGAAGGAAATGTGGTGCGAAGGGTGGAGGGGATTGATGAGTTGATCCTGGAGGATTACCCCTTTGAGAAGAGGAGATATGAGGGGACCACGTTACCGGAAATTAGAAAGAGGCTGAAAGGCCAAGTGATAATCCAGGAAGAAGAACAGGCGTTGGAAGAGGCGAAGAAAGAAAGAGGAGGCTTGGTTCTTTGGACAGATGGATCGAGAAAAGAAGATCAGTGGGTAGGGTGTGCAGTGGTATGGAAAGAAGAAAGGTGGAATGAGAGGAGGGTACACCTAGGCCGACAGTAGGAAGCGTTTGACGCAGAAATGTATGCGATGTCTGAAGCGGTGCAGATCGCAGATGAGATTTGCAGTAAGAGAGAAGTGAGGAGAGTGACGATTTTTACGGACTCCCAAACGACTTTAAGAAGAATACAGTCGGACGAACCGGAACCAGGACAAGTACTGGCCTTACAAACGATGAACTGGGAAAGCGAGTTGACCAATAAAAACATTCAGGTACAGTACCGGTGGGTACCTGCGCATAAGGGTGTGGAAGGCAACGAAGAAGCGGACATACAGGCAATGAAAGCGGCTTATAAGCATTGCGGAAGTTATACCAAAACGCAAAACCCGCCAAAACATTTGAATTATATATCTTTTGCCCATATTGGTCGACGGTTGACGGAGACGAAATGGGAGGAAAGTAAAGAAGAAATAAAAGAGATGGGAAAGAAATCGAGGCATAGTTACCAGTATGATTTGGTGAAGAGGGGGGGGTAACAGTGCAGTGATGAAATCCCAAAAATCGATTGCGGCGAGGTTTTATCAACTTAAGACAGGGCATGCTCTTATGGGGAAATATCTAATGCGCATCGGAAAAAGAAGAGATATGAAGTGCTGGTGGTGTGGGCACGAATATCAGACAAGAGACCACCTGTTTAAGTGGTGTAAGAGATGGAAACGAGAACAAAAGCAACTTTGGGTTGATGGGCAAGAGGGGGAAGAAGGGTATGAAGGGGTTGAAAAAGTGATGAAGAAGCCAAAGATTAGTTTGCCGATGTCTCTTGTTTTTGCGGAGGAAAAATGTTTGCGGGCACTGTTAGATTTTCTTTTTCTTACAGATGCCGGCAGAATTAGCAGAGTGGTGGAGGAGGCGGAGAACTCAGATCACGAGGAGTCGAGTGATGGGGGGGTGTAAAAGTTGATGTTGATTTTTGGCAGTTTCTTTTGTTGTTGGGGAAGAGGACTCTCGACTTTGCTTTTGTTTCTTTATGTTACGGAAGAAGCGGGGAGGAAATGTGTATGGGATATGCCATGGCTGCTAGCGGCCGAATGCAATATGATTACAAACAAACAAACATGCAAGATATTTAGAAAACGCCAACCAACCCCATACACGTTCAAAGAACTTGCGGGAATCGGGTGCCACGCTTGTAGTAGCTCCTGTCAGCGGTTTGTCCCTGTGATCCCACTCCGACTACTACTTATGCTGACATACATGCCTTTTCACTATAGTGTTAGGAAACTGGGAAGAACAAATAAAGACGTCAGTGAGCCATCCTTCCTTTGAAATAAAGGCCCTCTGATCCTAATAGTCATTTGCCGCCAAACTCACTGAAACATTGCGTTTATCACGGCCAAACCCGCCACATCAATCAGTCCGCCGATATTGTGCTAACTACTTATCCAACCATCGCACAAGCATATCAAAAAGACAGCAAGCAGAGCCCACTGCACACTGTCCATTGGTATCGCATCGTGCTGGACGAAGGTGTGTTTGGATGCAGCGTCGTCAATATGAAGCACCCAATTAATCTATGCCTAGCACATGTGATTCGAAATTCGGCCACCAAGCAATCGCAGGCAACCTGTGAACTCTCAGCTGGAAGGAGATGGTGCGTCACTGGCACCCCGATACAGAATAGTGCATCCGACATAGGATCTCTCTTCACCTTCCTGCGGTATCAGCCGCTCTGCCAGAAACCAATATTCAACCGTTACGTAATGACGCCGTTGAATGCACGACAGCATCACGGCATCCACAACTTGCGAGCTGCTTTAAAACCAGTCTATTTGAGAAGGACTAAGGATACCATCTCTCAACACCTACCGGTGCGGCGGGAGTTCATTCAGTATCTCACTTTTAGTCCGAGTGAGAAGCGACTTTACGAGGAACACGCAAAGAAATTCACTTCTTTGCCATCAAAAATCGAACATACAGCGGAAACGTTCCGCCAGCTTTTGACGCTAAGACTCATTTGCGATCATGGATATGACCTTTTAAACAGCTCACGAAAAGAACAGTGTTTCGAGATGCGTTGCTTCCAGTGCAGCTCTTATATGGCAGATGAAGCAGCTGGATATACCAAGCAAGCTTGTATTCATCGGCTCTTGTGCAGAGATTGCATAGAAATAAATCAGGAATCAAGTGACATTGAATTATCAGACCAAGATATATGCATCAAATGTCAAGTGGAAAGTCGAATATCAACAAACGAATTATTTAGCAGTTACCAAGGTCCATCGACGAAAGTCCAAGCAATCATCGAAGCAATCACCAATGAATTTACGGAAGGGACGGCTACTCCAATAAAACAGTATGTCCCTTCTCTCCGATTAAGGGTTCCTCCAGCTGATGATTCACTTCCAGTGTTATATTTTCCAGCTGGACCCGTATGTTGGACTTGATCAAGCGTGCCCTCGATAAGAATAACATTGCATCCTGCCGCATCGAAGGCTCTATGAACCGAGTGCAACGAAGCGACACTATCGATCGTTTTCAAAATGATCCACACCTCACTGTTATCCTTGTTTCACTCATGGCCGGTGGTGTTGGGTATCTCCCCATGCATAGGCGCCTGCCCACCCGAGAAACGATTGCTGACAGTCCCAGTATCAACCTCACTTCTGCATCACGTGTCCACATGGTCGAGCCCCACTGGAACCCGATGTGTGAGCAGCAGGCAGTAGAACGGGTTTATCGGTTGGTGATTCCTTTTCAGTCCGTACGTAGATATTTTTTACTTTCGTTGTGGCTGATGGCCGTAACTAGACTGGGCCAGAAACGGGAAGTAGTAATTACACGATATATCATGAAGGATTCATTTGAGATGGTAAACCGACCAGCAATTGAATAAACCTCTGTTAGATAGATACTCGATAACTAACCAACGACATAGTCGATACTCGAGCTTCAGCGGCGCAAGATAGAGTTAGCAAGACAGTCTTTGGAGCATCACCGTGCTGCACCGATTCGAGTGAGTCTGGATGAAGATAGAATGGATACTAGTTGATATCATTGCTGCATAAAGCTGGAAGTTGGATAGCCGCCTTTATCTACTGTATCTGGTACTATTTAGATCTAGTATGCTACATACTACTGTTCGAAGAACTTGTCTTGTTTGCAATACACTCGGATATTACGAAGGTCACATACCGTCTCTCTTTTCCCTATATGCTGTCTTGTTTTCCCCTGTACTTTTCCTTCAAAATGTTGTAGATACCTAGATCGAAAGATAGAAAATAGAGCTACTTAATCAGCTTTCTTCACCAAAAAATCCGGATCTTCCGCTCCTAATATTTTCTCCCTATCTCAAAACTCCTACAACAAACCCAGGCGGACGCTTACCTTATATCGTGCCGGTCCTTTATGCGGCAATAAACCTCATCTACTACATCTCCAGGTCGAGCTCTTACCCGCCAGATAGTAACTACGGCACAGGCCCTGACATGCATTATGCTACATCACTTTTGATGAGAAGCCTCTCTTACTCTCGCAATCCTATGACACCGTAGGTTTCTGGCATTGCTTTATCAGCCATTACCACTCTACCGAACATAGTTTGCGCTCACCCACGTGGCGGGTAGATTTTAGATGACGTCAGTCGCAGCCTACCAGCCATAGCTCGCGAACCCCTGGGTTCACAAACGGGTCGGAATATATGTTTGAGTATGTATGACGAATTGGATGCACGAACTCTTCAGCAAAAATTATCTACTTGGGAAACTTTTGGATAGACTTTTGATAATGAAAAATGGGGTTTTAAAGCCAAAAATACCTACTGACAGCATAATTTCTCTAAACCACTCAGCAATATTGCCGTTGTTATTACTCGCGTGGGGTTAGGGTCAACGAACAATGGCCAGAGGTTCCCATTCCATTCTTACTTCAAGGAATGATCCTTAGGTTAGTGATTCTTCGGTTTTTCTATATCTAGGATAGGTTGGGACCCCCCAGAGGCAACATTGATAGTGGAAGGCTTATTTATGCTCATGGTTGGAGCCAGTTTAAAGTTTGTAGTAGAAATCCATAGCCTGTTTGTGATCGGGTTCGGTGGACAAACCTAATGGGTACGATGAAAACCAAGCCCATAATTTCTATATCTGGCTTGTACAAATCTTAGGAGACGATCCAATGTGATGTTCTAGGGATGACCGCCAGATTTTCAGTTTCGTAAGGCTCAGCAGCTTTATCGAAGTGACTTATCGCAAGGACTTTTCAATAAGTTTTCCCCATAGTCTTAACGTCACCATCATTTATAAATTTACAATTTAGGCCGACGACGATAATAATATGTGGAGTATCCCAAATCCCCTTCAGGAGGGCGAGGCTTGAATATATAGTATAACATTACTTGCAGTCCCCACGACTCGAGCTCATCAAAACTGGTGGTTTAAATCATAGAATACCTGTACTACTACATCCCATCCCTTGTGACTTCAACCCCAAAGTCCAGGCGAAGGTCCAAACTCTATCAACGAACTCTATCAGCTCGGCCCAACCTCACCAAAAGCTCCCAGTGCCACATCCGACATAAGTATAAAACCCACTCTCTCCCTCCTCTCGCGCGTGCCAACTCCATTCCCACCACACACACACTATGAACGGACTCTCCCCAACCCAGGGTGCAAAGTCATGTCGTCCTACTTGGATGGCACCACGAACCGATGAAGAAATGCGTGAGAGAATGGATAATTACTGCCATGACATCGTTTGTCTGTATCCCCTCCCTCCCCTCCCCTTCCCGTCCGCTGATCCATAGAAAAGCAAACTGCCGGTTCCTCAACCCCTCCGCAAAGTGTATCAAGATCCGTACCAGCTGTCGGGTGGACAAAGACGAGTGGAGTGCCCACGCAATCGGGTACACGGATCGGGACCCGTCCTCGTCGGGGGATCTATATCCGACGCAGCAGTCGTCGACATCACTGCCCAAAGATGCGTGGGTACTCACATCGGTCACGATCGGGTTCCCGGATCCCAGGCTGAGTCAGTTCTATGAAGGCCCCGCGAAGCATGCGGAGAATATCAATCCCAATGATGCTGCTGTATGGGCGTTGTATCTCAAGAGCGAGGAGCTGGTATTGAAAGATATGAAGAGGTTGGATGTGAGTTTAACCCGCCCACAAATGGGCGACTGGATATAACTGACTGAGTTTAGAAGGAGGCAGATAAGCATGACTTTTGTACAAAGCTCCCGGACCAGGATCAAGTCGAAGCAGAGAAGGCCGAAGCAGCGAAGGCCCCAATCCAACTGGTCAGTTCCAATGAGCCTAAGGAGGAGGCAATGGAGAAGGATGGGGACGAGGAGGACGAGGAGGGTGAGGAGAATCAGGAGAATCAGGAGGATGAGGGAGAGGGAGAGTACGAAGAGGACTCAGACTCGGACTCAGACAAAACCGACGACGGGGAAGAGGATTCAGATGATGACGACGACGACGACGACGAGGAGGAGGAGGAGGAGGAGGAAGAAGAAGAAGAGACGCCGACTAAATCCCAACAACCAAATTCGACTCAACTACAGCCATCACCATCACAGAACGGCTCCTCCTGTAGCTTTTCCGGATGTTCGGGAATGTGCCTCAGCTACCCCAACCTCCATCCCAACCTCAACTTCTTCCCGAGTTCCGAGCCCGATAAATCATTCCCCTGGCACGACTTCGTGCCAGCAATCCCGCACCCGTTCCAAGTGGATCTCGAATCCTTCATATCAGAGCAAGATAAGGCCGCATTCATTGAAGCATCGGCGCCGCGCCCACCCCTTGGGCGTAACGCATCACTCGCTGAAATAAACCAGGTCGCACCAAAACTTCCCCAGGCGCACGCTTTGATCCGCTTGCTTAATATTGACCTACACGAGGAAAAGGGCATGAGCAAGAGAAAGTCCAGCAACCTCATAGGTCATCTCCAGCAGGTATTGGAGTTATGGAAAACGGCTGAGCAAGATTTCAAACAGGCCGTTGCGGTCAAGGACAAAGTCGAGGAGAAGCTCCGACGTGCAGAGGGACATATTGAGCAGTTGGAGCTCGGGAAGAAGCGGGGTGTCGCAGAGCAGGAAGCAATTTTAAGGCATATGCGTGAGGAGAGAGAGCGTGCGGAGAAGCGGCTGGCGGCGGAGTTCGAAGCTGTAAAGAAGCAGATTACGGAGGCGCATCAGAAGGAGCTTGCTCAGCTGAAGGCAGAGCATGCAGCAAGAATGGAGCTGCAGAAGAAGCTAGAGTGTGCCGGAAAGGAAATGATCCGAGCGCAGCAGAAGGTGGTGCGGGAGCAACTGGAGGACGAATATGAGCGGGAGATGCAGGAGAACAAGGAGGAACATGAACGGGAGATCCAAGAGATTCAGAAGGCCCACCAGAGGGTGTTAGATGGGGTCAACCAAGATTTACAGGAGAACCAGCAGGAACTAGATGAAGAGCTCCAGAGGCTCAAGGAGGCCCACCTGAAGGAGTTGGACGTGGTTAAGCAGGATTTTCAGGATAATGAGCATAAGTATGAGCAGGAGATCAAGGAGCTCCGGGAGGCCCACCAGAAAGAGCTGGATGCGGTCAAGCAAGATTTCCAGGAAGACGAGAAGGAACGTAAGCAGGTGCTCCAAGGGCTCCAGGAGGCCCACCAGAAGGAGTTGGATGGGGTTAAACAGGATTTGCAGAGGCAAAAGGAACACAGTGCGCGCCTTGTCAACGTCATCACGGTTTATAAAGAAAACGACACTAAGAACGACCAGAAGTTCAACCAGGAGAAGCAGCTACTTGTACAGCAGGTGTCCGAGATCTCTACAAAACATCACGACGCTATGGGCGCAACCCGTCGACTCAGCCAGGCCCTAGCTCGCGTCACGGATGACCATACGGCAGAGCTTCGGAAGATTCGGGAGGCGCATATCTACGAGCTTGAAGGGCTCCGCAAAGAGGCAGTCGGAGTACAAGAAAAAGAGCGGCAGAACCAGGAACAGATCGTTTGTTTGACGAAGACTTGTGAGGAGCTCGAGACGGGTCTGAGTCGAGCTCGGGAGATTCGACAGATGGAGACAGCCGAATTTGAGAGAAAAGAGGAGGAGGGTCGAAAAGAAATCGATTCATTGCAGGAGACTTGCAAAGAGCTCAGAGAGGCCGTCGTCCAGGTTACAAACAACCACATGGCAGATCTTAAGAAGGTTCGAGAGGAACATGTCCATCAACTCCAAGAGCTCCGCGAAAAGGAGGCAGCCGAAGCACAAGGAAATGAAAAGGAGTACCAGAGACAAATCGGTTCATTGCAGGAGACTTGCGAGGGGCTCCGAACGGCTCTCATTCAGTCTGCAAGCAACCACACGGAAGACCTTCAAAAGATTCAAGACACACACACCCAGAAGTTCACGGAGCTCCAAGAGCTCCGCCAAAAGGAGGCTCTCGAAGCGCAAGAAAAAGATGAATGGAACCAGAAACACATCGTTACATTGATTAAGTCTTACGACCAGCTCAAGTTGTGCCTGACTCGAAATCAAAACAGTCACGCGGTAGACATTCAGAAGATTCGAGAGCAACACGCCCACACACTCGAAGAGCTCCGCAAAAAGGACGCGGCCGAGACACAAGAAAAAGAGCGGCAAACCCACGACCAGATCGTTTCATTGACGGAATCCTGCGACAGGCTCAAGGCGGCCCTGACTCGAATTACAACCATGCACACTGAAGAATCCCAGAGGCTTTTCGATATACACGCCCAGCAGCTTCGAGAGCTCCGTGAGAAGAAGGCAGTTGAAGCTCAAGAGAAAGAGGAGTGCCACCGGGGACAGATCGCTGTATTGGCAGCGGCTTGCGAGGAGCTCAAGGCTAACGCAACCCGGGCTTCTGTGGATCTTCAAAATATTCGGAATGCACATGCCGACGAACTTCAAAATGAGGCGGTCAAAGTACAACACAAGAAGCGTCAGAGCCAGGAGCAGATCACCACACTGGCGGAGACTTGCAAAGAGCTCAGAACGGCCCTAGATGAGCTGAAGAAAACACATGCCGAGGAGACCGCCGCAGCTCAGCGTAAGGACGAGGAACACGCGCGACATGTCGAAGCCACGTCCATCTCGCTATCGAAATACGCCCAGGAAGTAAAAGACAAGAACTTAGAGCTCGCGGAGCTTTCGGCTGTAAAGCAGCAATACGAGGTGCTGAAAACCCAATACGACGATCTCGAGCGAACCAATGCCGACGAGTGCGCCATAGCGAAGAGCCAGGCTAAGCAGCACAGCGAATACGTTGAGCGGAAGCTACTTTTGTCCTACAACAGCCGACTAAAAGACCTAAAAGACGATCTAAACGACTCCAAAGCCCACAATAAGGAGCTGGCCTCCAAAATCGCCGACGCCGAACGTTTGAGCAAGACCGAGAGCGCCACGCTTGAGAAGCGAATCACGCAGCTGCAGGAAGAATACAAGACGCTGAAAGAAACGTCCACCAAAGTCGAGGAAATGTGTGCCAACACTCTCAAAGACGCTGATGCGCATTACAATGTCGTGATTAACAGTCTCCGCCTCGACTTCGACAAACAGAAGGCCCAGCTCGAATGCACCTGGGCGCAGAAGCTGGAAGATTTGAAAGCAGCACACGCCACCGAGATTGGAGGTATGCGAAAGTCCCTGGCGGAGGAAAACGACAGCCAGGTTGTCAAGTTTAATCAGAAAATGCAAGATAAAGAGATGCGGATCAAGGAGCTGAACGATACACACCTAGTCATTCTCTCAAAACTTGCGGCAGCAGAGAAACACCTCAAAGACTCCACCGAGGCAAACAACTTGAATAAACAAATGATGGAGGCTCATCTCCGAGGTTTTGAATCGCGGGTCGACAACTTTAGGTCCCGAATTGACACATACTATGAGCCCACGCTCAAGTTACTTGAGAAGGAGCGTAATGAAGCCCTAGCTACTCTCGCGGGCAGGGATGTGCATGTTGGAAAGCTGCGTGCGGATCTTGATTTGGCGGAGGCGGAACGAAATATGTGGAAAAGGCAGTCGAATGCTGCCGGGGAGAAAATAACTATGAACGAGGCCGAAGTTCAGGCCATTGAGGAGGAGCTGGCAACTGCTATGGTAGACCTGGAAGATGAGTTCGAGCTGGTAGAGACGCCATGACGGTGATGAATTTGATATTCTTTATCTGCTTCTTTTTCGTTCTTTTGGTCCTGATATTAATATTTGTCTTCGAGTTGTTGCTTTATTGGGTGACATCGTCAAAAGTTCAAGAGTGTAGAGATTGCGGCATCGATATGTATTCCTCTGCGAGGGTTCTAGAATGTCAAAAAGTTCCTGTTTCTACACAAGTACTTTCGTAATAAATAAAAGTTAAAGGAGTTTGTCAATGTTTTGTATCGAATTTGTGGTGGGCGTCACTCGACGGAGCCATCTGCGCCAGCCATTGTTAAGCTTCCGGCCATGTTCCAGGGAATAAGACGCAGCTATAATAAGTAATTAAAGCATTGTAATGGAAAAGTACCTAATTTTTCAATCTCGACCAGGAAGAAAGGAAATTGGCGACAAGCACAAGCACGATTGTATATGCCACAATTTCCACCATGAAAGCGCCCAAATAATATGTATGAAGTACGAAAGCGATCCCAACAAAGTTCATTGCCAGCCTGGTCAAACCTTACCGACCTTAGATGCCTTCGCAGTCACTTCGTACCGACCGCCATCTCGGTAAAACGGTATTGTACTCTGCCCAGCAACTGGAGCCATGTGTTAGCATGGTTTTTAGGTGGGGATAGGTTGGCGGACCGTATGATATTGATGCTAACTATCAACACGATTCTGGAATGCAATCTCCCCAAACCAACGGCCCACCAAAAGTTTCCCCAGCCTCAATTTGCATATCATCTGTGAAGTTGTAGTTGACCCACCGGTTGTCTGCCTCTCGTTCGGGTGGTGGTGGGGGTGGTGGTGCTATGGGCGTCGTGGTGGTGATAGTGGTAGTATCGCTTGCCGTATCTTGCTCAGCATTCGCAGCAGGCGTCTGTTTCGCAAGCCGACTGGCAGCTACGGCCTCCTTCTTTTCCTTCTTCCTTCTTGCCTTCTCTTCCGGTGCAACCCTCGGTCTTCCAGGCCGAGGATGTGGGTCGAGACAATCCGGTGCCAGCAGCTCTACCAGAGAAACTTGTTCGGCGATAGGTACCTCAGCAGCAGCCTTTTTCTCCTTCTCCACAATGCACTCCCTCGAGTACAAAGAATTGAGCTCATCATCGATACCGGCTAAGAAATCAGAAGCCTTGTCGGGATCTGCAGGCACGCCGTCCCCCGACGCCGCCGCATCACCGTCTCCAGCGCTCCCAGCACGCCCCTCTTCTAACCTTTTCCGCTTCGCGACAGCATTTTGTACGGCGTGGTTGAAGATATTATTAGCGGTTGACTTTGGCACACCAACTTTGGCCGAAATTTCTCTCCAGGACATTGGCTTCTCCGGGTTTGCGAGGCGCAGAGCTACTATGGCGGCGCGCTTCCGTGGAGAGACCTGACAGCCGGCTGCTGTGGAGGGAAAGCCATTAGTTAACCGTGTTGCTTGTTTAGCCAGGGAAGCGCTGGTAGACAAGATAGGTCTGCAGCACTTACTGACTTACCGGCAGGGGAGTCGGGGGACGCCATTATTTAGAGTGGGTTCTGCCAAACCACGGCTTTGGGGCACAGTACACGCGGCATTCAGGCCTGGAAATTACCCGGATGCGGGGTGCTGACATGACTTTCGATCCCACCGGAGTTGCGAGTTACCGGCCGTTTCGTGTTTCGATATACAAAGCTGCCTGTAGATGCATTCTAAGCCAACTGACAGCATATCCTTCTGCTCGGGCGAGAGTCCTATTGGTTTGTCGAATCATAATAATACCTGTATCCAAATGTTCCAACCGTTGAGAGTCACCAATAAGCACTCGCTCACTAGTAGACAGCTTGGGCTAGAGCACCCGTTCATATTTAAGCTTAGGTTCTTTTGACTTCTTTATCAAAAGCTGTTTCTGAGCCATCTGCCAGCAATTTATACATTTTGTGGGATGGATGCTGAAATGCACTCTTGTCTCAGTGGAGATTGAATTGCCGCGGGAAGCAAATGATACCTACCTAGGACCTCTTGCTTACGACGAGAGCTTGGATGAAGAGTGACTTCGCCATTTCATCATCACCGCGAGAACCAAGGTGGGCGACACTCTCTAACAACAACTCGAATCTACGCCGAGATTTGACCAAGATCAGCAACCACAGATTAGCGCAACTATCTGATATTCAAAAACGAGGTTCTGCGAGCTCAAACTCGCTTCGGAATCACGATGGAGTCGTCCGCTTCACCACCATCGACCTCTTCCTGTCATTCTTCGTTTAATGCATTTCGCTCGGGGTGTCGACAGAAAGTTAAACGAGCCATTCACACAGCAAATAAAACCTACATTTACGGCTGGATTGTAAGCTCTTTCACTCTCTCGCTCGCCACACTTCCCCGAGATGCTTCTTTTGCTAATATCATGCCATAGCCCGTACTGAATACCATTATCCTCTTCCTCGAAATGGCCATCGTCGCACAGCTTGTCCGGCGATATGACCACTATTTCGACACACGACCAGTATTGACCATGATGGTTACAAACTCGGTGAGCTTCCCTCCATCCTCCCTCTCGTTACACCAGAAACTAACCATCCTCCACATAGATCCTCAACGGCATAGCCGACACCGTCGCACAAACCGTCACCGCAGTCCGTCGGCGATCCGTGCTGGACTCCACCGCCAGCAACAAACCCGACAAGCTCGCAATCGAACTCGACGAGAAGCTTCCACACTACGGCGACGAGCTAGTTCCAACGCACTCAACACACCTGCTTCCTCCACCATTCGACTTTGAGCGACTGATACGGTTCGCATCGTGGGGCTTCGTCATCGCGCCGTTCCAGTTCAAGTGGCTGAAATTCCTCTCACGGGTGTTCCCACTCACCTCCACTTCCGCCACTGTTCCTGCGCTCAAGAGGGTCGCGATGGATCAGTTCATCTTCGCCCCCGTCGGACTGACGGCGTTTTTCACGTACATGACGTATGCCGAGGGTGGGAATACACAGGCGGTCAAGAAGAGGTTGAGCCATGTCTTCATCCCTACATTGAAGGCGAATTATATGCTCTGGCCTGCGGTGCAGCTGCTGAATTTTAGGGTTATTCCGTTGCAATTTCAGCTGCCATTTGCGAGTACTGTGGGAATTGCGTGGGGGACGTATTTGAGCTTGACGAATTCGAGTGCGGATCCTTGAGTGAGCGCTGTGGGGTTCGGGATTACAAAGGGGCTTAATCAAGTGGGCTATTCTAGTCTAAGTATCTGGCCGATATTTTACAGTTTCTGAGTTCATTTCTTTTGTTTCGGTACAGTTTCATTAATAACAACTACTTTCTGCTTCTATTTTCTGCCTTCTAGATTGGAAGGGGAGATCTATTCCATTAGACCCGTGAATACATGAAGCTTTTCTTCCAACGGCTCTTTTGAGCACAGCACTGGAGTCTATGATATAGGACTGCGGAATTGTGGACCTTGCACATCACCTCGCTGCCTTAGATGCCAACCTATCTAGTCTTCCAGATTATTCATACAGACCAGACTGTCAGCACAAGACTGCTCTCAACTCTACAAGATCGGCTGTTGCCTTGATTATTGTATCATTTAATCACCACTTTTACAACCTGTACAGATATTCCATGGCGGATGACCAAGATTGTTTCCATTCCATAATTCAGGCACAGAAGCTGCCATCAAGAGATGATTTACGCCATGTATTGCCACCCATCTACTTCTGCCCCTCCCACTGAACACCAACCCACTCCTCAACCCACCCAGCCCCATTCGCATCCCTAACCTTCGGCACACAAGTACATGTCGCCACAATCACCGTACCCCACTCCATTCCATCTAAACTCAAACTATCCCCCTCCAGCACCGTGATAGCATGGGGCATAATCTGAAACTCAAAAACCCTCTCCCTCTTCCCACACCCTCCACACGGCGGAATCCTCCTTGTCGAAAACGTCTTCTCAACCAGTAAAGTCTTTGCGACCTCCTCGTCGTGAGAATAGAGCAGCGGCGTACCACCCCTCTCATACCGCAGCACCTGCTCGGGGTTCTGTCCCACGCGGTCCGCAAACTTCTGGAATGCCGTGTCGAGCACGCCGTCGTCCGCGTCGCTGTTGGAGACGGGGGTGTCGTCCGAGTCAAGGACTTCAGTGATTTTTTGTGGGGGAGGGGGAGAATCGGGGGCTAGTGTTTCGTAGTCGGCGTCGAGGTAGAAAAGCGGGTAGGTGTGTGGTAGTGGGGAGGGCCAGGTTTCTGAAGGGCCGTAGAGGAGGGGTTCGGGAGCGGGAGCGGGAGCGGGAGGGGTGGAGATGTGGAGGGCTTCGGCGAAGGTTTTGGTGAGTTCTTTTTGCGGTGGGGGTTTCGTCGTTGCTGAGAAGGGGTTCGCACTCGCACTCGGTGTTGTCGAGAATGGGTTTCCGCTTGCTGAGAAAGGGTTCCCCGTAGTCCCAGAGCCGGAGCCAAATAGTAGATCTCCAGCTCTGGGTGCTTCTGCAGCTGCTTTCTTCCGTTCTTCCGCCCTCCTCGCCTCCTCCTCCTTCGCCTTCTTCTCGCGCTCCTCAAAGTCCCGTGCCACCTTCACTCCGCGTATTGCTTTCACGCTGCCCTTCTTCCGCCGACACGTCTTCTCCTTGCACGCAAACACGTAGAACATTCGCTCATGTGGGCTCTCAGGGATGGCTCCATTGAGCTGCAGTAATAATGACATGAGTTTATTGCAGCACGCACATTTCGCGAGGCGGGCGTCTGCAGGTGAGGAAGGGTGTAGCCATATCTACACTCCGTACACCATCAGCAACAAAGCTCCATTTCGTCTCTAGGGACGAGAGGACAAACTGGTTCACCGCCTAAATGGCTAATTGTGTCGTTTCCGGCTTCTTCCTCGGCGTATCCTAGCAGTACTTTCGTCTCAGTGTAGTCCTGGATATCTTCGTCATCAGAATCGTTGTAGGGCGGCATCTTTGTATACTTGTAACGAGAAACGGTGAGGATGGACGGCGGGGTTGAACAAAGTTTGTCCGGCCCCCGCACTAGACGCAATCAGGAATAGTTGCGGCTCGAGTGACATCGAGCTCCGACGAACTGCCACCTCCGGAATTCAAGTTCCTGCTACAACGACAGCAACTATGGCAGCTCCAGCATCGTCTTACAAAGACCGCCAATTCCTGGCCGTTATCGGCGACGAGGTTTGCATTCCCCCCACCGCTGCACTCGCACCGCGAAGACCTAACGTTCTCCCTCTGAAGGACACAGTAACAGGCATGCTCCTCGCGGGGATCGGCCACGTTACGCCCGCGCCAAACAGCAGCAAGAACTTCCTGATCGTGGACGCGAAGACGGAGACGAAAGATATCGAGAATACGTTTGATGAGTTTACGTCGAGGAAGGATATTGGCATTTTGCTGATCAACCAGCACGTGCGTGCCCCACCACCACGAAGGAAGAGAGAGTATTGATTATGGGGGACTAGGTTGCGGAGAAGATACGGTATCGCATTGAAACTTTTACGGATGCGTTCCCGGCTGTCCTCGAGATTCCGAGTAAAGACCATCCATACGATCCCGAAAAGGATAGTGTTTTGAGGAGGGTGAAGAGGCTGTTTGGAGAGTAAACGATTGGCGGTTCTACAGCAGGAGGGTGGGGGGCGAGCGGGGGGTTATGTCACTTTGTGGATACTCATGGGTTAGAATGCTGCTGGTGGTGTTGATGGATGGATGGATGGACGATGCGTGATATCTTCAATTCAGGTTTATTTTACCGCAATACACGGCGTTTACACGGGAGGCTCGGGGATCTATACCGTGTAATAACGTGTAGCTCGAGCTAGGGTTAGTACATCATCCCCATCTCCTCCTCTTCTTTGAACTTCTCCTCCGCTGCCTTCCGTTCCTCTTCCATCTGTTTCTTTTCAAACTCGTCATGCTCATCTCTGTGATCAATCCATCTCTCCTGAATATCCTTCGCCTCCATGCCCTCAGCCCACCCACCCCTCATAGCGACTGCCCACACACTATCCCCCGCACCCTCCGCCTCCCCAAACGCATACCCGCCCGCTCTATCAATCGCTTGCAGCAGATGCGTCATACTCTTCTTATCTTCCACCGCCAGCGTCTCAAAGTTAACCAACGCAAAGCTCTCCACCAAGTCGACGATAGCCTCATTCAGTTTCGCAAACTTCTTTGTCCTCTCATCCTGATCTAGCAGCGGGAGCAGATAGTTTAAATCCTGCACCTCCGTATAAAATTCCAGATTAAACGCCAGGGGGCCATAATCCCTCAAAATATCGATCTTGGAGAGGACATTGATATGCGGCAAGTCAAGCTGCAGCATACTCCGCAGCGACAGCAGCAGGATCGAAATATACTTCGCAGGGTCGGTGATATAATGTGCGTCCACCAGGTGCACTACGACAAGCTATTCCTTCCCCCCACATCAGCCCCACCTTCTCCCACACAGAAAGGAATTAAAAACGGACTCTATACCCCATTTTCTGCAGGCGCATGAATATCTTCCTCAAACTCGCATGGTGTGTAAACAGCTCGACCTGTCCCGGGCAATCGAAAAGGACGTAATCTTTTCCGAGCCTCGACAACCCTTCCTCAAGCCACTCGATATTCTCCTCGAGCTCTTCGAGCGCGTACATCACGCCGCCGTTTGGACCGAGCCCCTCCTCGTCCATGATCTGGTCCAGCGTGATGATTGAGCGGATGTCGAGCGCGCACGGGTAGCCGGTGGCGTCGTTCGCCGGGTCGAGGTTCACTACGGCGCTCTTGCGCCCGATCGCTGACATGAATTGGTGCATGCCATTGCAGTAGGTGGATTTTCCGGAGCCTGGGGGGCCGATGACAAGCTGAGAGAGTTAGGAGGTGGTGATGTCGGCAGTGGGGGGGATGCTTACTTGTGCGAAAGGCATGATGGAAGGGAGGTGCGGTGTAGTGGGGTTGGGTTAGGGGCGGGTGGTGTTTGTTTGGACGTCAATGCAGAAACTCTCTTTACAGGTTGTCATTTATGACATTACGATTCATAGCTATAGTTGGTGCAAGAGTGATTAATGGAGGTAGCAATCACCCACCTGGTCCATAAACCACAGGCTGAAAGTAAGACATACGAGGTCTATTTCTTCCTAGTTCATAAGATCCACATTATCACTTGTTAAATCCGTGAACACCAGGCGACCAATGGAGGAAGATTGTAATATGAGCCGGTATAAGATATAGAATTTCACCGACGATACCCGGGCAGCGTGGCCACTTAGGACATAATGCCGCATGTCCGTCTCTATTCGAGGCGTCAAATTAAAGGGCGTGTTGCTAGGATATTTTTTTATTTCCACTTTCAGTATGCCCTACGGTACCATCGGTGCGGCATCTGCTTGATCCGCGTTCCGCTCAAGCGACTGCGGCTTCACTGTCATCTAAGAGTCTGGGAGAACGGTGCGGGCAGAGTACATACAATATTCCACTTCTAATCTACACCATACGGAGAACTAGATGTCTAGACAGCATACTAAGTATTTCTACTAGAGTATCATTGTCCACATCTAATACACCTAATAAATCTCCTCTTCCAACCCCACCTCCTGTTTTCCAATAACTTCGCTGTTTTACATTCAACATCAAACCGGTTCAACAAAAGCAAAAACACGAAAAGTAAAGCTGGTATAAAAAACTGAAACTGAAATCTATGGCAGCAACACAACTACCTAGTCGAAATAGAAACAGCTTATCTTCAGTGTAATAATCAAACAAAAAAACAGCAATAAAAATAGAAATATTATCATAAGGAAAAATATACAAGAAACGGATACCCTATGTTATTTTTGCTGTTGAATCGAAAAGAAAACAAACGAGGTAGGCGTATCTACTCGCTTCTCCCATCCCTAGAGAATTCCTAATACCCTTTCCCACACGCCGTGCACTAATTCATGACCACAGTAAAAGACATTACCGTTAGATCCCAACCCCAGATACAATACTACACCACTACCACATGCCCATCTTCGCTGTGGCTCGAAACTTCAGCTCCGATATCCAGAGCGAATGACAAGGTGTCCATCGCTCGCTTATGCCTTGCGGCTCCTCACACTGCCATTCTTCTTTGCACTGCCGTTGACTTTTCCGTTGCCGTTGGCCTGAATACTGTTGACAACATCCTGGGAGAACTTGGGGTCAATGGCAATGTTGCCGTTCGCAACCGCCTTCTTCGCGGCTCTTTTTCCGGCCAGCTTGTAGGTACTGAAGTAGAAGCTGATGAACAAAAGAAGGTAGCTGCTCAAGATACCACAACCAGAGAAAGCGGCGAACTCCTCACCGGCGCACTTGCCAGCATTGGGGATCCAGGGCCAGTAGGTGGAGGTGAAGTAGGTGTAGGACGCAAAGTAGACGAATCCTATAAAAATAATAAGCAACAGAAACGCCATGTCAACGCGCAAAAGGATACGAACCAAGATCAATGATAAACTGCAAAATCTGAAGACGGGTAATCCACTGTTTCCACCAAACTCGAACACCGCGCGCAGACTGGTAGTAGTACCAGTACATGACAACGTGGACTAAGAGGTTAATGGTGATGGGGACCCATGACTAGCGCCGCGTCAGCATTCCCGTGTCTTTACCGATGGATCGTGTCAACATACCACAGCAGTAGAACCGATGAGTTGAGTATAACAAAGCAGAGCCGTGGCACCATGATGATAGCAGTGTAAAAAGGCTATTCACATTGTTGGTGTAAATGGATTTCAAAAGGCTACTTGTATGCACTTACTGAGAGGCTTCTTCTTGACAACGAGGAAGACGGTATCCAAAAGCTCCACAAATTTCACGAGATAGTTCAACTATAAACGTGTCAGTAATGTCACATATCAAGAACGATTGAAAAAGGAGGAACCCACATAGTACAAAGTCACCAGAGGCTTGGTCCACCCACCGGCGGTATTGCAGATGCTGTAGAAGAGGCCGTGGTTGTAAACCGTCGGGATCAACTGCTCCATAAACAGCACCAAAAGAGCGCCGGAAACCAATGTCAAAAGCAAGTTGTGAAGCTGAAAGAGATACCGTAGCTTGAATGCCGACACATTCTTCATGAGAAATCGGCCACCGAATATTATTGCGTAGTATGCAACGATTGTTGAACCAGCCGTCTTCAAGTTCCCTAAAAATGTATCATCGTAGGCGAATTCGAAGTCGGTGGCCTTGGTGCCCATCGCATGTGTGTAAAAAACATCGAATATCGGCCACAGATGTACACCGAAGGGTCGCTCAATAGAGGGTATTTGAATGTCAATAGCATTGGCAAGCTCTACCGCAAATTTCGTCGCGCACTCCATTATGGCAAGAGGTGTTAAATCGTATTATTATAAGGTTGTAGAGGTTGGCCAGTGCGCTTGAAAAGGAATGAGATGTGTGAAAGAGGGACACAGGTTCAAGCTGACGCGTGGAACCTTGATGGAGTGCGACGGACGAGGAATTAAAGAGCTGTAGAGGAAGGGTGTTGATTAAAGAAGGGATGGGTAGCGCAGGAGAGAAGGATGGTGGTCGTGGATAGCGGGCGACGGAAAGGGGTATAGAGTGCTTGGTAAATTTCACGCGCGGAGTTACTTTTGTACTGGGGCGGACCGGACCGACTCAGGCACGTGAAGAAAAGGAGGAGTAGCAATATGCGCAGTCAATAGCTGCAGACATATCGCGATGGTCGGGCTTAGTAGATGCTATACCCTCCAATGGCAGCCCATGTTACGGTGCATCGCGACATTGGCCAGTCCGAAGCGCATACAGTGTTGAATAATCGCGTATTGTCTGTTTCCCAGGTTCAGACGGTAGAACATCTGCGTGCGTCGGTCTAGAGCCATCTCTCGTCCTTCTTCGGCTTCACCGCTTCACAGCGTTGTCACTTTTCTGCTCGTGATTGTCTTTTCTGTCCTCTTGCAGGCTTCAGCCTCGAGTATTTGTGCACCCAGACCAATTGCCGAGCCTCTTCCCCAAGGTTCAAGCCGCCTGCGCCGCTTCTGTTCTCTAATCCGCGCCTATCGCCCGCAGATCTCGTCCTGCATCAATTGGCCAATCATCGTTTCATTCATACGGACGGCTTCGTCCACCAGCACCAGCAAAATTCATCCCAGGACAATACCGGGTCCAAGTCTCCGTTTCGTCACCGCCTCCAACCCCCTCCCAATTCAACACCTACCATCCGTCAATCTCCACTCTTCCCTTGCACCCCACCTTCGAAATGGCCTTCCTCCGCATTACTGCTGCCGCCAGGCCCACTATTCGCACCTCGGCTACCCGAACCGTTGCACCTCGAATTATCGCAGCTCGGATGGGCGTGAGGAACTACTCCGATGCCCATGAGGAGAGTTTCGAGGAGTTCACTGCTAGGTAAGGAATCACGCGCGAGGCTCTGTTTCGTCTACGTTCAACCACTCGTTCTGCGGACCAATTTATTCGTGTTTGCGAGTGACCGGAAGCACACTGGACATGTTTGGTGCGGTGTGGGGTGATGTCGATCAATATCGACTTCTCTGGACGACCAATCAACCTCCCCCCACCCGACGACAACACCACACCACCAATAACAGAAGAGGATTTGCAAACATCTGTGTGAGAGAGTGATTGGCTAATTACTATCAATTCTAGATATGAGAAGGAATTCGACAATGTCCAAGACGTCTTCGAGCTCCAACGCAACCTTAATAATGCTTTTGCATACGATCTCGTCCCCTCCACCTCTGTCATTATTGCCGCCCTGAGGGCAGCTCGCCGTGTGAACGATTTCCCCACCGCAGTGAGAATCTTCGAGGGTACGAGTTCAATTCCTGTCAATGATGTTTCTGCCAAGACGGCGGCGGTGATGGCGCCGAGCTTTTTTGGGGGTTTACAATACCCGCACGACAACTTTGCGCGCAGGATTCTCGCTGGAATCTAAGTCGAAGGGCTATGATTTTCGGCTATCTTGTACCTATCGATTAAGATCTTGGCGAGGCGCAGCCGAGAAACGTCCCGCACATATCCCGCCATATGTTTCCGGAGGAGGCGCTAACGAGGGTCATTGCATCTAGGAGTCAAGGCCAAGGTCGAGAACAAGCAGCAGTACCAGGAGTACCTTGAGGAGCTTGCCCCAGTGCGACAGGAACTCGGTGTCGAACTCGTCGAGGATCTATACCCCAACCTGAGCAAATAAACAACATGTGCTCGCGCGCACCACCCATCTGCACAAAATCTCCGCTGTTTTTTTCTTTTTTCAATGTGGTATTAGATGGCTGAATGAACTGCTTGCTTGGGGGAAATCAGAAGTGATAGAAATGGAGGGCGGAGTCAGGGAAGGCCGGGACACTGCAGACAGATGTGATATACGGGATCCATGTGCATGTTCTGTGCCTTGTAGTAATAGGAGATTCCATTGTCATTTCTTTTGTCGTCTCACCTCTCGTCTCCTCAAACCCCAGTCCAGCATCGATCGACTTATGGTTCCTGGAGCGAGGTCGGTGTTTCATCGGCTTTACCTGCCTCTCCAGAGTCATGATATCCCGAGACCGTGGCGATTTGAGACCGTGCTCAAAATCTCTACTCTTGTAATCAACAATCCAAGCACATCGATTGTACCCAACCACACGTGAAAACGCACATTTCCGGACAGAGTAATACAACGGAGGCATAGGTATAAATAACTGACTCTTCTCCCCAGAATTCAAACCCCAACAACTCCTTATTAAATCTATCACGACTATGCAGACCGCAACAGTCGAAACTAATAAACGAAGCAGTAGCAACATTTTTCTCATTCATCATCATCGATGACCTAACGAGGGATTTTATGGCCCGAAAGGCTGAGGACTTACTCTCGCTACTATGGAATCAAATGATCAGTAGATGCGGATCAATATTATATAGAATTGCACTCGCAACTTGATTTCTCTTCAACGGCGCCATTGGGGTCTTCTCCATTAATACACCGAGGTATCATGCAGAGTGTAACCCCAGATTGATCCCATAATAGACATACTGTACAAATTTCATCCCGTCATCTAAAACAGCCTGTTCGCCGCCTTCGCCTTCTTCCCCTTCTTCTTCCCCCCTGTTGGTTTTGCGTCCAGCGGCTTGAAGAACAAACTGGGCGACTCCTTATTCGCAATAACATCTCCACTCAGGTACCCCCGGTGCTTCGGGTCTCTGTAGTACTCAATATCGAATCTGCTCGACGGGCCTGCCAACCGGTGTGGCTCGTCAAAAAGATGTGGGTGTGTAATCGATTTGATGCCTATCTTGTTGAAGAACCGAGTCGTGATTTTTCCCCCCGCCTTCTCAATCGCCTCGATTGCTGATGCAGATGCACGCGATACTGTGATATCGATTGGTGTCTTGAAGGTGGCGACGCCGTTGCCTAGGAGCTTTACACCGTCTTTAATGCCGTGCACCGCCCGTGTGTCAAGGAGCTCTTTGAAGGTAATAGGTTTTGTCGGGTCGATGCGGCCGGCGTCGATCCATTGCTGCAGCTTGTCAAGGTTCAGTGGTGACATCTCGACGGAGAAGCTATAAGCCAACCATCAACTCAAATCCAGGCTCAAGAGTAGATGCGCGGCGCGGCGAGGTGGGTTTGAGCTGGAATCGGAGTACTTGCTCCGCTCCTCATCCCCACGCCACGACCGACCACGCTGCAATGTAGAGTGCACATACACATTCTTGAATCCCCGCACTCCGTGCACCTTCTCGAGCGGCGTCTGTCCTCCAGCGAAACCAGCCGGCACCTTTCCGTGCTGCTTCTGACCCTTGTGACCGCGACCAGACGTCTTTCCCTTGCCGGAAGAGGGACCTCGACCTCGTCGGATACGCTTGTTGTAGGCTTCCGGGACGTCGCGAAGATCACCAAGGATGGAGGCATGCCGGACTTGGGGAGCGATGAGTTGGCAGACGAAGGTGGAGGGCCGAAGGATTACCCTCGTTGTGCGGTAGAGGGGGTTCATTTCCGACGACACTGGCCGAGCTTGTGATGTAGTGATAATCTTTTTGGCGGTTGTGCTCTGATGTTCACTGCAGGTTTGTCTCAAGCCCGTCGAATTTGGTTTGTCACTCAACCCTAACCGCCAACGCCGCAACCCAATTCACTGCCGCTATCTTTTCTGTGCTGCAGTTACAGTACATACAATATGTCTCCACCGACTGCTCTAGTTCTTGGTTCATAGCCACCACTACTATCATCTCTCCTCCACGGTAGCAATCAAAATTATATGAAATATCTGCAAGACCTCCAGATTCCGAGCAAGATTACTCATGTCGCAAGAAAGAATCAAAAAAATCAGCAACCCAAACGTACGCCCAATAAACCACAGTAACAATAAAAACCTTAACAGAAACAGAAGGATATATCCAACCTACACTTTTCCAAAAAAAAACCAATTAATTGCCATTAACCTGCTGTTGCTGCTGTTGCTGCTGCTGTTGCTGCTGGGGAGGAGGCGTCGCCAACGCCGGCGCAATAACTTTATTCCTCACAGCCTCCATCACAATCTCAGCTGCGTTCCCACACCCCTCGAGACCTCCCAGCTTCGTCCGGAACGTTTCGGCGTCTTTTATCATCCTGTTGCGTATCAGCATCGCGCAAATCAAGAATATGTGTGGTTAAGTTCCTACCTCTTCTTCCCCCCCTCCGTCGTTACAACGCTCCCACCAAACCCTTCCACCAACCTGCCTGTATAGTCCTTAAAAACCGGGCCCATAATTCCCCTCACCTGTTCGATCGGCAAGTGTTTATTCAGGACTTTATATAACACGCCCGTTTCGCGGCATAGAGTATCAATGTAGTACTTCCCCTCCTCGCCGACCCACTCCTCATCCCAGTTCTGCTTCTTCATCGTGACCACATGCGTGCGCGCCCGGTCACTCATGATGCTTATCAGCTTGTTGTGGATTTCGTCCTGGTATTCCTGTGTGGCGCGCTTGATTTTGTCGAAGTCTGTGGCGAGCGAGGAGGACGCAATGTGGGGTGGTGTGTGCCGCCGCAACGTTTCGCGGATATAGGGGATGATGGTGGTAATGATCGAGAGTGCCTGAGAAGCCATGGCAAGGTGTTTGGTGGTTATACTTCGCAGGCCGGCGGAGCGTGTTGCGCCAGCGCCGAGGATAAGCTGGAAGGTGCGCGAGTTAAACAGCTTGAGGAAGTCGAGGATGCTTGAGCCCAGTTCCTGCGTCATTCCGGGCATCATCACTACTAGCCGTAAGTAGGCCTCTATTTCTCGTAGCACCAAGAGGCCGGATTCTGGGAGAATGAATTTCTGGTCGTCGACGAGGGCGTGGGTGCGTTTTTTCGGCTCTTCTGGTGCTGTTGCTGTTGCTGTGCCGTTGGTGGTACCGTTTGTTTCTGAAGGTGGATGAGGCAGTTTCAGTGTCAATCCGTTTTCTGTGACTCGAATCTCCCAGAGACGTCCTATGGTTATCCATTCCTCTGGATCGCTGGTGGCTGCGGCAAGAATACGATCAAGACTCTTTTGGCGTTCTTCTTCGACTTCTTTAGCGCCCCATTTGTCTTTCTCCAGGCCATCGGCGAGAGTTCGCATTCGTTCTTCCTGGTAGACGCTCAGGAACTCGCGGATTTGGGTGCTTACCGCGTTCTGGAATCCTGGACCTACGCGGACAGAGACAGCCTCACATTCTTGGGCAAAGAGACGATTTAGGGTGAAGTAACGCAGGAACATGTCTGGTGGGTATCGGGCAACTTGTTCGGTACGGACTTTGACGATTTTGACGATGTTGGACTGTGATATCTCAACTGCGCTGGAGATGAGGTCTGATATGTCCATGGCAATAGTGGGATCACTTTCGCTGCGATTTCTTTGGGTATCGCCGTTGATTCCGTGGAATCCATTTTGCTCTAGTCGTGGAGACAACATCCCTCCTACGCCTGTCTCGCCCATCCGCATGGTTGCATCTAAAAGCATCTTTTGTTGAGTCCCTAGCCGGCGAACGAGTTCTGATACACCGGTGTATATTTTTACAAGTAAGTCCTCGGCATCCACAGGCCCGAGTGCTCGGAGCGCTCGAGTCAGAGCCATGCTTTTATCTGCGGATGATTGCCGCACTCCTCCACGAGACATCCGGGACATATGAGAGACGTTGGAAGACACACTGTCCGCATCTCCTTCACTGGGAAGGTTTCGGCGGATCAGGTTCTTGGCCTCCTTTATGACTGCGTCCCGATAGGCCTGGACTGCTTCGTTAACATGATTTGCTTTTTGCAGCCCATCAAGATGTTGTTTGAGCAAGTTCCTAAGACTTTCTGACATGAAGGTGTATTCTGGAGGTAGACTGCTTGAACGCGGGGGTGGGTTGAGGTTGCTTGTTTGTTTGGATGAAAGAAAGCGTTGATACTGCTCTCGTTGGAAACTCTGGGCAAAGCGCCGGAGCGTTTCTGTGGAGGGAACCTTCTCGATGTGTCGGCGAAGATCATCCAATAGACATTGGACAAAGCGGGCTTCGTATGCTTTGCCAATTCTATACCGGAGGTGGTTCAGGTCTGCTGTGATGGCTTCAAGGGACCGAACACCGCGCAGGTCGATAAGACCATTCTCTCCTTCACCGGCGAGTAGTCGCTCCGTCTCGTTAATGGCGTCAAGAGCGGCATCAATTTCATGGTGCTCCAGCGACTTTTCTACCTTCTCAATGCTCTGCGTCACTCGTTCTATTTGCTTCACCGCACGCTCCAGCTTCGCGAGGTTATCTCGCCGCCGACGTAACCGCACGATCTCGAGGCCTTTCACAGCTTGTTCTTCATCCAATCGTACGAGCTCTTTTCGGAGAGACTGAATTTTTTGAACACTAGCTGCTGCTTCAGAATGGAGTTGACGGAGGTCGCCCAAGGCTGCAAAAAAAGATGAGCTTGCAGTGGATATCGAAGATATCAAATGAACCTCCACCGTGTCCATGTACCACGACAATTTCTCTTGTAATATTGCATTCGTGGCCAATGCTTTCCTTTGTGACTGTGACACCAGCAGCTCCGAGCCATTTTCCTTCGCTGGCGCTGCGGATCGTATCACTTCTGATCGTTCGCTGACAACATCGAATGTACGGGGGTTCTCAAGATGGAAGTTTTCGTCGAAGTAGACCTTAGGAACTGTCTGTAAGGATGCTATAGCAAGGCTGCCCCTTCGGTTCCGTCGTTTAGGCGACTTGATAGAAGCACCGTCTTCCACGATCGTCTGTTCCGCCGTACTCAGACCTGACGATAACGCCCCCCCAGCCGGCTTTGACAGTCGTAAAAGTTCTTCCAGACCCTGGTCCTTCGCGCGCTGGAACCGCGCGTATTCGGGGGCTATCGAGAGGTAGGATGCGAATGCGCTAGATTTGAACTTCGGAATTTGAGTAAGTGTAACCGGCGGAATTTCTCCAGGTCGAGGTCGCGAAGCTCCAGATGTTCTTGAGGCATGGGATTCGACAAGGGTTGAAATAGCTATAAGCAATTAACTCCACATCAGCCTACCCGAGATACGGCATCCGTCAGCGGGAAGCTACAGCTCCTCCGCCATGAACACACCTACCAGTAGAATTTGTTCCGCCTCCAGCTCCCCCTCCCCCGAAGTCTTTTGACGTTCGCCAGTCTAGCGCTGTGGCGACCGATGACTGGAGAGAAACCACCGAGCTTGTAGAGGAGACTCTGCGTGCATTTAAGGGAGAACGGGCATTCGCAGATCTGAGAGGGTAGGCAGCTGATAAGTCTGGAGCTGATGCCGCCGGGGAGAGAATCGAGGAGGCGGCGGAATCAATTGAAGGTCGTGCCATAGTTGAAGTAATGTTTATTAGAGCAGCTCAAAGGAGAAGTAAGGCACTGTGGCGAAGGAGAGACTCGGGAGTTGCAAATTCGAAGATGTGTTTCAGCGCTGCTGAAAGCTGTCAGATTGGAGGTTGGAGGCAGTGCTCAAAATCGTCATCACGTGTGTGTCGGCAAATGGCAGCTGCATTTGGCTGAGTGCGAGTGTGCCTCGATGAATGCGGCTCTTATTTCCCATTTGAGACATCTTAACGCGAGTCGCGTTCGCTTCACGCTTCTCAATTCTCCTTTAGTATCTTCATCGCTCACTCACTTATTCACTCACCTCCTACCCGCCACTCCTCTGATACCCCGTACTTTTTCGACCATCCTACCATCCTACTTCTTCTGTCTAATATCACTCCCTCACGATGGATCGTGCACAGATATATACCGTTGATTCTCTTCTTCCAAAGGATGACAATCAGGCCGACGACCAGCCCGGAGAGATCCTCAAGGCGTTTCGCTCTTTTGTCCTCGAATTCCGACTAGATAACAACTTTATATACCGGTATGTGCACTTATCGCAGTCTTCCTATCTTTTCTCTGCCCAATTGAAGTTCTGGTGCAGTGCTATGTCAGAGATAGTTTTTGTTTACCACACACTAACCAGAGCCATCGCAGAGACGCATTGCGAACAAACATCCTCATCAAACTATACATGCTTGATGTCGACATTGCCCATCTGATCTCATTCAACGAAGAGTTGGCACACAGACTCTCAAATGAACCCACCGAAATTTTGCCTATAGTATGTTTTGGCCGCTGCTGTGCCGCACTCTTATGCTTACCTATTTTTAGTTCGAGTCTGCAGTACGAGACTGTGGAAGGCGCATGTTCTTGACTGGCGGCGACCCAAACGCACCGTTTCCAGAATGTCAAGTCATTCTTCACTCCAACACCAACCTCATCTCCATCCGTGACCTCGATGCCTCGCACATCTCGAAACTTGTGCGCATTCCGGGAATCGTCATCGGCGCATCCACCATGTCTTCTAAGGCTACGGAGCTTCTGATTATGTGCCGGGCCTGTCAAGCAGTGAAGAGGATACCGGTTCAGGGTGGTTTCTCGGGAGTGTCGCTGCCGCGGATTTGCGACAGACCGACGATGCCCGGAGAGGATGCTGACAGATGTCCAATGGATCCTTACTTTGTTGTGCACGAAAAATCTACCTTTATTGACCAGCAAGTTCTGAAATTGCAGGAAGCGCCAGACATGGTCCCAGTTGGAGAGCTTCCACGACACATTCTGGTTAGCGCAGACCGGTACCTCACTAACAAGGTGGTTCCTGGGTCTCGTTGCACTGTCATGGGCATATTCTCCATCTACCAATCCAAAGGCTCAAAAGGCCCGGGCGCTGCTGTCGCAATCCGCAATCCCTACATTCGACTTGTTGGGATACAAGCAGACGTAGACCACACAGCCAAAGGCTCAGCTATCTTTTCGGAGGAGGAGGAACAAGAGTTCCTCGAGCTTTCGCGGAAACCGAATCTATACGACATGATTGTGAGCTCACTTGCACCGTCGATTTACGGAAACATGGACATCAAGAAGGCTATTGCCTGTTTACTATTTGGCGGTTCGAAAAAGATACTGCCAGACGGTATGCGGCTTCGTGGCGATATCAATGTGCTGCTACTTGGTGACCCTGGTACTGCAAAATCGCAGCTGCTGAAGTTTGTTGAAAAAATCGCACCAATTGCAATCTACACCTCTGGAAAGGGTTCTTCTGCCGCTGGTTTGACAGCATCAGTTCAGCGTGATAGCCAGTCCAGGGAATTCTATTTGGAAGGAGGAGCTATGGTGTTGGCGGACGGCGGTGTGGTGTGTATCGACGAGTTTGACAAGATGAGAGACGAAGACCGAGTCGCCATCCATGAGGCAATGGAACAACAAACTATCTCCATTGCCAAAGCCGGTATTACTACTATCCTCAACGCTCGCTCGTCCGTGCTCGCTGCGGCAAATCCTATCTTTGGAAGATACGATGACATGAAAAGTCCTGGAGAGAACATTGACTTCCAAACCACCATCTTGTCTAGATTCGACATGATTTTCATCGTTAAGGATGATCACAATCCTGGGCGGGACGAAACCATCGCACGACACGTTATGAATCTGCATATGAACCGCATGACGGAAACGGATGAGGCAGTGGGCGAAATTCCGATGGATAAGCTGAAGCGATACATCACATACTGCAAAACGTAAGTTTTCATTCATACCCGCAACCCTGCTCATACTAACACGCCTGATATAGTCGCTGCGCACCCAAGCTTTCCACCGAAGCATCAGAGAAGCTCTCCTCGCACTTCGTACAGATCCGTAAACGTGTTCACGAGCTCGAATCCTCCGCCAACGAGCGCTCCAGCATCCCCATTACCGTGCGACAACTCGAGGCTATCATTCGTATCACCGAATCTTTGGCAAAACTATCGCTTTCTCCTGTTGCAACGGAGGAGCATGTAGATGAAGCTATTCGTCTATTCCTTGCATCAACTATGGATGCAGTTGGGCAGGGCCAAGGAATGAGCAAGGAGCTTAACGATGAGGTTGGAAAGATTGAGGCAGAGCTGAGAAGAAGGCTGCCGATTGGCTGGTCGACGAGTTATGCTACGCTCAAGCGCGAGCTGTGCGGAAACCGGGGTTATAGCGATGCTGCGCTAAACCGGGCATTGATGATTATGACCAAGAGGGACACGGTGCAGATGAGAAATGGAGGTGCAAATGTCTATCGAAGTGGTGTATAGAAGACGGGAGGGAAGCTAGGCTATGATACTCTTGAAAATTTTTGCTTGGGGTGGGGCGTTTGTTCTGGTCTTTCTCGTGCTTATGATGACTAGTGTGAGGAAAAGGAAATACCATGTTGCTTATGAATGATGTTTAGAGAATGGATTTATATGCCATGGATATGCCACGCTCAGGGTGGTTGCTGGTTTCTACACGAGTGAGATTACATGATTAGGAGGACTAATTAATTCCTATGGGGGGACTTGTTATTAGTCCTTAGACTCCTTTCCCAAACATGCGCATATTCACGGAGTGAATATTTTCAGCGGGTCCCTATTTACTTCCAGCTCGAGGGATATTCTTCAATCCAAAAGACATAGCACTTCCTCCAATCCTCAAAGTAGCACTTGAAGTCCTTCTCTTAACTGCAGACAATCTCAATTTCTCCGACCTCAATTTACTTCTCCGGACGAGTCGTAAGTTACATGATTGCCTGAACTACTGCCTCTATAATCTTATGATCAAATCACTATATACATTCACGCCACAAGGATACAATACACAACGGCCGGATTTCGACGTTTGAACCCCTTCTAGAGTACGGTGTAGATATTGAGACTCTAGTTCATCGACGCGAGAGGCGTTCATATCCATCCGTAACACTGCTAATGCTTGCCGTGGACATCCATAGTACGCTACAGATCCATAGTACGCTACAACGGGAAGCCTCTGTCAACGCCTGAACCAACAAATATAAAACAATAGCTCTCCACATTGCGACTAGGCTGCCGGGAGGTCTGAAGGGGTGGTGCGTCTACTCCTTGAGCACGGCGCAGATATTGATGCGCGGGATCACCGCGGGTGGCTCGCGCTGTACACTTCGGTGAGCTACGACCAGCCCCGCGCGGTTCAGCTGCTGCTGGAGCGTAGTGCGAATTTAGAGGTTGCGGGTATTCCGGAGCTGCGGCTGGTGGTGGATATGGCGGGTTTTTGGAGCTTCTCGGGGGTGATGTGTCATATTATTAGGACTCTGCTGGAGCATGGCGAGGATCCTGACACTATGTTTTAAGGGGTCAACGGCGCTACAGGTGTTCTGTATCCACTACCCAAGCCCGGAAGATGAGCGGAAGGTAAGAGGATAAGAGGAGATTCTTAAGGCTCTCGGGGGTTGTAGCGATTTAGCGGAGCGAGTGTTGTTGTTTATTCATACTGTATTTACTCTGGCTAGAGTATGACAGAACCCTTATCCCCCCCCGCCTCCGGGCGAGCCGGTCAGTTGGCGGAGCGGGTGTTTTGTATATTACGTAGTCCGCATCTTCAGAGGCACTAATATAATTGTGTAATCTCCATACATCAAAAGATAGTTCCGGACAGACAGGACAGCTCCTAGGAAATTCCCAAAATCCTCGATATCTTGTGATATGTTAGCGGTTGCTATCCGCTGGAAACTATCTGGTATAGTTCTCCCACTGCCGTTGATAACTTCTGCTTCATCTCTTCAAATGCCGTCAGAATCTGCGAGTGACACGCGAAGAACCCATCAAACCCATCATCAATCGATGCAAATCCGTGCCCACTCGTAGCCATCAGTCAGACAAACAAATAAGCATCCTCAACTCATGTATCAAACTTCTCTCAAACACAATCAAACAAGAAGCCGCGCTCATAACACAACAATAAACCTCTGTAGTAGCCGATATACCCACGTCTCGAGCGCTCCTCCTATCAATCCTTGAAAAACTCCTTCTTTTCCCCGTCGGGGTCTTCTTCCCGGCCGCTCCCTCTAGGGATACTCCTTCTCGACCTATACCACTGCTTCTTTCACTACTGCCTTCTTTAATCCCTTCCTACTCCCTAGAAACCTCCCTTCTTGCCCATTCACCGATATCCTTTTGATACCCTTTTATTAAATGCGGAGAACAAAACAGGACATCGGCTGGCTGGCTCCCACCTTGCTTCTTCCATCAAAACATCTCTCCATTACACAAAGAACTCCCGAATGCTCTCCTCTATCGAAGGGCGGCGGTTATTCGATTTCCAGATCGAACCTTTCTCCTCTCCTGCCAGATGGAAGCCCTTCTACTTGTCCAGCCTCGGCTCGTGCCTTCTCAGATACTCGATAGACACTACATCATGCACTTGCAACCGGACGGGACCTTGATCCTTAAGCAAGAGGGAACACCTTCTTCCGATTAGAAATGGCTTTTTCATGTCTAATCAACTCCTTATGCATCGAGGCAACGACAAAATGTAGGAAAGAGATAATCTTGGAACGGGTGCACGCAATCTATATATGCTCCATCGCTGTCGGCATTGCAGACCACAAAGTAACCAATTCTATACCCTCCCAATACCTCAGATATTCGACAGATTCAACTATAACATCCTAAGTTTACTCTACTGATCTTCAACTAAGTTCAGGGCCTATTACTATCAGCTGAACATCATTGTAATCTCTCGGGTGGACCCTGAGGGGATGAAAGCTACCTCCGGTAGTCAACGTTTCCCTCGACAAATGGCACATCATACTCCAAATATAGGAAGTGACTTGTCTCTAGCTCTTGTTTCCTATATTCAGTACAGATTCACTGACCTAGGAGCGTTAGTATTTAAGCACTGGTAGCATTGTTCTTAACAGTGGAGTTAGCTGGCAAAGTCGGCGGTTCTTGGTCTTTTGGATGACTCCGGGGGGTTGCACTCGTCCGAGTCTGTCATGCCTGTAGCATGGATATTGCATGAGACTAATTGCCAGCCTGTGTCTTTCTACGGAAAGCGGAATTGGAGATATGGTTCAAGTTCTGTCCTCGCTTCTCCTCGGCTGACCTGAAACCACAGCTTAACTCATTCAGTTGAGCTTTGCCTGTTCCTCATGAGGTCGCCAATAGTTTGGCTTCGGATAGTCGGCTTAGTCTACCCAACTTTTTAAAGTTCGACTATTACGTACACTGGGCTGCTGGAAAGGGAACTTTAAGGTTGGACGACATAGGTTATCATACACGTTCTACGGCACAAGAGGAGAAGGGACGGTTACCACCGCGGTGCAAGCAATAGTAGGTTATGGGAGGCGTTAGTCGGGCTCATGAGGATCATGGACTGACCGGACAATCTAAAGGCCTCTGATGCAGGAGGCCGCCTTATGGCAATCCTAATCGGATCTGCTGCGAGATGTCTTATGAATATCGTCCTACCCCTGAATACATTTTCCTCTCAGACACCGAACCAACTATCATACAAATATTCGTTTACCAGCATTCCGGACTAGCAACCGCTCAAACCGGGGAAACCGTGCCCAGCGTGCATTCTTTTACCACCGTCTGGTAGGCCTTTATCCTGTATTCTTCAGGGTCACCGAGAGTGAGTTTAATGATCGCGTGATGAGGGCTGTGAGCTGACTAGGGAATAGGATAAGATGTGGGGGCGAATTTATGGGGAACTTAGCTTTAAGATTTCGAAGGATATATCTCTACCACTGGGGAAATATGCGCCAATAACGTCTTTGTGGGTAAGGATGAGGAAAGGCATGATGTGTTGCATTTTTCGGAATGAAGAATCTGGACAATGGCTACGAATGGATCTACAGACCCCGCTCGTAAACCGAGGCGGACAGATGCCCACCTCCCATCATACCGGACTTTTATGTGTGAACCTCAACTTTGTACTGGCCGCTGTGCCTCCCAACCGATTTCTTCTTGATCCTAGAGTAGTACGGCGTGGGCCTATTGTACGGTTAGCCCCAACTGGAAGTCCTACAACCCCATGACCATAGATGTTAATAGGTTGTTGCAGTGCTTCATCGGTTATCACTAGCGAAGCAGATGCATAGGTGGGCACTCGACGGTTTAGCATTGGACAACGACAAGTGCGGGATATACATCTATCGTCTAAACTATCCCCTCCAGGTTCCTCGCACTGGTCTCAATAAATGTAGAGCTATTATTGCTCGTGATATACGAGATGCCGTATTCCTCGCCAAAGACCCGGGTTCGCCTTCGTACTCACATTAAGTTCGATAAGTGCAGAGCTATTACTGTTCATGGCTGAGAGCTCGTATTCCTTGCCTAACGATCTCATGCTCGCCTGTGACTAGAGGGGTTTTCGGAATACCACTCTTGTTTTATGACCACGAAGAAGATAAGAATGTCGAATGATGTGCCCCCAGGAGGTCCGGATGAATATTTATTTCCCTGCTGCAAATGTAGTTGAATTATTGGAACTCATCCCATGAATGGTCGAAGGAATTGGAAGGAAGTGATTTGATGGATAACTGAAGTCGGGCACACCGAGACATGTTGCTGACGTCGGTGGGCTGTGACTGTCCTGTGCCACCGGGATGCACCTAGGTCCGCGGTATCCAATGACTTAACGCTATCACTTTATATATCGCAATCCTACCGATGGAGACGGGTGATTATATTCCCCGAACCCGTTTACCGTACCCCACGGCGATATCGATGTCTGTACCTGGCTTCTTTCCCACGAATCCAGCTGAAATGGCGGGGTTTTCAGCTTTCGCGGCACCCAGACCTATCTCATGGTGCTGGATAACCCAGCAATTGGTTGGGATGGTTAACCTAAGAATCCCAGTATCGAAGTTGGTTCACTCACCCGTCCAACTCTGCTCCGCGGGGATACAAATAAGTTTACCTCAGCCCAACCCCCAGGCCTAGATCCTCCCATGCGGCTGCGCTTGTACTTCCTCCACACAAGCAACGCTCGTTCAGGGTTTCAGATTGTTCTCTTTCAAACCCAAGGGCTTGGTTATCCTTATCGCCTATCAGCGTGGGGGCCAAAGTTTACGCACACCTCGGTCTTCTCCTAAATGAAAACGTGGCCCTGCGCAAATCCAAAATTCACGTTCGAGAATATACACCCATTTAGCCAATTAACAGGGTGATCGACTGTAGATCTACTAGCAGCTGTGCAGCACTAAGATTTCTCCTTAGATTGGCCTGGGGTATACCTAGAGTTAGTAAAATACCGAGCAGGCGAACTGCCGCGGACACCTTGGGGAGAAATGCGGACGCTTCCGATCGGACTTCCCCGGCAGGCAAGAGGAGGGTGCTGGGTGACGAAGCCTCTGTCGTTTCTTTGTCGCTAAAGAAGCGAGGGGCCTAAGCTTTAAAGTTCTCACGTAGATACCCGGGCCCTAGCCCTATCTACCTTGTCGAAAATGGTGCAACATCAGACTTCATCATATGAACACGTAACGGAATCTGACGCCACCACATGTAGCTGTTGGTAACACTGAGCCAGCCCAACAGAGAGGGGGAAGAGGCAAGGAACTACAGAAAAGGGTGTATGGATTAGACAGTTAGGGGAGTGACGGATGATACAAAGCAGACGGAGGATACAGAAGAAGAAAGCAAAACAGAGAGAAATGAATGAGGAGAACCGAACCAAAGGGCAAGATAGTCCAATAGTGGGTACACCACCAATTAAGCAGGCGGACGTGGTCGCCGCCATGGGGGGTGGTCGCGGGCATGGGATATATCACGCAATATGCAAAATGGCCCGCTTTGGAAAGTAAGTACATACCCGCGCGCGGTTTCGCATGAGGTGCGGCGAACTGCGGACGGGAAGTTTTATGTAGCTGCCCCGATTGATCGGGATAACTTTTCCACTTCCGTACAAAGTCCTCGATATGCAGACTGCGTTTCTTCGCTACATCCCGCACCCGCATCCCGAACCAGGATGTCAATATTGCAATCTACACCCAAGTTATGCGCCACACAATCCTACCCGGAGGTGCAGTGGCACTCATACTACCTAGCTTGAGTTACGCGCCACCATCAGCGCTCACGAAGCTGCAAACATTTCTGTGGTTTCTCGCGATCCCCGCAATACAAGAAGCTTCAAGTTGCCTAAGAGAGAATCTATTATACACCACCACCCTTTTGTTCTTCACAACCTCGGTGTACTCACCTTTGTCACCAGCCCCCGCGTCAACAACGGACTCCTCTCGGCCACACACTCAAAGTACCGATGCGCATCCAGACAGGCCTTCCGACTCGCCAAAACCGCAGGTCTACTCCTCTCCCTGAGTTCCTTCTCGTGCGCATTCAACGCTTCCTGCATTCCCAACTCTCCGTTAATAGCCATTTCCAGCGCCTTCACCAGCCCAGCCACGTCTGCGATCCCGTGGTTCGCCGCCTCCCCGCGGTCTATTATCCCGTGTCATTATCAGCATTATTCCCGAACAGGTAAGAGGGGGCTAACGAACACATGGTCATTGCATGTGCCGCGTCTCCAACCAGCGTAACTCTCCCACCGAGATTTTCCCAACTGCATATGGGCCAATCCGCGAGTCCGAGCTCGGTGACTCGCTTGTCATCAGCGACGCTCCAGATTGCGTCCCGCAGCGGCGGCGCAAAGCCCGCAACTCGTCGTTTCAATTGAGCTATTCGTTCGCTATTGCTAGCAGGGACGTCGTCGTCCGCGCTGAACCAGTTCCACGACAGCTGGATCTGTACTTTATAGGTGCCATCGAGGGTGGTGGGGACTTCTAACACTGCGTATGGTTCTCAGTAAGGAGGGTAGGGGGAGCAGAGGGAGGGTAAAGGGTACCGCTGAGCCATAGGTACTCGCCACTCGGGTTCATGGCCATAAACATTAATGGATGTAGTTCCAGCAGCGGAATCATCTGCTTCGCGTCTAGCCTGATGCTGACACCGACACACCGCACCGGCAGCTGCGTCAATTCCCAAGTCTTGGGTGTCAGCAGCTTCCTCGTCTCGCTCCCGCTACCGTCAGCGCCCACCAGCAGGGTCCCTGTGGCCACCGTGCCATCATCAAATCGCGCCGTCACCCCGGTTTCACTAGTTTCGAAGGAAACTAGGCGTTTACCCCACTGCACATCAAGATCCTCGAGTAGTGCCCGTCGACATTGTTTCCGTCGCACGTGTAACCGCTGGGTGGGTGGAACACTGTACTTGACCACAAGTGTACTGGCGTCGACGCAATGGATTTCAGTATGCTTGGGGTCGGTGGGGTCGACGCAGGACGAGAGCACTGCTTGGTGTATATGTGCAGGGAGAGTGGACCAGAGGGTGGGGAGTGACCAGTGGAAAGCTAACGCCCAGCCCTGGCCTCGAGAGTTGATATGTGGGTCGCGCTCGAAGATGGTGAATGGAATTGAGGCCTGGAAGCAAGACAAAGCAGCATTAGCAATAAAGACCAAACTGGACTACTACATGAGCGCGATAGGAGTAAGAAATACACATGCCTTCCTAAGAGCCTGCGCAAGCGCACCTCCTACTATTCCGGCGCCAATCTGGGAGCTATCATCAGTTCGTGCACAGCATGCTGCCATTGGAGGAAGTGAGTTGTCAATACAATGAGGACATGAGGAACGTTCCTGAAAGCATCGTCGCCCATGACTGCTGCCGATTGTCTTCACCGTTTGCCCGGGTAAGGTAGAGAAAAAAAAAGCAGTACGGTAGCTGTGGTGTTGACTTATATATGTCAATTCCGAGATATCTGGGTGGAACATGGGGCTTATCAGCTTTTCGATAATGCACCCATTACTTTACCCTTTTCCCCCACCAAATACGAGTTGATATCACATTCACTCACCTTCGGGTGAATGCGACTTTGTGGGGCAGGTTGCATGACGATGTCGCCGTGAAACTAAGCCGTTGTTGGATAGCCCTTCACAGCTGTCACTCGCTTCCTAGTTGGAGCTCCGGCTTACGCCGGGAGCGGTCCGTAAACTAGCCTTGTGGGGCCTACACTGGGCTGGGTTGGGTTCCACAACCGGCTTTATATCTGCTAGATGAAGAAAGGGAGGTTTTGGACGGTGGTCACAGGGAGGTTGGCCTTATATTACTGCTTCTAAACCGCTTGGAATGCCGTTTTAGGGACAGTTAAAAACGCCTGTCCAATAAAAACAGTGGTTTTATGACAACAAGAGTTAGGGCTATTGTAAAAACCCCCGCTTCTTTCATGTAATACCTTATAGCCAGACGCTGAAGACTTGTCAGTATCACCTGAACGCAATGTGATGAAGGGTTGACAAACCCGGCCATTGGAGCTGTTCGTGTCCAATATCGAGTGTGTAGAAATTACAAGTTTTGCAACCGAATGGCCGACAGCCACACAGCGGGGTGTGAATTTCTCTGACAACTTAAAGTTAGATAACAAGTTAGGTGATGCTGCAGAAAGGAAAACACCAAGCCAAAGTTACCTGTGTTATTTATATTTGACGGGGAGCGGTGATGTGCTCAACCACATGACGGACTTTACCGCGCTGGAACAATCACCTGACAATGCAGTTCGGTCAGTGGACATCAGACGCAGTTCGATCTGAAACCAGCTCAGAGCTGCTGGGGGATCTCACATCGTACCGATAAGCTTTCAGCTTCCGACATAAGGTACATTTTCCTTTCGCACGCAGCCACATACCCAGCTTATGTACAATGCTCAGCCCCACTACACTGCACCCATCCGTTCGAGCTCATTGGTCCACAAAACTCAACTCCAGGCACGGCTGTGTGCATGCAAATGGGTGTTATAATTCGACAGCTTCGAAGGGCCCAAGGATGTGTACGAGTACGTGTCCGTCGATACGAGGCCCAGCCCAGCGTAGATCGTGATTTGTCCGGAAATAGAGTTGCAGCCTTTACAAAAGGCCCTCGCTGCTGTTCCTGCTGTTCCTGCAACCCCCCTCTCATTCATCATACCCATAATGTCACCGATTACAGAGCTAAAGCACCTCTTCACCGGATCTCCCTCGGCGGGTGACCGTCGCTGGGCCTCGTACCCGCCTCTACGCCCGCTCCGGGGCATAATCGTCCTCGCGCTTCTGCTGATAATAATCCAAGCCAGCGGATGGATTTCCTTCACGGTCGCCGCACGCGGTCACTATTACGAATACCTCGACTTCACCAGGTTCTCTCCCACTCTTCCCTAATCCTGCCACCGCTAACCCACCAGCCTCCTTTACATCGTAATCGCATTCATGTTCATAATCTCGGCTGGAATCGACCTGTTGCTATTCTTCCGGCATCACTTACGACCTGTATATGCAGTGTCGATGGCGACGATCTGGACTACAGGCTGGCTTGTGAGCGCCACAATAGCGTGTCTGCTGGCGTGGATATATATTGGCGATTCATGGAGCACGGAATATGTTGATGATCCTGAGACTAAGCCTGGTGGGGTATGGAAGTTGCAGGGGGTGACGGTTCTGGAAGCTATAATAAGCATTGTTATGATGTAAGTTTTTTATTCGGATAGAGAGGGAGGAAGGGATGGCTAATAAGTGAGGAATAGAGCGCTGTATGTTTGGTACTTGGTACTGGCGGTGAAGGTGTTTAGACTTGAGAAGAAGATGAAGAGGGAGAGTATTTCGCTACCGGAACTGGATATGGCATGAGTTCCTGGTACTATTTTTTGATGTATGGGGGTTTGGACTGATGGAGCTGGTGGGAGGAGTTTGCTGTATGCGGTTGATAATGATTGATGAGATAGCGACTTAATGCTGAGATGGAAATACGAGGTATTACTCATTTGTCCGTGAGCAACATGCTATGTGAAAGGTGAAGCGGTGTATGGCAGCCCGGAGCGGCCTTCCGTTAATGTTGTGACGAGGGGTAAATAGTTCGAGACTTCGTTTCGCTTCGTTTCGCTTCTATTTTGCAAGTTTAGAATCTAATATCAAGTAGAAGGTCTGGAGCAATACTGAGTGGGTCTTGTTTATCGAGTTCGTCTCGTTTCGTTTCGTTTCGTGTCGAATTTATCTAAATTCATTCATCAGATGGGTACTGATAAAGAGCTCACTGACAGTATTGACTGATACAGTCTTGGAGCTGATCAAAATAGAGTCTGAGGCGGAGAGAAGAAGTAGGGAGTGCACGTTCAAAATATAAGTCCAGTGACATGAAAAATCACTCGAACAATTTGGTCCCCACATTAGCGAAAACGGCTACCGTAAATATCCCGATTTCTAGCTTAGCTGTTAGTCGAGATTACTTTTGCAGACTGGGGATGAGACAAGAAAATCTGAGTTTATACCGTTTCTAACATTAGCTCGAGACCCACCACTCCGGCCAACATCGAGTGACTAGTATGTTGTCTAACAAGCATTCGACGTTTACCAACCTTTAAAATCTTTGTTTTAGCTTGTAGATCTCTAACTGCTTTCGGGAGCAATATCGATATTCTCTTTGAATGTAGGTGTTGAAGACTGGACTTAATAACTTACCTATACTGCTGTAGAACGCCGGGCTTAGATTCGGCTTGCTGTCCAGTATAAAATACAATTCTTCAGTTGTCCCTCATTAATCAAATCTAACGTCTCATGCAACATGATACACTTATGTACACACCCAATGCCTCTCTTATCACAATGGTATTTAACCAAAAAACGGGGTATTCAAATATACCACTAACCCCCAACGCCGTCTAACCCACACCTACATCCCAACACCCCCAATCTACTCCCAAACGACCTTCTAAACATCAAAAACCTTACAACAACTCCACAAAACCTTATCATCCGGCATCATCTCCTGAACAGTAGGCTTATTAACCACCCTCCAGTCCCACAGCTCCCACACGCCCTCCTCATCCCCCAACTCCTTCAGACTCTTCATAACGTTCTTCATCAGCGTCTTCATCCGAGACTCCACAATCACAATCCCTCCTCCGACTCCCGCCACATTTTCGGGCGAGAATTTGTCGAAATACTCGACTCCATGTGCGATCAGCCGCTCAAATATGTGGTCGAATTTCATTAACGTTGGGATGATGTAGACTTTTGCCCCGAGGAGCGGGGAGGTCTCCTCGTCTGTGGTGCGCTTGCGTTTGCTGTTTGAGGGGGTGGGAGTGGGTGACGATGAAGCAGCTGATGTCCGGAGGGCAGTAGTAATTCTGTTGATGGGGACGGGGGTCGACTGTGAGGATGGCAAGGAAGAGAATGAACCGATCTGTGGGTGTTTTAAAGCAGTGAAATATGGCGTTGGAAGGACAACTTTCTTCGCATTGCTTGGGCGGGGCTCTGGAGTTATAAAGCTTGTTTGTGGGAGTGTTGCCAATGGACTCCTCTCTGTTTGCGATCCTGGAGGTGCTTGAGAATTGCGATTCTGGATGGGACTGAAGTCGGGTTTACTTCTTGGAGTTTGGGGTTCCCTATTCATCGAGCCGAGTGTACTTGGTGGTGAAATCTTCGATGGTGAAATCTCCGATACCGTCGCAAAAAGCTCCTTCAAGTTATTGTTGATCTCAACAATGTTCCGTCGTTGCTTTTTGAACAGCGGGGAGATATCTCGTGATCTGAATCCACTGGCGAGACTGCCGTTGTCACTCGGTGTTGCAGAAAAAACGTGCCGATTCCTCTTTGGAAGGACACTGGCTCCGGGAGGCGTAGCTTCACTCCCTGCTGAGCCGCATGGTGTCTCCACAAGTTGCTTGCCCATATCCCCTCTCTCCAACCTCGCAATCCACATTCTCTCCTCCTGGCTTCCACCCTTATCTATAGCCCGGGCAGCCTCCGCTAAGTCTTGTAGTTCCTCAAATGACAAGGCATCCGTAAATTCCCGGTCCCAGTGGACTTTAGACACCCGGGGATGTCGCGGTGTGAAAAAGGTGCAATCTGTCTGCTTCTCGAAACCTCCGCCTATAATCTCAAAGACGAGTGGGTGGCTAAAGATGAGGGTAGGTCTGGTGAGTCGCAATTCACGGGGTGCCTCTATTAGGTCGTAACTTTCTAACGCTATGTTGGGCTATTGACAAAAAGCTGATGGTTAGATCTTATTAACTGGAAGCATCTAGGGCTTTGGTGAAATACCTCATACTTAACAGCATCAAAATAAGCGCAGCGCTGGATATAGTCCAAATCTGATCGGGTGATGCTGTAGGTGACTTCGAATATAACCTTTAACCTGGGCTTTACACCATACTTCTCCACATCGCGTTTGTTGGTCAACACGGCAATATGAAAGGTGTTTAAATCTCCGACTGCAAGACCCATGGCGTGTGTGCGTCCACACTCTGCCACCCCACCAACTACAGCAAAGTCCGCGGAGTCTCCAAGGCTCGTTATGTAGTCTTTCTTGAGCTTGATCCAAGCACAGTCGTTTGGAGACCAAAACCCATGTCCACGAGTCGTCTTATCAGGCCTGTCCCCTAGGAGATTAAAATAGGGTGCGTCGTGCGCCTTGAGTATGAAGCCTTCCCAGCGGTCTCTGATTCCCCGGGAAAAGTATCTCTTTAATCTCGCAGCGGTTCGTTCGCCTTCTGAGAAATCAAGCTGGATGCTATCGACTATCTCGCAGTAACCACACTTTGGTGAAACCAAGACTCTGTCGAGGCGGCTTATGCGTTCTGAAAAAGGGTAGTTCAGTAGAGAGTTGTCGTCTATTAGGAGTATATCAAAAAGTAACACCATAAGGTGAGAGCATGGAGACGGTCGTGGATCGTTATGACTCCCAATGTATACCCCTGAACGCGTTACATGCCGCCGAATATGGTCAAATGGCATTATTTCCCTCCTTCGAGAACTGTAGACGACCATTTCACCTTCCAAGATACACTTTTCTTTGAATTGACATTGGGAGGGCTCATCAATCTTTAAGGCCTGTCTGAGAGGATCATGGAGGCCTCTTCGGTCCTCCGTCGATTCCTTGCTACTCTTTGAGAAAATCTTTATCCAGTCATTGCCTTTGCTGAGATCGATGTGGATCTAGCGATCGTCGTTAGCATAGACGTTTAAAGCTGAGAGTGGAAAGCAGATATTCATTACTAACTTGACAATATTCGCCGTCGTATTTCCTTTCCATCATCATCTTTCTCCCCTTGGCACGTTCAATGGCATGTTTACAGGACCGGGCCTTCACAAATTCGGCTCGCCCGACCTTGACGCCGATTTCTGGTTTAACCAAAGCCACAGACTTCCGTAGCCACTCACGGTAATGTTTTGGACCTGGCTGCGCAATGGGGCAAGCTTTGACTACTTCCTCGCCGCAGATCTGTACGCACGCTCTCATGAGGTTGTCCTGAACTAATAGCATTTTGGGTAGTAGGAAGTGGTATGCTTGAAGAGTTGTGGTTTCTATTTATCCCATCAGTATCAACTATCCTAACTTGCAAGTAAGGATATTCCACACCAGGCATCATGGCCGGTGCAAGACTCTTCAATATGCACCTCGTTACCCATTTTGCTTCGAAAGAGCTAAGCCGGAAGAAAAGAGGTTTCAGCAGCTCCGAAGCCTCAGCAGATTCGCCTTTCCACATTTCCCTCAACTCTTTACTGGTAAACACACAACGTGCCGCTAATTTATCCAAAACCTCATCGAGCTCGTCAACCGTCACAAATCCTCCCTTACTTGTCTCCGCTTGACTCACGACCTTCTGGACCGCTGACCCCAAATCTCCCTCCTTCGTAGATGTTCGGTAATCAATAAGTTCTGTTTCTCGCCGTGTACCAGAAATATGCAAGGCTTTGGTAAGAACCTTGGCTAAACCATCCTCTCGAAGCGAATACACTCTATCTGGACGCAGGTCTGGCAGAAGTGCTGACAGAATAGCAATAAGGGTTTTGGCATTGTAAGCGATTTTGCCGCGATGTTCCTCGAACCATTCGAAGATAGTTTCTCTGACTGTAGTTTGCGTCGATTTCTGTGGTGCTTTGGCCTTCTGTCTTAAAAGAGTTTCGATTTTGCGAAATAGGCTCGCGACCTCCAGGAACGCGATGGGCATGACTCGGGCTATTGTTTCGTGTTTAGGCTGAACTCATGCATGATCCGGCGGAGACGGGAATCTGAACAGGTAGTGACAGTGCGACAGCTGGTTCTTCGTTCAGGGATACGGAATCGTGGTGGAAGATTGAGTAAGGCGAAGCGAGTCACGAACATAGAGCGTGATCTCGTGATCTCAAAACATACCTAAACCATGAAGGGACTCCAAGTTGTCCCTGATCGACAGTTCTCTCAGCAAAAGAAACCATGGCCCAGTTCTCGCCACTTTTAATTCCCATAGGCTATTTACCACATAACGGCTGCCAGTTCCACGAGAGGCATTTGATTGAACCCGGTGGCGTGAGAATGCACTCCCGTAAACGCGGCAGAATACGGGATGGGAAATGCTTCCCGTCGCTGAGACAACGGATGTCAACAACCCCAAACAACCGCTATCCCTGCTCAGCCCAACTGCACGACTTTCCTCAAGCTCAAAACGTCACTGCCGGCCAGCTCCCTTCGGGAAAGAACTTCATTCCCAACCAGATATAGACACCTACTTCTAGTCGCACCTAAGACATTACCCGACTAATTTCTTCACTACTACTCTACACCATTCACTTTCACCTTATCTCACATCACGCACCTGCGCCCTAGCTTCTCCGCCGTCATTGTTTATTGTTGATTTGGAGGCTCATAATGTCGAGTGCGGGTGACATACTGGCGGCAAAGTTTCAGGTGTTAGAGCAGCTTGGAAGTAAGTCAATCCTACCATCATTGTATAGAAGCACAGTGAATCTGACGACGTCTCTCTCTCTCCAGGCGGAAGCTTTGGTACCGTATACAAAGCTATCGAGAAGCAATCCGGAACGATAGTGGCAATAAAGCAGGTATCTTATTTGTTTATTTTTCTGTTATATCGAAGCTCTGACATGTCATTGCGCCTAGATCGACCTCGAGTCTAGCGAAGACGATATACAAGAGATTCAACAAGAGATCCAGGTCCTGAGCACATGTGCTAGTCCATATGTTACTCAGTATTATGGAAGCTTTGTCAAGGGGTTTAAGCTATGGATCAGTAGGTACTACTGTCTTTTGACGAAATTAAGGTTCTGACAGTCGTAGTAATGGAATATCTCGGAGGAGGGTCATGCCACGATTTGGTATGCATAATTTCTCCACCGCGCAGTTTGAGCAATGGACTAATAATGAATCAAGTTGAAACCCGAACCCTTCGACGAGGCCCATATCGCGATCTTCATGAGAGAGTTGTTGCATGGTCTGGATTATCTTCATAGTGAGGGCAAAATTCATCGGGATATCAAAGGTTTGCCTCCGACTCTACAGATCAAAGGCCTAGACTAAGCGACTTATCTAGCTGCGAACGTACTGCTTTCGGCCAACGGCCAAGTCAAACTCGCCGATTTTGGTGTAGCCGCCCAACTCACCGGTCTGAAATCACAGCGCAACACCTTCGTTGGGACACCATACTGGATGGCTCCAGAGGTGATATCTCAAACTGTTGGATACGACTACAAGGCAGACATCTGGTCGTTGGGGATTACTGCCATTGAAATGTCACAAGGAAACCCCCCACATTCCGATGTCCATCCAATGAAGGTGTTGTTTCATATTCCCAAAGAACCAGCACCAACCCTGCCGGGCCATGGCTGGAGTAGGGAATTCAAAGACTTCGTCGCCAGATGTTTAGTTAAGGATCCTGCTAAGCGGGCCAGCGCAAAAGAGCTCTTGAGGCATAAGTTCATCAGGAACGCTGGACGAATCGAGGCCTTGCAGGAGTTGATTGAACGCAGGCAAGACTGGGATTCTTTCCAGGAAGAGGAGGGCAACATAGGACAGCTGAAGCTCTATCAGGAGTCGATGTAAGAGGACCCCACGACCCAATCCCGGGCCAATGGTTTGCTGATGGTGATAGGAGAACAATGTCGGATGCGGGATCAGATGAAGGGTGGGACTTCGACACTATTCGCACAAACCCTTATGCGCCATCTGTGTATGGTGCTGAAGGTGGCAACACGTTTAAAAAGGCGACCCAGGGAGCATCTGCAAACATTAACTCTGCGCTTCACAGCCTCGCCCTGAACTCAGCTCCCAATAGCGACAACATTGATACTCGTGGAAGAAACGTGACAGGGACTGCAAGTAGAGTCAACGGATCTACCCGTAGGCGCACATCCAATGTTTCAACCACCGCTGACCGTCTTATGATGGAACGAGAGCTCCATGAACGGGATGAGGAGTTGTCGCCGATTGTTCCTGACACAAATTATGGCAGGAACGGCTCGACTGTACGGCTGTTCAGAAGGGTGTCTGATAACTTTGACAGAGGTAACTCGTATGGTACTATCTCGGAACAGGATGCTCCTGTTCAAGATGAGAATAGAGCACCTGTGATAGTTCCGTCTACTGAGGAAGGTGCCTTGGGAAGACGGGTGCACTCGGTTGTCATCCAACCCGCTATCGAAAAGGTTGGTACTTACCAAATTATATTGAAGCACCTGTTTTGGATATTTCTTCCCTCGCATTCATCAGGCTTTCGCTAACTCTGTTGATAGCTGCAACCGCAGAGCACCTCCACTGCCGAACGGGATGCGCTTACCCGTTTGGATGGTGCTTGGAAGGACCTAGACGCAATCAATCCCGAAATGGGATACGTCCTTATTCGCAACCTTATGGAGCGCCTCCAACAGCAGCCTCAGCTCCAATCACTGATCGTTCCTCCACCCCTGCGTAACAAGCCTGCCCCCGAGAACGACAAACCAACTCTATCCGGATCAACCTTGTTCAACCCAATCCCAACCCCAAAGAAGGAAATCACCAGGATCAAGCGTACACAGAGCTTTGCATCGACAGAAGAGTACAATGTTTCGAAACAGGTTGACGATTGTATTCTAGAGGACGAAGAGGTGGCAGGTCCTAAGACCCAGGGTGACCAGCTGGCGGATGTCCTTTATGGAAGGTGGTTAGAGGGACTTCGCATGAGATGGGAAAGTAGGCCTCATTAGATACGAGCTGCCTACCTATGGCTCACTCGTCGCAGCTAGTGCATGCTATGGTCTGGTATTTCCGCAGCTTGGAGTTACGTAGACAACTATTTACAACCTAATTCTTTCCTTTCTGAGTCTTTTTCATACCGGCGTTAGTTGAACAGCGGGAAGGTCTGGTGTTTGGATTTTTTGGCCGGGGGTTTCTTACTACTACTTTCATGATTTTGTCTGCTTTTCTCTTCTCTTTTTTGGGATGTAAAACAGCATTGTTGGAGCGGGAACTGGTTGGGTAGCGTGTTGGGAGTATTGGTATACCACTTGTCCTTGTCTTTTTGGATTGGGGATTGAAGTTGGGCTTGGGCGTCGGTAATGGAGTACGTACAGAAAACTTTGGGTTCACGAGTTCTGAGCGAGTGATAAACCATCGATCGCCTGCCGCCTATAGCACCTGCTTCCTATACCCAAAATTTCAAGTTGCTATATGGCCCCGTTCGATTCTCGTTCCGGCCGAGATTGCTGATGGAGGCTTGGTCTGCCGGTTTTGTTTCTTGGGATTTAACCCTTGCCCTTCATTAACGGCGACCTCTCCAGTTCATCCGTCTGGTAGGTATTCGGTTGCCCACATTACTGACTCTCTCCGCACAGGATAGGTCTATGGAGATTCTCTGCTTTGGCGGCGGGAAATGAGCACAGATAGTTAACTTGCCTTGCAGGAATGTCGGCCAGCCCTTCACAAACAATCATGCCGGTCACTTCGATACCTTTACGAACTCCTGATTTCCACCTAGCTCAGGTTTAAAGGCTTTTTCCAAAATTTCATCTCATTTATGATAGAACATGGTTTGGGCAATTAGTAGGAGTAAAATCTTGAATACTAGGAGCTAAAAGCACCGGAAGACTATCATACAATTTGTGTGTATATCAACGACCAACCCACACAAGAATCCTAGATATGGAGAACCACCCAGCACCACAAACCTCGACGCAGATCTACACATCCCTCCTAAACTGTGCAACACAAACCCGCATACGCTGTATCCCCCATCCCACCCCGCCAGCAGCGCATTCACCAACGCCGCCTCTCTGGAGACACCCACAAACTCAAAGAGATACAGTTTTTCCTGCGCGCCACCGCGTATGGTGGTGTAAAGTAGTCAAAATACCATTTCACAACGTCGTACATGGAACTAGTGGAATTGGGTAAATTCATGTGCACCAACACCCAATTCCATCAATTCCATGCATGACACTGTTAATTTAATGATATTGTAGCATGATGTTGTATATAGCTGACAATGACATGCATGAACTTGTGGAATTTGGTGCTGGTGCACATGAATAAAGACTTTTGGAACCTGATGCACACATTAAATACTGAATTTCCTAAATCATGCATTAAAAAATAATTTGCAAAATCTAGTATCTGATACACATCAGGTTCTAAAATTCCTAATTCATGTGTATAAACACTGAATTCCACTAGTTGGTAAGTTGGTACATGATGTTGTGGTACTAAGCTGATGTGGTGTATAACTACTGAAATTGGGTGTTGGTGTACATGAAGTTACCCAATTCCATTAATTGTATGCACAACATCGTTGAAACAGTATTTTGACCACTTTACCGCACCATAACCGTACATCTAGCGGGGTCGTAGCGGCATCATAACCAGAAGATACCACCCGCACGGCTCAAATTTCGGCTCAAATTCCGGGTCTTGATTTGATAGCGGTTCTCGGTCAATGAGGAAGTTGGTCAAAGGCGCAGAGAAGTAGAGATAGGTGGGGTGTTTGTCGGGGGATGATGTGTGGTGGAGGTGCTCGCGCATCTGGGCTTTGATATTGGTGGAATAGTGTGCTAAATAAAAACTCACACGGCGAAACGTCCGTAGAACCTCGATGCTCTGTATAATATGCCCCGAGTTCCCAGAATGATCCAAGGTTAGAATCTAGAACACTGAAGTGGTAGATATACGGCCATTGGTGTCTGGTAAAAACCACACTATGCTTAAGCTACCAGACCACCCTCTACTATACATTGGAAGGATATCCCTTGGTTGTATTCGACATGTTTAATCGCAAATAGGTGACTCTTCGAACCCACGACCTCTATTTTGTTATTTTGCCTTCCCGTTGCCCGTGATAGAAGTCTATACCCATCCGATAGAAATGCGAACTCCTAGCTCCCAGCGGGAAGAATGTATTCCGGGATTAACAAGGATGTGGAAAGTATTTTAGCCCAAATCTATTGTTCTATCGACTTCAATAAGTTCTATAGCACCCCAATAGAGCTGCTTTATAGAAAGGGAGGGAGGTACTCTATGTTCTGAAATACTCATGTTTCGTCGACCTCTACCTAGCTGCCGGAGTAGGTGAAGAGGCCATTTCGACGTCCCCATCCTTATCAACAACCTGCGCCTCTCCCTCTCCTTTCTTTCCACTTGTCTCAGTATCCCTCTTATTCCAGCCTGGCTTAAAATACCCTTCCTGGCTAATGGAGTGCAACATTGGCACCGCCGCCGGCACTTCCCCTTCCTGTCCCTCCCCCTCGTCCTCAGCGTCCCCATCCTCACTAAAACTCTCCCACTCCTCCTCCTCCTCCTCCCCTTCAACACCCGTAGCCACCCCCTTCCCCTTCTTCCTTCTCCTCCTCCTCCTCCTCCCCCCCTGATGATCCGCATCCTCTTCCCCCAACTCCTTACGCTCAATCTGCACCCTCTCCAGCCTCCTCAAAAAGTCGCTCTTCCCCTGCAACTGCTCGGCAAACGGCCACTCCTTCGCCTTCACAATCGCGGGAAGAAAATGCACCCTATCCCGCCCAACAGCAACAACCCTGCCCGTCTCCGGATCCAACAACTTCCGCGTGGCCTCCTCCTCCCTAATCTGCGGCGGCCGCTTCGCATGCGTCCTCCGTCTCCCCCCCACAAACGCGGACGCCAGACTCCCGTCCTTCTCCGAGTAATAATACCCGCCCCCGCTGATCCGGGGCACATCCTTCCCCACCCCCACCCCCTCACCCTCCTCATACCCATCCCCCCCCACCCCCACCACCACCTCCTCCGCTGCCGGGCCCGGCGCTGCAGAAATAAACACCTCGCTCCCCACCGCGCGCGTCCACGCCCCCGCCCAAATCCGGTTCTGGAAATTGACCAGCACCTGCTCCGAGTCGAGGCCGAGTATCTGGATGCGGTCCTTTCGCGCGGCGGGGCCGCCGGCAGTGTTGCGCGCCCATTTGGGGAGCAGACGCGGCCGCGGTTGTTGGCCCCGCGAGGCGCCAAGGATGTGTGTGGACTTTTTGGGCGCGGTCGAGGCGGCGTTGGTGTAGGGGTTTGTCGAGGGCCCGGCTAGGGCTGGTGCCGGGATCGTGAGGTCGAGGGTTATGTAGAATTCCTAAGCGGGGTTAGCGGGGAGATTGCGGGGATGGGGGGGAGGAAAACTTCGGGCTCGGCGTCGGTGTCGGTTTCGTATTCGGAGGATGATGGAGAGGGCGGGCGGTCTGAGGTGGGTGAGGTTTCCACTGGTTGTGCTGGGGGGTCTGAGGTGGGTGAGGTTTCGATTGGTGGCGGCGGGGGGGGTTCAGTAGGGGATGCGTCCATTGGTTGTGTCGGAGGGTCTTCAGTGGGAGAAGTGTCCATTGGCGGCGCCGGGGGATCTTCAGTGGGAGAAGTTTCCATTAATGGGGTGGAGATCTCGTGTTGTGGGGAATCAGGTGCGTGCATCCACGTGAAGACGTGTTGGGGAACAGACGACGCTAGAGATTAGCCGGAAAAAGGATGTTCCGGATGAAACAGCGTAAGCTTAAGTTTAAAGAGACGCCGAACATAAAAGTTCTACAGCTTGCTCTCAGCTACAACACCCACCGTCTTGCCTATTCCAATACCCTCAGATCAATCCCGGTACGCTGGCATATTTATCATCAATTATAGATACAGGCTGCCACACATCTATCGTACACATTCCCACAGCACCTAACCTAGTAGTTGCACTTTCTATTTACCAACTTCCCCCGAATGTTCATCTCCTTCTTCCTCCACCCCTCCTGGCCCGCCCGCCGTCCGTTTACAACGTCACTAAGTTCCACCTTGATCCTTGCTTTTGCTTTATCCTCATTCCAAAACATGAATTCATATCCGATGTTCTTCTCCTTTTTATCCTTGTTCTCCACCACCGCATCTCTAGTAGCATCCTGGGTAGCCTTGATCTTTCGTCTCTCCTGTTCCATGTCGTAACACTCCGCTTCAAACAGTAGTCGATTCACCGCTTTCCAGTTCTCCCACCGAAGTGCATCAACGCTATAGCCTGTAATAGACTTGGTCGCCGTCGTGGTTTGGTCTTGAGCATCAACAATTTTCGTAGGGATAGTAAGCTTCTCGTAAATCTTTCTCAGCTCCGCCTCCTGCTCCTGCGAAAGGGTGACGCCCTCGGGGTTTTCGTCACCGGGCGAGATATCAAACAAGGCCTCACTATCGCTTGCCGAAAAATCCTGAATCTGGCCGGATGAAAATACCTCAGTCAAAGCGCGGACCTCTTTCTCAAGCTGCTGTTTGCTCGGAGGTTTTGGGCTGACTTCTTCTTGCGGCTTTCTACCGGTTGGAAGAGTGGCGCGATTCAAGACCCCCTTGATGTTGTGCACAAACATACTACCCAATTTCAACTTGTTTTCTTCTAGTTCTTTGAGGAGAAAGTCTTCTCGGCCGGTGGCAACGCATGCTCTGATGAGGGCTTTCCAATCCATCATATCCCACCTCTGTTGCAACTCTTTGCGCCCTTTCTTCAACATGTTCCAGGACTGCTCGAGGAGGGTTTCGTCTTTCATATCGCCCACTGCATTGAGGAGAGCGCGGTAGGTCACCATTGTAGGCTGCAACCCAGCAGCAAGAAGCTCTTGAAAACCCGAGTGCACGAGTTCTGGACGTTTTAGTTTTCCCCCGACTGAAATGATGGTGTTGAAAGATCCTGGAGAGAGTGGAACTCCCATCTGGTTGAAGGCGAGAATCAAGGACCGGACAACGCCTAAGGTTCCCTGGAACAGCGGCTCATACTCTGGATTGTCCTTTGTCATTTCTAATGGGAAGTACCCAAGAATACCACCAATGAGGGAGTTGAGATGGATGGCGTTTGGCTTGCCTCCCGCTCCGACAAAGCTGTAGACTAACCTAATCATGGCGCGGACGTCATGGGTCTTGAGCCAGACTTCCTTCAGCAATGGAGTTAGTACTCCTGGCTTCGGGGGTGTTCCAGCCCTACAAGCCATGAGAAAGATGATGTAGGCTTCTCTAACAGGACGCTCGTAGATGAAGAGCTCATAGACCCTCGGGGGTGTGAGCGTGGGGTATAAGCGCACGCAGATGTCAAAGGCATCATATGCCGCTCTCCAGTTACCGTGAAAGAGACGGGCAGTGATGATGCCCTGGAGCAACATCACCGGTACACCTCTGCCCGTGTTCATAGCCACCGATGGCACCGTAGTCGTCGAGTACCGATCCAAAGCATCCTCCCACAGTGCCTCCATGGAGCTAAGGCTGACACCCTGATATGCCAAACACTCAATGGTCGCGCCGTAGGTTCTCGCATCACAGTAATTTTCGTCCTGTTGCACTAGCCATGCCCAAAATTCATCGCTGAGCGCGAATTCCTCCATATCCTTGAGGCAACTGAGCAAATGCACACTTGCCAATGGATGTCCCGGAATCTTCTTCGCCTTAAAGTCCTCAATGAGCGTCTTGATGTGTGGCATTATATCCTCTTTAATCTTATCCATACGGTACCGTGCATGTAGCTGCCGCGCAAGATTCGAGATATCGTTTGGCGTCAAGACTCCAGCCTGTGAGAGCTGCTTGTAGGAGAGCATGGCGGCAGGGATCTGTGTAGCGGTGACATCGCAGCGAAAGACAAAGAGTTCCTGAGAGAAGATGGTGGCGATTTCTGCCTGTGAAAGTTGCGGCGCGATTGTATCGGGAACTATGGTGGAACGCTGCTTATGCTTGGTCTGAGGCTTGTCGGAGGGTCGTGGACGGAGGAGTGGTGCGGAACTTGCCGACAACGGGGGTGTGTAGGTCGCTGTTGAGGTATAACGTGAAGGGGGTGGGCGTACGGCTACATGTCGAGTATTGGTGCGGAGACGGGAAATAGACCGGCAGGTAGCTGTATTCATCGTGAAAGGGTATATGTATCGGTGGTGGTGTGGGGGAGAGCGGGAATGTGAATTGTGAGACTTTTCGAGGTTTTCTCGAGAGCCGCAAATGCTAGCGTTTAGCTTTCACTGGGTTCAGGATATTAAGTAGAATACACTTTCATCTTCCACCATGGCGGGCCGATTCGACCAACGAACGAATATAAATCGCAACACATCTCAGAGCCATCCCACCGGTAACTAGCATCAACTATCAGTCGTGCAAATATAAAGCCACGAAATTGATTCCAAGGTTGTGGTGGCTGAATCCCGGGTTCGCAACTGAATCCCAGGGGTCGATGCAGTGTATTACAGCAGCAGCATTGGCCGAAGCAGTATCATAAAATCACCACACACCTGTGCGGCACTTCTGCAAGGGCTGTCCGAGGCCTGGGAGTGGATTGGAGTTCCGGGGAGATGGGAACAGCACAGAATCCATTCCCGGCAGTCCAACTGACCTCCAAACGTGTCGAATAATGGCTCTTTGATTGGCGAACCACCCGAATCGACCCTGCTGCGGAGCTCATTTACCTATCTCCTAGCTCGCTTACGTCCTGGCATCCCGCGCAGGAGCAGTCACGCAGCATTGATAAGCTCTGACAGCAGATGTAGAGCATTCTACTCGTGAGCTCAGCGGACGTTGCAGACGGGAGTTTCGGTACGCTGAGCAGCCGTACATATACCTGCTTAAGTATCTACCGTGCGACGGGAGCATCGCCGGCGCTAGTGCCGCAGAGGCCTGCCTGTGAGGTGGATGGAGTGGAAAGATCCCAAAACACACGACCTCATGGCGGACTCTGAGGCTGAAACCCTAGCCTCGAAGTTAATATACCGGTACCCGTCTTCGGCTATCTCAGAATGCCCAGAATCTTGGGAACACTCGAGCCAGTGGCATTTGCAGCAGCTCATTCAAGGCGTTTGACCGCATGTTCCCGCAAAGCGAATAATACACTTACCTTGGGGGTTTACGACGGAAGGGTAGTGAAAGTGCTCTAGATTTTCACCTCCATTCTTTGGGGTCCTTAGCCAGAAAGTGCTCATACCTACCTCAGCCAGCTCTCGTCGCCTCTCAAGTGCTTGCCAGACCGTTGACGGATTGATTTGTTGGTCGGAGAGTTTAGAGTAGATCGGTTGAAGCGGAGTCCTGGGCTCCCACGGGAAGTCCTCGGTGTTTTTGAGGCATATGTACCCAGGTGCCTGCTTAGGTAGGTGCTTATGTAGTTGCTTGGAAAAAGTCTGCTCGCTTTGGGTTGCAGATCTGTTTTTTGTTGTTGATGCAAGGTAAAGTAGATTTCGGGAGAGCCGCGCGAAGAGCTGTAAGACTCGACTACCCGTTCCACGGTGTGCACACATCCTACGTAAGACCAAGATCTTCCAAGATCCAATCCCTTTTCTCCACCTCGCAACACACTACTGCTCTCTCCGCCATTGCTTTCGCAACCCCCCAAGCGTCATCCGTCCATCTAGTTCCACGCTAACTTACCACCTTTAACATCCCTAAACACCTCCGTCAGCCAGCCAACCTCAATTTGAACCATCATGGCTGATCCTTTGTGTGCGCTCTGATACATCTTGTCCGCTGGTCGCCTCTTTCTTCTCCGACCACCTGTACACTACCGAATTCTAGAATACATTTCTCTCTAGCATATCCTGGGCGGAGCATCTCTCGAATCAGCTACTTCCCGCCACCTCTACTGAAGTACGTCACTTCGCTTCTCTCGATTGCCTCCAGAGTGCGACACCGTAATTTATTCTTTTCAGTCAACTGTTACAGGGTACCCTCGATCAAGCAAAAATGGAGTCGAAAAAGGTTCAGCAGAAGCCCAAGCTTCACTTCAACTTCATTACGCTCCACTGTGAGTGCCCCGGGTTTCTTCAACTAGAGCTGCTCCTGTCCTAGGAATTTGTGCATGTCATAACGGCGACTGATCTCCGCGTCTTTAGACTGCTACATTATGGGCATGTCCATTATCTTGTCCGTAATAGTGTATTCTGCTCTAAATATTCCCTACATTGATGCCCTGTTCTTTGCCACCGGGTCCTGTACACAGTCGGGATTGAATACGTGAGTGAATGTTGGACCACGCTTGCTTGGTTAATGCTGAGTTTGGACACAGCATAGATACGAACTCTTTGAAGAAATACCAGCAGGCCTTCCTGTACACATTCCCCATGTTCACGACCCCAATATTTATTCACACTTGCGTGGTGCATGTGCGGCTGCGTTGGTTTGAAAAGCGATTTAAGAGTGTTGGTTGGTCTCCTTTGTGGCTTTTGGTTGCAATCGATACACCAGATGCTGATGAATTGGCTTGCAGTTGCGATGTCTCGCCAACCTTCCAGAGCTAGAACTGTGTCACAGAGTGCTAGGAGGGGTAGCATCAGTGGGTTAGAGCATGGAGTTGGTAACCGTAACATTAGAGTGCTACATCAGGATCCCATAGTTGGACAGCGAGTTGCGGTTGATGGCGGAGAGTCCGGTTCCGGCGCCACCTCCCCGAAAAGAAGCATTTCGCCTAGCAGTATTCAGCAAGATAGGATCAGGCCAACTCCCTGTTCGGGAAAATCTTCATCGACTATGGCTGAGCCAACTGCAGCCGAAGGGTACGGTCGCCTCTATTTCGCTTAGATCGGAAGGCTAATAGGTTATTAGACTTCACAATGTAAATGAGAGTCCTCCTGGAACACGGAGCAGTAATCTTCAATTTAACCTACCTTCTCGAGGTGGTGCAGACGATTTGAATTCTCCAGCCAGCAATCACATTGCGTTCTCGGAGAGTCCAAAGGCGTCGCACAACGGCAAAGCTTTACGGATCCCTGGACCACGAGAATTCGAGAAAGGTAATCCTAATTAATCCTTCTTGTCCCGTTCAACTTGACATTTTCTTACAAACCCAAGGTGATCGGGCGTGGGAAGTAGATGACGATGATACACACACATTGGGTCAGACTAGAACAGCGGGGGATGATGGTGTTGGCAGCCCGCCGGTTAGATCGTACAGTTTTGCAGACGCAGCTACAAACGCGTCGATTCGGATGCGGAGACTGCCCTCTGTTCTTCCACCTGCGCAGACTGTGTTGTCAACTGCGTTTTCTGTTGGTACAGCACAGCACCGCAAAAAGTACCGCATGTTCGCAAGGAAACCGACCAAGGAAGTGCCAATGCCATATCTTTCTTATCAGCCAACAGTGGGCCGAAATTCTCAGTTTGTGGACTTGACCGATGAACAACGGGATGAATTGGGTGGCATCGAATATCGAAGCCTGAAATTACTGGGTAAAATACTTTGGGGTGAGTAACAGTGCCTTGGCCTTGTAACACTGAACTAACTGAAGTATATTAGGGTACTATTTTTTCTTCCACATCTTCGGCATCCTGTGTATCCTACCTTGGATACACAATTCCGCCCCTCAGTACCGTGATTATGTCCGTTCGTTTGGAATCAGCCCGACATGGTGGTGAGTTATTGGAATTCGCACCTATGAGCATGATCTAATTGAGTTTGAAATAGGGCAATTTTCACGTCCCAAACCTCTTTCAACGATGTTGGTTTCACATTAACTCCAGATTCTATGATTTCGTTCCAAGAGTGCACCTTCCTCCTTCTAATTATGACTTTTCTCATAATAATCGGAAATACCGGTTTTCCATGCATGTTGAGGTTTATAATTTGGGTGTTTTTCAAAATAGTGCCCAGAGATTCGGCAATTAAGGAGTCCCTCAACTTTCTCCTCGATCACCCCCGACGTTGTTTTACGCTGCTATTTCCCAGCAGAGAGACCTGGGTGCTATTTTGGGTCCTCGTGGGTCTCAATCTTGCAGATGTTATCCTATTCACTGTGCTGGACCTGAAGGATCCGGAAGTTTCTCATATTGCCGTGGGCCACAGGGTCGTAGCAGCTATATTTCAGGCAGCTTCAACACGAACTGCGGGCCTTTCGGTCGTGAGTATTGCCGCGCTGCATCCCGCCGTGCAGGTCAGCTATATGCTCATGATGTACATCTCGGTCTTTCCTATCGCCATTAGTGTTCGTAGGACGAACGTTTATGAAGAGAAGTCTCTTGGACTCTATTCCGGCGACGATCTAGAGGACGATGGTTCCGGGACATCATACGTGGGCGCTCACTTGAGAAAGCAGCTGTCGTTCGACTTGTGGTACATATTTTTGGGGCTTTTCATCATTTGCATTGCTGAAGGAAGTCATATTGAGAACACCACTGAATATGTATGCTTTAACTACCTTTATTTGGCATAGGTCAATTCAGCTAACTGTATGCAGGCCTTCACAATATTCTCGGTTCTCTTCGAGGTTATTTCTGCATAGTACGTTATTGTCTTTTCTGAAGTCGTATCCAACCTACTAACCGTTAGCAGCGGTACCGTAGGACTGAGTTTAGGATACCCCAACTTCAATCCTTCATTCTCCGGCAAATTCAATACAATCAGTAAACTTGTAATTATTGCTATGCAAGTCCGTGGTCGTCATCGTGGGTTACCATACGAGCTGGATCGAGCAGTGAGCCATTCCTTTGGTCAATTTGTTGTGAAATTGTCTGCTTACATATTATTAGGTTCTTCTTCCGAAAGAACAGCGAGACTCAGAGCTGACGTCGATACGTAGACGCAGTTCCACTCTCAGCCAAGCTCCACCCTTTGGCCATCCTTTCAGTCGTACTGTCCCTTCTCAAGCTATCGAAGACGACTAGTCTGAATTAGTGGTCTTTACCTAGGGCGTCTCATTTGGTATTAATTGGTTATTGAAATACATACACGGACTTTCTTTTGGTTAATTATCTAATTGGTTGATTAATACCTCTTTTCAATGGAGAATTGAATATTTGCATTAGCGCTTTGGGTCTTGGAAGAAATTTTATATATTACAATGGGATGCCGTGGAATACATAAGGTGTTTTGCAATTGTGATTTTATTTGCAATATATACTGTACTTAGAGGATTGGTCATATGACAAAATGTAATTTTGAATTTTGGTTCGATTGTGGTCCTGTGGATAGAGTAAACAACCATCTCCAGTGCGTGGAGGACATAGCTGCTCTCGTTCCCAGAAATTTTCGTCGCTCGCAAGATCGGCTGACGGGTGGTTTTCGAGCGCAGGACAGCCCAAAAGCATCGATGAGGACGGACTAGGGGAGAAGGTGTCAATTGGGGAAACTCCAGCCCACAGCCCCTCGGCTTGGTCTCACTCTTGAAGCCTGTTCTCGTGCCCAAACTTTTTCGCAAGCTGCATCTTGCGAGGTTGAACTCCTCCAATAGAGTGCATCCAAGGCTACAAACGGGTTTCAATTAATAGCTCAACCAACAAAGCTTCCGCCAAACGGGAAAAAAGGATCTGATCAAGACTACAAACGACGAGGAGTGCAGAATCGTAGCGATCGGCATGGGAGACATTGAGTCTCTCAAGCGAATCCAATTAAGCGATCCGTTGACAATGTTTCAGTCGTTCGCTTCGCCGGTACTCTACGAGTTGGGTTTATGACGCAATCTGAAAAAGCTTAAATCCCTTGAAACTCCAACCCCAACCCTCAATTCGTTACATTTCTCTGAGTATCTGTTTCCAGCTTCCTCTTTGCTCCGCACATCTAATCTATCCTCAACATTGCCACAGATGTACCAGCGATTTCCTAGTATTTTCTTTACATATGATTGTGTGACAGGTTTAGCCCTACGGCTTACAGCTAGTGGAACCACCTGCATATGTATCACCTGCCTCATCATGGCGGTGTAAGAACAGATTATCGCCACAGCTGGCCACAAAGACCAGACTTGGAGTAAGATGCAAAAAACAATATTCTTCCTCCTCCTCTCCCGCTAGATAACATGGAAGTAACCGGCCTCCTCTTTGGCACCATCGGGGTGATCGTCCCCGCCTACCAAGCGATGCAGGCGCTCACGCAGCGCATCAACGATACCAAAAACTTTCCACGCAAACTACGACAGATCAATGTGCAGCTCACAACGCAAAAAACGTTGTTCGACAGTGAATGCAAGCTCTTATTCCCGCCGGGACTCGACGACGCGCAGATCCACCAGATGCTCGCGAACGAACGTCATCCAATGTGGAAGGATCGCGAGTTCCAGTACAACTTCAAGCAGTACCATGGTGACTCGTTCAATCAGAGTCTTCTTGAACGGTTTGAGATAATTCAGGAGACATTTGAGGAGCTGGAGATAGAGATTTCGAAGGTGACTATCGAAAAGGGGAGTAAAGCTGTAAGTACTTCAACCGCGGGAGTTATGTATGTGATACTGAGATGTGGATAGGGCACGTTGACGCACGCAAAAGGCCTATACCGGAAATTACAGCGGCCTTCCGAGTCGCCGGTCCTGGATGAATTGCTAGCTAGACTGCGTGCGCAAATCCTGGACTTGCTGAACCTCCGCCGGCAGCGAGAGGCAGCACAAAAGCGGCGCTACCGCCCAAAGGTTCTCAAGAGCTCTTTTGGGGTGGAAATGATGTCCGAGCTCCCAGCGGTAATGGAGGTGCAAAAGGCCAGCAAGCGAGTGTATGCCGCCATCGCCTCAGTCGCACACTGTTCCTGCCACCGGTTCTACTTCCGGTTGCAATGCGAAACGCCCGAGAAATCGGAAATGCAGAGCTATGGCGACAGCTCCTTCTCTGGCAATAAAAGTGGCAGCAGCGACTTCAATCTAGTACTGACGAGTGGAAACGGCGAGAGTAAAATCTCGTGCATCTGTATCGCGGTCAGGAAAGAGGGTGCTCCAACCCCCGATGCGTCCCCTCCTCTACCGTTATATTCGCGTCTCCCTCCGCAGGAAGTAGAAACAACCAAGAAACAGAAGCAGCTGCGATTTGCAGATAACAATTCCTCCACCGACTCCCTCAACACCATTCTCACCGATCTCTGCTCTACTGTCCGCTCTCTCCACTCAGCACCGTCCTATCTTGGTGCCCTGCCCATCACAGACCCACACAGACACATCTTTACCGAATCGGTAAAGCCATCTGTATGTCGTGTCTCTCTGCCGCGCATATTCGAGCGTGCGCCGCTCTCGCGAACCCGTACTATCCTGCCTCCGAAACGCAAATACAATCTCGCCTGGATCCTTTCCGCCTCGCTTCTCCGCTTCGGCTTCGACACAAACTGGTTCCGCGAGAACTGGCGCAGCGGCGATATATACTTCCTACAAGAAGAGGGCCCATCGGCTCTCGATTTCCCGCACATTTCCGTCCGCTTCTCTTCCCCGCCTTCGGCCGCCTCTTCCCCCGCTTCCTCGGGAACATGTCTCGCAAAGAACGAGCAGCTGTACTCACTCGCCATCGCGCTGATCGAGATTGGATACGGCGACACGCTGCAGAATCTCCTCACGGAATGTGGCGGGGAGAAGGGGGAGTGGAATCATGTGAGAGAGTATGCGGGTGCGAGGGAGTTGATGGAAAATATTGGCCAGTTTATGAGTAGACGCTATGCCATAGTTGTGAGACGGTGCTTTTATTGTAACTTTGCTATCGATGAAGAAGATCTTACGCCCGCGAAGCTGCAGAGGGCTTATTATGAAAAGGTCGAGTGTGAGTTGAGAGGGTGTATGACTGAGTTTGGCTAGAAGGTTAGGGAGGAGATGAGGGAAGGGGTTGCGGTATCGACTGGAAAATAAGCACTGTGCTACACCTGGGACAGAGTGACTGTTCCACGGGTATTAGTATAGTGCCTTATGTGTTGAGTCGATATGTATAGTACATATCCAACGTTCGAGCCATAATTTATGAGCATCCACCAACCGTCCCCCAACCGTCCCGCTAAGTGATGAGAGGCTTCGATCATTTCCCACAGAACCGAGGCAACAGCGTATGATATCACCAAATACCCTCAAAGAACCGTCAAATCCAATTACTATATTCTGCCGAAACATGCGTGGCCAAAACATCGAACACATGAGCACTGTCCACCTTACCACTAGCTACCCTAGAACCAACGCCATTCCCTTTTTTCCCCATTCCTAGCAGACAAAATACACACACAAACAATGATATATATCCCCGCAAACCGCATAAAAAGAAACCCCTAGAGACAAACCTCCCATCCTCTCCCCCCACTGTTCGCTCTATCAATCAAATACAATCGATTACAAATGGACGAAGTGCAATACAAACAGATGCCGCTCAAATACCACCATCAGCTCATAAATAGTAATCGAGAACTTTTTTGTAAACGAAACATTTTTAGGAATCCTCCCGCGTCCACGTCCCCCTGTCCCCCACACCCCACATAGCTATATCACATCCAGGCCGCAGCTAGGCTCTCGATCTGCATCTGCATGACGGTATTCCTCAATATTAGGTCCCTCTCGTCCTCCGTCATAGTCGGGGATCTCCGGTCGATCGAAACAGGTGTTGGTGGTGATGGTTCGGAGTTCTCGGCAGTGGTGTTGGTCGGCGTAGTTAGCGCGGAAGAAGCCGTACCGCTAGATTCTGCTTCCGGCTGTTGTAGAAACGCCCTCCTAACGGTCCTTCTCTCCGGGGATAGTAGACTCTGCGACTCTCCGTCCTCGGGAGCTCCAGCTCTGGTTCCGTTTCTAGAGTCTTGGATCTCTAGTGCTTGCTGTTCAACCTGCCACACATTAGCCACCACAATCCTCTTTCAGCTAACATAGCTGGTCACCCGCACCCTACGCAGTTCTCTTCTCGTGGACCGAAGAAGTTGGAATTCACTTGCCAATAGGTCAATCCTCGTCTGCATAGCCCTCAACCGTGCTTCCCGGACTCGAAGGCTGTCGACAGCGCTTCTATTCCTTTCCCTACGATTGGGAGAAGGCTCTCCATCCGCGGTAGTTCCGGCGCCGGAGCGGTTGATGGTGGAATCTTCCAAGCTTGCCGTGGTGGAATCGACAGTGCTGAGCATGGCATCCTGCAGTGCTCCGATCCGGCGAATCTGACCGACCAAGGTATCAAAGGAATCGATTCCAGGTCGATCATTCCCGGTCGGAGAAGGCGGCGACAGTGAGGTTCCTGGTGCAGGTGCTGTGAAACGAAGGCGCGCGCTGGCAGCAGGGGTGTGGTCGAATAGGCTCCTTCTCCAGTTTTCACTTCCAGCCCTATCCCGATCGCCACGACGATGCATCAGCAGTAGCGTCTGCAGATGATGTTCCGCCTCGTTGCTGGCGGCACTCGCTTGGCTCGTCTCACGCAGGAACTCGTCGAGCGTCAACATACTATTATCGGTCGAGCTGCTGCCGTCTCTCCTGCTACGTGGGGTTGCTTCATCCCGAGCTGTATGAGCTACCACAGTGGCCGTAGAGGTACCAGTCGAGGTCGCCGAAGATGTCACCGACGAAACCGAGGAAGATCCGGAGCGGGAGGGTTCAATCGTCCACTCTCCGGACTCTTCGTCCTGGGATGAGTGTGTGTTGCATCTGCTCGAAGCCAGTGACTTGTCCAGGGACCTAGTCGGAGGGTTTTCCCACACTGTACACCTTGCTTTGTGAGTATATTATCGATGACGTAGAATCTGGGGCTGAATAGCAAGCTGGTGATGATTGGCAGCTCGCGTGTCGAGACAGGTAGACGTACAAGGTATCCCCATAGCTCCCGCGATAAGATATCTAGCCGATGCGCGAAGCTTCGGAGCTTTATTAGTTGAGAGATTTGGAAGCGAAAATAAACGGCGATTGGTTCGAGGATTTCGCACCGGAAGCGAGGTAAGAGATGCCGAAGCGTGTATATTTGAAGAGAGGAGTTGGAGGGAGAAGGAGAAAAAGGAGAGAGTGAAGTGATTGAGTAACCTGATCTAAAGTATAGGTGGTGAGGAGAGGCAGTAGTACTTCCTACTAGTGTGATGTTCGGAGGTGATGGAGTTGCGCAGTCTGCCCCATCACATCAGCACAAAGGAGATCTCGAGATGCGCTCTAGCCAGTCGGCAAAATACACAGGAATAAGTGCTTAGCCAGGGTTCATCCCGCTTGAAAGTAATCCAAACGACGAATTGGAACCGTTTTTCTGGTCCTTGGCACGACGATCCGAGGAATATCCCAACTCTTGTAGAGCATCCTCCAGAGATGCCCTCCGCGTAATATCGAGGGCCTTGCTGCAACGGCAAATGCTCTACTACTGCATGAGAGGGTTAAGGTAACCCTGTTATCTTGGCTGGTGACCATTATCGTTGCTATGAGAGTGACATTTTATGAAATGGCGGCCCTTGTGAAGATCGCATACGATAGCCCCGCTAATTCTGTCCAAACAGGTCTTGTATGTAGAATATATAGTAGATGGGATGCTTCGATGCTTGTCAGTCAGTCCCTTCTTGATATAAATCCGCAATCACAGCTGCCGGCATGCCATGGGTAAATTAACATGCGCACTGCACATAGATTGAAAGTAGTATACTTGCAGATTTGAAGCAGCGGGTAGATATTGATCTATTTCTCTTCAAATTCTCGCAATTTTTGATTTGACTTTCCAGATCACAGATGACTGTCTTGAACAGGCGATCACAAATTGAACTGTATCCTCCAGGCATTGGGGACTCCGTTCGCCGCCGGAAATTGGAAGGAAGGGTTCGATCCTCATGAGATGTAGATAGAGTAAATAGGGCTTTAGGGTTCCAGAAGCTAGACCTCGCGTTTTTAAGCGGAAGGATCGTGGGCTGGAGCTCTACCTCCGTAGATTCAATAAACATCCCTCTCCCCCTCGATCCTCATCTGTGTCTTTGAGTTCTTGTCAGCCTTGAGTCGTCAGGCGTAATAGAGACCCCGCAAGTTCTAGACTTGGATGGTCTTCTGTGCTTGAGCGGCATTTTCTCGGTTGCCTAAATCTTTGGACGAAATCTTTGGAATTCCGTTTGCACAAAGTTTCGGGTAATCTAGAAAAAAAATCCAGGAAAATTTATACAGTATACTCGAAAATTCACCTATCGCGAAATTCTAATCATATGGTTGGGTTTCAGGTCAAGCTTTTTACTCTTGTTATGATGCTTGGGCAGATGATATGCATGTGGGACGTTTCACAAGCTGCTAGTGGACTTGCTGCGGGCCTTATGAACTCATCCTTGCAGCACCATACTCCGCCACTAAACATAGGATGAACATCAAGAGCGAGGAGAAGAGACCAAGAGTTCGAAGTTCCATCACGACATATTCCATACCTCGATGGTGTCCTACGACTCCTACACCAACGGTACTATTAGTATCGCCGGCCCATGTGAAGATGAGCATGCCACCGGCTTCTGCAGGGCGCTATTCAACATTATCCGCGATCTCTTCAGTGCGCTACAACTGCCCGAAAGAGTCAGCGACCCCGAATCAGACGAAGGATTTCTTGCCGAGAATGAAGCGGGGAGGTTCAGACTGTGGGGTGATGGGTTCGATGCGCAAGAGGGCGGGCTGGATGAGCTGTTAGATGGATCCGGGCTGCATGGCGCCGTTGTGGTTCAACTAGCCGGGATAGCAAGGAAGTTGCGTCGGTGTAGGTTTTTTATTTCTTCTTCTATAGATGGATCGGATGAATTATTAGTGCTGATGGGGTAATGAAGATGTGGACCGTGATACGGAGCTCTTCCGAAATCTCGAGTCAACTCTCGAAAAGGCCGAATATGTCTTCCCCGAAACGACGGCAGAGGAGGACGAAGACCTCGACCTCCTTGAAACTCTCGAAGACATTGCGGTTCTCAATGATGGGCTGTATGACTTGACACCGTTTCTGGAGACTATCCCCATAGGATATGAAGAGAACGACGAGCTTGAGAACGTGCGGTTAGTCACCGCTGGCACGGAAGAGATCACAGAAACGAAATTTTTACAGGGCAATATCCTGGACAAGTTCCCGGAGGCATCATTCAACCTTGCTCTGGTGGACCGATTAGCGGAACTGAATTTAAGAAGAAGGAAGAAACTATGGGAACTCAAAGAAAAGCATGAGACAATGCCAGAGCCGTTGAGTGCGGGTAGTGGAAAAAGGGGAGGAGGAAGACCGCAAACACCAAGTTCCTATGCGCCATCGACGAGATATACGGATTATACGAGGGGATCGAGCGCCCCGTCTATTGTGGATAGTTTGTTCGACAACTATGAGTATGCCCGGAGCGATGCAAGTGCGAGCTCGTTTGCCGATGTGGATTTGGATGTCGTGGGGATGACAAGAATTCCGCCGCCACCTGTGAGGTTGGATCACGGTGTGAGCTTTGAGTGCAATCTCTGCTTCCAAACACTGCATGGAGTCGAGATAAAGTACCAGTGGAAAAAGCACGTATTCAAAGATCTCCAACCCTACAGTTGTTCCTTCCTTCAGTGTCCTCTCCCCGCCTCACATCTTTTCAGCTCCCGAACAGAATGGATCGACCACGAATTCGCAGTCCACCGAACAATCTTCTCCTGGGTCTGCATCAAAGATTGTGGCAAAGAGTTTGAAGATCCAAAAATCTTCCTGGAGCACCTCCAGAGTGCTCATCTCAGCGACAAAATCACTGATGGCGAGCTTGCCGACATTGTAAAGAGATGTGAACGGCGGAAACCTCTTCCAGAATCACAAATAACTATGTGTCCGCTCTGCCGCGTAGAGATCCCAGAGACCAAGAGGAGTATTAGGAGGCATTTGGGGCGACACATGGAGGAGATTTCTCTAGCTGTTGTGCCTACGGAGAATTATAACCTCGATTGGGAGGAGAGCTCTGAAGAGGAGGAGACGAGCGCATCAGAAGACGAGGGGGAAGAGGTGGGCCGGAGTGAGGACGACTCCTTCGAAGCTGCACCGTCAGCTGCACGTCAAAAAACCAAGGAAATAATTGCTACAATGGTGGACAGTTGCATCAACAATACCATCATGTGTGACACAGAGCTGCTAGAAACATACGATGAACCGATCTGGCGCAGTGAATTATTCAAATTGGTTGAAGCTTTTGGTTCAAGAGGCAACTGCTTGGGCATGTTTTCCGACGAGCTATGTCGTGATGCACGGACGCGGATTGATAGGGAACCTGATATTACGAGGTTAAGGGGAGATGTTGCTTCACTAGCGGACTACAATCTGTTCCTTGACGAGTCGGTATATGACGAGGTACAGCGGCTATTGAAGTCGAGGAAGATCAGTCTGAGTTTCAAGCGGTGTCACAGCTGTAAAGAGATTGCGCCACCCGGCAAGCAAACTTGTCCCAAGTGTGGACACTCTCATTGCAACGACTGCTCCAGCCATATTATTCTGCCAAGTTTGCGAGCGCAGGTCGAGGAACAACTCAGAGCGGCAGTCTTACCGTTACTCAAAAATAAGAAACCCGTGCCTGACAGCCAGAGCATGGCAGGTCCTTCTACAACCACACTTCCATTCATAGATTTTGCATTAGAACCGCCACCTGACTCGACAATACCGAAGACGGGATTGCAGGGGCACACACGGTCGTGGAGCGAGGCACTAAGGGCTAGTTCAGGACATTTGGCGGCAGACGATGGATTTGAAGTAGTTGGCGCAAGGTTTGGGATTCGACATCAGCCACAAGAACTCTAGCTCACGTGTTGCCTTAGATCTAATTGGTCTCGTCGACCTTCCCAAAGTAGCTATGCAGGTTCAGCTGATGGCTCCGAAATTCATGCGGATGTCATTACTCGGACGATAGTGGTGGACAAGAAGCACTATCCATTGTTGATAGGATCCGGTGGTAAGTTTTGCCCCATCAATTTACATACCAAATGAAAGCAGATACTGATTTCTTGCAGGTGCAACGCTGAGTGATATCATTGCGCAATCCGGTGGGCCAGTGCAGAAGGCTGGTCAGTCGAGAATGGTGCGGTTTCCAAACCAAGACTCGCCGTCGAATAAAGTGGTGCTTACTGGTAGCCCACAAGTCGTTGATGGCATTGTGAAGCGGATTAAAAGCAAGGTTGCAGAGTTCGAGGGAAGAAAGCCAAGAACGAAGGAGGTAACCGCAAAAGATGTTGTCAAAGAAAGACACGAGGTGGATTTGCAGAGAGGGCGCAGGAGCATTGGGCGTGAAATTGGTCTTGTGGATGAAACGGCAGAGAGACTGAAAAGAGAAGAGGCAGCGCAGAGAGCGGCAGAGAGGAAGGGAAAAGCTGGCCCGAGCAGACCGACAATATCTATAGGAAGGTCTGCGTCTGAAACGGTTTGATCCCCGCTCCTCATAGGGTGCATGTTGATATTGATAAACCCCATTAGGACATCAGCGGAGTTCGAGTTGCAGCTGCAGAGGTGGAAGCGGATTACATGGAACCAGAACCTCGGACTACAAAGTCTGCTCGCCGGAGACATAGGAAGACGAAAGCAAGTGAAATTCGGCGTGCTGGTGACCCTTAGAAGCGGGTTGTGTATCGCGGGTGTGTTGATTTGGGTGTTTCATTTTTTGTATCAATCTATGGAGTTGGAGTTTGACATACTTTGAGTACTCAGTGAATATATTAACATCCAAGATACTCGTATATAGACAAGCAACATTGCTATGGTAGCTCTCTACCTGTCCACCGCTTTTAAAGCATGGTTCTAAATCGCTCTCTATTTTTTCTGATTTTTGTACCATATATGATTACTTTATGTTCGAGCAGTATTGAATCTAAAGTAAACAACTCTTTTGACTTAAAATTAAACTTACATCCTATTCCAGACCACCTTCCCAACACTTTACATTTCACACTTCCTATCTCTAATTCGCCCTTTGCGACATCCTCTTGCCCGTTTCTCCGATTCTTTTTCATAGCACTATCATGGCGTCCAACGTCGACTCTACTCCCAGTAATTTCGCTTTCACTTCCAGGAAGAGGAAAAGGAAGAACTTCTCTTTCGATTTAGTCAAACAGATGGTCTACTCAGTAGATGATAACGCAGAACCCGAGACTCTGAAGGCAGCGTGGCAGAAGCTCAAGAGTATCTTCGAGGCTGGTGAACTGGAATACGCAGGTACCGCGAAGAAGTCGAAGCTCGAAAAGGCAAGTTATCAATACTTAATTGGAATTTTTCTCCTGCTAACTAGCATTTTGTAGTCCGTTGCGGCTTCCACCATCAAGGATATCGACACGGTTATCAGTCTGTTTGGGCTCGATCATTGGCAGGATCATGAAGCGTACATTTGGGAGATTCCGGATAAGCGAGAGATTGTAATAAGCGAATGGCTGGGTATATTCAGAATCATACGGATGCATAGCGGCGGAAGAGAGCTGACTTGCTGATTTGGCTTAGATTCCACGCTCAACTGGTTGTGGGAGTCAGATTTCCTGCACAGGCAATCTGCGGAGGCTTTGTGTAGGACCAGCATTAACCTCGTCATATTTGGCCGGCTTTCGGTACACAAAGAAGTAATGGCTGCAAGGAAGTTCTCTCTGAAGAGCGAACGATCAATTGTTACGCAGTGTCTCGAAGCGCATACAGTCGTGTCCGGTATTGTCGACTACGTATGGGGTTATGACACTCTGCACCCACATCCCCAATTCGAAAGCTGCCTAGTTGTAGTAGAAGCGAAGAAGACGGACACCTTTGAAGCAGGAGTCGCACGGGCAGTCACGTATATGGGTATGTTTTCCCTACGCTGTCCCTTACAAGTGCAGCTACTGACTTCAGTCATCCATAGTTGGTACTCAGCAGCATAGTAAAAGCTTGACACAGCTCAAAAGGGTCGTTCACACCCTCTATGGGATGGTATCGGACGGGATGAACTGGCAGTTCTTGCGCCTTGATGGAAATAAACTCCTGGTCTCCCCGAAAATTTCCAGCGTTCTCGAACGGGGCCGTCTTCAAGTGTATGTGTGTATCTTGATTCAATGTGACCTTACTGACTCTATGTAGATTCCAATATGTGGATGCAATCATCAATGCTGCCATTGCTTCGTCTCCACATACAACTCCAAATTACCACTTCTCAGCTATCTATGAATTGTTGAATCGAGATGTGGAGGTGGGAAATTTTGGAGTTCCGTTTGGCCTGCAAAAATTCCTGCAGATTCCGGACAAAGACTTTCTTGTGGACTATGAGGAGGAGGAGGGGGATACCAGAGGAGTTGAGTACTTTGATGTTGTTCGTAATTTGGCGCCCAATATTGGCTAAGGCCCATCCTTTCGACCAACTCATGGTCATTTCAGTACACCTTTAGCCTTTTCTTCTTCAGGTATCTATCTAATGTCCTTTCCTCGGCTATGGTGCAAACTAAGGCGCCAGCAGAAATAGCTGTCTCGACACGGCAACAGTGCACCCCACCTAACTAATAGCACTCCCGTGGGAACAATGGATTCTAGTTGTTGGGTTAGTGCTGATTAGGAATCTACTTTGGAAATGGGTTTCACTTTAGTTAATTCACCTCGATTTACATGGTGAGTGATTGAAAGTGATACAACGCAAAAAATAGCCATAGCCCATGATCCCTTCCGCTTAGCCTATCAAAATGACCGAAGAGAAGACCGTTTAACCTCTTTATCGACTGCAGTTTATGAGGGCATCGATTATACGGGTATGTTGATGAGTGACTAGATTGATGCAGGGTATTGAGGTCGTGACTCAACTTATGAGACATGCATTTTAAGGTCGGACGCGGTGTAACATACTTATAGCGACATCTCAGCCTCCTAGACAACACAACACGTCGTTCCTTCCAAGCATCCATCATCTACCGTCTTGCGTTTCGAGTATTGACAGTACACCGAAACACAAGACTAAACACACCCGCACAATCTTCCTCCGCCAATATCCACCATGGTAGCAGACCTCAGAGAGCAGATTATCGGTACACATGTTCCGCCCCTAAAAAGCGAGGCACACGTATTAAGTACTAATGGCGGGGGAACTTTCTCAGAAAATTGCAAGTTCTTATTCTATGGGTGCAACCCCATTGTTCTCACACGGTGTTGGATTGAAACCGACCCACACGGCGATGTGTATACCAAGCTACACGCATTCGTTGTCGAGCGCCTCTACTCTTGTTTCATACCCATCGATACTGATCTGGATGCGACCGGAGTACTCGTCGATGTCCGCCACAACTGGTACGGCGCACCAAATTCGGACCACTATCCTTATATCATGAACCAACTTCTTGTCCAAACACAAAACCTAATCCACGAGAAGGTTGAGAAGCAGAGTGCCGAGGCTGCTGATGTGGAAGTTGAGGTTGAAAAGTTTTTGTCGAGGCTTGCACCTGCAGTGCAAAATGAGGATGAGGAGATGAAGGAGAGGCTTCGGAAGCGGTTGCTGAGACGAGCTTTTAACGAGCTGGCTAGTAAGGAGCGTAAGCGCAGGGATGACTTGGAAGATCGGGTTGATAAGCTCATGGAGATCCTCACCCTCAGCGAAGAAAGCGTGAAGGAAAAGGAGATGAAACGCAAGGAAGAGGAAAAAGCGATAGAACATGCGGAAGAAGTGCGTGCACTACTTGCCGAGGAGGAACAACTACGAGTCGACGAAATGGTGGCGGAAGAAGAGGAAAACCTCATATCTCAATATCAGTATTATGACTGTGACTTTGAAGAGCGGGGTATAGAACAGGCGATAGAATTGGAGGCACTACTCAAGGAGGAGAAACTCCGCATCGAGAAAACTCTATTTGCCAGGGAAGAACAACTACGAGTCGACAAGATGGCAGCGGAAGAAGAACAGAGGCTTGAAATCCAGCTAGCTGTCCACATAGCCGAAACTTTCGCCGAAGAAAAGTATAGTGCACTTCAAAGGGAGTACAATGAACTTGAGATGGACTATGTTACACTTCGAGATGAGCTCAGCTACATGGAGTCAGAAGCACGCTACAGGGAAAACGAATCCAACGTTATCAGAGATGGACTAGAGCAGCAACTCGCTAATGCAAAAGAAAAGGCGCGAGTGGATGTCGAAAGGGAAAGAGGCTTCAGGAAAGCTTTGGAGGGCGCAATCGATGTATTCCGTCAGACCGAAGTCGACAATGTCGAAGAGCTTGAGAGTGTCAGGAGAGATCTGGATCTTACACGAGCTCAATTTGAAGTCGGAATCGAGAGACAGATCAAGCTAGAGGACGAGCTGCGTAAGGTGCAGGATGAGTATGCTCGGCGCGCCAGACGTACTAAAGAGGGAACAAACAAAATCTTCTATACCTCTCGAACTGAAGACATTAAGGAACTTTTAGCGCCCATCCCGGAAGCTGGAGGTAGTACTGAAAATACCGACGGTTCCCCTGTTGAATTTACACCTCCTAGTAGTCCGGGAGGTCGCTTTATGGCCTAGGTTAGGTCGGTCTTTTCTACCCTATACCGTTCGACCTAATTCTTATTTGCTTAATTGCTAATATACCCGGAGTAAAGTTCGGTCATTAGGTGCTCCACCATTTCTAGATATGTTCTTATGCTTTGATAATGCTTTGTATTTTCGAAGGAGTTTCCGGGCATGGGTCGAAGGGGGATACGGGGACAGAGATTCATTGCTAGGTGTATTCAGTGTCTTTTCCTAGCAGGTGCATTATTGTGACGTTTCTTTATGTGACGGCGGAGCTCAGGAGATCATGGATAGTCACTCTAATCATGACCCTCGAGTACGGAAACAACCCGACTTCACCAAGAAATATCGTTCACTCAATCCATCTCAAAAGAAAACGACTCTGCCGAAATAAAAACAGCCTTGTGAGATCATTCACCCACCCACTTTAGTTTTCCGTCAGCGGTTGCTAGGTTTAGAGTAAATACCGAGCGGCTACGTATACTTCCTCATGGCGGGCGGCGGTCCCGCTTCATCACAATCTTTCCTGAGTGCTGCTTTATTACTTGCCCCAAACAAAAGATATTCTAAACGTTTGCAATTTTCCCTCATATTCCTTCGAAAATGATACCTACTTTCCGCCGGGACAAAATGTAAGACATGGGTTTTTTATAATTTTTATACCCCTTCCGGCTACCGCCATCACCGCACTCACTTATCCATTATAGACAGAACAAAAGGAAAGACACATACACACTCATTCACTGTAACAAAAACCTTGATGACGTCAACTTTGAGTACAAACTAGTGACTTTTCTTTAGCCCTCCCTAACCGCCCGCCTTGCCCGCCCGTTCCGTCTTGCTCGCCCAAAACAAGAAATTGAGAATGGATCAAAGAAACCCGCCGCCCCATGCAAATAAATAATAATCCCTGAGCCCGAAAACCCGCAAAAGAAATTGTTCTTAACCAAAGCCAATGGCAATAAAAAGAACATAGGAGGAGGAGCGCGAGGAGGAATACAAGCACAAAAGCACAAATTAAAGAACAAGGAAAGAAAAAAGCTACTATGCTCCTTTCCTTTGATAAAAAAAGACCCCCGGTTTAAAACAGGCACCAATCAATCAACCTCCCTTCTTCGCAAGACCGACAAGCCAACCCAATGCCCCCCAAGCCCCAACTCCAAAGCCAGCCCATTAATCACACATACACACACAGAGAGACATACACACAGAACTTCCACAAAAATGTATATGATTCCAATCGATGAACAAATTTTCCACCCCCACCCTTCCAGAATCAATTTCTCCTGTCACTGCCTTCTACAACGCCAAAGCCATGTATACATCGATCGGACAACTAGGTCGCGGGAGACTTGCCACCGCCGTTAATTTCCTTCCTCCTGTCTTCAAGACCAAGGCTTCCGAGCCCACCAGACAAAAACGAGAATGCTTCATTGTCCGGAAGACCAGAGTATAGTCCACCACCGTTGGGTCCGGCAGAGAATGCCTGCTCAGCCCGGTGATCAAATGGGCCGGCCGAGTTGGGTCCAACACCTTGCCCAAGAGAAGTGTTCAACTGGGGAAACCCTCCGCCACCGCTACCACCGAGAGAGGACTGCAATCCAAAGTTGCTTGGCTGACCTCCGAAATGTTGGGCTGGGAAGCCTCCACCACCAAATTGACCGCCGATTGGCCCCGGCCCACCCATCCCGTGACCTGGTCCACCAAGGCCAACACCACCATATGCTGACTGAGTATCAACCGGCGACGGGAAAGCTGTATCTGCAACAACAGCAGCACCAGCTCTACTAGCACCACATCTCAGGCAGCTAACATTTTTAGCAAAGTTGTGATAGCCGCAATTATCCGAACCGCATTTCCAATCACCGGCCCTGAAGGGAACCATTCCTCCGCTATTTGGCATTGACCGCGAGGGCATGCCGTGTCCACCTCCGTGACCCATGGAAGGAGGCTGGGGGGCAACCATTGACGCAGGTGAGTACTGTGAGTATCCAAACATGGGATCTGCCCCTGGGGCTGCAGGGACGGCAGGAAAAGAGCATCGGAAGCAAGCAGTTCGGCGCTGGAAGTTAGAGAACCCGCAGGAAGGGCAAGACCAGTCTCCGGGTCGCGGTCTGTTTTTGCTAGGTGGGAAAGGCGTTAAGATCTCGGCGGCTCTGTCAAGAACTCGGCTGCTGCTTGGTGAAACCTCGATAGCCTTTTCGTTAAGAGCTCTGCCATTCATGCATAAACTTTCTGCAGCCTAAACCTGATTGTTAACTCTATGGGCGGTACACGGTGGTGCCGCTGGAGGCGATGGAATAGCTCTTACCTCCTCATGCGACGAAAACACCGCAAACCCTGTCCCCGTAGGCTTGTGCTGATCTGGTGTGCGAAGTGTCCAAAAAGCAATGGGCCTGCCACCATATTGAGTAAACCAACTTTCCAGTTCGGATTGGGTGGTGTCATGAGGCAATCCACTCATGTGAAGAACCTTACTTCTCTCACTGAGGAAGGCTCTGACATCGGCCCGTGCGTCCATGGGACGAGCCAACACATCGGGATGCTGCTCTGGAGGTTGCGACTTCTTAATTAGCCCCCTTAATACCCGCGCCAAAGTAATGGCTTCATCCAACGCTCGACGCGGTGATGCAGGAGCCAAGGCTTGTAAGTGGAAGGGCAGGTTGTGCTTTATAGGAGCCGAAGATTGGATGGGTTCGACTTCAAGGGCAGCACAGATGTTTGCCAGGGATGAAGGGCCAAAGGGAAGGGATTCCGGGTGATGGGATTGCCAGCGAGTATATTCCGTCCGGAGGTCAAATGTACGGGAATGCTGCAGGTACGGCGGTAGCACGACAGCCTTGTCTCGAGCCTCCCGAGGTAGTTGGACCCGTAGATCCCATGCATCGAGTGTTACGAAGGTAAAGTCCAAGTTTTGCGAGAGGAGCATCTCCTGAGCGAAGGCATCGAAGCGGTTTACAGCATCCCTGAACGAGCCAGCGGACCTAACATGCTCCCATGTAAGAGTGGTGAGACTCGCTATTTGGCTGTCAGTATCATGCCATCAATGCCGCCATCCAAGCAAAACACCCATGACGTTTCAGGGGCAAAATGGTAATATAGCCAGAGTGGACGTACTGCAAAGGGGTGTTATAGGAGTATTGATCGGCCGTACGAGGACACTTTCTCGGTGTAGCTGTAAAGCAACAAACTATCAGCATTTTCTAAAGCATAATAATCCACAGGGGTAGAGTTGTCCAGCAAACCGACCTCTTCCAAAGTCTTTGCATTGAGCAAGATCCACCCAATCTCTATCACCTCCGCAGAGTCCTTAGTGACGTAGACGCCATGTTCATCGCAAGTCGTGGCCACATGAATAACCACATATCGATCCATATTTTGATTAACCTTCTCTCAGAACGAAACCCGTGGAAGAGGTTGGATTGGATGTTGATCGCCTGCGGGGGGCTGCTAGCGGACAAAAAATGCTCGGCACCTTGGGAAAGCGGGATGTGAGGAACTCGAGAGCAAGCTGGCGGACCCGGAAGGTGACAGTAGGGCCGTTAACAAGTTAATGACGACGGATGGTGGAAGGGAGATTACTCTGGATGCTGGCGCCCAATATGTGGTGGATGAGAGAAGGGGGTGAGTCGGAGCGGAGTCGGGGGGTGGAGCGGACAGCGGTGGTTTTGCTGGGGTGCTGATGACGACTCGGGGGGCGTGGACTCGAGAAATGGTGATTGTGATGGTGGTGAGGAGGAGGACGGAGGAGGAGAGGAGGGAGAGGAGAAGGAGTAGCTTGTTGGGGGTGTGGTCTTGTCGAGTTCAGACTGAATACGGGAATAATAATTGATAGATGAGATGGAGTGTTGTTCTCTACTTTTTTTTTGGTTTTTTCTTGCTCAAATCGGTGGTCATATGTGTTCCCAATTGCGTTAGGGCGACTAGCAATTCTAACTTCTAACCGCTCTGACCACTTCCCAAGGAGCCCCAAGGAATCAATGATGAATGAGACCAAGCAGCCCACCACGCAGAAACCAACACGCTTAAATGCAAGACCGCTCATAGAGCCTTTCTCTCTTAACCGCCAAATTCGCCGCAGAACGACTGCAGACCGGCCCGTCCCTGACTCCCTCCCTCCCTCCCAGCCATCCCCATAACGAGGGTATCGCAAGGGGAGGAGAGATGGATGGGATATCGCTCTTCAACAGAGCTTCTGGGTGTCAACAAAGGTACATGCTGCCTAGGCACTTTTTCCGCTCAATTCACTCTATCTACTGTAGGTAATGAATTATGTGACGAGCCCAGGGCGCAAGGGCAAGGAATGCCTCGACTCGCTAAATGAAATGAAGCACTCAGACTACGCATGTGGATTACATCTATCTGAGCCCGAGAAAACAGGCCGGCATCGCCGTGTCCCTTTGGGTAGGACAGGTAGGAAGCAGACAGACAGTCATACAGATGGTAGATAGGTGGGTAGTTCTTCTCCCCATATTCTTGCAAAGTCTTCCCTTCGGCCGTTTTGACGTGGCCACCATATCAACAAGTCACGATGGATTATGTACCTATTCGCCAGCTCCTTAGGGCGAGTGGAGTACATACAGGAGGTGACAGGGGACCTACCAGCCATCATTCATGGAGATAGTTACTCTAGCTGGTAGGGACGGGTACAGCAGAAAGGGCAATTCTACGAGTTTAGAAGTGGCCGTCGCCGTACGCACTGCATGAGGTATGTGCGTCTCGAATTGCATAGCGTGCAACGCGATATATCGATATTCGTAAGTCTTTACTGTACCACACTTTCCTCACCTCGCCTTTGTCTTCGGTGGAATAAGGGACCGGGGAAATACGTCACAAAACCGTTTAAAAAGCAACCCGCCTTTTCCCATGGGGCTTGTGCAACTAAAGTGTTTCATCCAAAGCCTCCATGTTTTTTTTTTTGGGCCGCAGATCCGCCGCACCATCAACATCACCGGACTCACTTCCTCTTAAACGCGTCCCAACGACAACAACGCTATCAAGAAACTCACCACCACTATTACAACAACCGATTATCTCCAGCCACTTAGATATGCTATGCGGGCAAGACCTACCTACAGCTTGTCGGCATACCGTTTGCGGCGGAATTTTCAATTTGACCGCACAGAGCTACGGCAATACTGACCTACTGACGACAACGTTAACGCCTGACCGCCGCCCCCTGCAGGGACAGTTAAGCATAATCGTATCCCCCTATACTCTCAAAAGCAAATCCTCGCCCACCACCGGAACAGCTAGTAGATAGGTACCGGTACAGTAAACTAAGGGTTTCAAGGTTGCAAACCTGCACACTGCTAGTCTACACCCCAGCCTTCGCGATTCTCGGACAGAGCTGGATTCGGGTGTCAGTAGGGTAGTCAGTACTAAGTCCGTCCGCTCGTCGGATCGCACCGACTATCTATATGTAGGTAGAGTAAGAAGAAAAAAGGGCTTCCCGGTTGAATGACAGCAGAACAGCCATGTCGTTCCGGTGGTAACGAGCGGAGACTACCCTCGTGGGCCGCACGTTGCAATTAATCGGGGCTACCTGGATCCGATAACCGCCTATTTTATGCAAAAGAGCTCTTGATACCGAGTGATACCCCAAGATGTATAGTACAATACTCTTAACTCCTAGTTGTTGCCTCCGCAACTTGTCATTCGTCCCAGCTCATGCCCATCTGCATGTCTTACCCACCGTACCACAAAAAAACCGCCGCCGTCATCATCTGCGGCTTCCTTCGGGAGTCTCAGTCCGAGGGTTTGGGTCGTGTGATGTTTCTTAGTGGTGGCAAGATATTCTAGAACCCAAATTTCATTCACAAATCTACGGCTGACGAAAACTTGTTTGGATGTAACCTGTACAATTACGACAATTAAGCGCCCAAATGTAGAGCTATGTGATACCTCGCTCTAGTGTCGGAGACCTTCCGTTGTCACCACACCACTCCAATACAATGGCATTCCAATACACCTAAGTACCTTTAAGAAACAATAACAAATGAAAACCACGGAAGTGGGTGGGGTATGACAAAACACGAGCAAAACAAACAATTACAGGTATGTTTTCCCTTCCAATGCTTTTGAACAACGTCCATTCAATACATAACGTCATTAAGAAAAGTAGCACAGCTACAGGCACGACCCAGACAGTCCTCCGAATATTCCCCAGCAAAGGCACTGTAGCAAGCAAGGGAAACAGACAAAAGTACGCCGCCCGCAACAAATCCAATAAACGTAATGAACACCAGCGTTCCGGCCCAGGTGATGCTTACACAATGCGGCAAACAAGAGGTACACCAATACAAACATGCACTGAAACGCCTGCCTAAATATCCTTACTCGCTATCGCTGCTGCGCGGGTCTCTATCAATGATCGGCTTTGGCGGTCCAGTTGCTCTTTCTCTACGTTCCAGTAGACTCCCAGGTGCAAATACGCTCCGGTGGTTCGTATCTAGCAGCGGATTGATCCCTCCGTCCTTAGCGATAGCGTCCCATCCGGTTTTGACTCCGTGCCCATAAGCCGCTGTACCGGCACTTTGAAAGTCGCGCGCCAGCAACCCCGTGCCAGTGAAGGGACTGTATTCTTCCTCCGAAGTGTATCCAAGCTTCCTAGACTTCGCAGTCGTAGGGCGTCGAGTCAGAGGAGAATTTGGAATCAATGGAGCTGGTACATGTCCTTCTTCTCCAGGGTTGATAGTAGCAAACGCAAACAAACCACCATTCGCCTTATCCGCAGTTGTATTCGAGCGAACACGGGACATTTGGTGATGGGGAAGTTTCGTATTGATTTCGTCTGCACCAAAGTTCAGTAGGGTACCAGATACCCCACCCCCGGATGTTAGTGGCCGCTTCGGAGCTGCCCGTAGCGCGTGTGGTTCCGAAGTATGGGAGGTCATTGAAGGCGACCGTTGGCCCACTGGTGATAGGTCTGGAGAGGCCAGAGGCTGGTATTGGTGATGATTATGATTGCCACTGCGCGGAGGAGCTGTATCATTCCGCATTGCACTCAACTTTGATTGGAGAAGGCCATCTTTGACTCGTTCCTCCTTGAATTGCATCAAAGCTAATCGTTTCTTATCCTCATAATCGGAGCCCAAAAGCCCTCCAGGAGAAAACACCTCTTGATATAGACTTCCCACCAACCCAGTCGGTGCATTTGCTGACGAAGCGCGATCGTTTCCACGCTTCACGGGCTTACCGTGATGCAACGATTTCGAACGTTGCAAGTCTGTTGAGTAAGATGGCGGTTGTGCAAGCTCTTCTGGTGAAAGAAGAGGCTTCGGAATCCGCCGTCCCCGCGGAGGACTGGTAGGCGATCCATCGGCGAAGGGATCCATCGGCGAATCATCCTGCGATAGAGTCCCATCTACGGCTACCTCTGCCCAGGGTGCAATTCCCCTCTTCTCTGCAGCCAACCTAGCCTTGATGTGCGCGATAACGCCATACCAATTTTTGAAGAGAGACTGATCGTCAATTGCAAAGTAGTGAACAAACACCGAATTCTTGCCAAAGAGACTTTGCTTGTGCTGAGATTTCAGAGCGAAGCAATACTTGGTTGGACATCTCAGCTTCCTTTTGGGTGAGGAAGTTTCCGTAAACGAGTAGATGTCAAAATTATCCAAGTTGACGGTCTGCATGTAGTCTTTGTCGTAAGGTTTATCCTTCTTCAAGATCCTCAAGGCACTGTTTCCAACACTGACTTGACGTTTCGACCATTTCTTGTCCGCAGTAACATAGTAGTAGAAGAATGTTTCTCCAATGGTTGGCTCGGTTTTCGGGAATTCATCAAGCTTAGTGTGGCATTCCCCCCAAACATTTTTGCCCATTCGCAGATGTGAACTAGCCCCAATGTCCCAGGTATTTACAACATCCGTCACCAACTCAAAGTAGCGAACCTGGCGTTGTATTCCCAAACTAGGCCAGCATTCCAAAAGACAACGATTGTGGCCAGGCCGGACTTTCTCCAACAAGGCTCCAGCATCTGTACCATTGAGTATCGGTACGATAGTCGGGCTGTGCTTGTCATGGTGTAGAGTGACTTTAAGGTCGTACGCCTGAGAATAATTCAAACAATACGCGCCGGCCGTCAGCGATACTTGCTTTCACAACAGATAGTTCAGAATGTGCCACTGCAGCCACATCGCGTAGTACGGAATTTGCTTCCGCTAAAAAGTATAAAAAAAATAACATGGGTTCGCTCTCACCGCATCTTCTAGCTTTTCGGATCTTGAGCGCTGCTTCTTTCCCTCAAGCTTCGCAACAGCATCATATCTAGCCTTTTGCTTCTGAATATCCTCATCACCCCTGTTGGCCTCTGATTGTGGTCTTTCCGGAGATTTCGTTAGCTTGACGTATTCCCGCTGGCCTTGCGCTGGAGGGGCCGTAATTGGTTGGGAGCGTGAAGGGGGCGGGGGGGAGCGCTCCTTGGCGGATGTGTTTAAGCGGAGGATCTTTCTGAATTTCGATTGATGCCTCTGAAGCTGATGCTCTGGCTGCGGAGCGTTGGTCTCTTGATGTTTCGTATGCGATGCGAGCTCAATGAGCGGTCGCTGTAAAGTTTGTTGCACTAACGGCTGTGGCTGTTGTAGTGCCTCTTTCGGTTGCGCAGGTTGTTGTGGTTGAGAGTGTAATAGCGGTTGTTGTTCTGACGGGGGCTGGCTTGATATGGCCGGTTTTCGACGGACCGTCTTGTAGCGGGAGGGCGGAGCGTGTCGTGGAGTTTCTGTCTCCATCATTGTGGGGTAAGCCTGGAAGAATAATGTTTGATTGAAACGAACGACTGGGGATGTTATCGACGCTGTATAGTAGATCGACAGAAGTGGAAAGTGCAGGCCGGTGCGAAGGTAGGAAGGGGGTGTGCAGGGCAGATTATTATAGATCTTCCCGAGGAAGTCAAGAAGGGAAAATAAGAGTGTGCCGTCTAAGACGGTAAGTGGGGATGTGGGGAGAGCAACCAAGAGAGCGAAGGGGAATCGAATCAATCACAGGCAGAGAGGAAGGAGGAGGATAAGAAGGGGGAGCTCGTGTGAGCAGAGGCAACCTGCATGAGTGAACCTCTTATGTATTTTCAGCAGACTGCCTGTCTGCCTCTATGGTAATTACTTCAAATGTTGTTATATTAGCTTCACCAGGTGGATATCCATCCTACTCTCCCGCGACCGTGCACTCAGCCGCTACATTGGAGCATTTGGAGTGATTGCGGCGGTGATGATTGAGAAGTTTCGATGTTTATTGACGCCGCCAATCACAGTCAGAACCCTGTTCCCCCGGCCATCGCGAGAACCTGGTTTCATCCCCTGCCCTCATCTCTCATGGAGTCATGGTTTTCCACATGACGGCGGTATATGCTTATAGAGTACTCTATGCAAGGAAATAATAAAAGACCGAAGATTGCTCATACCACAGGATGCCGTTTCACGAGCACATAGTCTAAGCGCAGTGGTAGAAATTGAATCATATTATTCTTGGGAGGATATTCGGATAACGGAATCGGATGTTAGATGAACACGAGAGGTCTAGTTACGAGACGGGCTCCCTTGACAGATAATATTCAGAACTACATTGTTCTTCTCCAAAACCTTTAGCAAAGTCCAAAATTGTTATTGGCCCACTATTTGCCCGTTCTAAGTGGTTCCAAATCCTTCCACTACTCCTTGCCTTCGTCAGCCAACTGAAGAGTCATTCCTGCCAAGCCAAGGCGGTCAACCCCTTTTAAGTGCTCCATCCCACACATTTCCCCTTCTTCTCTCTTCCCATCCCCACAATGCTATCCATCCATCCAGCATGCTGTTTATTTATCTGTTCCCGCTCTTGTGGCTAGACTTTTCGCCTCGCTCGTATGCGCGAAGCGCTAAAGGCGAGAGGTCTTGTTCAACAAGAGCATACCTGTCCCTGATACCCACCGTTTTACATTTATTTCTCTACATTTCGTCAAGGAACATTCTCGCTGACTCACGTCAATAGCCTCCTCTAGATGACTTCCAGCGCCGACAGTATACCGGCAACATGCAATGTAGACCACTTAGTGGTTCTCGGGGTTGTTATATACAGCCAAAAAAAAAAATAAGTTCACACGACACAGTCGTGATATCCGGAGAGGATAGAATTCAGCAACCTTCTCATGTTCTGAGAATGACCGTACTTACACAGGAGTTACATGTGGCCGAGGTTTTGGCCGGAAGTGACTTAGTATTGTAGTTATCGCTGACGATGGATGACCTGCAAAGCGGGGTGCCGTCTGAAGTGTAACCGATAATCGACGTACCAGACCTGGTTCTCTGTCAAACTTTCAACCATATCCATCCCTCCTCCCGGTTGTCCGGTACCGACGTCCAAGAGGAGAGAAGGACCGAGAGGGTGTTATACAGATGGGAACAAGCGAGGCTCGGAACGACGCTGTAAACAGGGCACGCGTCCTAAAGGATACAAGCATCAATGACCGCCTTCGATTCCTCGTCGATTTGCTCAGCTCGAGTTATAGAGCCTAGAAAAAAAAATTAAATAGGGTAAACCGGAATGTGTTTGTTACCTGTGGGCGGCAATCGCCATGAGTATAAGTGCTTCCCGGAGTGTGTGGTTCGTCTCCGCAGACGTTGACGCCTCCATCTGAAAAGCTGTGTTGCGTGAGATTCTCATGATTACGACGAAGTTAGACCACGACTTCAAGTTGACGGTATGTTTCTCTCCCTCTCCTTTCGATATCAGTTGCTGACAGGGTGAATAGAGATCTACCAACAAGCGAATGACAATGCCCCGCCTCATATCCACGGATCACGGATGGTGAGCGATTAAACGGGTGCAAGAAAGAATTCAAACGAGATCGCCTGAAGAAGGCGACGGGATTTGTGATGAGACTCAGACATGAGGAAATGAAGGCGACGACATAGAGGTCATTCTAATTCTGGTCGAATAGATGACCGTTCAAATGGTAGGTCTTTTTTTTTATTCATCTGTTTTTTGTTTTTGTTGCTTGTGTGGGATGGGGTAGTGGATGGATGGATTCTGGGAGGTGGTAGAAGAATAGAAACTTGATACTTATTTCTCTCAAGCTTGGATCGCGCACTGCTACTGTGATGTCAACGCCTCGAAGTATAATGAATGTATCGTGATGTAGGGATGTAAATGATTGTGCTTGTCCCGCTGTATACGAGCAGGAGACAGCATCCCAATTGAACTTGGATATGCCTCTATGAGCTATTCTCCCCATATCATATCTCATCCATCGATCCATCGTACAACCGTGAATGAAAAATACAGAAACCGAAGAAACAGATGAAAAATATAAAGCAGAACTCCAGGAGTGGGGTTTATGACAGCAAGAAAAGAGAGAAAAGACTACAAATGCAATACAAATGTATATACAACTACAACCACCATACCATCCCTCATATCACACTTCCCTCTAATCCAACGCAGCATACTTCTCCAAATGGCTCGGGATCGCTTTATCCAGTCCTTTCTCCCGCAACCACTTCTTGCTAAATAGCCTATCCGCATACCTATACGCACCATCACACAGGATCGTCGCCACCGTCTTTCCAGGCCCAATCTTTTTCGCCAGTTCGTACGCCGCAACCACATTCAACGCCGTAGAGGCACCCAGGTACAATCCCTCCTCATCCAGCAGACGGTACACCATTTTGATCGACTCCTCATCTGGGATCTGTAGCGAGTTCGTAATCAAATTGATCTCCTGCTTTAGATTATCCGTAACCCTCCCCTGGCCGATTCCCTCAGTGATAGACTGTCCAACGCGCTCCGTAAGCTTCCCACCAGACTGTATGTAGCTATGCAGCACGGACCCGGGGGGATCGGCAAGCCAGCACTCAGTCCGGCCGTCCGAGACCTCCTTCAGATACCTCGTGACACCTGCCAGGGTACCTCCAGTTCCGGTAGCACACGTAAACGCGTCCAGCACGCCGCCAGTCTGTGCCCAGATCTCGGGGCCGGTGGTCTCAATGTGTCCGCGCCGGTTCGCCGTGTTGTCAAACTGGTTTGTCCACACTGAGTTTTCGAGGCCCTCGGCGTGGCGTTTGGCCTGGTGGTTGTAGTTCTCGGGATTCTCGAAAGCGACCGCGGGGACGGGGTATACTTCTGCGCCGAGGAGACGGAGAAGGTCGACTTTTCCTTGCGATTGCGTGTTTGGCATGTAGATCACGCATTTGTAGCCTTTGGAACGACACACGTGTGCGAGCCCAATCCCGGTGTTGCCAGCCGTCCCCTCGACTATCGTGCCGCCGGGAGAGATGAGCCCGCGCTCTTCGGCGTCTTTGATGACGTATAAAGCGGCGCGGTCTGCGGAAGTTAGTGGGGGAAGATTGGGGGAGGAAGGGAGAGGACCTTTGACGGAGCCACCTGGGTTCATGAATTCTGCCTTGCCAAAGATCTCGCAGCCAGTTTCTTCGGAGAGCTTGTTGAGGCGGATGAGAGGAGTATTTCCAATTGCTGTGATCCATCATGGATTGTTAGAATTTGCATGCGAGAAGGAGGAGGAATCGTACCGCCAACAAAGCCATTGACTTTTCCTTGGACTTTTCCGACCTTGATACCATAGGGGGAGGCGCTCTCAGCGGCCGTAGCGAAGCGGCGAATGCTCTGGCGGAACATTGTGAGATGCACGGTGAGGGATTGGGAGGTGAGGGTATCGGAAATGTGATTGAGGTCGGTGTGCTACTACAGTTTCATTCCAACATGTCGAACGTGGGGTTATCTCAGATCTTATCTGAAATCTTATCAGAACTCACCCTTCAATTGCACACCCATTTCTTTTTATACTTGAGGAACCAGACAGGAATCCGAATTCGCTGGATATTAACACAAACAACCGATAACACCATGCCCGATCTCCCCTCGCCAAAAAAAAATTCTTTGATGAAAACACAAATGCACAAAACATAAGCCATATCTAATCTTCCTCCTCATCCTCCGTCACAGCCGGAGTTCTTTCGCTCTCTTCCCCTTGATCCACCTCGGCCACCTCTTCCCCACCCCCTTCCGTCCCCGGGACTATCGTAACATCTCCTTCCTCCCCCTCCTCCTCCTCGTCATCGTCCTCCGCACCAGTCTCCTCTTCACTACGCACTATCGTGGCATCCCCGCCCTCCTCCTCCTGCATCTCACTCAATAACCTCCCAACTGCGACCTCAACCCTAGCCAAAATGTTTCTTCCCAGGGCCTCGACCATTACCTTTGCATCAATCGCCTCAGTTACTTTTTCATAGACCTCCTTCAGCAACTCCTTCCCTACTTCCTTCGGAAGGTAACACTTCCCCACAAGGCCATTTACTAGTAACTTCCTCTCCTCCTTCGAACAGCCACTGGTACAGATTCTCTCCAGCGCATCGCGGGCTATAATGGCATGTGGAGTTGCGTCAACAACTTTCTCAGCGAGCGCTCCTCCGCTGCGGGGAGTGACAGTTTTACGAGGATCCGTCCAGTCCATGAAATGGGCGGCGATAACACTCAGTGAAACCATTTCCTGGTCCTCGCCATCATCCAGTGAAGAGCGCAGCACAAAGAGGTTGTGGAAATCGGTGACAGTGATAGAGGCCATTAATATTGCGTTTGTCGAAGAACTGTGGCAGAAGACTGGGAGGAAATAGGAAAGGATTTGGCGGAGGGAGTGGTTTCCGACTGTTGCAGGGTCGAAGTATGCAGTAACCAATACTTTGAGCAGCTGCATTTTGCGTCAGCTATGTGGGAGAATGGTGAGAGTATATTGGGGGAGGTACTTCTTCATCCTTGATGACTTGTGCGAGCATCAGTTTACATATAACTTCCACCGCAGTAGCTTGCACATCCTCGCTCTCGTCCATTTTGGTAGCTTTTGCGAGTATACGATATAGTTGTCTCTGCTCGAGGCTGCAATGTTCGCTCGTGAATATGACGGCTCCATGGGTATGGAGAATATCGGAGATGATATGCAGGGCCTCCACTTGTAACTTCTCGTGGCCTCTGCTGAAACAGTGCGAAAAGAGGCCGAGATTCTGTTCTGTTAGTGGTTGGTCGATGAGGCAGCTCAGACCTAGGCATCGCAGACCGGCTTCACGCACTAACGACTCGTGGGAGCGTACAGCTGGAACCACAAGGCCGTTGAGCAGAGATACGACATGCGGATTAGACTTCAACCCTGCACTAATGTTCTCAAGCATACACTGTGCGATATGCAGGCACTTCATATTAACCGTGAGCTCCTTTAAAACCTTCGCTTCCTCATCCACTTGGTCGTCAATATCCATCATTTCGATATCGTCATCTTCAGAATCATCCTCATCCTCCTCTCTTTGTCTCTTACCATTATCGAGCTTCTGCTTCTTCTGCTTCGGCTGTTCTCCAGATGCTGGCCGTGTCTTGGAGCGTACAGTAATGGTGTCCTCCAAATCTTCTTCCGCAGGATCACTCTGGGCGGAGTGGAAACTATCCTCTCCATCACCCTCGTCTTCATCCTCGGCAATCGTGTCGTGTATCTCGGCAATAACTTCGAGAATGAGCATACTGAAGTCACCCTCACTCGTGGTCAACATCTTCAGCCCCTCCACAATCAGTTTCGTTACCGGCTCCGGCAGCTGCACGATTCCCAGACTCTCCCGGAATAAGGCAAACATTTTTCGTCTTCCAATTTCGTCGCCATAGTCCATAGTCATCGAGATGAGCAGTAGCTGCTGCACGATAAACTCTAGATCCGTCGCTTCTCCCATATTCTCGCTCTGCACCATAGCCACAAGTTTATTAATGTACTTCTGCAGATAGAAAGCCAGCCTTGTAACCTCCGGCATAAGTTCATCGATCTCGACGCCCTTAGTCTCCTGTGGGGACGCATTGCGGCAATAGTCATTGAATGTCCTCGCCAGAAAACTCCCTTCGGGTGTTAGGTTCTCCCAAAATCCGTCGTCAAACGTCAAGTCCTCTAAAACATCCTTTCGGTTCTCCCAGAATCCCTTCATGGCAAGACAAATAAACCCACCCTCGTTGGGTTCTCTAGTAACGTCAAGACGCTCCAGAACTTCAAGAAGGTCACCACCGACATCATCCACCCACCGGTAGTTGAACATTTTCTTTGCAGCCTGCCGTACTGATTCATCGCGGTCGTTGAGGCCCCATCTAAGCAGCTTCTCGCGCATGCCAATGGATAGGTGGCGAAAATCGCCCAGTGTAGGGAGAAGGCGGGTGAAAATTGCGCGGCGTGTTGCGGCATCGACATCGCGTGAACGTTCGAGGAGGTACGGGAGGATGCTAGGGGTTGGGGATAGGTTGTAGAGGATTGTCCGGCGGACGTCACTACAGCTTGTCAGACAAAAGAGTTATCGCAACACCAGGCGGTGGTATACATACGCACTAGGGTCATTCTGCATAGCTTCAATCAGAATTCCCACAATCCCATCCTGACTCTTGTCGACTGAATTACTCTCCTCCTCCTCCGACTCTTCCGCATCACTCGCCGCGCTCACTCCCATCTCCATCAATCTCACCAGCCCAATTGCAGCTTGTACTCTAACAATCGCCTCTTTATCTTGAATTCGCTTTGTAAGCGTTGACCGAAGCTGGCGAAAGATGCTGTTCGAGGTAACAGAATAGTCGAAAGGAAATGTTGGAAGAGAATTTGATAGCAAAAGTGCAATAAACTGTGTCGTCCTGTAGCGCACAACTCGCTCTCTTGCCGTCAGAAACCCCATCAAATGGTTCAGTATTCGTAGCACGACCCGGGTGGCCGATGTCTCCACGAACTCCTCCTCCTCCTCCTCTTCCTCCATTTCAACATCGCCATCGTTATCTTTCGGCTTTGCTTTTTCCTTACTCTTACCTACTCGCCATCAGCACTTCCCGCCCACCGGTGGAGCCGCCGAGAGCACTCACCACTTTCGACTAGATTCTTAACAAACAGATCCGCAAGCCTCAAACACCGATCCCCAACCACCTCGCTCTTCTTCACAACCAATACTCTGTTCAGAAACCTGCAGAAGTCTCTATTGAACAGCTTTTCTCCTTGTCGTCCCTTGACCCCAATCGTAGATCCAATGCTTCCCGTGCCGTTGATACACTGATCAAACACGCCCCTCAAGTTCACGACGAGCTTTCTGTGTCCAGCCGTCGTCTTCTGCGCCTGGTTGAAGATGCTGGCAATGGTCTTTTGCAGTGCTGTATACGGTTCCGGCTCTTTTTCCTCTTCCGGTTCTGGTTCTGGGTCGGGCGTGGCGACAGAGGGGACGGAGGCTTCGCGTGATGCTCGTGATCCTCGCGCGGCTCGCCCAGCGGGCGCTCGACGGGAACTTGGAGCTCGTGAGCCCGACGCAGTGCGCGATCCTGACGCAGCTCGTGCAGGCATTGTTTACTACTGTGGTGGTGGTGTGGTGGGGGGTTTGCTCTTGAGTTGTGGGGAACTTGGCGGTCGATAAACAAACACGAGAATTTAGGAACACATGATAGAGGAGTCTAGCATGCTCACTTAATATCACTCGATAATGTGTAATTTCTGAGACACCAGAAAGAGTTCGAGTGCAGTAAGTGCTCTCCTACTATACAGAATAGTTACATAAATTCTAAATAACACCTTGCGCCCCAAATCCAATCTACCCCTTATTTCTTGACAACATAATCCTCCCATCCACCAGTCTCCAGCTTCTTGATCTTCACGTTCACCTCAGCCTCCATATCTTCTACGTATTTCTGGAGCTTTGACCGAAGATCTCGTCCCAACACGCTATCCTCTGCTGAGATTATTCTCAACGCCAACAGGGCAGCATTGGTAGAATTATTAATGGCAACAGTAGCTACCGGCACACCTCGCTATAAATGGTCAGAAGACCTAATCTATCCACTGTACAGAAGGAAACTCACCGGCATCTGTACGATGCTGTGCAAACTGTCGACACCATCCAAAACACTTCCTTTGACAGGCACTCCAATAACTGGAAGGGTACACATTGCAGCTACCATTCCTGGTAAATGCGCAGCCCCTCCTGCACCAGCAATAATGACTTTGAGGCCACGTGCTCGCGCACCCTTCGCAAATGTGCTCATCCTGTCCGGAGTCCTATGCGCAGAAACAATGGTGACCTCAAAATCCACATCAAATTTCTTGAGAATCTCCGCGCCAGCCTTCATAACAGGCAAATCTGAGTCAGAACCCATGATCATAGCAACAACAAGCTTCTTAACGCTAGTTGTAGGTTCATGGGGTATCACAACCTCGGAAGTCCCTCTCTTCTCTTGATCAAAAAGTTGAATTAAAGGCGCAATTTGGTACTCCGCTTCGCTCATGCTCCCGGCGATAACTGTAAGATGTCCCATCTTTCGACCAACCTTAGCCTCATCCTTTCCGTAAAGATGAACGGTGGCACCCTTGGTAGACAAAGCTTTCTGTGCAATCTTGTGAGTGCTGGGGCCGAGCAGATTCAACATGATCGCATTGGTAGAAGGGGTGGCAAGGGCGGCGGAGTGAAGGAGAAGAGGGAGACCGGTAATAGCGCGGATGTGAGCTTCATATTGCGAAGTTGGGCAAGCTTCGATAGTGTAATGTCCCGAGTTGTGTGGGCGAGGAGCCAGCTCGTTTACGAGAAGTGACCCTGCCGTTTCATTAGAATGGATGCATCATCAATATGCTCAGATCAGAACTTACCGTCCTCAAGAAGAAACATCTCGACGCCAAAGACACCGGCTCCCCAAAAGCTTCCCACAGCCTTCTCTGCTAGTCTTCGTGTTTGTTCCCTGACACCACTAGGAACCCTCGCTGGAGCATACACAAGCTTGCAGATATTATCCTCATGTACAGTCTCCACAGTAGGATAACTGATACATTCACCATTCTTGGTTCGTACCACCATCACGGCAAGTTCTTTCACGAAACGCGCCCACTTCTCGGCATATAATGGACGATCTTTCAAAGCTTCGAGAGCATTTGGGATAGACTCCGGGTTTTTGACAACATAATTTCCTCGTCCATCATAGGCCAGTGTGCGCGACTTGAGCATGAACGGATAACCTAGTTTGCTTCCAATTTTTGAGAGACAAGCAGGCGTGCTTTCAGCGACCGGAAGCGATTCGGCAGTATTAACACCGACTTCAACCAAGTGCTCCTTTTGGAGGTATTTGTCCTGGATGACTCGAACGGTTTTCCATGATGGTTGCAGCTTTCCTCGGGTATCAGCACAGTTTATCTGGTGCAACTGCTTGCGAACGGCAAGATACCTCGACCTGACCATCAATTTCTTCCAACACTTTGGTATCAATATGCTCAATCTCGTAGGTGAGGACGTCACACTCTTTTGCTAGCTCCCGGATAGAATCCGCTGAGGCGAAGGAACCGTCGACATGTGGGTGCAGAGCGTTGATTTGTTTTGCGGGCGCGCCAGGAGCGTCGAGGATCACAGTTTGAATATTGAGCCGGTGCGCTGCCTCCACCAACATTCGGCCAAGCTGAAGACCTGGTCAGAGATATAGCCATTGGAACGTTTGACGGGCTACGCCTACCTGGCCGCCTCCCAGAATCCCAATTTTGCGCGAGTCCATTGTGCAGAGAGGAAATAGCTAATGAGTGACGTTCGGTGAAGACCTTCTCGTGATGGCGGGGTAAATTTGACGGTGGGATAGAATCTTTTTCTGTCAACCTTATCAATCTTTGCATTATCAGATCCAGGATGCCAAGAGATAACCTTAATTAATTTTTCATGATCAGGATTTTTCCGCAAGCTCGGTCTCTTGAATGGTTGGTTCTCGACTGCACCCAGAGTCTGACCGCTTGAGGGGCAAGCTTGCGAGCTACTAGGAACGAGAGCATATTCTCACTATCTGACTCCCGAACTCCGATGTTTTGTTTGCTGCCCCGTCATTCTCCGATATCATCTATATTCCCCAGTTGTCATGCAGTCACGAGGCTGGCTGTGAACTTATAGGCTTACAGGTGCTTCCCACCAAGTTCTGAGTTGTCTCAATAATGCGAACTGTGATTGCTGAAGCGTCATCTGAAGAAGTTCGGCCGTTCGGCAGAGCGGGCGGGATGCGGGGTTGAGCAACCCACGTGTGTCGACTCCTTGAGTTTCCTGCTTCGAATATATTACCAGCAGTTACCTGTACTATCTGCTATCTTCAGGCTCCCTTCTGGGCGAATGATACAGTAGATACGATATCATAACCTCTGGAGAGAATTCTCACGACACCAGAGATGTCCTGCAAGGACCGGAGGGTGCAGAGAACGCAGAGAACGCAGATTCGTGTTGCTCCTCCTGACCGATTTTTGAAGGATAGTCCCAGTTCAACTCTATCAATATTGTTGTCATTGGCAATTGATATGATGTCATGGTGGCTGTCATGGTGTTGATGGCTTTCCAAGGTGTTCTCTTGGGTCGCAAATTGGCCCTCACTGTGGTTTAGAGCGGTAGGACGACCAATGCACGCCAGACCATTAGCGACAGACGCCGTGGATGGTCCCGCACTTGTGCGATGTTCCCCACTCCAGCTTCTGGCCTCATCTTGTTGCTGCACTTCCTCTTTTCTCGGTTGTTTATCAATTGAGAGGCCGGAAAATCTGGGGGAGCTATTAGGCAATTAGATTGATGTTATTACCGAGCGAGCATATTTTCGCGGTAGATCTAGAGACAAGAGAATAGAGTAAACTTGATGGTGTGCCCGCCAATTTCTTGTCGCACACCCTCCTACAAACTCCTCACCTCCGCTTCTGTTACCGGCCTCTTGATTTTGACTTGCCTGTTGTGGGATGCCTTCTGCCCCTCTCGTTTCCCTGAAAACAAAAACTCATCCAGCCCCTCTTCAATCACACTTATACATAAGTCCAAAGTGCATACCTCACATCTTCTTCTCCCAACTACTCAGTAGCTACCAAGTACCTACCAGCCCTGCGCACCGTTCATTCAGCCTGCTTGAGTGGTATAATTACGGGGCTTTTTCTCGGCCAGGTGTGTGATATCCAATTCCACTCCAGAAACCCACCCGACCCCGACCGACACGAGTTATTGCCGGTCACTCCCGGTTCGATTCACCTTCCAAAACTTCACACACACCGCTATCGCAATCGATCGATCACCATTGTTGGCATAAAGAGTGCTCGGCGATTAACAGTTGTGTTTTGTAGAATTGATCTTTTCTCTCACGAAGGGATCACTGTCGATAGCACTTTTTGCGGCGAAGAATGACTTCTGGGGCATCCGGCATGCGGGACGTAAAGAATCACCTCCTTTTCGAAATCTCTACTGAAGTTGCCAATCGAGGTAATGGACAATTGGATTTATGTTGCTTTATTTCGCTCCTGCTAATGTGGCTCCGGTGCAGTCGGCGGCATTTATTCGGTTATCAAGTCGAAAGCAGCAATCACAACCGCCGAATATGGCGAGCGATACTGCCTCATTGGTCCTCTGAACCGCCATTCGGTGCGTACTCGGCATCTTCCCTCTCGTCCCTCTTCTCCATTTTACCCCGAGTTTCCTGCCCCACCAGTTCCCCCACCACCTTATTTCCATCCCCACCCCACCCAATGCTTTCGTTATCCATTATCGCATCCCCTTCTGCCTCCGGCCACACCACTAATCTCAGATTACGATATTCTTGGGCAGGCTGCGGTTGAAGTTGAGGCACTTGAGCCCCAGAATGAGCAACTTAAGAAAACGCTCGATTCTATGGCTGAGCGCGGAATTGGATTCGTATATGGTCGCTGGCTCATCGAAGGCGCTCCACGGGTACTTTTGTTCGACACAAAAACTGGTTACAAACATTTAGATGAATGGAAGGGCGATCTATGGAGCGCTGCCATGATTCCCTGCCCACCCGGCGACGACGAGACCAACGAAGCAGTTGTGTTTGGCTATTTGGTGGCCTGGTTCCTTGGAGAGGTCAGTATTCTTATCCAAGAATTACCAACAGAGCAGAAGGGAGGTGAGTTTGACACAGCTATAGTTCGTCAGCAATGAGACTTCGAAAGCAGTGATCGCGCATTTCCACGAGTGGCTCGCCGGTGTCGCTCTCCCGCTTTGCCGAAAGCGGCGGATTGACGTAACCACCATCTTCACAACTCACGCTACCCTCCTTGGGCGTTACCTTTGCGCAGGCTCTGTTGATTTCTACAATAACCTCCAGTTTTTCGACGTGGATGCCGAGGCTGGAAAGCGTGGAATCTACCATCGTTACTGCATTGAGCGTGCCGCTACGCATTCGTGCGATGTGTTTACCACTGTCTCCCACATTACTGCTTACGAGAGTGAGCATCTTCTGAAGCGCAAGCCAGACGGTGTTCTTCCCAATGGTTTGAATGTTGTCAAGTTCTCGGCAGTGCACGAGTTCCAGAATCTCCATGCTCAAGCGAAGGAAAAGATCAACGATTTTGCCCGGGGACACTTTTATGGCCACAACGATTTCGACCTCGATAATACTCTATATTTCTTCACAGCTGGTCGTTACGAGTACCGAAACAAAGGTGTAGACATGTTTGTTGAATCTCTTGCACGCTTGAACCACCGCCTCAAGACATCCGGCACAAAAACCACTGTTGTGGCCTTTATCATCATGCCCGCCCAAACTCACTCTTTAACGGTTGAGGCTTTGAAGGGACAAGCAGTTATCAAGGCACTGAGAGACGCTGTCTCGGTTGTGGAGCAAGGTGTTGGGAAGCGACTGTTTGAGCGTGCACTGAGATGGCATGATGGAGAGGATCTTCCGACTGACAAAGAACTTGTCAGTAACCAAGAAAAGATTATGCTTAAGCGCCGAATCTATGGTCTTAAGAGAAATGCACTACCACCTGTAGTCACCCACAATATGGTAGGTCTAGAAAAGCACACTGATAAGGAGGGCAGGTTGCGGCTGACAGAAACCCAGGCCGACGACTCTACAGACCCAATTTTGAATCAAATTAGGAGGGTACAACTTTTCAACCACCCGTCGGATCGTGTCAAAGTCGTATTCCACCCGGAATTCCTGAACTCAGCAAATCCAGTACTTCCTCTTGATTATGACGACTTTGTCCGCGGTACCCACCTGGGAGTCTTCCCGTCTTATTATGAACCTTGGGTAGGTCTTGCATGTCTTAATATTCGCAAATTGCCGTTTCCCTAACCGTTCCCAGGGCTATACTCCTGCAGAGTGCACTGTCATGGGTGTTCCATCCATTACAACAAACCTTTCCGGGTTTGGCTGCTACATGGAGGAACTCATCGAGAACGCTTCCGATTACGGCATTTACATCGTTGATCGCAGGAGCAAGGGAGTAGATGACAGTGTCAACCAATTGGCAGATTACATGTTCAACTTTGCTCAAAAAAGCAGACGCCAGCGCATCAATCAGCGCAACCGAACAGAAAGACTCAGTGATCTCCTTGACTGGAAACGCATGGGAATGGAGTATGTGAAGGCAAGGCAACTTGCTTTGAGGAGAGGTATGGCCTGTTTAATTACGATTGCTTAGTTCATTTTCAGGCTGTTGATCCATTATGTAGCATACCCCGCATCCTTCGAGAACGAGGAGCCCTTCCCGTTCTTTGATGGCACAGAACAGAAGGTTTCCCGCCCATTATCTGTGCCAGGATCCCCTCGAGATCGCACCGGAATGATGACGCCCGGCGACTTTCCTTCATTGCAGGAGGGTATGGAGAACCTGGATACGGACGATTACGTCGGATGGAGACTACCGTCAGCTCCCCTTGACAACTCGGAGTAAATTATTCCGCATTACTGACGACTGGATTTTAATAGTGAGGAGGAGGATCCTGAAGATTATACGTTTCCGCTGACGCTCCGACATCCGAAGACAGGAACGCATGTTTTGAATGGCGGCACATAATATTAGTTTGTAGGCTAGATGATATCATGGGTGGACGTCACTTTTTTTTCTGTTCGAGTGGAATATAAGAATGAGGATTTTTTTACTTTACTCCGGGCCCCATTTTTCCTATGCATAGACAATCATGTGCCGTGTGGATGAGTTACTGCTTTTCTCCTATGTTCGTTGGCGGATTCGCTGCTTGAATCTTGTTTATCAGGTGATTAGTTCATGGGGTGGTGTTTTTCTCCCTCAGTCCGTCGCATGCTAAGTATTCGAGTAACTGCATTCATAAGTAGCCGAAATTTTTGGCGCTATTCGAAGTCCTACAGTTTTCTTCGTGGCTGTGATAGGAATCATGAGACCTTTCCCTGATCTCGATGGCTGGCGCACTACACTCCGGAACTAACCTCCCTCGATAGACCGACGTAGTCTCGAATGCAAAATAACCCACTTGATGGCTTGACGGCGCGGCGCTTGAATTTCACACTGCATTGATGATTGGGAAGCGAGTAATCCCTGCAAAACTGGTACTGTACCTGTATGGATTGCCTGTCACAATTGTCAACCGCACATCCCATACTTGCTTCTTTCTTCGGTACCGTTCCTTTACAGTCCACTCCACTAACGACAGTACGGTTGGTTTCATTCGAGCCCAAATTGCCCTTCTCTTTGTTGGCCGTCTGGATCCAAGGCCAATATTGTTTGGGAATGCCACGCCATTTCCGGCTCGTCACAGTCCGCTTATTAGATCCGTTAGCATTTCAGCGAATAATTGTACCGAGTGATTCACAGTGAGTTATCATACCACCCTACAGAATCTATAATCTCGGGTATATTTGTGAAATAACGGTGATTCGTAGTTAGAGCTTTTCGGTTTCGTCACCGAGCAGTAAAATGAGGGTGGAAATGACCGCGGCAGAACCCAAAAATACAAACGTCCATGCCGCTGGCGACCCACCAGATGCGGTTCCAGCACATACAGAACTTTTTGCTTTCTTGCCCGGCTCCCCGAAGGGGGGGGGGTGCACACTTGTCGGAGGAATCCATTCCATAAAGTAGCCATCTCATCTCATATAATCTGAGGTTTTTATGGGAGTTCGAGCCAGAAACGGGCAGCACTAGCGGAGGTGACGCTGGCTGGGGTCTGGAAGCGGCGAAGCTAGAGGTATTTCTTGGGGAGATATTGTTTCTAAAGGATGTTAATATCTGTGTCATTGCTGGTAGGAACGGGGAACGGTTAAGGCGAAATTTAATGATGTTCCATGTTTCCGTTGTAAAGTGAGGGAAGAGCTAGTATCTGCGTCCAGATTGCCGAGGGTGTGTTCAGAGTTCAAATGGGTCAGGACGTTCTGTACAACGTACGTCTTTTCTAATAAGATAGAGTGCAGGCTACTGCAGCTAGGGGCAACTTTCGGGTGAGAGAAGGATGCAGGCTACCGGTAGTTACTGCTCTCTCGGTGGTTCAGACTGGTCTCTCAAAGGTAGGAACTGGTGAAAGATAGATAGATCACTTGCAGATTGGAATTAGAGGCTCTTACTTCCTGCACTTCTAAAGGTTGCCCGTCTTGGCTACGGGAGTTAGTGCACGCTAGCCGGAGCCGCACCTTAACGTGACGACGAAGTGCAACCACCCTCTCAGTCCAGATGATTAAACAAAAGAAAACAACTTCCGTAGCTCCTTCCTAGCACTCCAAACGTCCCCTCCTATACTGTTGCCATGTTTCCATAGCTGCAATCCTCCTGTCCATCGCTGATTTGGCATTAGTGCGAGGTATATAAATGAGGGGGTAGTTAAACTTGTTCTGGGCGTAGTCTCAAAACTTCTAAAAGTCATCTCGAGGTATGGTGAACTGGTCTCGGGATACCTCGTCTTTTTTGAGACTCGGCCTCGTCAATCTCAAGGTAAATTTTGAGATGAAGTTCGGGGATGTCTTGTTTTGAGCCGTCACACTGTTCATGCATGCTGGTCAGACGTACATACATCGTCTTAGATACCCTCGTCAACAAAGAATTTGGGAAGTGCCATCTAGTGGATGCGCGATATGGAAAGCATGTACTAAGACGCTATTCGTGGCATCATCGACATCCAGAAAACATTGTCCAAGAAACATCTAGGCACCAGGCTTCCAAGGGTTCGCGATGCGGGTTTTAAACCAGTGTGGTGTTTTGCAATTTTAACTGGTGGGCGCATAGTGGGGCACTACTGCTCGTACACCCGTTTGCTATTTGTTTCCCATCTGAAGTTTAGAGGCATAACAGTTTTAATATAGTGTTTGTTTGCGTCGTGATATGAAAATCCGTTCAACTCTCCACCCCCTCGGAGTGGGCCACGTCCACTCATCAGTTTTATACAAAGCATGTCTACTCATTCAACGCCCATCTCCCCCGCAAGCGTAATTCGGGTATATTGACCCGGCCAACGGAAACGGCACTTTAAGGTTCGATTTGTTTCGATTTGTTTCGATTGCCTTTTTTTTTCTTCCCACATCTTTTTTTTTTCCCACGGCAACTGCGGTGCATTGCATGATGTTGCCTGACGGAAGGTTTTTTTTCCGGCCAGGGTTCAAGTATAATATGGGGTTTTATTAATTACCCCCCACGCGCTCTTGAGGAATTTTTTCTATTATACAGGTGGGGCTGACCGTTAACTTGGAATTTGTAGATGAGTTGTCGCTTTGGCTGTGCGGGGTTGGTGAGATATCTGGCACACCTCCAATATATATATATATCCGGCTCACTATCCAGGTAATTCCAAGAGAGTTACCGCCATTAAGCGCGCGTCTACATTCGGTTCTATGTGAAATATGAGTTCATATTGAAGGCGAATGCATACTGATAATGATCAGCACCAGGCGGATAATTGTTCATCCGTACCCAGGCAGAAAAGTGCAACTGGATTCCCAGGCATTCCTTGCAGCGGTGAAAGTGCTATATTTTCTTACATATCACAAACACGACGGAAACAAGAGGGTTACTTGTTCAGTTTTGAGATTCAGTTAACCAATAGATGCAACCAACTGAAATCTTTGACTGTAGGGAATACGGTACTTTCACACCTGCGGGGACATGGGGAAGTAGCTCTATTCTACACTTCTTCTACAATCCGTGTAACTTCTGTAGCGAGCGCGATGGTTCGGACGTCACGTGACACAGAGGCTGGTATGGTGGGTGAAAATAAGCCATTCGTTAGTCACAATGTTGTTGTTGTTGTTGTTGTTGTTGTTTATTCATACTGTATTCACTCTTACTAGAGTATGACAGGACCTAATACCCCCTCCACCTCCGGGCGAGCCGGCTAGATGGCGTAGCTCCCCCCCCGCTACCCTTAGTTAGTCACAGTGTGGTCGTCCTTTGTTGCCGGTGTCTGTAGGATTTCATGTCACATCACAAAAACCCTTCAACATCCTCGAATTTACACTGGAGACAATTAATTGTCCAATTGGCCACAAGGATCACCAAACGTACTCTGATCCATCCAGACTTCTAACTCTTGCTCAAATGTCTAATACTTCAAGACTTCTTCCACCCAATATGTGGCGTCACAGATCTCCAGGTGTTAAACAAAAAGGCGTCACACCGGCCTCGTCGGGAAATAAAATGCGTCACACTTGGGAGACCGTCCGAACTATCACGCTCGCTACAGTATGTGTAGAGCGAGTCTTAAACCTACAACTCAGAAGTATCGCTGGTGTTTCAGATTTAAGGATTCGTAATTGTTAATGTTGTATTATAGCTCCCGGGAGATATATAGGTGTAACTTTATGGTATTCGTGATGCTCTGCAATGTTACATGGTTTGTTCTCAACTCTTATACGGATTTTTGATATGATGGGATTCAAGAATGCCATTGGGGGTTTGGGGGTGGTTTCCTGATCTGTACTCTGATTTGCCTGAGATCGGGTGGTCCCGCACACAACCCTGAGTTGTAGGTTTAAGGTTGCCTACTCCATAGAGTAGGGTAGATGAGCCACTGAGGGGACTAAAGGCTGACAGAGGGCTCGGTGCAGGCGGCGGGAGCCGATTTATCAGATTCACCTCGAACAAGACTGAAAAGTCCCAGGGTCTTGGAATCAAACCGCCTTCGAATGGGCATACATAACAAAGGGGAAATATTCGGGATCTCCGGGGGGTAAACAGATACTGATACCGTCCGCATAGCACTAGGTCTTCCAAGGCGATGAAAACAACACCCCCGGACGTCATCGCGGTGACTGTGGCCGGGCTGTGGTTCTTGCTTTGCTGGAGGGCCTGGTCATATTTTGGACAGATTCAACAAGTCGAAAAACAACTCTTCTGACACTTGTGGTGGCCAGTTGCAGGCTATGGATGTTCCAGATCAAAAATGGCTAATCGGGAGCCTAGGTTGTCCTTCTTTCGATATTTGGTGCAGAGTCTGGGGATCTGTAGAACCAGATCCTGGGACCCTACGACAAAGCAGGTGGGAATTGACCATTCAGACATTATGGTTTGGGATTGGAAAAGAGTTGATAGGCCATTTGGAACCCTACCAATGCATGGGGCGTGGGTCGGGGGTCTAGTATTCATTGCTTGAGGAAACCGTTATCACCTTCGCTCATCGCTCATCGCTCATCATTCATCTCTCTTCCTCATGCAGATTGTTACATATATAAGACCTGAGCCGTGTTACAGACCTGATACAAGCTCACTGTAACCGGGGCTAATAGTGAGGTACACAAGTCTCCTGTATATATCACAAGTCCTTATCCTTCTCTTTTCTCTGTACCGTAAGTCTATACACACACACACACACACGGTTACCCCCTTTATATTTGCAACAGATGTTTTTCAAATAGGACTGCATCGGGAATATGTAATCGCTGTTCTAGGAAACTGTGAAGTGATGCCATCTAGCTATTTCACACGCCCCTAGATCCTAGATATCAAAATGAAGTACTATGCAATAAAGACCGTATCTGACTGTTACGTCTCATGAAGACGGTCCACCCAGGCCTGGAGAATCCTAGGCTTACGGGCCCCGAAGAAAAGTAAACTGACAAGATTACATAAAGCAATGATCCCATGATGAACAAACATCCTCACGACAGGAAACCCTAACTAACAAATAGTGTCCTTCCGATGGAATCATTGCAGCTTCCAGGCCTGCTGGGACATACAAAATGGAGCTGGGCATGGACCCGCCATCTTACGCTCGGCACCCTCGGTCTTTCATACAATATTGTAGTTATGAGCGCTCTTTCACAAACATTAAGAAAGCACTGTCTAGGTATTTTAACAATTATTATATACTTAGGAGCAACAATGCAAAGTAACTATAGAATTCCAAAGTAGACAAAAGTGTTAAACTTATATTTGTCAAATTTGCCAGCATGACAAATGTTCCGAGCCGGGTGTTTATCGACGTACATCAGAGTACCTCTAGGTACCCTGACATACCATAGCGTACGCCAATTTGCAAGTTCAAGTTTCAACATTTGTACAGCTTATCACTCGTAACGGTATTCGATCGCAGTGTTGCATGAACCTGACCGAGCTGAGCTTCAGCTGAGCTGATGTCAAGGCACACAGCCGGTAGGGCATAAGGCACCCAAATACCTTGTATATATCTCGAGTCTTCTCCTGCTCTCCAGCCTCTGTATCTTAAGTCTATTCACACGGTTCTCCCCTTACATATTTCAACACTCAGAGAAATGTTGAAATTGAAGTTTGTAAATCAAGCATACGCCAGGACTTACATCTGTACCAAGGGTACCTAGACGTACACCATTTAGTGCCAAAAGTTTGAACATTTGTCGTGCAATCAAATGATGAATGAAAGTCGACAGAAATGTTGAAGTTTGAACATGCAAATTGGCGTACGCTATGGTATGTCAGGGTACCTAGAGGTACCCTGATGTACACCCAACTCTGAACATTTATCATGCCAGCAAATTTGGCAGATATAAATTTAACGCTTTTGTCCACTTTGGCCTACCATAGTAACTAAAGTTAGCATAACTGTATTTACTACGAATTTACAAATACTTGTGCAACTATGACCCTCTGAGTTATAGTTGATTACTCTAGGCAGGCAATAAAGGTTCGGACGCACCTGTTCTGGCAGTAACCACACGGATCTGGCAGTAATTGAGAGCGCCAATGCAACTTTGGGTAAAATATGGTTTGGATTTCACTAGAAACAGCATAGTAGGTGCACATTTACTTCAGGCTCAGGCTCTCCCCCTGGTTAACACCCTTCTCTCATAGCAAGATCCATCGCCCAAAAAGGTGCGTCCGAATCTTTATTGCCTGCCCCGAGTACCTCGGTACAGTCGTAAGGATATGTTTACTCATCGTGGGGGCTGGAGATAAGGTCCCCCATATGGGTATGAATTAAGACTTCTGCTTCTCTAGGACGGTCTTTGTGAAACCGCGGTCCGTATTGCTTAATACTTCATCATGATATCTAGGGACGTGTGAAAATACGAGATAGCTTAAAGCTTGATGGTTTTCTGGAGCAGCAACTGTGTACTTTCTTTTCGCGGAGGACGCGATGAGTGATGAGCGATGATGATGACCACACAATCGGCATGTCGGTCGGTCATACATCCGCACTCGCCCGCTTCACCTTCAACTTCCCCAGCTTCCCCTCTACCGTATGCCATGGCAAGCCCCCAGCCCCAGTGCCGGCCGCCATCGCTCCGAAATATTATCGACAACACGGCAACATTCCTTACGGCTAATGGCATCGGCTGGTCCGGTATCGAGATAATTCCACTGTCACATCCACCACGTCTACCTTCCCAAACGGACAGGCTGCGATAAAGTTGCGATTTCTCAAGAAGTGAAGACGACGCCACCACCACCACAATCGCCGCAGCACGAGCTATCCATTCTCACGCCTCCACAGTCGCCGCTCACACCCCCCACTACGCCTCCACGGTCGCCGTTCACACCCCCTACTTCGCCTCCTCTCTTTGCTGTTGTAATGGACAGAGGAGGAAAATTGAAGCTCCGAGTGTTTGTTACAGCGGTGGGTAATGAGGAACTTGCGCGGGTGAGGATGCAGCTGCAGGCGCAGGAGTGGATGATGCCGTGGGTTGTGAGCGTTGAGTTTGTTCTGGTGTGTCCATGATGGCTGAGAAGGGGGGTGGAGGGAGCTTGAGGGAGGGGGAAAAGGGGGGAGGGGGGTATTGATGGTCGGCTCCTTCTCCCTTAGGTTTGCGCTCTGGTTGGAACCTATAGAAGGGAAAGAGCGCTGGAGTTGGTGAGGCGGGTATGAGTATTGTTTTCATTGAATGGCTGTTGAAGCAGTGGGGCTTCACCCATTTCCAGCAGTCGTCAATATTGCAATGCTCCATGGAATATCTAGCATTAATCAGCCCCATGGAGAATTCATAAACAACCTAACCAAAGCACATGATATCAGACAATCCTCAAATGCTCTCCGTGTCATCTACTCTCTACTCTCCCCAACCACTTCCATACCCCTCCAAAGCCTCCGCCAACATCTCCAAATGCGGCATGACGCCCGCTCTCGCCACGCCCCTAAGGCCATCCTTCATAAACCCTACAAGCCCCTGCAGCTCCTCGTTCATATCTGCCAATCGCCTCTCATACCTCCCCTCCTCACTTTCCTCATCCTCTTCATCCTCTCCAAACACCGTCGTAATTCCCGTGCTACTCGGACTCCCGGGTGCACTCTCAACCTCCTCCTCGTCGCTGCTATCATCGTCCCTTCCCCTTCCCCTCCTCTTTCTCCGTGGGGTAGTACTGACAAAGCCTTCGTCATTCAAGGTGGCATGGAGTCGGCAGAATTTCACAGCCAGGTTGAGGATAGAGATGATGCCTTTATGGATAGGGGCAAGTTTAGTGCCGAGGAGACACTGCTCTCTGACTTTAGTGATGAACGCGGCATGTGTGGCGATCATGCTGTCCACACCGGCGGCTTTTTCCAGGTCTGTTTTCAAGGCGGTGGTGAGGGGACGGAGGATAAGGTCAGTTATGTAGGCCACAATAACGCCCGAGAACCATAAGAATCGTTGCCTGAGTGCAAAAAAGACCTTTCCTGTGCTTGCCCCACCTGGTTGGCGGGGACGGTTCAGGCGTTCGAGAAGGTACCTAGCTCGGCGTAACTGAAGGAGGAATGTAAAAAGGCGGCGATAGGTGATGAAGGAGTCATTGTGGATGATGTTGAGTACAGGCCAGGGGAGGCGGTAATCAACCTCTATGTTTTCGAGTGAGTTGACGGTTTTTCTGCCAGCCGGGTCTTTGTTTGCTCTTGAGAAAAGATTTTCCCTCTTCACGCTCATGCGGAGACGTTGTGCATCGACCTCTGGGGCAGAGGAGAAGACGTTCTGGATCTGCTCCGTGAGGAGGAAGCGATCACTCCATGTTGCTGCTTTGCGGTCTAGCTTTTCGAATATACTCTGGGCAAGGGATTCAAACAAGAACCCGTTTCTAGCAAAGAATACCAGGTCTAGCGCATCGAGAGATCGCCACAGCCCACAATTGGTAAACAGATGTTGACGCAGTCGTGCGGAGATGCTGTGGTGGCGGGCAGAGATCCAGCGGTTAAATGCCACCAGAAAAAGGGAAGAGAAGGGTGCAAGCTCGGTACCGGGGAAGCAGACATCTTCGAATGTGATATCTGTGTTTAACTCCGCCACGTGGTCGGAAGTGGTGGTGCTGGAGGGGATGAGGTGTTTTAGGAAGACCACCGACTTTCCTGTAGTGAGGATACGCTCCGCGACTGGGTGTACAAAAGAAGGGGCATTGAGACTCCCGTGTGGTGTACGGCGGAGCTGGAATTGGGTGTGCCAGAAGGAACCCAATTCTACCTCTGTGTCGGGCTTGGTCTGTGAGATGAGGAAGTCGCCGGTGGGAGGAATAGAGCCAGATTCCATCCAAAGACGGATCGGACGGAGGTAGGTGCGTAGGCAGGAGAAGAAAATTGTGGCTACAAAACGGTAGGACTGAATGTTTCCAGTTGATTGTAGGGCACAAGCTGCTAAGTAGAGTTGCTCCAGGTGGGAGGAAGTATTGAGGTTTGTAATTATACGGCATAGGCTACCAAAGGGACGAATCATTGGCTCAACTTGATATTGTAACGCAAGAAGAGAGACAGATTGTGACGCTCCTAGAGACACTCTGTCAGACCGGTGATATGCAATGATAATTTCAGCCTTACCTTTGCCGACATATAGCGCCTCAATGGTGATCAGTTCTTTATTTAGTTCTGCCAGTTTCTCTTCTACTGCGGCTATGAACGACTGCCGTTCAGGGGAATCTTCTTGGCTCTGAGTAAACGCTCGAATCCTATTCAAGCTGGTTCCTTTCGCCGCAAACCACTCAAGCACGGCGTCAAAGCCTCGCAGAGATGTATGCCGGAGGGCAAATTGTTTCTGGAGCTTGGGATCAATCCAGACTACGCATTCGTCGTCCGCCCGGCCTTTTCTTAATAGTGCACACGGATATCCCAAGAGCATAAATATCACCTCACGCAGAGCCTGAAGTTCCGATACCAACCAGATATCGTCAACTGGTCTCCGATATCAGCGAGGTTCCTATTAGACGGGAGAGTTTTCATACGCTTCGTAGCACCGCCCAAGGCCACATCCACTTCTTTATCAATTGCCCCAGTTTTCCGCTCCCAGTACTGCGCGTCCTTGAGCGTTTCCAGCCCATTGTGGTCCCCATCAACAATAAATCCCTCAACGCCCGTCACCCTATACTTTTCCTCCTCATCACTGGTTTCATCTCCCCGCCTTCTTTTCCTCCGCTTAGCTTTGTTATTCTTAGCCTCTTCGCCTGCCCTCCTCAGGCGCTCTCGTATGGGAAGGACCGCTATTTCATCCCCTGACCATGCATCACTACTCTCTGCACCAAAATCCACATCTTTCCAAATCTCGCCCTCAAGTGGGTCATCTGCGATGATATCCTCCCAGGTAAGTTCCTTTGGCGGTGAGGGAGGCTGAAGTAGGTCGAGGTCCTCGAGGTGTGTGTATTTCAGCGGCTCCTTGGAGAGCTCGAGTAGGAGGTGAAGTGTTTCGGGTGTAAAGTTATTGGGGCCGCTAATGTCGGTAAGTTCTTTCAACGCAGCAATGCGGGATTGGAGGGCGTCAGCGAGCGCTTCGCCGCCAAGAATGCGGAATTTCTCTTCTAATCTGCAAATCTAAGTGTCCTTGCTACGAGCAGAATACGGGCAGGTACAAGTACCCTTCGAGTCGCGAAATCACGTCGAATTGGTTTGTGCGGGCGAATTTGTGGCCTTTGATCTTGTTGAGGGCATAGTCCTTTCGAAAGCACGACGGTCAGGTTATGGGGGCGGAAGTCGTTTCAAAGGTCGGGGTGAGGTAATAGGAAGGAACGCACTCGGGCGATAGTAAAGTTTTCTAGGTCATTCTGTAAGAAGACCGACGGTTAGCATTGACGACGCAATAAACAGAACTGAGCTGAGTATACCTTGTTGTTCAGGCCAGTCTCGCGTTCGACTAGCTCTTCGATTAATGATCTGACCTTTAGCTGGGTTGTGGTCATTGTTTGTTGTGGAGTCCAAACATTCGACTCGGGCGTGGATGGAAGACGCGGGGTCGCTACCGTGTCTGAAAACGCGCTAAATTAGTTCGCGAGAGCTTCAATGCCATCACTCGACAGCTTCCCCGGATTCTTTCATCTTTATCAATCAACTAGCTAATTATTTAATTTTTAATAGCCTATTACGACTTTAATAGCTCATTTCTAGTATTTAGGGTACTAGAGAACTAGAATGGGTTTCCTTGGAGCCAGTTCTTACTAGTACTGAAGCTTCCCTAATAAGATATGTTATATACTTAAGTACTCTAAGATACTCATAATTAGGTCCATTCTATCAGACAGACGGAATTTGGGAGAATATATTAATAAAGGGACGGGCGTTTGGTAATCACAGCCGCCACCACCGTTGCATTGCAGTTTGTTTGAATGCTGAGATATATCAATTGCCGTCGCTTTAAGTATAGTACTCTCTCTCACTGTGTGTGTGATCTTCAGGTGGTCGTCCTGTTGAAAGTCACCGCATCCAGCTTTCACCACATAGATACGAATACCACCATACGGTAATCTCGGTTGAAGTAAAAGAGAACTTCCAACAATTGACTGTGACTGGAGTCACAGACCATGGACTGAACCCCATTCCGAGTATGCGCCGTTGCAACCGAGATTATATACCGGGGCTCGGAGTACTTACTCTACTCTACCTGCTCCAACAAACCAAAGTGCACTTTTCTAAGTACCGTTCGCAGTAACAACCACCGAAAGATACTTGATCGGTGGCGCCTCCAACCGCATGGCGCATCTGCAGCCCACAATGCATCATGCCGTGACGCACGGACTTACTCTGTCTAGGATTACACAAGCTTTGCCAAGGCGGGGTACATTGTCAGTGGTAAGCTCCACCTCTGATACTATCACGGCATCCCGAAAGCTTCACCTCCTCCCACCCTGTCTTCACATCCACTCGATTTCCACAGCCCCAATACCCGCCAAAAGGCCACTTACACACATCCCTACCCAGATCCCCATCTAGCATCTTCATTTCTACGGGACCCTCGATAAGTGCAACTGGGCATAGTTCTTGGTTGACGTCTTCGTTCTTTTGGGTTCTATTTGAATGCCGGGCGTTGGCTGATATCCAAGCGTTTTTTAGATGGCAAACATGAATACCGATTAGCAAATATCTCCCAACCCGAAGACTCTATACCGATTCGGATATCGACGTTTTACTCCCGGCACTAGAGATTCCCAACTCCAACCACCACCGGCCTATGCCAAAGGCGGCTTCAAAAATCGTTATCTAATCTAACTGGTCTATGAATCTGCAGATGACCGGATCTAACTGCTTGGGAACACTGGCTTAGTGGATACTAAGGACGTTTATCGCAATCGAACTGAAGCATAGACTCAAGGAGTCAGCTCTCACCTCGTGCGCGCCCAATATTTTTGTGACTTTGCGGCACGGCTTGCAGTCGCCCAAGGAGGTCCACTACCTTGAGGCACTCGACACCGACTTTGATGTCGCCGAATACAAAGGATGCGTGAATGAGCTCGGCCATCCGATTAGGTTTGTAATTGAAGGCATCGTTCCAAATGATGAGGATGATAAGGATGACAAGTCTGTGGACATCAGAGCTTTGGAAATCGAGGCGTCGTCCCCATTCCCAGAGGAGAGTGACGGGGCGATACCTTCCGAATGTTTACGTCCAGGAAGAAGGAGCCGATCCATCCGTCCCGATCCCAGCGACCATCTACGAACTAGTTGAAAACTGATCAACGCTGTTTGCGTATCATGGCTCCCCAACCATTCTTACATTAGTTGTAGCTACTTTCTGCGGATGGTTCAAGCCAATAATTTGTGAATAGTTTTGTAAGATTTGGTGTTTGAAATATCTTGACTTGTTCCCCTTTTACATACATCAGTTATCATCATTTCGACGCTGGTCTTAGAACTATATAGGATAGTTGATGTTGAGCCTGCCAGCAGCGCTCCAATCAAATGGGGATCCTGAAAACTCTATGGCCAGTGGCTCGCCCATGCCGCTCGCTCAGCGTTTAGGCTCTTTGTTTCCACGTTTTTGCGAGCGGAGCTAGTTCCTATTCTGTTTTCATATCCATTCGTGTTACATACTTCAGGGGTCGTGACTTGCCGTAATCTTCTACTGACCTTCGCCCTAGGTTATGGTGCACAATTTGTTGATTCTTTCATTTCCGTGCGTACTGAATGATAGGTACATCCTGGATGTTGTTACTCATTGTCACATTAATTCAAGTTCAATGGCAATTATAGCACGGAGTCAAAAGTAAGGCTTGAGAAAGGTAAGCAATTGTAAAGAAAATACATAGCTATCGTAATTAAGAAGGAAGCCGCGGCAACTCGGTCACAGTTGAGTTGACCCCTGCAGATCCCTGCTGTCCAAAAATATCTTGGCATTTTGACTACCTGATACTTCGACTCCGTGACGTACTCTTTTCATTTGTATCTCTAAGCCGACAGCTCTGGAATCTGGACCCCTTATGTCTTCTCTGCCGATATCGGGATCGACACCCCCGCATTTCGCAGTGTAGGCTTTAATGATGGGTTCCCCAGAGCCGCCAGACCGTACAGCAGATGGTGAATGGACGATCGAGATGGGATTGGCAAGGTGCCACGATGACAAGTAAGGGTCTGGAATTTATAGGGTGCCAGGATGAGAATTGCTTTAAATGCCGGGGCATTGGCCGTTTCAGCAACGGACCGACAGGAAGCCGATCACCATACCCATCAAAGGCAGACACCTGTCTATTGAAAGCACAGCTTTGGACAATACACTCCATCCTTTCTGCGACAGCTCTTCACGAAAACCAGCTACCAACTATCCGACTTTAACGGCCATTCATCCATTCATTCGTTGCAGCTTCCCGCCTCCGGCAATTGGGTGGAATCATCCCAATTAATATCCCAAATCTATTTGCCGACATCAGCAAAGGGAAAGCGTCTTACATCACGAGGAGCTTTGACACACCGAGGATCTGGAAACATAAAGCTACGGTTACAACCTCCATAAAATGATCCTGCCAACCTCACCACTCATAATGAACTTTTTCAAGAAGATCTTTCGCTCCAAAAAGCGCTCGAAGACAAATCCAGATTTGAGACTCCCCGACAGCTACAACAAAGAAACTGGATATTCTAAGAATGGTTATCACGGCGATAACCGCATGTCCCGAGATGACAGCTTCCTTCCTTCGCGGTACCTGGGGGAAAATACGAAACGGCCCTTGAGCGCTCCGCCTTCACGGCGTGGCTACTCTACTGACTCACAATATCACAACCGCACCGGTCCACCTGCAGTCTTCCGCATGCCTGACAATATCCTGAACCGCATATTCTCCTACGTTTGCCCACATGCCACCGATCACAGCTTCCTCACTGCGGAGGAGACAACAACGGAAGCAGGATGCATGCTCTGCGACATGCGAGACCTTGCGTACTGCGGATTAGTATGCAAGAGATGGCACAAGGTGGCCGAACCCTTACTGTACACTTCGATACGCTTGGATTCTGTTCATTACTGTGGAATGGAGGAAGAGTTAGAGGCCCGTCGCAAGCGCGGAAGTGTCTTCCAGAAGAAATACGAACCGCCGATGGAAGTACCGGAGACGAGGATGCGCCTCCTATACCGCACATTCCAGGAAAACGAGCGCATAGCATTCCTAGTACAATTCTTCAAGGTACCGTATATGACGCGGGAAACTTGCATAGCCGACCATGCCCGTCTAGTATCCCTCACACCAGAACTACGATATTGTGATGTGGCCGACGGAGTCTTTTCCGATGATGCATCTTGTGCCGGACTGAAGGCAATTCTATATGCGCGTTGCCCCGAGCTGCGGAAAATGACATGGACCACTGGCAGCGAAAAGAATTTTGTTGACCTCTGGGTGCAGCCGCCTTGGAGGAACCTAGAAGTCGTCAACCTTACCTCCCTCCGCGTGGAAAATGCAGACATAGTTCGGATGCTCAACTCTCTTCCCACCTTGCACGACCTAACGCTCAAAGCTCTTCCTTGGATTACTGACCCGATCTTCGACCCAACGCCCAACCCTACTGGTGTTTTCCCCGCGCTCTCAACCCTGGCATTGGAAGATGTCACCACAATTTCCTTCAGCGGGTTGAAAATGTATCTTTCCCGACCCATGGTCTCAGCGTCACTAACGAAGCTGTCACTCTCCCACTCTTCGATCCTCCCACAGCAACTACCGCATCTCCTTGCTGCTGCCGTTTCTTTAGAGTCACTATCATTCCTCACAACTGTAACCAGAGCTCTCCCAACTCCAGAGCCACCACTCCTAAAATCAAAAACCCTGAAGATGCTACGCTACGAAATCATCAACGATTCCTCGTCAAAATCATTAGCGGAACCAACACCAAGCTACTATTCCTACCTAGCCTCGTCGCTCCTCTCCGGTTCGTTATCAGCACTTACATCGCTCTATGTGCGCGAACCAGAGTTTGCCGAACGCCTGGAAGGACATTCATCAGCTCTCACCCACCAGCTCACAATCCACACCAAAAGCGCTGACCACTTGGACTGGGTCAAGTTCTTGATACTTCCCCCGTCCCGCGCTACGATTGGCGGGCGAGGACAGTTGGAGGTTAAGGCGGTTTGGGAGATGCCCCGTAATTCGTTGGTCGCGGATTTTTCGGACCCCAGGATGAGTGGATTCCTTAAAGCTGCTGCTGCTGAGTGGGGAGACGACATGTTGGTTCCTCCCAGTCCTGGGTTTTGTCGGGATTCTACTGGGTCTAGGCCTAGCACCCGGGGGAGTGATACGGGTGTGAGTGTGAATGGGGGTGGGCCAGTATGGATGGAGGGGCATCGCAAATCGAGTAGTCGTGGTTCATTGACGCTTCCGAGTCCTGCATTTGCGAAGAAGGAGCGGAGGGGTAGCAGGCAGGACCTGTGGCGATAATGGTGGTAGTGGTAGAGGAGTATTGGGTTCTTTGAAGTAGCGTGCTGGGCGGGCTTTGTTAGGTTTTTGGGTGCGATTGATTCTGGTTTCCGGGTTTGATTTTCTTGGTACGATTCTTTGCGTGTATTCAATACCCAAACTGTCGTTACGAGCACGTGTGCTATGTATGGGTAATGTAATCTCGATGCCAGTGTACTTACAGTCAAAGTATTACTCGTCTCACGCGATATCACTCATTCTCATACAATTTCATTAGGTATCACCCGAACCGGGCGATTAAAAATAGCAAGAAAACGCCGCATTAGAGACATTAAGATTAAATGTTTGCTCCTCCACGCCATCATGGGTATTCCATCATTTCAAATTTCGTTTCCTCCTCCCCTTCTTCCCCTTCTCCCTCCTCCGCCTTCCCCTTATCCTGCTTCGTCTTTTCCTCTACGGGTCTCTTCTCTTTCATTTTCTGCTTCCCACCACCGGAAAGCTGCTTCCTTTCCCATGCCTTGAACTCATCCATGAGCACCTTCTTCACCGCCGCCTTCCTTTTCCTCTTCCCCTCTCTTCTTTCCTGTTTTGCGCCACCTTTTTCCTCATCCTCATCGTCGTCTGATGACGTCTCCTCTAACAGAACGTCCACACCATCTAAAGCCGCCACAACATCACTCGCGTTAACATACCCGTCCATCCCCGCCCTCGCATCGATCTGTGTCGACAACTCCCGCTGCGCCATCATTATGCGCTCTTCTAGTACCCGTACACGCTTTTCCGCCTTGCGTCGTCGCTCCCGCTCATGCGCACAGCAGCTATTCTTACTCCCTCCCCCCACCCGGCCGGGAAAGACATACATCTGGTGGACACCCCCGCCGCCCCCGGGGATACGCGGGAACGGCAGCTGCCCGAAACCGCCTGCTTTGGTGGTAGTAGAAGTAGAAGAGGTGGATGATGTAGGAGTGGAATTCTTAGTCGGGGTGAACCGAACCCGTCGGGGAATAGAGCTTTTCATCCCAGCCATCAGCTCTGCGACGAGCTGCTGCGTCTTCGTGTAGAGGCTATAGAGATCCGGGAGTTCTGGGTTATCGTTTGGCGAGTCGATTAGAATCTTGGGGTTTGTGGGTACGAGAAGGGAGACGACGTAGTCGCCTGTTGGTGAGGTGATGACGGTAACGTTTGGCTCGGTGGGGAAGAGGAGACGGCAGTTATCTACCCTATTAGCTAGCGAAACAGCGGGGAGAGGGAGGGGAGGGCGAACCAAGGATTTGCTGCCGAAAAAAGAGCGACATGCTCACTGCGGCTAGAGGGGGGAGCGGCGGAGGATCCATACGTACTTATGCTTGCTAGTCACGAAACTTGTTGTTTGGCAGCGAACCATCAAGTTTTTAAATAATAGTGGGGTGATACGAGCTGCCCTGCAGGCAGCTGGAACATGGCGTTGTGCGACGCGCTGATCACCTGGGGCTGAAGAAGGTCTAGAACGTTGAAGATCAGAACAAGGCGCGTACCGCCGAAGATCTAGGCACCGACTCTCACTCGGTGCGTCATTGCACATGAAAACGCACCCCCACATCACATACACCTGTCGCAATTTAAATGCGTGCCCGCACGCGCTGATGTAAGTTTTGCTCTGAGAGGCTGAGAACGAGGCAACTCCTGGCAGCGAAGGACTTATGACGACGGGCATCCGTTGCGGTGAAACGAAAGGGCTTCCCTAACCCTGGCTACGACCCTGCGTGCAGTTGTATCTTCCAATGTGCTCGTACAGTAGGCGTTGATGTCATCGTCTTATTGGTGGTTGAGGGTAGGGCAAGTCCAGAATCGGTCCGGTCTGGATTGGTCCACCCCCGGACTACTGGAATCATTGCTCCAGACTTTGTTTTTCAGACCCGGCCCTAGCTCGCTCCGATTTTCGAAATTTAGATTGGCTTAGCCTTTCGTTATTCTTCAGGCTTCATCCTCAGATTGGAAGGCCTTGGACTGACGGCAGATAAAGCAACGGAACAGAGGACACCAGAAGCGTTCATTTGTGAACCCGAGAAAAGGTGGTTCTATTACAACAACCGCGCCCCACGGAATGTCTAGAGCCTTAGTAGCTCTGCAATGGCATCGCAGTCTCAAGAAACTCCAAGGATGTAGCTCCAGTTAGGTGCCTGCGAGTGTCATGCTGGCATCATGGGTCCGTTGAGATCTCTAGTCTCAAGTACGGTCTGGTTCCTTGTTTGTGTATAAAATCTGGGTTCGAGATTTGTTGATACTGATCCCAAACCCTACGGGAAGTTGCTTCAATCTTGCATAGGCATCAAATAAACAAACTAGGACCCCGTACACAGTATACTACAAATCTTTAAACTCCCTCGGTCCCGTAGCTACCATCCTCTGTTTCTAGGGCTCGGCGGACGACTAAATGTTTTCACTGCTTTCTGCGTGAATCGTGGGCTTGATGTGCTGGGTGCATCGAAGCCTCACGCCATCCTCTAGTCAGTGCTAGATATGACGAGACTTTGGTATCCACCTATAGCAAGACTAGACGGAGTCTCAATTGGCTACAAGCATGTCGCTCAATAACAAAGCAGAATTCATCATCTGACCTTGCTTCATGAAGTACGGATTGTCACTATACGGCGACGAGGAGGAGGAGGAGGAGGAGGAGGAGGAAGAGGAGGAGGAGGAGGAAGAGGAGGAAGATTGGGCAGGCGAGTGGATTTGTGAGGAGGATTGGGTAGGCGGGTTTATGTTGCTCGTTGCATGTGAGTATCTAGCGCGGGACGGCTCCGAGACTTACACAGAAGGACTGTCACAAGGGCGAGGCACAAAAAGCAAAACGCACCCGCTTAAACGAGAGACGCCACCCCGAAGATGAGATCATAAAAAACAACTTTAGTAGCCCTAGCTTGACGAATGCTTTCGTGCTAGTCTGTAGACGACTTTTGGATGTTGGTGCTAGAAAATCCTACCAAGCCGTCTGACAGACTACCCTCATGTTTAGACTTCTCCATGCGAAACGTCTGGTATACGAGCACCCTGCGAGTTGCCAATGATATATTTACTAGAGCAGGTCCTGTTTGGGTGAATCTGTCACTTATATGTTATTCGCCAACTCTAGAGAGCATTTCTCGTCAAATAAGCTCCGATTATAGTAGCCGATCACTCGCTTTAGGTCATTTAGTCTCACTCAAGCACGCTTTTACACATTCCCGCTGCGTCTCCAGACAATCAATTCCTGCCGTCAAACCGCAGCAGTCAGCTTCGACTGTCAGACAATTAAAGCCGTGTACCTTCAATTATATGCATACATCTCGTGCCATGATAAGGAAATTAGGAAGACATTTTAATTATCGGCCTGGGTGTAACTACTTTGGCAGATCTTAGACTGATCCGACTTCCTCGAGTTCTTCCTTTCTCCCAATGCCCAATGTCCCGGCATTTTATACGCAATATCCATTCCCCATCATCGCATTCACTCTTCCAGGTATACTGCACCACTCCCATACACATAGCAGAGATGACTTTCACCCTTCTTCAGGTCACTCGAAGCTGAGTCCAGAACTGCGTGCCAAAAACTACATACTCGAGAATAAGATACCAGGCAGCGACGAGGAAAGAAAATGGGTGTGAATTAAATGGGTGCGTACTGGGACGTTTTATTAAGTCAGTTCATGCCAAACTCGAGTTTCATTGACGCTTGGTGTTACGACCAACTAACCAACTAGCTATTACTCCTTATCGAGGCACTCCCGTAACTACCCAGAGCCGAATGTATAGTAGACCTTCGCCTTCGAATTCCCGAACACCTTATCGGTTCCACACTATATATACATCTACTCCTAGTCCCAACTATGGAGTTAGATTCAAATTTAGAGTTTAGGGCCTCGGAGCGGTCGCCTAAACCCAGTCGATGATGGTTTAAGCTTGGGTTTAAGTATTCTACATGTGGGCATATTTTGCGCTTATTGTTAGTGGAGATGACCTGACTTTCCTGCAGGTACAAAGAATATCTGGATAACCAATGAAGCCATAAAACCAAGTCTCGTAGGCGATTCCCGTGAGGGCATTTCTTATTGAAAAGAAGCTAACCAGGCTCGGCCGTGAGTTTGGCTACAAGGCTGGGAAGGATGGTGTATGTATGGGCTCAAGTGCCGTACCTAGAACTGCGGTTACATTTTTCCCCCAAGAGCATAAACTTGAGTACCGTTGCAGACCGTTTTGCAGTATGAAAGTAACGTTGTGGTAATTGCAATTTCACACGAGCTAAATCGAACATTCAACAGGTCTTAATCCTCGACAGTACTTGGAGGTCTGCCGCTGTAAGAGAACCAAAGTTTGTAAACCACGTCAGATACATTTGCATGACACAACTGAGGGAACGCGCAAAATGACCACCCCGAAAGGCACCCAGCAACCAACGACGCCAAATTCAGTCCTTCAGAAAATTGAGGTGCAGCTCCGTAGTGTCACTTTTTACATATTCTTGCCCACTAACTTGAGGCCCATAGTTGTGAAGTGACATTTCCAGCGATTTCCGACGGACATGTTGAGAAGCGTTTTCTCACTTTGCTCACGCAGCTGTACTATGGGGCCTTCAGGTGGGCACCCGGGTCCGTGAATCGTATAGAAACCCGTGATGATTGGGGCAATGGTTCTTAGTTACATGTAATCCCAACCACGTGGAGTGCAGACGTTGTTAATCGCCCAAAAGTTGAGACGAGGTACAGTTGAAAGGTATGTTTGCATAGTGAGTCAGTGCTGTATTCCCGCAGAGCCATAAAAAACGCTGCGCGAATAAATATATGCCAGACACTTGGCAAACTACAATTTCCTTGCGATGGATAATGGTAGTGGAGCATCGTCACGCAAGAACATCCGTTGGATCTTGTTTCCCCATGTAAACCTAACTCCGATATCACACGACTCGGACACGAAGCAAAACCTAATCTGGAATGGCAGACTTCTCAAACCTAGTGACTTGGGCTTCGCCAGCGCTTACTAACGGCCATGAAGTAATTGGAATAAGCTGCGTCGGATGCTGCAAATTCTACACTCTCCTTACCTTCCAATATAATTCGCTGCTACCTGTTCACATAATCTGCAATGCTAAACCCATGATCCTGAACATTTGATGGATGGATAAGTAACTGTACTTAGTAGTATGTGTGGCTAGGTGACTGTGGCATGTGGCAAGTGGCATGCAAAGACTGGGCGAACAATAACCAATCACATCACAGGATATGTAGAGCGCTCTCAGCCAATGGATTGCAGACTTGGCATCCATATTAATTATAAGTATTCCATGAAGTAAACTTCCTGGCACAGCAACTAGGTGAAACAGATAGCGGTTCAGTATGAAACCCGTATTTCCACCATTCTATCCTGAAGACGATATTCTACTCCACTATTTTGTTTTAGGTTGGTTTCTAGAGTAACTATTTCTAGAATGCTTGCCGTTTGTTCTTGAAACAAAAGGTTACATTTAGTGTAGTTGAGCCTCCTTATTCTACTTAGGTCCACGGTCGCCTTAGTGCGAACAACCTCACCATCGTTACCACCACTACTACTAACCGTCATGGTGCTCGTGAAATCCAATGGCGTTGTGCGCCTCATATTCACGCTCCTACTCCTCTCCTCGTTTTTCCTCATCATCTACAATTTCTCCTCCATCAGTGCTCGCGTGACCCCGTCGCTTTCCAATGTCGTCTCTGCCGGCGGCCACTCTCGTTTCCACCGACCAAACCAAGGAGGTTCACTGAAAGGGCATGATCCACTTCTTGAGCCCGAGAAGGGGCCGGCGGGAAAGCTGTACGGGCCGGGGGAGATAAATCGCACGTCCGCGACTCTGCTGTCGCTGGTGCGGAATAATGAGTTGAACGACATGTTACAGAGTATGAGGGATCTCCAGGCGACTTGGAATGACAAGTTTAATTATCCATGGACCTTTATCAACGATGTCGAGTTCACTCAGGAGTTCAAAGAGAAAACGACGGCAGCGGCGGGGAAGGCAAAGACTTCTTACCGTATGTAGCTCGACACCTCCACCGCCTCCGGCGGCGCTGACAGGGAGATTTGTTAGACACCATCCCCAAAGACGACTGGAACGTGCCCAGCTGGATCGACCCAGACCTAATGAAAGAATCCGCGGATATGCTCAACGAAAAAGGAGTGCAATACGCACAGATGAAGAGCTACCACCAAATGTGCCGCTGGAACTCGGGCAAGTTCTATCACCACCCAGCCCTGAAAGATATCCGCTGGTACTGGCGTGTTGAGCCCAAAGTCCACTTCTTCTGCGATGTCGATTACGATGTGTTCCGGTACATGGAAGACAACAACAAGTCATACGGTTTCGTCATCAACATCTACGACTCGCCGGAATCCATTGAAACACTATGGCCGCAAACCCTAGAGTTCATCGCCGAGCACCCGGAGTATATCCACATAAACAACGCCATGCAATGGCTCACCGACTCCAAAAACCGTCCCGCGCATAATCACAATGCAAATGGGTACTCGACCTGTCATTTCTGGAGTAATTTTGAGATCGGCGATATGAACTTCTGGAGGAGTAAGGCGTATGAGGACTATTTTGCGCATTTGGATAGAGCCGGGGGTTTCTTTTATGAGAGGTGGGGGGATGCCCCGGTGCATAGTATTGGATTGGGATTGTTTGAGGATAAGGACAAGATTCATTGGTAGGTCTCCTTTGGACGTGTCATCAACAGTCACTAATGTAATGTACCTCTAGGTTCCGCGATATCGGCTACCAGCACATCCCCTATTTCAACTGCCCCAGCAGCCCAAAATGCCACAAACGTTGCCAGGCAGGACGGTTTACTGATGGCACGGGCCTCGATCAGGAAGACTGCAGAGCGAACTGGTTCGAGATGGCGCATATGGATTAATTTAACATGTATGATGAAAGATTATCGAAACGTAGTAACTGGTTGATTTTAAGGACTACTGCTGGAGTTATGCGTGTTATATGTGTATAGTATTTGCATCCTTCGTTATTTTTATTTCCCCAATTGCTATGGATATCTTGTTTCTTGTTTGCATGGGACTTTTGTTTGAATAGAGATATGAATGTGATAGTCGGCATAATGTGCCCGGCCAATGATCTGCTTATTTCCTAGTGCATAATCATTCTTCTTATTTGCATGGGGCTTTTATTTGAATAGAGGTATGAATGTGATGGTCGGCATAATGTGCCCGGCCAGTGGTCTGCTTATTTCATAGTGCATATAATCATTCTTATCATACTTATCGAAATGTCGAGTACAAACGAATGCCGTTTATATACACTGTATTGATCCAGCAGTAAGATAAAAGACGACTTGGATTTGACTCGTTGTAAACGTTCAATTAGCACCATGAGCTCATAATCTTGCACTGGCTTAACCCCATTTCATGTCTCTTGAACCGCTTCGTCCAGTAGGCTTGACACCATCTATCTATTCTCTTGCTGCCGGATGCCTGGACACTCTCGAACAGATTCTGTAAAACTCGATGGGAGAAGGCAGACGAAAATTTCCGTAGGACCTAGGGTCTTTTCTAAGTTATCGGTGGGATTTAACCAATAACGGACGCTGGTGGAAGAAGAATTCTGCACGAATCTCTGACAGTCTGGATGCACTGAGAATATGTTCCGACAAATACACGAGCTCTAACTAGTATGCGACCTCACTTAAGCACCAAAACCCAATGTAGAGTAGGTAGCTGAGCAAGTCAGAGACAAAACTACTCTTGCTCATGTCTCTACAAGAAGCAAGACGGTTTTGCAGGAGGATTTGTGATACTCGGGATTGCCGCTACTTCAAGAACGAATTTGTAGACACGGTCATGACGGAAAGTCACCAAACAATGAGACGACCCAAAATGCAATCACCACTCCACAACATCAACCATCGTAGAATATGCAACGATTGATTTTGTGAGCATTTAAACCAGTGGATAGATTTGCTTGTGGGGCGGTAAACTGGCTCCCGCGACTACTGATGGATATGGATTGACCAGTTCGCGAACCGGTGGGTTCACAAACGGGTTGGAACATATATTCGAGTATGTATAACGAATTGGATACCCGAGATCTTCAGCGTAAAGCACTCGCTTTTACTAGGGTTGGGAAACTTTTATCAGCCCTTTGGACAGCGAAAAATCGAGGCCACAAAGTACTAGTCCTCGCAGAACTATGAGTGATTGATCGGTGAGGAACAGCAGGGCTAGGGTGTGCATTCAGAATTCGGACTTGATCAGTGCATTTGTCTCTCCCCTAATCCAATGGTCTTCGAACTCTGGCGGGTGCCATACACTGGCATACTATTTACTTTAAGCCTCTTTGATTGCCCTATTACCCAATACAATTCTACCGCCACTCGAATACGAGCTGTAGCAGTGGAACTAAATAGAACTCACGACATTTGCACTTTATTGACAACCACACACCACACACCAACCATGCCATTTCTTTACTCGACTAGACCTAAAAATCCAGGACCATCCATACAGCAGTTGCAACGAATAAATTGAATCTTCCACTTAGGTTTGGAAAGCGTGCTTCTTCCGCATGCCTTTATTGGATGTGCTCGGTTTCCGTCTGCCATAGTTCAAGCCTCCACTTAAGCTTCCATTCCACCTGCTCCTTTCAACAGCCTGCGGTGCTCGATAGACTGCTTTCGGCGCCATGTGATAGTAGCACTGGTACAATGTACGCCCTTACTCCGGATCTGAGGAAGGAATGTGAGACAGAAGTCTTGAGGCGTTGAGAACCACTCAGCTGGATCCTAACTCATGATAGCAGACAATCCACCTACCTATTCGAAACTCGACTACAGAAATCATACGTGCTCCTCCCCGGACTGTCAGATAGGCGTTCCCATGCAGCTACTTCAAGGCATTAGATTGGTTTGAGTTTATGTGTCCGGCTGTCAGTTCTCCCCACATTAACATTATAACGCATGTAATAACCGTATCAAGATCTCACTACGTCTAGGTATAGCGTGTGAGTTGAGACTTTGCTTCTCGGTTCAATCTACCGGGTGTGGAGAACCTTGCCCGGCATATACGTGTCGAGTTTGGGCACCCAGTCTTTGTTATTGAGTTCTGGTTGTGCTGATAGAGTTGGGCTATCTTTATCTAAACCGCCTAAGTTAAACTAACAGATAAGTGTCCTTGTTTTGCACTTGATGCTCTTTCCAAAGGGCACAACTATCGCGGATACATTCCACAGCAGGGGGAATAGTACTAGTAGAACTGCTCAGGTGCGGTCCATGTGAACACATGGATAGAACCTCACTAGATACCCTGCCGAAATTTCCTTGTCGAAGCACGGGGCATGTCTTATCACGATGCCTGTTTAGACCTCTACACAGGAGATGTGCTTGAGATCCTCCCAATTGATCATCACTGCAGCCCCCCACAAACTGAGAAGTTCGGTGGCGAGCACAATACGCAAACAGGTGGTGTATTAGCTTGCATTTGTAGAATGCTATGAGGTTTTGAAGGCGAAGAACATACCTGACCGGATAGTTCCATACCACACCCCCATCACGTCGATCTGGAATTTAACATATGCCTCCATAAACTTGGCATATACCGGAACGAACTGCAACCCTGGGGACTAAATGCTAGTTATGGTAGTATTAACCCACGAGTGTGTTACTGTTCAGTTTTGCGGACATCATTCCGCTTGACCAAACACGGTACACGAGCACAAGGTTGCGCAAGCTGCATACATACTACAAGCAGCAAGACGCAAGGTTAACTCAACTGTGGAATGTAGATTGCCCAAAGCACGAGCCACGTAGCTTGCGGTAGGACTTACGCTACCTTTTATTGACAGGTACCATGGATTCAACTCTGCGAAAGAGCAAGAGCTGGGCGCTCAACACCAGTCTACTCAAGATTCCAGTCCACGTATTTAACGCAAGGTAACTTTTACCAGGCTGGCACAAATCAGGATGGAAGCTTACCCCTTGCATATCACCAGGAATGTCGGGCTTGGAGAATTCGTCACGTAGCCATTTTTGTCTACTGGGCAACAGAATTTATCAGCATTGTTTTATTTACGACGACAAAAAGCAATAGAGCTAACGGCCGAACCGGAAATCATTGAAACAATCGAAGGCTTACTCCGGATGGTGATAGAACCCGGACAGTTCGTGGCTGGTTGGTATCACGCAGGCTAGGATGCATAAAAGTACTTATATAGTTTCGGTTTACGGGACATGGGTAGGCGGAGACTGTTTCAGAGCTTATTTCGATGTGGGGTCGGTCTCGTACGGGATAAAATTGCATGACCAAAGAAACTTCGCTCCGGTTGCGCAGAATTCCGTAAGTGGCTTTCTCCCGTCTTGAAACAGTGGAATTCGTTTGGCGCGAATCACAAAGGTTTGATGTATGACATAGTTATATACGTTCTACTGATCTGCGCCTACTGCGCTTGAGATCCGGTGTGCGCTTATCCAATCCTCACCGGGACCCAGCTGCCAAGAGGTCGGAGTGGAGAATAAGCTTATGTGCTAGGGCCACGTCTCTACTGGGAGAACACAGTTAGCGATTGTTGCTAGTTTGGTCATGGGGAACCTAGATGGATATTTAGGTGGGAGAGCTAACTACGGATTATGCATGGTTGGATGTCCACCTCCAGTGAGGGGAGGCACCGAGATCTTCTCCCGCTTTCCGCCATCACGCAGCCAGAGCTCCTGCCGGGATCCATTCACAGGCGTGGTGTTCACGCTCAAGATATTGAAGACCAAACCCCACCCAGTAAATATCCTAGTCAGTTACCATGCAGGCAGCAGGTTGTTGGAGACGTCATAACCCTAACCCTAACCAAGCGCTTCAGCTTCAAACGATTACCAGCCATGGGCGAGTAAGCTGGAATGAACTGGGTAATTCTTGTGACCGCATTTACAATCCATCAACTATTTTGATAGTTGATGGAATCAAAATAAATTAAGCTTTACATTTGAGTCCTTCCAGAAGGTAGGAAAATGGCGCATTCATCAGCCTTACCGTTCACCGGGTCACGTTGACAGCTTGCATTTTGTTAGTACATAGGGCTGGAACGTAGGAAGTTCGGTGGGTTGAGGGTAATTATATGCCCTTGCTTGTAGATGTCAGTGGCTTGGAATGGGCTAAGATTGGGTGTTCCATGCTAGTACAAGAAAAGCTCTGGCTCCGTACGGTCGAGTCAGGGAATGGGATGGGATGGGGGGGGGGAGATGCCGTTGGTTTCTGAGCAATCTTGTTTCTTTTTGGGGAAGAGAGAAGAGTGAGAGGGGCTTTTCTTGATGGAAGACGGTAGCTCCACTTCCCCGTATGGAACGGGCTGGGATTAGTTTCACACGAACTGGCGGCACATACTCGGATCTCTTTCATTAGGCAATAGGCGAGAAGTTGTTATTTCCTGTTAAAACTTGGGTTTGCGAAGCCAGCTCGCTCGTATAACGTCAGCGAACACTGATCTGTCATATTAGCTCCGTTCGTTAGGCGGGGGAAATTGGTATATAATCCATAAGGCGATTGACGAAGACCTTCAAACAGGAAGCCTGTGAGTCTAAGGACACATGTGCCCCCTCCTCAATGATTTCCCACCATGGATGCTATGGTTTTTGCCGCGTCCCATCCAAGTTTTGGCTCTTTGACGTGCTGAAAAAAACCGCATCTCCGGCGGATTACTCTAGGCAACCATTCACTCGAACGGGGGGTATGGTAATCTGTCAGCATTGGATAACCAAACTCAAAGCATAAAACAGTGAATGGTGGCACATAATAACCCTGCCGTAGAGTAACATAGAAAGTCGACGTCCACCAACACCCTGGATGGTGCCTGAACGTTTCACACGTACGCCGGCTGTGGAGGATGGGATGGAACCGGTTTCCGTGGGGTTCTCGGGGAGGCATCCGCGCTTCCACTATCTTATCATCGAGAGGTGGAGCTAGAGTTTGCTGCGATGTTTAGGTGAGAGTTAACACACTTTGAGGAGCTCAAGGAATGCTGACGGTGTAAATATTATTTCAAAAACGACGAGATTGCGCTGGAGGGGCATTTCGAAGTCGTAGGTTCTTCGCTATGAGTATGTGAGAGGGAAGGGGGAATTAAGGGAAGACAGCTAGCGGTTGAGAGCTGAGAATTTGGGGTGGGAGGCTGAGGAGAACCCTGTCCAGCATAGGACTGACGTTTGTTGTCGATTTTTGAATAGAACTTCTAGAAATAGATATTGCACTATTTAAGTAGGAATAAAGGGCGAAAGTATATTTCCCAGCCGCCAATAAATCTATCATCATACATGAATGTGCAAAAACGTAAAGCAAGCTAATAAGCAAAAGCGATACTAAAACAACTCGCAAAAAAAAGTAAAAAAAAAGAACGCCTAGCATCAGACTCCCTCATTCCCTCCACATCCAAACTCGTCGTCCCGCGAGAACCCCGCTTCTTCCCGGATCCGTGATATTGCAGTTAAAGAATTAGCGACTCCTCTAGATGTCGTCGTAGGCTAGTGCTACCGCTTGCTCTTGCAGATTGACTGTTCCCTTCAACACCGCAAGTTAGTACCTATGGGGAACACGGTGATGGAGACGATGCTGACCTCCAATCACCACCAAATAGTGGTGAAAGGGTAGTGGCATAGTGGAGATGATAGGGATGTAATGAGAAAGATGGATCGGACAGAGTCAACGACCACACTAGTGGCGATAAGGGCTGTATTGGAGAAGACCAAACTCCCCCAGAAACAGTGCAAGCAAAGGATCAGGAGGAGACCGACCATCCTCAAGCTCAGCCTTCAAGCTCTCCAGACGAACCATAACATCCACCTTCCTCTGCCTCGCCTCTCTCAGCTCCTGGTCCCTCCTAGCGAACTCCCGTTCCGTCTCCGAGATCTCTCTCAAGATCTGGTCTCGAGTTCGCTGGTTCTGCCTTGGTTTCTTGGAAGACCGTGGAGGGGAGTCAAATTCCGGACCGCTGTCACCAGCGGCTTCAGAGGGAGCTGTTGACACGCCGCCGCCCTCTGATTCAAGATTGTGGACCTTCCGCATATGGTTCTTGAGGTTTGCAGAGCGTGAAAATCCATTAATGTGCCGTTTGCAATCTGGGTATGGACACTTATGCTGTGCTTTGCTGTTGTGGAGTTCTTCGAGATGCCGATTCAAACCACCCACCCAACCAAAGCCTGCAAGATCTTTGCAGGTCTCAAAGTGGCAGCGGTAGGGACGGGTGTGCTTATCATAATGTCTCCTTTAATTCTCGTCAGTAAGTTTCAAAGTAGGAACAGGAAGGAGTACGAACCGCCAATCGCTCTTCCGGGAGAAGACGCGGTCTTCCGGTCTTGCGTCGCATTCGGGATATTTACACACGAACCTCCCATACTCATCTTGTTCTGACGAGGCGATGTTTGGGGACCCCATGGGGCTTGCGGCGTGATGGCGTCGATAAGGTTCTCTGCTGCTGCTACCTCCTGGGACGGGTTGGGGTGGGTAAATGCCTTCAGAGTGCTCGTTGCCCCAGGGGGCTTGAGGGACTGCAGGTTGCTGAAACCACGGAGGGTAGCGTTGGTGGTGGTGTTGATGCTGACCAGCTTCGGCAGAGCTGATGTAATGCTCCTCTTCTTCTCCAGCGGCATGGTGGGGAAAGAGCTGTGAGCCCCCCCAATAGCCTTCTTGGTGCTGCTCAGAGTGTTGGCGATCCATAATTAAGCGGTAATATTCGGCAGACAGCTGTGTCGATGGATTCGTCTTGCCAGAAGCTTTGATTATTCCTTCGGTTCGACGGACGAAGGCTTCTTTGTAGCCGGAAGTGCAAACAGATGTTTGTTCGAAGTGAAATAGTGGTTGGTCACACTACTAAGACGTATGAGAATAAGATATTATAAATCAGAGCGGCAGAAATAGTAGTGGCAGAGTAGGTCTAGTGTCTTGTAGGAACAAGTAGGAGTATAAAGGACTAACCGGCTGCGGGGGGCTGTTCAATCGATATAGGTTGTACAAGTGTGTGCGTACTCAACCAAGCTCGGAGAGGTATTGATATGCACAAACTGTGCAGGACCAGGTACTTAAAATTGTATGTAAATATAGTGTAGAATGATGGGAAAGCAAAATATTATATGTAGAAAGTAGATAGGTGCTAGATGTCCTCGTAGATAAAAAAGTAGAAACTGTTGGACAGTGTATATTGATTCAAAATAGGATAAGAATGGAAGTGAAATTGCTCGTTAAACTGTAATAATGCCGTTGAAATGTCAGAAGTGAGTATGGAGAACTGAATTTGCATTTGCATGTTGAAGAAGAGCTCAGTTATATAAATCGTGTCTGCCCATTATGCTAGGTCCGGTCTAGACTCTAGAGGGTTCACTTGATCACTCACAGCTGGTCCGGCCACATTGAGGCTGGTGAATATTGTGTTTCTTCACTGATTTTTGCTAGTGGAATGGAATTCCGTGGAGTGAAGTTGGTGGTCATTAGCTAAGCCTCGTTTGTTTTATGCTAACGGCAGGGTGTTGGGTAGAGAATTGTCAAATTTTCGAAGAACCACCGATCGTTCCGCCGAGGCGTTCTCATCTCGCCAATGCAATGTGTGTTGATCGTACATTGAAACATTGATGTTGTGCTGACTCCATGCGCGTCCTCGGTAGCCTCATAACCCACTATCGGTCGAAATCGTGGGGCCACATAATCCACTCCAGCTAAAAAAACTGGTTATGACAGTCATTGCCAACAAGCCCAAGCTCTCAGTTGTCCGCACTGAAGAATTATCAGCTTACCAGCTTTTTTTCTAGCTGCCCAGATACCCAAGGCAAGGCTGTTTCAAATCATAGAGTTACTTACCTGTTTCTTCGCATAATGATATGCACGAGCCACTACGTTGCGCTAAATCTGTAAAGGCGGCAGGTAGTCCATGCATAGGACTGTGGCTGCGGATTCCTTCGAACTCACTTCAGATATTGCATAGACATGTGTATTATTTTTGAGTTTTCCGGTGAGGCCGTGTGAATCCTAGAGCCTCAAAGGCTGCTCGAAACAGCCTTACAAGTCTCGGCTGACATTCGTCATCGTGCGTCCGTGACCTGGCTCAAGCTCTCAGTAAGAGAAATTTTAACCAGCGACTCACCAGCTCGATTCTTAGTAAATAGTGCACAATAGCCGCTAGGGTTCAAAGTTGATATAGTTACTCCGTTGCATGACTGCTGGTTTTTTTTGGGTTGGATGAATGGATGAATAAGACGAGTCACGCGACTCAGAAAAGTAAGCCGATTCGTCCGGATCGTGGTAGTACTAATGCGGAGCAAGACGACTCCTTTGAGTCTAGCAGTAAACGCCATATGTCCGCTTAGTGGATTCTTTTTTATACTGGGGTACTCTGGAGAGTCGCGTTAACGGCTTGACGTTTACCGGCATCTTGATCGACGGCATGCATGGTATTAAAGTTAGTACAACTTGAAACCAGATGGCTTATGCAAACCTTCCAAGGTTCATGCTCATGATTCACTTGTCCTACAAGTACAGTCGTGATAAGAAAGTGAGTATACGCTGGAGGGCGCCGATCACCTTGTCGTGTATACTCACTTTCTTACCTTGACGGTACACCGGAATATTATATATACCTGCCCACCGATACTTGTTCCCAGTAATCGGGAAAAGCTGCTTCGAATAAATGTTTTATTGGTGGAGTAGAAACCTCTGCCCAAGTCCCAGAGGGGTAACATGAGTTGGACTGAGATAGAAAATAAAGATTAGTATTGATGCTATCAAAAAGCATTCGTTCGATGGCCGTATGTTGCCTCGAAATGTTTTATCAGGCACTTGGCGCCGTTTTCTAAACCCAAATTTTAAGTGCATGACAAATGGGTGCGATCCAGAGTTGGGGTTGCATTCCAGAGTTAGGTTTGCGTACGCCGATTTAGAGTTCCCAAATAGCCCAGTGGATTTATGTCCAACATCACGCTACCAGATTATGTTAGTATCAATAGTTAGGCGGAAGAGACCTGCGGCGTTGTGACATATCTGCCAAGGTCCGGGAGTCTGGCTGGTGTCAGGGGAGATATCTCGGTCCAACCTAAGGTTCGGTATAAAGATGGTAGGAGCAGGAAGAAGTAGTTGGGCGACACAAGTAAAGATCTCCGGATACGTCCCGATGGAGTGTCTAGTAAACTTATATGAAGGATCGGAAGATCAGATTATTGTAGCATCCGAAACTCAAGATACTGGAGTTTGAATTGTACGTGTGCTCCTGGAAGTCAGCAGTATGAGTAATTCCATGTTTTCAGGCAGCATCAAATATCCAACTTACAATTGAAGACTACAATTTCTCCTCCCGAAACGCATCTGCCAGACACGCAAAACTGGAGAACCTCGAAAATAAGCTATAGTACCAAAAGACTCCGAAACTCCCTAAGAAAAAAACCTAGAGGTAATGAGAATAGGACGTCTCAGGGCCTCTGCGTAGTAGTCCAATGGCCTAGGACTTTACCGTATAGAATAACTGGTGGAAATCCGTGTTAGTGTTTTCGGTCATTATGTGGTCCCGCCCACAAGCGTCCCTACGGAGCATCATGATTCTACTGTCGGTAGGGCCACAAATAACTTCTGTCACTGTGCGCCAGGTATGTCACGATGAGGCACAGTGACTGCGCACTATAAAAGTCCAGGGACAGAACCTCTGATCGTTAGGACAGGATGAGACGGCTCGATCCCGTCCCGTCCCCTATGTTTCACTAGTACTAGTAGGCTCGTTAACGAAAGTAAAGTCGAACGGGAATTAGTAATCACTTACAGCGGTGCAAATACTCCAAATATTCCCATCAACCAGCATAGTAACGTCAATTTTATAAGGTGTGTAATATAGTTAAATTCAATAATGGAATGCCGTCACGAGTGGAAGCATACCCACCCTATCCCTAGCTTTGCATCTTCTATTGCTCAGCCCTGCACGGATACAATTCTCAATACGCTCAATGCTCATCTTTAGGAAACCAATGCTAGTGCCATTCACGGGGAGCTAGATGGAGTACTCAGCAATCTTGAAGTTCGAGCCCAGTGGTGGCTAGAGATGAGATAGCCCAGGATATTCATGATGACGGGACGAGATATCCCGAGACGGCTTTTGAAGCCCCAGAATATCCTGGGACTCTGAATGACGACCTATGGGCTATGATAGTGGCCCGGCCGATTCGTAAGAAAAGAAAGAAAGCACATGGCAGATGTAAGGATGGGGTGAGTGGGTTAAAGAAGAGGAGTTGCTCACCACTTAAGCATTAAGTACGAGTATGTCGTCATGTGGTCTGTGCACATTAATGTGGTTACTTAGCATACTCGTGTAGCATGCCGTAACGTCTCTCGGCCTCATCTCACGGTTTGAGTTTGGATGAAACGGCTCGCACACAGGAAACCAGGACGACAATTATTCAGCAAGAATCCGTAGTATCATTAACAACACTCATGACAGGATTCCAACTGCTAACAAGAAACGTAGACTTTTAACATGGCATACGAAATTTGACAGGAAACGACCCAATCATATCAGGCTTTGACAGATACAAGACACTCGGCGATCCCCATCAAACTATCAAAGCCAACCCGGCTAAACCCTGTAAAGGACAACGTCGGCTTGACCAGGGAAACTATCCACCATCCACATCAGTCCAAGCCTCCAAAGTGCAACGAGGGAAAAAGGGATAGCTCACACGACCTGGCCAGCAACAAGATTTCCTTTCTTGCAGAGGTTGACAAGCTTTTCAAGAGTAGTGCCGACATAGCTGCACTTGACACAACGCTTTGGCGGGCAGCAGATAGCTGCAGCTGCGTTTCCAATTTGATACATGGGAGTGCATTGCTTGTTGAGATTGATCTGACAGCACCACTGATTGCTAAGTGCCTTAAGACCCGCAGCAACACTCTGCGCATTCCAAACAAAGGCCTGGTGCTTGCTGGCACAATGATACTCGGTAGGCGCAGCAGCAGCAGATGCTGGCAGCTGCACCTTCTTGATGGGAAGACCCTCGGGAAGCTGTGGAAGAGCAATCTTGGCGTTCGACTTCAGAAGATCAACCTGATGCTGAATATTCAACGCAGGATGAGAAAGGTCAAAGCCTTCTGGAAGCTCGAGGACCTCCATCTCGACGGTACCAACGTTGGACACCTCGTTGGCACTCAAAGTGGGAAACGAGACCACTCCAGCGAGGATGGTGGAAACGAGAATGGTAGTGAAGAGGGAGATGTGCATTATTGTCGTGATGATGAAGGTATATGATGGTAGTTGAGGATGTAGAGGAGGGAGAGGAGGGTGGGATGATAGTGACAGGTACTAAGAGTCAGTTCGATGTGTTGTTACCAGTGAAGAAAGAAGGAGGTTTAATATTCCCCCTGCCGAGAGGTGCTGTGACGTGCATTTGTGCATTTTTTAAATGGGGGTTCGGGGTTAAAGCGCCTGGAGCGGGGGTCTGTACAGACCCTGATATCCATCATGGGTGACAACTAAAGTGAGAACACTTGAACCGCTGCTGGATGGCACAGTGCACGATTTACACCGCACAATTCCTGGCGGTCGGACATTAACTTTAATCCCGATCTTGGATTTATCTGAAGGAGGTAGGTAACCGTGTGGATGGCCGACCGTTCTGCAGAAAGAACCGTTTGTACGGCGTGTGTGATATCTCTGACGCAGTTGATGTAACCGCTGAGTATATAACTTCTTTCTAGAAGACTACGATATAAGTTCGATCTAGCTTCGAAGTTTGGTCTTAGAACGTTGCTTACTTGCTGTTCTTGGGAACATCTTCCTCATTTCTCTTGGTTTTCCCAGAAACGGTTGTTTGATGAATGGCAACACAAGAACTATTATTTGCCCATCCGTCTCGCGAGTTATGAATGCATCAACATGGAGCTATATTATACTTTTCTGGGTCAATCAGCGGGTTTATATGGCAAGAATCCTCCGCTCAACGCATTAACCGATGTAGGTATCTCTTCCGTTGCTGCACTGCAAGCCATCAGCTCATGTTTGATCACTCGTCGATTAATTGCCTTCTGGCCTGTGCCAACTGTAAACTGTAGCCTCCCAATATTAATGCTTGATAAGGCATAAATTGGGAACATTCTTCGCGGGTAGATACATGGTCTAAATTGGGGAGCCTCTATGTTACAACGACAACAGCTAAGCCGCAGAACCCGCGCTTGTATATCTTCATATTGTTTCGATAGGAATATACAAGACAGCAGTTAATAATAAACGCTCATGCTCCAACAACTAACAATAACACAGCCATCGAGGCTGGTACCCGAGGACGCCGTTGTCGTGTTGCATAGGCAGACAGGCCAAGTTATGGATGCATTCTGACACCATATCGTCAGTCCTATGTGGGTGATTAGGTGGAAGGCCACCTTGCCTTTGTTGCTTTGGATTATCTCCGGCCTGCTGCTGCTCAGATATACCGTAATAGGTTCTCGGCACAGAATTTGGCCCATATGACTCTAGCGGCCTGTACGAGCTCCCAGCCTCGGGGTCTCCCAGCTCGTATCCACCAGTGTAATTACTTGGTACTTCTATATGCCCTCCCTTGTCAGCCCATTCATATCCACCAGGTGCAAGAAAGGGAGATGTATGCCACTAACCCTCAATTAATCGTACTACTCTAAGTCCCTAGATATGTTTTATCCTCTGCCCCGGGCCCCTTTCGCTTCTGTCGTATCGCCAGAGAAAGGTCAAAATGCCTGTAATTGTATTCACCGTCCCTGCTGGCCCACGCTCAACATCACCGCTATTGACGTGCTCACTCTCCCTGTCTCCATCCTAGGGGCTATTGATCCCAGCGGCCACAGGCCGAGTGGCAGCCTCACCAACGGCAATAAACTATATGGTCCACCCCGGCTCCGCAGAGCTGATTGTGGCTGAGCAGGTTTCGGCCCACTGTATTATGTTCCGTGCTGGTTTCCGTTCAGTGATGCTGTATTCGAGTCCCTGAAGTTTTCCCTATTAGCGGTTGGAGTTGGGGTGACAATGGTCTATGTGGTGGTGATGGTAGTTTCGTTTTCTTTGGCGACGGTCACATTTCGTGGGGTTCGTTGCCTTCACCAGTACCACCCGCTTCCCTACAGATACCTTGGCAGGACATGTTACTACATAGTTGACTTGAAGTTTGAATAGAGCGTTATGTACCACTGCCGGGGTTCGTTGGTGTATGTCGGTGGTGTCACTTATGGCTGGTGTCGGGGTAGCAGCATCAGGGTTCCGGGTAGACCCAGTGATAAAATTTGAGGCTTCATTGTTGTATGGTGTTTCCAAGGCTGTATCTCTCGACGTTGGACATGCAATAAAGTGAGAAATACAGCACGCAAATCGCAACTTCGTAGATGCCGTTGGGAGTTTTGCGGTTTATCTGTATTTAATCTCTCTTTCTCTACTACGCTTGGCACTGGCAGGAAATATGCACATTTTCTCGGGATTCATAGGGCATCCGGCAGACATCTTCCAACTTCTGCTTTATCTTTATGTTCTTCCTTATTTTACCTCTTCATTTCTTGTCTCTCATTTGAGCCCTTTGCAATCCATCATGACTCTATTCGTTGTCATTCGAAACGCTAACACCATATATATCTCTTAGTGCATAAAGAACCAAAATTGGATAATCAATTGTATTCATTTCCACGGGTTAATCTTTACTAGTCAGCAACTCCCTACACTTTGAGAACAAGTTTTTAGAACCGAATCCATAGAATTCACCTCCTAGTCTTCAAAACTTTACTCTGGCTGCGCAGAAAATGATCTTGCAGCTGCATTGAAGTGCGTTACGTTTTGTTATGATTTTTTGGCAACAAATATGTAGCAACCCCGTAATTTATGGTCCTGGTTAACTTAAACGCTATGAAGTTGCTCCCCGGATGCCATTCCGGTAATACAGATAATCCTGGTAAATATATCTCAAGCTAGAAGCAATTTCACCACGGATTGCGAAGTAGTCAATGGGGGAAAAGGCCCCAAGTCCACTACGCATGAAGGGGCACCAGATTTCACAACATCAGGCCATTGAAAAGGGTTTCGTGCAACATATCTACTGCATAACCAGCTTACGGGCGCGGTTGCTCATCTATGCCGGCGTAGTCACTTTGCCACAGAGCTTAATAATTCCGACTTTCGCCAGATTCTAAGTATGGCAGTTATTCTAACCCATGTACTGTACCTAGGGTCCTCTGCAGCAGTACCCTGTCATGTCGGTGGGCGGCAAAACAAAACCTTAACTGGAGCTCTTCGCGACAAAGCAGCCGACTCGGGGGTTGTATTCTCGCTTGCCGAAAAATGGGACCTGCATAGCATTAAGACCATCTTCCTGCTTCTAACACCACTATGTAGGCACAGTCGAGTCACAGGTTGATGTAGTGCAGTAACAACTGTGATCCCTTAAACACTTTGACCTTGACTTATTTCTCCCGAGATTAGGCGTATTCTCTGCCTTGAACCGGGGAGCCAGGGCTCCGGGTCTATAAAGATCTATCCACTCTACAATATAGAATATGTTGTGTCATGACGCTGGATCTATCACTAACGAGACGATCCATGCAAGGTGAAGTCTGAATATGTACCTACCCAATTCTCAGTTGTCGTAGTTCTGTCTGCCTCTAACTCGGCTCTCGGTACTTGTTCTATGCAAACAACCTAATGCCAGCTTGTTTGACAGTTGTTCTGACTATGTTTCTTGCCCGAGTGCACTCTCTATAGCCGCTCCCATAAATTGACTCTACGTGGCCGCCAACATGAAGCTGTAGAAATATCTGCACCGGGTGCGGCCTGCCATAGTGTCTCCGGGCAGTCAACCTTGACTGCCGCACATAAAACCGAGCACAACCAACATTAAATACATCATATTGCCTTCCCAATTGCCAACTCTCCCACTACCAATGGCACCGGCCACAGCCTTTCGTATACCTTGTGCCTATTCCTTCCAAATTCTTCGCTCTTCGAGCCTCCTTCGCCTGCCAAGGCGTCTCGCGTATCTTCGGGGCTACTGTGCTTTTCGATATCTTTGCCTGCAATCCCAACAACAGCAGGCTTGTTTGACTGGAAGTGGATCTAGAATGTTCCTCGATAAAGTGTTAGCCTAGGCTGCCGCTGACAGAAATTAAGCTTTTAGTCAGGCGCCTTTTTTGAGTCTGGTTCTTGATATATTTGCCATCTCATATGCTGTCAGATCATGGCTGAGACTATTTTACAGTGGATTGCCACCCACTTGTGTTTGTAGACGAACCTCGGGCGTGTAAATACATTTGTCAGGCGTTCAGTATCTCCACGTGGAAGTCATTTGCGAGCACAGGCTGTATGGGAAGGAATTGACTGTCGGACATTCGACAGAGCCTGAGGTGTGGGAAACAACCGAGTGAGATACTGGCGCACTAACCGTCGAGTGAGCGGGGAGAATTTTAGCGCAGACTTTTTCAGCCCCATCAACATCCAAACAACCACCTCTGACTCAGTGAGCTTCACTCCCTCGTTCTCTCTCGCGCTTCATCACTTCCCCACTTCCCTAACCTCGAGCCTAATACCTCAATTCTCTATACCCTACAATATCTACTCAATTGCATTATATCAAACTATGTCGGGAAAGACTATCATCCACCTCCGTGCTGAATGCAAGTTTATCTGATTACCTGCCTTTGTTTGAGCTACGGAACTGACTCTTCGATAGCAAAGCCATTGGAGCACCGCTCTGCTTGTAAGTCCTGCATATATAATGGCAGGACGTAATTGACCCCGGATTTCAGTGACTCCTACCACTGCGAAGGCGCTGCTGGACGCTGGATACGAAGTGCGTGTTGAGCGCAGTCAGCAGAGGATCTTCGACGACGAGGAGTTTGAGAAGTATTGTATTCTCCGTGTAATTGATTGACCCAATTCACTAATATTACACAGAGTCGGATGTACTCTCCTCCCTGAGGGCTGCTGGACTGGTACTTCCCCTTCCTTCCTTCACTTCCTGCGAGCGGAGTGACTGATTCGGTATGGACAGAGGCCCCTGAAGACCACATTATCCTTGGACTTAAGGAGCTGCCCGAAGACACCTTCCCCCTCAAGCACACCCACGTCCAGTTCGCCCATTGCTACAAGAACCAGGGCGGCTGGGCCGACGTGCTCTCCCGCTTCCCCGCTGGCAACGGAACTCTCTACGACCTCGAATTCTTGCAAGACGAGAATGGTCGCCGTGTTGCTGCATTCGGATACCACGCTGGTTTCGCCGGCGCTGCACTTGGTGTTGAGGCGTGGGCGCATCAGCAGGTGAACCCCGGCAAGGAGTTCGGTGCTGTGTCACCGTACCCCAACGAGGACGCATTGATTACGCATATCAAGGAGGTTATTGCGAAGTCTGGACGCCAACCCAGGGTTTTGGTTATTGGCGCTCTTGGACGCTGTGGACGTGGTGCTGTGGATCTGTGCTTGAAGGCCGGAATCGACGACAGCAACATCTTGAGATGGGATATGGCAGAGACCGCTAAGGGTGGTCCCTTCATGGAGATCATTGAGTGTTTGTCCACCCCTTCCTTCGCCTCTTTGGCTGGCGGCGACGGCGGGGGTTAATTCGATATAGCCGACATCTTTGTCAACTGCATATACCTCTCCCAGCCCATCCCACCTTTCGTGGATGCAAAGTCACTTGCCAGTCCTAGCCGCAAGCTTTCGGTTGTTGTCGATGTCTCTTGCGACACAACTAACCCCCACAACCCTATTCCCATCTACTCCATTAACACCACTTTCGACAAGCCCACCGTTCCTGCGGATGTCATGTATGTATCCCCTTGGCTTCATCCTTCGAAAGAAGCTGATGAATGAAAAGTGGCGAGCCTAAGCTTTCCGTCATCTCAATTGATCACCTTCCTACGCTGCTGCCCAGGGAAGCGAGTGAGGCGTTCAGCACAGATCTTTTGCCCAGCTTGTTGCACCTCAAGGACCGTAAGATTGCAAGGGTGTGGAAAGAGGCCAAGAAGCTGTTTGATGAAAAGGTTGCTGCTTTGCCCAAATAGATGTGGGTATGCAGGTGCTCGGAGAGTGAATTGGAGGAATATATTTAGAGCATTTGAAGACACAGTTATGATGTCAGGCAGCAGTCTTTACCTTTTGGAAAAATAATTTTCAGATACCGCAATCTATATGTCTTGGTCGGACAGACAGCTGTCCTGTCCATATCCAATAACTTCATCTCTTGTGCGATGGATCCGTAATAAACCATCCGCGCCGGGTACTCGGTTTCAAATTCAACACAACCTTGCACCAAATATTGCGCCTCAAAGTATCTCTTCTCTCAGCCCCTCAATGTACAGGTAATAATGATCCCTCGTATGATAACTAGGAAGGACTAAATCGAATCTATCTATTAACGCCGCTAATGATACAAAACACAAGCAAATAACTTACAGCCACCTCCAGTTAGACTTCTCCTCTTCTGCCGCCTCACTCCCTTTCCGCTTCTTCCTCCATGCCTTCTCCTTGCTCCTCCTTCCCTTCCCGCTCACCCGCTCCATCCTCGTCATCCTCTCCTCCTCCTGCTTCAGTTTCTCCAGCTTCGCCGTCCGCTCTTCCAGCATCTCCGACAGTGCTTTCCACTCCTTCTCTTCCATATCCTTTTTTTGAATCGCTGGACTCAACGGCACACTTACCTTCGCCTTAACCACCGGTGTCTCGACCTCCTTCACCTCCTTCTTTGTCTCTTTCTCCTTATGCCATACCGCCGGCTTTCTCTCCTCCTTTGGCAACCGCTTCCCCCATCTATGAAGCTTCCCTAACCACTTATTTTTTTTATCCTGGTACTTCATTTCCTGTTTCGTTCGCGCGTGAACCGTTCTCACCAACAGCTTCGCATCCTCCTTCTCTACTTTGGTCTCGTTCCCGTCCGCATCCCTAATGCTGCCCCCACGCTTCAACACAACCCTCTGCTCGCTGCTCAGATTCTTCCATGGCTTAAAGACGAATTTTTCTTTTTTTTCGTCTCGGAGGAAGACCAGCTCCCACCTGTATTATCAGTCAGCGATGCTGTGTATATAAAACTTACGCGTGCGCGGAGAGATGGAGAGGAAAGAACAGAGACATCAGACCTACTCGCTCAAGGGTGGGAATACTAGTCCCTTCTTCCCTTTTGTTCCCTGACCATACGTAATATCCTTTCCATAGGAGGAAAACTCGAAGGTGCGTTTATTTTTATCTACCGCGAGCTGATCGAGAATTGCTTTGGATTTGATTGGCATGAAGGGTTGCAGCATTATCCCCGCGATCCGGATACACTCGGAGGAGAGAAATACAGTCTTATTTTGATCGTGTAATTGGTTGTCCCGCGTGAGGGTCCATGGTGCTGCGTGTTGGATATATTTGTTTGTTTCGTGAACTAACGACATTATCGTTTTTAGTGCATTGGGGACGTCGAGAGCTTCCATCATTTCCGCTACCTCCCCTGCAGCGGAGGTGGCTTGGGCCATCATAAGTCGGTCGCGGGTATCGAGGGACCAGACGTTCTCAGTGGATTCCTGGCACGCCTGAACGATATCAAATTTTTGGCCACAGACACGGTTGGTAAGGTTTCCGAGGCCAAACTGCAGTTCATGACGATAACGTTCTACGATCTGTTCGTTAGAGTAATCTCTATCGTCGTTTATTCCTCCGTCGTGAGCCATGTAGAAGCGCATTGTATCCACGCCGTACCGTTGGATGGCGTAGAAGGGGTTGACAACATTTCCATCGCTCTTTGACATCTTCTTCCGACTCATGGTCCAGTGAGCATGCGTCAAAATCTGTTTTGGCAACGGCAGATCGAGGGCGAGCAGGAACGCAGGCCAGTAGATGGCGTGGAATTTCACAATGTCCTTTCCCACTATGTGAACATCTGCCGGCCATCCTCCAGCGCTCTCGAAGCCAGGTGTCCACGGATAGTTGGTGGCGGTGATATAGTTTATCAATGCGTCGAGCCAGACGTATATTGTCTGCGAGTCATCGTTGGGGACAGGAATACCCCAGGTTAGTCGTTCTCTAGGTCTAGAAACAGAGAGATCGTCCAGTCCCTTTTCGACAGCAGCAACCACTTCTGCATAGCGCGCGGAAGGGACCACAAATGCTGGGTTCTGCTTATAGAATTCCAGAAGCTTGGGCGCCATAGCCGAGAGTCGGAAATGGTAGTTTGTCTCCGACGTCCACTCTACGACCCTCCCTGTTTCCCTTGAAATGACAATTTTCTGCCCTGTCGCCTGATCGAGAGTATGTTCAATCGCCGAGGCGGGGTAGAATGTCTCGTCAGAAACCGAATACCAACCCTCATGCTTTCCCTGGTAGATATAATCCCTTGCGCGAAGCATCTGCCAGAAATACTGCACAGCATCGTAATGTTCTGGGTTCGTAGTGCGGATGAAGGTGTCGTACGAGCAGAATGCCTGATTCGCCAGCGACTGGTAGATGTGAGTGACAACTCATGACCGTAGATGAGAGGGGTTTACCTTAAACGAGTTTGCGCCCTCATTGCAGAACTCCTGCGGATCTTTATCTGCCAGCTGTGCTGCCTGCTGTACCTTCATTCCGTGCTCGTCGGTACCGGTACATAGCAGTGCATTGCAACCCAAAAGCCGCTGCCACCGCTTTATGACGTCTGCAATCACTGTGGTGTAGAGATGACCAACATGAGGTGCTGCGAAATCGTCAGCCATTGTATCTTAGGATAAACCCCTAGGTGTGGTTATAAACCAGCATTGACGTAGAATATAGGTGTGGTGATGAAGTATGGTTTCTCGCCGGCCGGAGGTGCTATGGAGCCCGGTGGTGGAGGTGGAGGAGGGGAAGGAAGGGTGGAATATCGTTTTATGGCATTGACTGTAAACAGACGGGAAGAAAAAGAAGAGTAGAGCCGTAAATTGTGGAGTGAGATATGGGCCAGCGGAGGCCGCATTATGGAGGTGGGGTGAGTTGGTGAAGTGGTTTCGGAGGTGAGGGTGCGGCTCAAGCTCGAAGGAAAGAATTTGTGCCGACTAAATCTCCGACCTAAATACCAACACCTCCGAAATAACTACTACAACTACAGCCACCATATACCCACACTTAACAATTAACAATGGCGCCTACTCCCCGCGCCCAGAAGAAGCGAAAGACTGACACCTCCACCACCGCCGTTTCCGTCACTAAACCGATATCACCCGCCGCTGCCGCCGCAAAACCCAAACCCGCAGACGAAGACAAAGACACTGAAGCCGGCGGTGTCGCACTCCCCACCCCCGATGATGATGGTGACGGCGACGACGACAAATATGCCAGCGCTGAATCCTCTGATGAAGAAAGCGTCGACGAATATTCACTTGCTTCTGAGTCTTCTGCGGATGACAGTGACGACTCGATCTCCTCCCTTGTCGCCGCCCAAAACCAACAAAACAAAAAGAAGCGCAAGCGGAATAACGCTAAAGCTTTCTCAACGTCTATGTCCAGGATCTTAAGTTCGCATTTGACAACAACCGCACGAAAAGACCCAGTTCTTGTTCGCGCAAAGCAGAACACGGATCATGTTGACGATGGAAAGCTGGAGGCCAAGGCGAGGAGGATATTGAAGGAGGAGATGAGGAAAGAGAAGGAGAAGGGACGTAATAGGGACTTGGTGCCGAAGGATGATGATGTGGCGGCTGGAAAGGCGCTGGAGAAGGAGAGGGCGCTGAAGGGTATCGCGAGAAGTGGTGTTGCGAGACTGTACAATGCAGTGAGGGCGGCACAGATCAAGGGTGAAGAGGCGGCAAAGGGTGTCAAGAAGGAGGGCGTTGTGGGTATGAGCAATAGGGAGGCAAAGGGTACGTTTATGTTCTGGAGAGGTACGGGAGATCAATTGCTAACGTGGTGTACCGCTGCCAGTGACGGAGATGTCGAAACAGGGTTTTCTGGACCTTATCCAGTCTGCAAAATAGAACGAGTAATGTCTACACTTTCCGTTTTTCTCCTTTGTACTATTAAAAGTTCTTAGGCGCTCTATCAAAGTTAGACTTGGGTTGTCTACAGTATATCTATCCGGTGTTCGAAATCATACAAATGCACTCCACCCCGGTCCCACAATTAAGACTCAAACAACAAGGTAAAGAAGATATAAACGTAGTTTTACAGACCCATTTATGGGCATCCTCCATATTCTCTGATATATCAACCGCCTGCTCCAGACCAACTTTATTTCTTAGAGAAATCGCTGCTCTGTAAGTTCCTCGTCATAGATGGTAGCCGGACTACAAGCCTATCCAGCTCCTTGTTCATATGTACCTGACATCCGAGGCGTGATCTGCTCTCACATCGTTAGCAGAATGCCACTCACAATGCTGCCAAAGTACCCACGTCTCTGTCAATCCAAACGCCAAATCCAACATATCGTTCTCATCATCCGACGGCTCCGGTATCTTGTCGTACATGGCGTCGTCCTCAACAATGACATGGCAGGTAGAGCAAGCCGCGGAACCACCGCAGGCACCTTTGACCCCCGCACGTTAGTCGCTCCCTCTTCACCCCACAAAACACTTCGCCCACTCACCCTCCATTTCCAAATCATTCGACTGTGCAATATCCAGTAAATTATCACCCTCCGCAACCTCGAACGTGTGCCGCTCCCCGTCCTTGTCCACAAACGTGATATGCAGTCTGCAAACCATCAACCGCCAATTACACACGTCCAGAAAAGTGGGGATTATACTCCTCCCCCGGCCGTGGCGGCGTAATTTCATTGTGTCTTGCTACTGCCGAGAGGGCGAACTGCTGCTTGAAGACATGGCTGGCGATGATCCGTGGGGCCGGTACTGGTGGGATTCGGAGGTGGCAAGACGATGGTGCTGAGCGAACGATGGTACGCTCGAGACCAGCGGCTAGACGGAATGAGGCGGAGAGAGCACGGCTACTGAATGCCATAGTCGTAGTTACTACTGGCGGGGACAACAAGAAATTCTTGATGTTTTTTCGATCACGCTTGAAAAGAAAGTTATCAGATCAGATCTAAGAAGTTCGGCCCGGACGCCCATACACCCATCCCGGCTTCCTCGGACTCGGACATCAATAGATAACACCAACTCTGAAGAGAAAAATCTCCAGAGTTTGCGGCAAATATTGCCTATACAGCTCTTTGTAAATGGAATCAATTGCTTGAACGTGAGCCAGAATGGAAACTATACATAGACCGTCACTCGATCAGGGCTCATCATTAGGGTGTGCTCAACGCTCCTCCTTGCCCCACCTCACCACAACTATAGCAGTAATCAATGACAACCCCTCTCCTACCACCCCCGCGCGGTGCGCTGATCGTGATCGAAGGCCTTGACCGTGCTGGAAAGAGCACACAGTGCGCGCGGTTACAACAACGGATCCCTAACTCAAGGGTCGTCAAATTCCCTGGTTCATTGCTCTCCTCATTCTCTTCACCAACGTACCTAACAAGCAGCAGATCGCAGCACTCCAACAGGGCAGGTCATAAACTCCTACCTCACCTCGACTACGTCCCATCCATTGGAGGACCACGCAATTCACCTTCTCTTCTCCGCCAACCGCTGGGAAACGTTACCACAACTCCTCTCCTCCCTCGCATCCGGCGAGACTCTGATTCTAGACCGCTATATCTTCTCGGGAATCGCCTTTAGTGTCGCAAAAGGGCTTGACTACTCGTACTGCCGTGCACCAGATGTGGGCTTGCCGAAGCCTGATGCGGTGATCTTTTTGGACCTCCCTACCGTGACTGCAGAGGGCCGTGAAGGCTTCGGCGGGGAGCGATATGAAAAGCGAGAACTGCAGGAGAAGGTGAAAGAGGTTTTTAAGGAAGTGAGAGAAAGGGAGGGTGGTGAATGGAGCGCTATTGATGCAAGCAAAGGAATAGAAGCTGTGGCAGAGGAGGTGGAGAAGGTTGCTAATGCCGCGGTGGAGTGGGCTCGGGGAAATGAGTTGAGGAGAATGAGTAGAGCCGAATCGGAGATAATCATGCCATATTCCAAGTAGTGTCTTGCTCATACGATAACCATGAGATATAGTTAAGACAACTTTGTTCGATATATTATTGATATCCAACGTTGTCCACTCTCGCACAGGTACATGGCCGAATTTCCATCAGTGGTAAGTCCAATCCACGTCTCTGCCTCCACCTCCCTCTACTCTCCTTGACTCCACATATTCTAGGCCCAACTCCATACAACCCCAACTGTGTCTTCAGCGATAACTTCAACACCGCAACGAAGAACAAGCAATCCCCAGGCTGAGGAAAAATAATGGAACCATTAGTAACCCCCGAACCAAAAGCAAAGCAAACCGGCCTCCCCCAATAAATATCCAAGAATAATTTTCGCTCACAGCAACCCATGCAATCCCAAATATCAAAACAAACAAAACGAAGGAAACCAAAAGGAAGAAAAGACTAGAAGAAATAAATAGACCCTAGAACCAAGCGTGAACGAGTAGTCGGATGATATGAGTGAAAAGATAAGCCGTACCGATTCCGATCCACCATAAATAAGAGCTAGTTTACAACATAACAAGAAATCCAGATTCTGTGGGACGCGATAGACAGCAAACCTGAGGCAATAGGTTTAATAAACACTATTACACAGGTCGACGCAGCGAGTAGAAGAATATCGACTCGGGTTCTATTGGGATTGAGTTGGTGCGGTGGCGGATGCGGCCTTGTTGTTGACGGCCTCGAGGGAAGATGCATGGGACTTCCAGTCAACACGAGTTCCTTGAGGCAGTCCAAGCTTACGCTTGACAGTTTCCCTATTTTCCTGTTAGTCTCTACACCCCACAAACAACACTACAGAAATAACGCACTTGATCTTAAGGCAGGTTGACCCTTCCACCCTTGTCCACACACTCAACACATCTTCGTTCCCTCTAACGCTAAGGACTGCACCGCACAAATCCTCGCCGGCTTCACCGAACTGATCACCGACAATCGCCAGCATCAAATCTTCCCAGTATCGGTTGGCAACACCCTTCTTCAACCTGATATTCCACTTTCCGCCGTTTCTGTTCTCTTTGTCCTCCCAGACCGGCCTGATTCCTTTCTTGAACAGGTGGTAGTCGCTCACGTGTGGTAAGGTGCTCGGCCGCCGGAGGTGCGAATACACCGCCCAAAACTCCTCCACCGTTCCAAAATGTGCAATCTTGTGAGTAGACTTCTCGTAGTCCTGAAACTTATTTCCAGGCGAACGGTACCACACAACCCAGGTGCTCTTAAGCGGGTGAACTTCTTGCACCGGGGGCACAACGGATTTCTTCCCGCCAGCGACAACCTCCGAAGCCGTCAGTCCACCCTTTCCAGGCACCCCTGGCAAAGCGGGGACATTTGCACCAGCAGCGCTCAAGCCATCGCCGCCGCCTGCACCAGGGGTTTTAGGTGTTTTGAGCCCAAAGGAACCAAAAGCACCTCCGGCGCCTAAGTTGAAGGCGGCAGAAGCGGATTTGGGGCCATTGACAGTGGTTGGAGAAGGGAGGGCGTTATTGGAAGTATTGATGGAATGGAGATCAAACGGGTTCTTGGAGCGGTGAGAGGAGAGAACGCGTGCTGACGGTGGTCCTGCAAAAAGCCTGGCGGTAGTAGATTCACTGGAAGTGGTAGTCGTGGTAGTAGTAGAGGATGAGGTACTGGACATAGAAAGCGAAAGTTTGGTTGAGCTATTGTGATGAATGTAAGCAACCGAATTCCAGCGGTACAATTGAAATGGAGTCAGGGAAGTTACTTATTAGAGCGGCGGTTCCATAGCGGGTTGGACGATTCCATTGGAAATCCGAGGGAGGAATATGAAAATGTGGTTGAGGGTTACTACCACGGGAGGGAAAACGAGCGGCAAGCAACTGATAAGTGCTTTGGCGGCGGCTACGGTAGAGATGACGGATAATGAAAAAGAAAAAGAAAATGAAGATGAAGAATCTGAAGAGGGCGTAAAAGAGGTGGCTCTGAGGAGGAGAAGGGGGCGGAGGGCGATGAGGAGGAGAAGGGGAGGAGGAGGAGGAGGATGGGCGGTGGTGATGGCAGTGTCGGCGGAGGAGGAAAATGTACGAGGGACGGAAGAAGAGGTAAACAAAGCGTTCAGTACAAGAGAAAAGGAAATAGGATATCGATTGATCGTACGACGGACTCTCGAATGGTCGGATCGTATTGTGACAAGGTGTACTTATGGAGGAGGCGGTGTGTATGTAGTTGATTGCGTGGGTAATAGGTGTTTGATAGTGTTGTGGTATGCAGCGGCGGACAATCGTAAGTCGTTGAAGGGCAGAAGACGTGTGTGCGGTTGTGGAGCAAGCGGTGTACTTTGAGGTTGGCGGTGGTGGTATGTGAGGTGTGAGGGAGGACAATGGATTGGTTCGAGAGGGGGCTTTTCGAACAAGGGTTATTTCCAATTATTCAGGCGCAGCCAAGCCGGTATTGTCTTAACAGAAGATGCCAATAGACTCGAAAAGGAAAGCTCCAACGCAAAATGCTTCTTATTCAGACCTTTTAAATTAACTTTCTCTTCCTTTTTTCTGTCTTACATCTTTCGTGGTTGATTTGCCAATCCCTTTGCTTTGCTCACGAAGAATGAGCCGAAGATATACCCGAAACTGTAAAATGGTTCCTGTGGACTCGTAGCAATCAAGGAACCGTGGATGAGATTCTAAAGATAAAGAAACGAGCATTATCAGGTGGCCACAGTCTGGTCTAGGTGTGTTGCTTCCTTCGGCTTTTCCGTGCCAAGAACCGTTTCGCCGAGCCGCAACACACTTATATGCGGCTTTCCCCTCTTCCTCTTCTTCACAACACTGACACATCAATTCGTATGAAACATCGCCAGCAGAACACAGCACCTCCGCAGTGCCCTGTTTCGACTCCGCTGGTGATCGATGTTTGTGCCCAGATTAGCTTCTGGTCTTTTGGCCTAGAGTTCTCCTTTAAAACCGTCGCGACGAGGTGCTCGCTGGGGTTTCCCCTTGCTGATGCAACTCATGACCCTGTGACGACCTGAAGAGAGATACATGCTTTTGACGTTCGTCGAACCTTATCCGGGCTAGAGTTGAGGGGAGGAGGTGGTGGAGGAAAGAGATGAGTCCAGTGTCCGTCGAGCATAGTCATTCATTTGTTTTCTCGTAAGTTGACATTTTCTCTTGAGGATCCTGCAATTGGGACGTTTGGCTTCGTGTGGAGATGATACAAACAGAGCTCTGGTAAACTGAGTCAACCGTTTCACCCATCTGCCAGTCGTGTTTATCGATTGTGCGGTGGTTCGATGCTGGTCGAATATGACGCTCAAAAAGGCACAGTCTGAACACGAAACTGGAGCACTCGTCGTTGCAGGATTTTCTTACAGAACTAGGCATACAATGCCTTTTATACCGATATCTGACGTTTCTTTTGCAAGGACAGCAGGCAATCAGTCATTCTGCCCAGGCAGCCTATCGACGTTCCCCAATATTAGCCGCAGGAGATGCCAGTCTGTAAAGCTGTGGACGATTGGATGTTGAAGGAAGCAGGCCAGAATGGAACGGAGTGATTGCTTGGACAAAAGTCACATGGGATCTCAGTGATAAATTGACGTTGAAGCCCGGAATCAAATAGATCAGCTGGACGCAGTTGGAATAAGAATCGAGTATTTATAAAGCTGAAGAAGCCCTGGATATGGCGATACTTTGGGATTCTTATTGTGCCGTGCTTCGTTTGAACCTCACTTCCATAGACAAATAACTATTAGTAGTTGCCCATTACTATATATCTCGAGTCTTCGACTTCAACCCTTTAACAGCTTCCGCTCCATTAAATATTTACTCCATCAATTATCACCAACTGGGTCGTACGAACTAGTCCTTTTCCATTTCGCTTCCCGCCGCAATCGACAAGCTACCCTTGCCGTCAGCAGCTCCCACCGCCACCACTACCAATACGGTTGCCACCTCAAAATCATCATCACTATCCATATTTCCGCACTTTCCTCATCTCACCGCGCATATGCAGAAAATCACCGACAAGATTGCGGCTCTGCCGCCTGGTGAGGCATTCCATAGTCTGGAGTTCTTTCCGCCAAAGACAGAGATGGCAAGTCACCGGGAGTGTCCTACCTCATCGCGGCTTGAGCCGGCCACTAACATGCTCCGCAGGGCTTCCAAAACCTTACAGCACGTCTGGAGCGAATGGCACTTGCTCTCCGGCCGCTCTTTGTAACCGTAACATGGGGAGCCGGCGGATCGACATCCACCAAATCCCTCCAACTCGCTGAAGTCTGCCAGAGCCACCTCAACCTCACAACATGCCTCCACCTTACATGCACCAACATGTCAAAAAAGCTCCTCGACGATGCGCTCGAATCAGCAAAGAAAATTGGGATCCGCAATATTCTTGCGCTACGAGGAGATCCGCCACGGAACGAAGAATACTTCAACCCGCCGAGCGAGGAGGATGATGGACAGCGGGAATTTGTGTGGGCTGTAGATCTGGTGAGGTATATTCGCAAGAAGTATGGAGACTACTTCTGTATAGGCGTGGCGATATATCCGGAGGGTTATGCGGAGGGATCTTGTCCAGAGCACCAGGACCCAGTTAGGGACCTGCCATATCTTATCGAGAAGGTCAAAGCTGGCGCCGACTTTCTCATGACGCAGTTGTTCTACGATGTCGACAAGTATATCTCGTTCGAGAAGATGCTGCGGGACGACCCTTCGGGGATATTTAAGGACATGGTGATACTACCCGGGTTGATGCCAATACAGAATTACCACATCCTGCAGCGGACGACGAAACTTTCCGGTGCCTCGCTGCCAGCAAGTATTCAGCAGCGCCTCGAGGGCGTCAAGGGAGATGATGCAAAAGTCAAGGATGTGGGCGTCGATATCCTCACCGAGATCATTTCCAAACTACGTTCTTCACTTCTAGCCAAACCCATTGGATTCCACTTCTACACCCTCAACCTCGAAAAAGTCATCTCCTTCGTCCTAGAACGCTGCCACCTCATCCCATCGCCAGAAGAAAGTGCAGTCTTTGAAGACGACCTTGATAGCAAATTCGTCGCCTACGGGCAGCAGCGAGACCGGCGCGCCTCCTCAATCATAGATCCCAATAACCACCTTATCGTTGACAAAATTGAAGGACGGCGTGATTCAATGCTTCTTGAATCCGCAAAACAAGCTGGGTTCCTACAAACCAACAAGCAATCGGACCAACCACTGAGCGTAACGCTCGCCATCTCCGAAGGTGAGGGGACACTGGGTCGAGAGGCAACATGGGACGACTTTCCGAACGGTCGATTTGGCGATGCCCGCTCTCCGGCCTTCGGCGATATCGATGGCTACGGCCCCTCCTTGCACATGTCGCACGCGCAAGCCATCAATCTCTGGGGCTACCCCGTATCCTTCACCGACGTCAGCGACCTCTTCGTCCGCTACATCAATCGCGAACTCACCGCTATCCCATGGAGCGAGCAGAGCCTCAACGAGGAGTCAAAGGTCATTCAGAACGAGCTTGTAGCCTTAAACAAGAAAGGGTGGTGGACAGTGGCGTCTCAACCAGCCGTCAACTGCTGTCGGAGTGGCGACCCAACATTTGGCTGGGGTCCCGATGGGGGCTTTGTGTGGCAGAAGGCGTTTGTGGAGTTCTTTTTGCCCCCACAGGATCTGGAGCGGTTGGAACAGAGATTGAAGGAGCTTGATGGGGATTCGGTGTCGTACTATGCTGCCAACGGGAAGGGCGAGTACAGGAGTAATGTGAAAGCGAGTGACGAAGCGCTGAATGCCGTTACTTGGGGAGCGTTTAAGGCAAAAGAGTACATATTCCGGTCAATACCAGCGGACTGTGGCTGACGAGTGATAGAATTATAACACCCACGATAATCGAGGAAGTAAACTTCAAGGCGTGGAAGGACGAGGCATTCACTATCTGGCAGGAGTGGAGTAGGGTGTACTCCCCGCGGTCAGCGACCAGTAAGTTCCTGACCGAGGTCGCGGATACGTATTGGCTTGTGAATGTGATTCATCATGAGTTTCCCAATTTTAGTGCGCTCTGGGATTTGTTGAAGAGCTTATAGTGGGGCTATGTGAGGATGACGGGAGATGTACGCGATGTAGAAGTTGTATTGCTGGAATACCTACCCCCACTGATATTTTATTGTTTATTGTCGTGTGAGCGAGGAAGGATATACGCATTGTATATAGATGTATGTGATATCTCACTTAGGCACAAAGTGAGTTGTTAATTCAAGCGATACACAAAGAAATCGTACGATATCACATCTGTATAAAACCACACCAGTCCAATTCAAGAAAACCCAGGTATTGACATTAACCATTTCCTCGTAAAGCCAGCAACATAAAGTCGGCGTCCGTGGAACAAACCAAGAACCAAGAACCAAGAAAAAGCCGCCATAAAACATAAATCATCAATCTAGGCGAAAGGGAAACCCCTATCCACACTCCTCCATACAATACTCTCACTCTCATAACTATTCTCTATCGACTCTAACAACTTGCGCAAGGCCAACCCTCCGGGAACGAGCTCTTCCTTGGCTTGCACACCCACACGCGGTTTCTAACCCACGCTGCTAACAATTTCCTGTGCTTTTGACAAAGACTCCACCATTTGCTGGCACTCCTTTCGCCGTCGGATGGTGTAGTCACTCTCTTTAAGGAGGTCTTCGAGCTGATCCGATTTGTAGAGATTCTCCAGAAGCTCTCTTTGCATTTCCTCCTTGGAAAATCTGTGCATGTGTGAGATGTTACTTGCGGAGGTAAGCGGAGATAGAAACTTACTGCACCAAGTTCAACATGATAGCTTTTGGAACCATATCAATCATTGTTCTCTTGACAATGTTGTAGTAAGACTGTATCAAGAGTTCTAGAAGACATGTCAGCACCTTCCCACACCCAAAAAATAGGAGGCTGCTTAACGTACTGATGACCTCGACTTCCAAGTTTTCTCGCTCGGACAATGTTCCCGATGCCATCAATTTGGCAGGCGGCGGCTCCATAGCTGCCATCTTCTTCTTATTCTTGGCTGCAAAGAAAGAGAAAAAGAACCCCTCCTTCTCATTATCCAAGCTCTGCGGGTTGGGCGATTCTCTTCCACCACCAGGCAGCGGTTTACCAGTCTTAGGATCAACTTGCACGGGCTTTGACGCATAGTGCCTTTCGTTTACTGCAGCCATTGCCTTTGACCCGAAAAATTAGCATTTAGAAAACTTATGGAGAATCATAAAGTCTCACTCTATGTCCGTTGATAAAGTCAGGATGTCCTGTATTGATGTAACATGCTTCCATCGCTACCAAGTCGGTGACCAACTTGTTTGTTGGTTGCATTGCCTTCTTGAAAAACTGGATGACGACTTGATAGAACTTCTCCTTCAACGAGGGGTAACGCCTGAAGAACTGCTGTATGTTAATCTCAGCCTTCGCAACTAAACTAGCAGGGACCTCATACCTGCTTCTGTAAAAGCTGCGACAATATCCGAACTAGCTCATCATAAACCAAACTAGCACACTTCAAGCTCGGATCTTCCAATCGCTTAATTTGCTGCTTGACAATAAGTTCGAATGCCGTGGTGCCTACAAACAATGCGGGAGACGATCCAGAGGAGTTGTACAAGATAGTTCGAATGTGAGTATCCTTGACATCGTCGAAAGGATCCACAGCCTTAACACCATTGGCGTATAACTCATGGAAAACGAAACTAATACGAGCACCACCGGACAGCTCTGCACTAGAGAGCTCTTGGTTATTACCTTCGAGGACCGTGCGATATTCATTGCAGAACTCGGTAATGATATTAAGCACAATATTGGCGCTGTTACCAAGGAGGGAGTCGCCGAGTTGGGAAAGTTCGGCTTGATATTTGGCAAGAGAACCCTGAATACGAGTCTTGATTTCAGGAAGTGTATTTTTAATATGCATCATTAGAATCTACAGAGCATCTTGTCAGTTTCGGGCTTCAACAGCGACTCCCGATGGAACAAACCCCACCATATTGAGCTTCCGAGCGAGATACGGTGTTCCGCAATACGTATGTTTATTCCTGTATGATCTGTGGTTTTCGAAAAAGGCCTTCTCATGTTCCAAAGCGGCCGAGATTGCTTTCCGGCTGTCAATGTCGCGCTGCCCACGGTTGACGACTGGGACATATCCCAGTCGCAACGGAATAATCCGGCCAGCAAGAATATCAACAACGTCGGTTCCCTCGTCCATCAAATCGATCTTGGTGAGAACGCCGATTGTCCGTTGACCTGTAATAGGAGTGAGAAGTGCAAAATTGCCATTGCGGAGAGAACTCTAACCATCGGGATCAACTTCCCGAGCCAGCTTCAAACCATCAGAATTGGCCAAGTCCGTGTTTGCAGCGGTAACCGCCAGAATTATGGAATTGGTCTTTTGAATCTGCTTCAGCACCATCTCTCGAATCTGTCGCTCAATATCCACAGGTTGATCTCCAACCGGTACTTTTGTCAATCCAGGCAAATCCACCAACGTCAACGTCAAGACACGTGGCGAAAATATCCGGAGACCAATTGGTTTGGGCGAAATTCCAACATTTTTTCCCGTTTTGGCCTCAGTTTCCTTGACAATCTCTTCGCGAATCTTATTAAAGTCGAAGAACTTTTGGCCGGGAATATGAAGAAACTCTCCCCACTCATCAGCATTTGCGGCGGAGTCGGATATCTGAAGGTCGGCGATGCCATCATCTACTCCATTTGCTTTTGGAGCAGGGGGACGGTTGATAAGTTGGAGGACCTATAAATTATTGGTATACAGAACAGCCTAAGCAAGGAAGATGGGATCTACTTACGAGGGGTCGTCTCGTCACGATACCGGTTCCTCGGGGAAGACTTGTCACAACACATTAGCACCATGTGCCTCCTATTATCCGGAAAGTCCATACAAATCTCTCCCAACAATATTTTCCAAGACAGAACTCTTTCCACTGGACTGAGACCCTACAACGACGATTTGAGGTAGATCTATAGGGTTTTGGACCTGGGTGGAGATGAGTTAGTAGCGAAGCAAAACACCAGAAAGAGGAAGTTAGCTTACCCCTACGGTTGCGAACACATCTTGTAGCTTGTTGACGAGTGTGATCAAGCCGGGGTCGTTTACGTTGATGCTCCTACTATTGTCAGTGGTGCCCTCGAACCTTGGGTGCTTGCAAAGAAGGAACAGTCAGGTTAAGGTGAACGTACGTTGGCTGTGACATGGGCGATTGAACACAGGAGTAGCTAGAGCTCGAGTAAAAGAAGCGCGATAATATAGATGGATACTAATCGGACGGATGAAAGATACAGATGCAGAGGCAGGAGGAGGGACTGGAGGAGCTGTTGGTGATGATGGACGGTGATAGCGGGGTTTACGGTATCTTTAGTATGTATTCGTAGGTCTGGGATTGAAATGTTGGTGAGTTGTGCCTCGTTCGATTCTGTTAGGCTGCACGTGATGAACATCAAGCTATGCAACTGTCAAGCTCCCTCTGATTACAGATTCGTCCTTTTTGTGCCAATCATTCTTTTGCAATCTTGTTTCTATCTTTCCATACACTTCGATCTGAATGGTATATACTCTGTTCGTCCAGCAAGAATACTAGCACTGTCGTCGTCAGTCAACTCTCCAAATTTACCAGGTGTTCTCAAGCTCCTACACGGACAAACGCGCGTCACAAACTTGCTCCAAAGGAAAAAGCACGCCTCATCACCCGCAACTCGTCCTAGAGAAACTCTCTCTCCATCTATTATCTGCAGAGATATATTTATTATACGTGCATGTAACCATAACCCTACTGTACTGAGTCGCCGTATGCAGTCAAAACTGACTGCTTTAGATACGGTGCCACAAAGCAACGGCCGATGATAGACGAACAAAAGCCGAGCGGTCCTGGTACCGCAATGACACTAAATTAAGCTCTCGATTTGCCGACTCTCACACGTTCTTCCGAGATTCATGATGCCGATTGCAACGATCCCAGTCCTAGCTTTTTGGAACTTGGATAGATATGGCTCGGCATTGGTTCATCTCACAAACAAATTCAACCTTTGCCCGTTGCAGATCCACAAATGTGTCTGCCAGGAAAACTTTGAAACGAGGCAAAGTGCACCGTCAGATGCATATTAATGTCGCGCCGTGAATGCGATTGACGTTGTGAAGGCCCTGAAAGGACGCGCATCAACTACCAATACAGAGCTGTCGACGTTATGAAAACTATTGTGGCAGCTCAACATTGTGACGGCTCTGCAGATGTTTTGCATCCTATGGCGTCGTGCTGACCTCATCGGGTTGATTCTGACGCTCACACAAGGATCTTCAGCCTTGCGTGAACTTAACCCTTCTTACTCTATTCAGTATGAAGGTGAATAGGTACCTAGTCCTCGGCTCCCTGAATGTGTTTCCGGAGAAGAAATGCACTTCAAGCGCCGTGAGCAGTAGTGCCCCTGGATGTTCAGTCTTGCATGAGGAGGTGAAGGCACAAACAGCTTGCAGAGATGCCTGTTCACCCCAATTAATGACACGAGAAGCCTTGCATACGTACTCTTTGGATGGTGGGAATTGTGGAACCAGAAACTGCAGCAATTAAAATCGCTGTATCCCATCTCCCTTCCGAAGCACACATCAAGTCCCAAGAACTCAAGTCGCTCGTTAATATTGCTCTGTGTCTTTCTTGTCGCCGCACTCATCCCACAAACATTCCGCCGCCGCCGCCCGCCGCATACCATCTACAAGCTAGCCAATCTGCCTACCTAAATAGATGGCTAATATGACCTCTTAAGTCGCAAATCATGACTCTCTCTGCTGCGACCGAATGGGCTACGACCGCGTCATTTTATACTGAAGACGAAGTCGAGACTGCGTCTAGCCAGCGCAATGGATCAGATCTCGAAGCCTTTTACTACGATGGTTCGTCTGCGGGGTTACAAGCAGCAACTACGACAGCGAACATTCGGGCGTCGCAACTATTTCCGCTCTCAAAACACTCTCAGTTCACACTTCATACCCCTTTACCGACAACCACAGGATATGTCGATCCTTTTATCGCTGTTCAGGAAATGTTATGGCTACTACCGGGCATCAACGATATTGTTAGCAATACGTTGGACAGGATGGAGAAAGCTTTCGCCTACAATTCGGTCTATTTTCTCAAGGTTATCCTAGATCTACAGGTCTTGTACATCCCTATGAAACCGACACTGCCGCCCGAGGCTATCCTTGACGAGAATCACATCCTCAGAATTGCTGGGGTTCTGTCTGGTAGGCTGACCAGGAAAGAGAGCGATAGCGCGTCACCATCTCGAGAGCTCCAGCTACGAACTCTAATCTCTGCACTTTCGTTACTGTATCAATTGAAGATCGAAGGGTTGAACAGCGATGTATACGCTAAGCTACTACGGGATGTCACAAAGCGCGATGCAGAAAACGAGGCTAGACAGGCAAATGGCGGACCCGATAGCTTCAGAACCGGCGAGAATGAATTCCTCACTCGTTACGCATGCGATCTCATTCGAGGCCTTCCAAGTGACCTCCCAACATTCAAGGACCTGAATCAAGAAGCTATCCATTTTATATTTGCTGCAGGTTTCGTTGTAAGTGATATCTTAGACAAATCGGAGTACACTGTGCTTATATTCTTAGAATCAATTAGAAGATTTGCCTAGCAAAAAGACTATAGACGCCGTCTTCGCTCGTATAACGGCTCCTCCGTCACCATGGCATAAAGAAATGCGGCATCTGTATGAAGAAACAACTGGCGTAATCTCTTCACACCATCAATCAAAGTCCAGCAACCCAAACGATGCCAGCACTTTAGCGGGCGATATTGCGCAGACTATTATCGAAAAATTGAAGCGACAGCTCCACTTTTTTGACAATATTAGACATGATGTCTCAAATTCGATTAGATTCGAGGATAGTGGTGATATTCTCTCTATATGGGATGTTCAAATGTTTGTCTGTGGACTTCTGGATTTACTCAGCCAACTGGTCACAGCATTTCCAACATCTAAGAACATTGTTGAAAACTCCAAAGCAGTTGCGCTGGACTTAATCCGAAATTCAGACAAAAGGGCGTTCCGATACAAAGCCGTAGGTACCGCCAAATGGACAGAGTGATGGGACGTGGTGCTGAGCATTGAATTTAGTTCGAGATCATCATCTGCTCCACGTTGGGCGTTGGCGAAAGGGAGTACTATGATACCATGCGTAATCTGGATCTTGAAATTGAGTATACATCCAGACCCGTTGGTGACCTCGATACCAGGATTGAAAAGCAGAAACTGGAATCCCGAAACCGAGTGGAACAACTTAAGATTGAGAAACGCGAGGCTATGGATCACTGCGAGAAGAAGAACGTGCTCTCTACTGGGGCGGCCGAATCAATGCAACGCCATCTGCAGGGAGGTTCGTCAGCCGGGAAAGCCCCAGCATCTTTCGACGAGATTATCCATATCAAAACACCTTGGAATAACGAGGTTGAACGGACGTCAAGCCCGGTTCCAAGCAGTCTGCCTAGCCAGGTTCCCACATTATCCAGCGTTGGACAATCATGGGAGACCGTATCCAGCGACAGCCTTACCCCCACTCCTACTTGCGATCAATCCACACTTACCAGCCCTACTGACACCACAACATGCAAATCTCTCTCCAGCCCAACTGACACATGGCAAACCATTCTCAGTCCAACATCAGAGCATGGCTTTCCGGAAGAATCGCCGGTAATCCCTTTGAATTCTCCCCAAAGCCCCCACAAATTCTCCGATGCAACCACATCCAATGCAGACGACGATGTTTTCATATACCGTGATACGAGCCAGATATACCCCTCTGGCCTTTCATTATTTGAAGAACCCAAGCATTACGACCACTACCGTCGTCACTCCCGTCACTCATCGCTAAGTGATATGCCCATGCGAAAACCCGTTCCAGCCCGCTATTCATCGCAGTCGGCATATGATTTGCCTCTTAGGAGTCGGTCTAGTGAAACTTTAGAGTCTTTTGCTAGTGATGCGGCCAGTCAAGTCACCGAAATGTCGCCAGTCTCAACCTACCCCGAACCTTCGCTCTCCCGGACATCATCCAAACAAACAGCACCAGGCACAATACGAAGACAATCAAGAGTGTCGAGATCAAAGCGATCATGGAGTCTCCAGCTCGACAAACCATTACCACCCCTGGCCGACCCCGGGCCGCAAACAGCGTCTATAAAGGACCGCGATGCCCCAGAGCCTTTCGTCGGACCAGCACGCAGCCATTCCGCCACGGGAGTACGTGATGAGAAGCCTCGAAGCCGCACAGCCTATGGGTTTCGCACACCCCAGCAACCGCGGTTTACTCCATTGCCGCCAATCGCAGATATCGGCATCGAGTATGTTTCTGGGCCAGTAGGGCCTTTTGCTGACTATGAGGTAGCGCCTATTGAGAAAGCGTACAAGTTCCACTCGAAGGATTCCTGCTTCAGCACATATATTTCTGTTGATGCGAAGCATGTCGTTTTCCTCTCGCCACATAGTTTTCAGGTGTTTGCTATTCCAGCACCAGACCAGGCTCCGCAATTGAAGCCAAAGTTTCAATATCGTCTCGGGGAATGGGAGGGGCTGAAAAAGAGCAAGGTTCACTGGCAGTATAAAGCTGCAGCTGTTTCTGATCGATATGTGGTAGCGATTACCAAAGAACGGGTTCGTACCTTTACACCCCATTACGGGCCCGACTCTAATCACTGGAACAGCTGCAAGTGCACGATCTGGCCGACGAATGCAACGTTATCTACAACGACCTCATCAAGGGGTGGGAGTACAACACTGTCGACATCACAACCAACAAGCTAGTAGTTGGTCTCACCAAAGCGCTCAAGGGGGAAGACATCGGCATGCTCCGCATCTACAGGATGAACTCACACACATACGATGGCCACCGCTACGAACGATGCGGAAAAGACATCCATCTGCCAATCCACCCACAGCAACCCCAAGATGCACCTAGCATCCTCACCCTCTCAAAAGACGGAAACTACGTCACCTGTGGCACTCCACGGTTCGGATACTACTTCACATGGGACATCTCCCGCCCCGGCGAACCGCGGCTACTATCCAGTAGCCAGCTCAAACGAACCTCGGTTTTTTTTCCCCTTCCCCCCCTCTCCAGTCACTAACAGCACCAGGGCCCAGAAGCAGAAACCCCAACAGGCGTAACCCTCTTCCCCGACACACGACACATCCTAATCAGCACCTTCCCAGTACACAACACAAAAAGCTCTTTCGGTGGCTCCTTCACAGAGGCAATGTACTCGGGCCACTCGGGCCCCCCCTCCCAACGCAGCATCCGCCAAATCAGCAGCCGAACAACCCACTCCGCAGTATCTCCCCACGGCGACGCCTGCGCCTTCCTCAGCAAGAATGGAAACATCTGGATCACGCCCGTAACATACCTCGACGACGACGACAACCTCACAACTCTTGCATTCGTCAAGAGCGTAGAGCGGCTTGCAGTCCAGAACTTCCCCGATGCTGCGGGTGGGAAACTCGCGTTCTCATGTCAGGGGGAGAGACTAGTATGTGTAGACCGCAAAGGGAAGTTATTGGTGTTAGTTTTTCCATTTCGTTCGTCGGCGACGACTCCGCCGCTACTACCGCCGCCGTCGCTGCCGGAGTTGCTGCCGAATAGTCCGGTGTGGGCAGTTAAGAGTGAAGTTGGTGGGTATTATTAATGTAGGAGGGGGTGTTTTGGAGTTTGGGTTTCGAGTTGGTTAACGGTGATGAAGGTGGGGGATAGATGTGTTGTGAGCCTAATATATATCGATACCTACCACGACACTCATTCATGGATTCTCACACTTGTACACTCAAAACTCACGCAGATCCCGCTCCTACAGCTGCTCGCAGTTTTTGAAACGTGCATTATATGATCCCTATTGTGTTTCTATGACGAGCTGTAACCTCGGCCCTGAGGATCAGCGTCGGAGGAACCCAAAACACTCACTCCCGATATTGAGAACCCTAGCCCTCATTTTGGGTTATATCCCTCTCCCCCTCCTGTGCACTCCCGAATATCCACGCGTGTAAGCCACGTGGAAGATAATACACACCCCCGTGCCACGTGGAGAATCGTGAAACTGTGGGCGCCCGAACCCATTCTCGTGAATCAGTGCACGTTCCAAGTACAGGAGAGAAACCCGCATTCATCAACACACTCCGGGTTCAAACAAGATCATTAATTTTCTATGACATGACATCAACAATAGGTCTTTTGTGGCTAGTCGTAACACTTAGCACAGCATTATTATTCATTATTGCTCGAGCATCATACAGACATACCACACCATCCCATTATCTGATTACCGCCATCGCCCAACCTCCCAACCTAGCGAGTACGGCCTGCAATCTTGTTCAAGAAGCCGGTAAGAACTGCCTTCTTGAGACCTTGAGACTCATCCACCTTCTCAATTAGAGCCTCAATCTCCTTGATAGCCTTTGCTTCGTACTCCTTATAGTGACGAGCAACGTCAAGCTCAAGATACAGCTCCTTGACCTTCTTCTCGGATTCCGCGTTCTTCTGTCCGTAGTGCTGGTCGAGCAAGGCACGCTGCTCAGGGGTGACAATCTCCAAAGCTTTGTTGATTAGCCATCCGCACTTGTTGTCCTGGATATCGGTTCCGATCTTGCCGATATGTTCTGGGTCACCGTAGCAGTCGAGGTAATCATCCTGCACCTGGAAATATTCGCCGAGTGGGATGAGGACGTCTTTCGCCTGCTGAAGGTTTTCTGGGGTTGCCACACCGACTTGATACATGGCAAGGGCAACAGGAAGGTAGAAAGAGTAAAATGCAGTCTTGTAGCGGACGATGAAGTAATACTTGCGGAAGTTGAAATTGCCCAAATCAACTTTGTCTTCTGGAGCAGTAATGAGATCCAGTAGCTGGCCGAGCTCAGTCTGGAAGGTGGTCTCGTTGAAAAGCTCAAGGATATCAACGTAGTAGGGCTCGTTGCGGAAAAACTTCTTGAGGACAACGAAAATCGAGGCTCCGATGATAAGAGAGTCGTTAACTGCGATCATGCCCACGCCATTCTGTCATAGTAGTGAGTAGAGAAACACCGCTCGAGAGTGCTGCAGTGTTACCATCCTGTACCAGCAAGGCGAACCACGGCGAGTAAAGGAAGCGTCCATAATATCATCGGCGATCAAGAACATAGCTTGTAGCTGAAGTATCCATTAGCCAGGACCGAAGCTTTAGTGACCAGGGAACTTACAAGCTCGGTACACCAGCCGAGGACTGACGACTTCTTGTACTCCTCCTCGGAAAGTGCATCGACGCCCTTGATGATGCGGTAGGTATCAGGGACAGTCATCCCGCGATTGTACTTTCCTCCAATGGTGTTGTGGAGGATGGCCTGCCTCCAGTCAGCAAATCCAAGTAGCAGCTATTAGAGTGGGAGAAGGAAACACACATTCTCAAGCCAATCGCAGGCGTTCTTTGCAAGTCCGGTCTTGCTTGCCTCGGCCATTATCTCAGGAACGACAACATTTCTGAAGACGGCCTCGAAGGATTGACGGGTATTCGTCATTATGGCGAAGTTCGTGAAAATTGGGAGGAGGAATTGAGGAATGTGGGGAATTGGGTGGGGAATTGAGTTGGGAATTGAGTGGGGATGGAGAAGAGAAGAGAAGAGTGAGGGGAGTCGAGGGAGACAGTATTATTATCGTGGGCGGGAACGAATAACAACACTAGACTTAACGGTAACAAACCGACAAAACTCATTTCGCGTGAGGCATGGCGACTACCACACCCCAGGAAAGAGGTTACACTGTAATCAGCCCACGAATGAGGCTTAAAAGAGAGATGTCCAGTATCTTGTCTTTGGACATAGTCGCTGCTGGACGTCACGGTAGAGATCTGTAGAGGTGGCAGATCGCAGTGTTGGGAATCTACTCGACCGCGTGCCTAAGTCGGTGCAGCAGAGAAGGTTACAGACGGTCAAATTGTTCTTGCCATTGTGTATATAGACAGAGCAGTAGACGCTCTTAAATATATGGTTTCTTCTAGATTTTCTTCCAGTGACCGCTACTTCCAACACCCTGAGGCAAAGTCTTTGCCTTTCCACTGTATATTCTACCTTTCCGCATGCGCTTACACACCTGCGCACCCAACTTGAATGTGCTTCCCTGCAATTCACCATAGCAGTCCATAGTATAGAAGGCGACTTGCAGGGCACTCAGCCAATGCGGAACTGGGCGGAAACCTCCGTTGGCATTGACCAAATGCAAACAATCATCGTCGAATGTCGAATGCGAGTGCAGAAAACTGGCGGCGAGGGAAGCCAATTCAAGATGTTGTGGGCAGGAGAGAGCACTGCTTCCATTTTTGGCCGAGGCCGAGTAAATAAAGAAAGTACTACCCTCCGAGTCATACACAATGATCTAACAGTGCTCTGTGCACGTAACTAACCATTTGTGCACCTCCTTGAACGTGAACTGGTAACGCTCTCACCTATACATCTCCTAACACCACCTCCTCCAAAACCTTCAACCTCTTCCGAATTGCGTATCGTTCTCACCCTTCACCCCTCACAAACTTGCAGTCATGGCGACCGAACTGCCGGATCTGCTCCAGCTGCACACAGCTCTGCAAACTGCCACCCTCAAGTGCTCTGAACGATGTCTCTACCAGGGTGCAAAGTGGTGAGCTACCCCTCCCCCCGCTCGCAGCTAGGAGATCTCTTCCATCTGTGCAATGGCTATTGACGCGTTTCAGGGCAGCAGAATTGCTTACCTCCATGGCCCCGCTGCCCTCAACCCCCACCACTCTCCCGCCAGCCTACCTCCACCCCGCATCCAAAGATCTCTTCGAGGCTGCGCTCGAGGCATCCGAGTTCTCAACCTTCCTGCTCGCCAAATCCTACTTCGATGTGCGTGAGTTTGATCGCTCGTCGTACGTGCTAGACAAATGCAAATCTGCTAAATCGCGCTTCATTCACCTGTACGCAAAGTTTATGGCTGGCGAGAAGCGGAAAGAGGAATGTTCGGAGATGGTATTGGGACCCTTGGATGGCGCAGCTACGCAAAACAAAGAGGTTCCCGCAATCCTAGCGGCACTAGAAACAATATTTGCTGATAAGGAGGGCAATGGGCTGGATTGGAGTGAGGACGATAGCTTCCTGTTATGGTTGTATGGTGTGGTCTTGTTGAGGCAGAAGAACGAAGAAGAGGCGCAAGGTGCGCTGATAAAGAGTGTGAATCTATACCCTTACAACTGGTGTGCGTGGCAAGAGCTTGCAGGGACAGTAGGTTCTCTATCAGACGTATGCTGCCCCCTCCTCTCCCGCCTTTCAGATTCATAGGTGCTGACCACAATTGTAGCTCAACGCCATCCTCACATCCCTCCCGAACAATATCATGACCAACCTTTTCGTCCTTTCCACGAACCAGGAACTCTACCAAACCGGCGACCCCATCCACTCACAGCTCACCGACCTCCTCTCAATCTTCCCCACTTCCACCTGGCTCAAGACTCAGCGCGCGCTCCTCTACTACCATGCTCGAGAGTTCGATGAGGCAGAAACCATATTCGACCAGCTGGTCAAGTCCGACCCTCACCGCATCGACTACCTCGACCACTACTCCAACATCCTATACGTGATGGAGCGGCGGCCCAAGCTCGGCTTCATCGCACAGCTCGCACTCACCACCGACCGTTTCCGCCCGGAAACCAACTGCGTGGTCGGCAACTACTACTCCCTCAAATCCGAGCACGAAAAGGCGGTACAATACTTCCGCCGTGCACTCACACTTGACAAAACCTGTCTCTCAGCGTGGACCCTAATGGGGCACGAATATGTGGAGATGAAGAACACACACGCCGCAATCGAAGCCTACCGCAGAGCCGTAGATGTCAATAGAAAAGACTACCGTGCGTGGTACGGCCTGGGCCTCTCCTACGAAGTCCTCGAAATGCACTACTACGCCCTATTCTACTTCCAACGCGCCGCTGCCCTCCGTCCCTACGACTCACAGATGTGGCAGGCAATGGGCCAATGCTACGACCGCATGAACCGGCCGGGAGAAGCCATCAAGTCCTTCAAGCGCGCCCTAATCACTCTCAACCCCCCACCAAATCCAGACTCACACCCCTCCGCTGTCGTTGGCGAACAGCGTGGCTTCGACCCCCAGATCCTTCACCAGATCGCAGTCATGTTCGAGAAGATGCGCCAGCCCAAGGAGGCTGCGAAGTGGATGGAGGCGTGTATGGCGGAGGAGGAGAGCGTAGGTGTTACCACTGTCACCGGACAGGCACGTATGTGGTTGGCTCGCTGGGAGTTTGTGAACCAGAACTGGAATCGTGCCCAGGAGCTCGCGAATGTGCTTTGCCAGGATGGACAGGAGGTCGAGGAGGCTAAGGCGCTAGTTAGGGATTTAAGGAGTAGGGGACATGAGTAGGGAATTATGCGGGGTAGGATAACAAGTTCTGTCACTGTCATGGCTGGCGTTTGGTTGCTTGGGTTTTATGGGCGCGGTGAATGGATCCACCGTGTTGTTTTTTCTCGTTCCGTGTACGTATTAGGGAAATATTGATACCCCCCCCCATCGCGCAAGACTATATGAAAGCGATTCTTTTCCATATGTACTCGTTGTTTATTCCCATCTCAATTTGAACGAGGTATCATTCCCGCTTGAACCACTGCTGTCTGCTGCAAAGATACGGGGAGTGTGGGTTACAGAGGAACAGTTTCCTCAATGATGCCCACGCCGTCGTAGCATATATTTCGACCATTCCTCAGTAAAAACCACCCCACCATTCTTCTACCCAGAAGACTTGTAGCACTCCTTTTGATCAACCATTAAGTAGTCGAGTAATGGCTGATAAAGAGAGCACAATTTGTAGATAGGACATCAAGAAAAATCTGCCCTTTTGAGACCCGCATTACCTCGCGTACGCCAGCATCCGTTAACGTCCGTAATACGTCAATTACTCGGCATTAGGGTGTCAGTACAGACAGCTTGTATGGTATGGGACATGTAACAGGTCCAAATGCACCACACGGAGAAATGGGGCTTCCCAACGAGACCCCTGGATGGCTGAGCACGAGTGATGCTTCGTGAATAAGTATTCACCCTTTATCTTACCAATATTACAGCACTTTTGTCCCCGTAGAGCTGCCATGTTTATACTCATTTCTTAGCCCCGAGGTGTTTATCAACATTCAAGACTACCTATTTCCTACAGGCAGGAAAGCACACAGAACAGTATATTTCTATCCAGCAAAACGCAGTGGAGGAAAGACTAAAAGATATCACATCAAATGTTTTGTATCAAGTATGTATGAATCTATGTACTTTATGTACCAGAGGGAGTCGAGAGAGGAAGCGTGTATCCAAGAAAGTTGTTGAGGGGGATCCCAAAGAACAAATATCTGCCGTAAGAAAGAAACGCAGAGAGAGAGTACACAATCAAAAACTCCAAACCCGCTCCATTTACAATAAAAGAAATGAGAAGAAAAAAGGCCATCCACCCCCGTCCCACCAAGAAAACAAAACTATTCCATGAATACTCGTCATGTCGTCATCACTGTCTAGTCCTGCGAGTCTATACCCCTCTCCATCCATCCTTTTTAACACCATCCACCATCAAATTACTCAAAACTCGTGCGTCGTCCCACCTTGGACACCAAGCACCCCTAATCCCAACACACCAGCATTGCTCCATGCCATAACGCGCCATCCTCGGTACAGCCCCTCGAATCCCCATTTCCCTCGCTCCTCCTCCTTCATGAGTACCCACGCTGTGCCTGCAACACCAGCATACCTCCCCACGGGAACGATAGTCCGTTCCGGCTTCGCCTCGGCGATTTGTGCTCGTCGTAGCACCGTTTCAAGGGGTAAACGGACAAACATCTCAACAGTCGAAGAAAGGAAGGCGAAGAAGTTGAACGCGTGGGGCGTAAGAAGTGGATCGAGATTGAGCTTAGTTTTTAGAAAGTAAGGCGTGGTGAGGGAGATGAAGGAGGGGATGGCGGCATGCAGGGTTGTTGGGAGGATAAGACTTGTAGGGATGAAGTAGCTAGGGAGAGCACGGAGAGCGGGGAGGAGGTTCCGGGGTTTAGAGGATGACGGAGTAAGGATTAATCTGTAACTTTAGTTAGGATCGGATGCGTATAGTGTGGAGGAAGAGTGCTGACTTGGTACGGATTACGTCCAGAGGAGATAGTAGCAGTGCTGTGAGTGTTGATGCGGCAACGGCAACGGCTAGAGACGCCATCGGATGAGTAGAATCTGCAATATCTGTTACGCCTGGGTCCGGTAGCGATAAAACAGCCGAAATGAAGGACGTGGTCCATGTTTCCATTGCCGAAACTAGCACAGAATGGATGAAAGTTGCATTCGTGCCTATAGAGCCGCCTGGAATTAATACTATCTCCATGATGACATCAAGAACTGGTGGGGAAACCTTTCCAGATCCCCCATGCCCCTTCTTTGGCCCATAGTGCTTTCAGAGCTTCGTTGACAGCCCCACTGCTACATTTTTGAATCTGATAATCAGGTCGCGGAATTCCTTCTTTATCTTCCAAAACATAGCCCGCTCTATCCGTCATCTTTTTAGGGCCAGTGGCCGGTGTTCTTGTCGGTCGGAGAGTTGGAGATGAATCTGGGGAGGCTGTGGATGCAAAGTATTTTGGCTCATCATCCGAATCTTCCGCTTCCTATCAAAGTAGTCAGGAAATAACTCAGTAAAAATCATTGTAGCTCATGCGCACTTCTTCAAATGTTGTCCAAGGGTTCTCTTCTGCCTCTGCTTCTTTGGTTTCCTCTTCCTCGGAATCGCCCTCCTGTTCCTCAGCGGCTGAAAACCCTCGAGAATGATGGTGCTTGCTCTTTCCTTCCCGTCTGGGCACATACTGGCATTGTAGCACAGTTTTCGCAACCTCAAACGGTTGGCTAATCAATATAGACGTATATTTTAAAATTGCTTGATCCAGGAAGCCTCTCATCGCCTCCCCGACAGATGGGCTGTCGATATAGTCTTCTGAATAGTCCTTAAAGTCCTGTAGGATGTCATAGCTGCTGGGTGCACCAGGGATAGCAGGAGCTACAGGGGCTGAAGTAGGGGCTGGTGAAGATGAACCGAAAGTTGGAGGCGGAGGAATGTAGTAGGGTCGTAAGGGATTTGGGGGATTGTGGTTATAATGCTGGTGGTGGTGGTGTTGATTGGAAGCCATAATGACGTTTTCGTTATCTTTGCCGGTTCTTCACAAGTTGAAAGAAAAATGTCGTGTGTCCTGCGGCGATGTGTCGGAGGGACGACGTCAGGGTAATTAATTCATTTCGTATTCATAGAAAGGCACTCGGCAGCATTGACACCAAGTAGCCGACAACTCATCAACCAACAACGCAGACATTCATGTATTCCCAAGACACCCCCTAGTACCGCCTCGGAGTGAATTGCTTTTACTGAATTACCCCTTATTACGCGCACTAGTCTCTGCGCGCTGTTTGAAATGGTCAGTTTGAACCCCGCAACTTAACTTCGTGGGGATAGCTTGTAATAAGCGAGTGACGTGTAATGTTTCCTTAGCCAGACGTCAGAATTAATTGTCGATACAGTTCGTTTCACGATGCTGTATATCCTTGCTACAGATAGGATTAGGATAATGCAGGAACGTCCTGTAGAATCATTGATATTGGGCATCTCCCTCTGATAATTATAACTGAATATTTATGGTCTTTCGGTGAACTCTGTGCGCTAAACATGGGTTTCGCATCGGATTGTACCCTCGGATCGGTGGATTCCCAAAGATAGCCGTCCGTTTGAAGATCCCATTCGCTTATCTTGGTGCAGAGAGAAAAGGGCCACTTTACAATCTGTAAAAAGTGCCCAAGGAAGATGTAGTGAAGTCCTACGACTCAATTCTTGAACTACGCCAGGCCAATTCTGGTCGCAACGAACTAACCCCCGCCAAAGCAAACCGGAAAGCGCGGAAACAATCAGAGGACAAGGAGGAACAGATGGAATATTTATGCCATATGCTCAGTCCCTGATTACTGCAGGGTAAGTAGATCGAGGTAATGTAGCTGCGACACTAATGAAATATAATACATTCTTAATGTCACACCTAACCCTAGAATCTTCAACCTCACCGCCCAGTATTTAGGGTTGTGCCTCTTAGAACCTTTGCCAATTTCTCATACGCGAGAGGCAATTCTCTGGATCTACCATATCCCAGACTACCGCTCTAATATCTGTCACGCTGACGCGGGATCATGATCGGTCCAGAGTGACCCGTTATGATTGATTGGTCTGACACGATCTCCGCATCCTGACAGCACAGCTCCGGGAAGAAAGCTGGCACACCGCCCACCCACAGCTTCCACGGAAGACCTTGAGCCGCCTGCCCCACGGGTTCTTATCTATACCGGTGGTGGATCACGCACTCGTGTAAGTTTAGATAAGGTTGATGGATTAATGAATAAAGGCGAGCTAAGGCTATAAGAATGGAACTACAGGAGACTTTAGTAGTAAATTGCAGATGCAAAGCGGTGGTTAGGATGATCGCTGCGTAGAAATGAGTGAGACCGAGAAAGAGCCCCTGAATGACAGCAGATACGGCTGAGACTGGATATCCATTCCAGATTTTACACCAAGCACTCATGTAGACAATTCACCAGCAGGTCAGTTGGAATTTACATTCATACTTTACCCGTAAGTACTTTATAGGTCACAGTACGTCATCAACCATGTTATAAGAGAAACCCAAGAAGTCATTCTGAAAGTAGCATACACCCAGCTGCAGGCGATCCCGCACCACAAAACTGACATCCACCATCAGAAGAGTACCTCAAATGGTCCAGTCCACAAAAACCATTGCGCTAAAATGATCAAAAAACACAACAACCGCCCCATGGAAAGTATCCAACAAGAATTATCATGTACAACAAAACTAGAAACCCCGGCAGGCCTTTGCACCTCCCTTCAAATCGTCACGCTCATAATACCTAAAAACGAGATCATAGCCATCCAAATCATGCACAATCTTGTCAATCCTTTTGTATCCCTTAATCTTGTCCATACGAGTGGATCTCCTTGCAGCGGACAGATCGTGGAAATGCTCGCGGTAGGGTCGAGATTCTAGTGCTACTGGTTTGGCCTCAAAAAGAGTTACCGAGAAGCGGCCAGGCCTGAATATCTTGACCACGTGCTCCAATATTTCTGCTGTCTCGCGTCCAGATTGACGGCCGGGAACATTCGTCTCGAAAGAGGCGTACGAGCAATGTGGCTCTGGAGTAACGTGTACCGTGAAATAGTGTGTGGTTGCAATGTTCGGATCGGGAGAAGGAATGACGCCGTTCGCAGAGTACCCACACGGGGCAAAAATGTAGGAATCGACGCATGCATCTGGATACTTCGAACGTGGGTAGACATCGTTCAATCCACAAGCTTCAGAAACCACTGCACCAAGCGCGTGTCCCTCACTTTTGAGATCCTCGGGAAGATCGGCGAAGCCACTATCGATGGATTTTCCATCAGATTCGTCATCTTCCGCCCCTTTTTCATCTCCATCATCCCCATTCTGTTTCCTAAACCCGTCTGCCGCGACCGCACTCGCGTCTTCGAGGTAAAATTGCCTCGCCTTGACTGGGTCGAGGTCCATCATAAGAACTTCCAATGTCTCGTCGAAAATGCCATTTCCACTACCCCCATCTCGCCCTCCACCAATGTTTTTGAAAATAGGTGCTTCCGCCTCTGGAAACTGCAACAGCTTGGTCTCGGTGTGGTGTACCTCCATTTCCATGTCTTCCATTTCGTTCTGTGGTGTAAGAGGCGGAGACAGTTCGGAGCCCGGAGTAGTCAAGTATAGATACCAGTGCTCGCCGTTGGTTTTACCGACCATGTAGGCACTGCCACTTCCGAACCACCTATCAAGAAATTCGACTTCATCTTTCCAACTCTGGTGTGGATGCATTTGCTTGTGAGGAAACATGAACGACTTCCGGGAGTAGAATACTCTGTAAGGAACGGCAGCAGCATCACCGCCGTCGGCGAATCCAGCTTCCTGGGCGGCAATCCGAAGTAACTCGGGGAGACCACTGAGAAGAGTAGTAGTCCCACAAGTCTTCAAAATGAGCTTGTGGGGAAAAACAAACATGCTGCTCTCACTGAGAAGATAGGCATCGACATGCTCGTTCCGTACAGTTGAGAGAACCTTGCAACGAACAATATCGAGCATAGCCTTCCATGTATCTTCCGACACCGATTTGAGACCGTCGGGTTGTGCAGACATTGGGAGAAGCTCAGGTGAGGGAGTGAACCAGACTTCAAGCAGTTTCTCAGGGCCTCGGGGTACCGTTAGCACTTGCGTCCATTGCCACAAATGTGGAAACTAGAGGGATACCTTCGAAGGCATTGGTGGAGTCTAAATCCATGGTAGCTTCGTGGTTTATTGAGTGAGTGGTGAGAGGCTGGGCCTCAGGCATGCCCGGAATCTCGACACCGACCATTGTGTAAAATGAATGTATTTTTATTGTATTCACAAAATACCCTACTTCAGCTTCTCAGATAGACAGTGCGGGGCCTATCCAATAACGAAGAACGGGAGGGCGGAGGTGTAGAGATAAGTGGCAGTAGAAGCCAAAAGCGAGATTTTGTTTTGTTTGATGCAATGATGGGCGGTAACGAATACGCCGCCCCGTCGTCAAGATACCGATACCTCTGCGTGGATACCGGTCAAGCAGACGAGGAGGGTTACTAGCAGATTACTGAAAAAATGGTTTTCGACGGTTTCACGAGAGCGTATTGATGGATCAAATATTATCGGGAGTCGTGTTATCTGGGCCTAATAGTGATCGCAAAAAGCAGCTTGTCAGCCCATTCTCTTGCAGACGCATAAAGGAATGAAATTTTGAACCTCTTCCTTCACCATTGCCAATTAGCATTGAGAGTACGCAGGGGAACTCACTTCTTTCGGAGACTGAGAAATCGAAGCAGTTCTTTTCGGCTCATAAAGGATTGAAAGAACTTGCTTGTAGGATGGTGATTTGGCTGTCTAGAGCCTAAGAACGGTGCCCGGTAGAGTTCGCCAGAACTATAGTCTAGACGAACAAACCTGGCAGCCGTCGACGGGAAGTATATTTAAAACGTCGAACCGTAGTTTCGACACCTTTGCAATCTGGGGGGGGTACGTTATGGGAGGTGGTAATGTTGGCTTCTCAGTAACGGTAGTGGAGACAGGAAGTAGCCAGGAAGTCGTAAAGGTGAGAATTGAAATTGAGAGGTTAATTCAAGTTTCGGGAATGGTGGTGACTATGAGGAGGCGGAGGTGCTGGCGAAATTTAAGAGAGGGAAGGAGGGTTGCGGAGGAAGGAGAAGTTTTTTGGGCGGCGAAGTGGGGTTGTCGTCAAATTTCTGGTTTAGTCTGTCAACGGGAGAAAATGTATACCGGCAACCCTGCAACATCATATCACAGCAACCACCACATCACATCACTCACTCAAAGTTCATGCTGGAAGGAAAATTCATAACCCAGCCCACATTTTACTTCGGGGACTGGATGGGCCACGACCAAATCCAGCGACACGCGCATCCAAACTAGTGCCCTATCACGCTTCTTTCTACCTACTCATTTCTAACAAACGGTCCGGAAAAACTCAAGAGCAGTCGTCGGCACGCGTACGATTTCCGCTTTCTACCATGTGGTTCATCGCCGGCAGCACATACTACATAGTCCGTCGGAAAGCTGCTGATAAAACAATTCAGCTGAACAGTGGCTGGTGCTTCAAGTCCTTAAGTACCCTACAGCCTATACAAACAACCTGTGAGTAAAAATAGTCTAGAAGAGTTGCCTACTGCTGTTTATGGCGTTCCTGGACTACTGCCCGCCTTTTCCAAACCTATGCACTCATGGTCACACACTGCGGGGTTTAATTCTCGCAATGGCGCTCTTTACGGAATTTCCTGCATTCGATCTTGACACCCCGACGATCGAGAGAGGCAGAGACGATACATACACATCAATTCATGTGTTTTCTATAGATGCACGTAAGCGCATATTTGTTGCATACGGGTTGCTAAAGCCAATAATTACCGATTGTGCTTTCTGTCGAAGCATTGAATAGATATTTCTCCCCCGAGAACGTAGGTAGGTATCGCATAGGGAACCACTCAGAAGGAAGTCAACCTCCAACTGCACAACCAAACCATTCCGTCAATCCGATCAATGAAGGTTTCAAAACAAAATGATCTCATCGGATGAGGCAATATAATTTTCTATGAGAACTTTATCTATTCTAGCAGAAAAAGTACAGCTCAAATTCCGATGACAATGATGTGTTCCCAAAGCTTCAATTGGTATCCTTTCCACCATGATGTCGGGTTTACGCTTCTATGACAGCTGGAGATATCCGTCAAATCGGCTAACTAAACAATTGGACACTAGCTCTGCCCCGGATGATCGGTAGATGTCATCGCATCTTTGGTTTGACTCTTGAAGAAACATCCTGGCAAGTACTAATATAATATTTGGCAAAACAGAGATCAGCTCTCATGAAATTTCACCGCGAGTGTAGTTGCTACTTGGAGTACTGTTATGAGGCACCCTTCTTTCCGAATGACCGTATCTTGGCCAGTAAATACCTCACTACAATGCAGCACCTTCTTTTCGGCTTGGATTTTGGCAGTCTACGCAGCTTGTACTGACGCAAAATAATGCACACCGACACCGCCTTTTCTGTGAGTGGGTGAGTGGGGGAGCATGGTCTCAGTCGAAAAAAAAAGCAGTCCAGTTACATAGCCGCCGGGGACCCGCACATTCGGACTTTCCTCTAGCGGAGCCGCACTGTGCAACTCCCCCAGACTTGCAAAATATTGATCGTCCGCTCCTCGTTTACTTACAGCAGCATGAGCGGAGGCAAGACACAGCCACAAATTTGCAAATATTAAATGTCAAAGCTTCTGGAGCCAGTCAACTGTGAGATATTGTGGGACCCCATACGTCAGCTCCCTGCAGTCTGTCTGCACGTAGATGATCGGGGGAAGCTGCTCAAAGTTAGCTGCCGCCCGGAGCGATAGCGAATATCAATTGTCCACCATTGGTGTAAAAGTGGAGACTATCGGCGGGGCTGCTGTTCGGTACCTCCTGGGGGTGAAACGCCGTTCCTGTCAGTGTCAGCTTCAATCGGAATGATTCCGAATAGTCAATTCTTAGTCAAATTTCGGCAGTCAGCTTTTTTAAAGAGGCTATGGTTCTCATAGAACTGCACGATTCAGGGGGCAAGTTTGGGGGAAGTGCACAAAATCATGAAGGCTTTTCAGAGCCCTTTCAATAAGGTTTCTAGCTTTCTAAGGGAGTATGTGCTGGACACCCACCGGAATAAATTTTAGTCCATAGAGATGCTAAGATCAAACCCTTACCAGGATTTTGTATTCTGAAGATCCGGAAAATTCATGGAATTGGCATACGACAAACAACGACGAACGGAAACCATCGATGCGCTCGGCGACGGTAGAAGTCGGAGAGAGGAAGAAGAAATTCTCAGTATGATGTATTTCCAAACGAAGGTTAGGTGCGACAGCCAGAACCGACTTGTCCCGAAACACTCCGGCGTTGGAATTGCACGAGTGATGAGCTGTGTCGGGGGGGAGGGGGGGGGAGGGGGTAGTGACAGCATCTGACCCTATCTCGTAATGGTAGGTTGTCACTTCACAGAATTTCCAAGGTGCATGTTGTCGGAAGTCAGCGGGCTCGGTTTCATCCAGAGAATTTCCTGGCATGTCCTGTCGAGCGGGGCTGTATCATATGTGGGTAGACCAGTAGCAGACCACCCTCAGGGAGTAACATGATAGGATCGGAACTATACAAACGCCGAGCGTGTCTCTAGCAAAGGAGCAGCACGGATTCAGTGGTCAATCAAGAAGAAAGACGAAGGACAAGCAATACTACACTCTTACATGAGAAGCAGTAACCAACCTCGAACCCCAACACTAAAACAAGACTTCAGATGAAAATGCAAAGCTTCGCTGATGCTCTACCTAATGGTGTGTTAGCGAATTTGAACTGTTTCAGACACTCAGTATCGTTTGTTCACGTTCCCAGAGTTTCGTTGCTCGCAAGCTTGCTCAAACGAATTTAGGCGAAAAACAGGATAGGGAGCACATCCTGGGCCCCCTTATACCTCAATGACATGGTGATTGCAAAGGAATATTGTGCCCCTCTCTGCCTCTTCGCTGTACATACCAGTGGTAGACCATCGGCCCGAGTACGCCTCGACACCAGTAATCGCCTTTGCAGGCTTCAACAACCATCCTACTCTATCATTTCACCATCCTCTTCCGGTATTCAAATAAGCCGTTGGCCTTCAGACCACCTGCGATGCATTTTTGAGCTCCTCTTGTCCGGAAACTCCAGTCACACTCAGCTGACGACCGTACCATTCTTCGTAGTGAGGGGGATCAACTAGGACGTTTAGGTAGCCAGAATTGGAGGAGAACAATCAGCAGATAGCTGAGATAGTTTTCGCAGAAAGGACAGCAAGATATCCCAAAACGGTGGACTACACTCGTTTTGCATCCTGGGATTAAAGTTGACCGGTTTGTGGTAGGCGTCTTCTGCTTTTCTGATGGTTGTTAGTTTTGCCCAGCGCACTCGGATTCTGCCCTGGCTCCATATTGCCCGGTACTCTCTCACTCACATTTTCCGCGTTGAGATCTAGCCTCGTGCCAATGCTAACTCCATACATAGACCAGGGATTTCTCACCTTCTCTGAAGGTCGCATAATTTGTCGAAATAAATGCGATAGTACAGTAATATCACAACACACATGTTCCAGATCTTGATGAACATACCGACCGTATAGGCCGTCTGGGATGAAACGATATTTCATCCACCTTCAGAATGCGATAGACAATCTTCTCTTAACCTTGCTCAACCTTCGCCGTTTGAGATTCTTTGCGAGCAAGAGTGGCGGAGCAGGAGAGGACAGGCGAGTATCAAAGTCCCACGCGGAATCTAAACCCGCAACAATTGTCCATGTACTTTGTGATTAGGATTGAAATCTATTCCATGAACTTCGCTCCACTCAGTCAAGACCTGAAACTTATGCGGGCCTCTGACGCTGTTTGTCTTCCATGAGCTTGAGAGAACAGATAAGTAAAGGAAGAGAGGTATTGCGATGTAAAGTGGTTAAAATATTATTTGACGACGTTGTACATAAAATTAGCAGAATTGGGTAAATTCATATGCTCCAACACCCAATTCCACCAATTCTATGCACAACATTGTGAATTTAATGATATTGTAGCTTGATGTCATATATAAGTAGTTGACAATGTTGTGCATGAACTTGTGGAATTTGGTGCTGGTGCACATAAATAAGGACTTTTGGAATCTGATGCACATTAAATACTGAATTTCCTAAATCATGCATCAAAAATAATTTGCAAATTCCAGTATCTGATGTGCATCAAGTTCCAAAATTCCTAATTCATGTGCATAAACACTGAATTCTGCTAGTTGGTACATGGTGTTGTCAAATAGTATTGATCACTACATGAAGTCATACCATGATGTTATGGTGCTAAGCTGATGTGGTGTATAACTACTGAAATTGGGTGTTGGTGTGCATGAAGTTACCCAATTCCATTAATTTCATGCACAACATCGTTGAAATGGTATTTTGACCGCTTTACCGCACCATAGAGAGGGAGGGATTGGCGCAATTGTGAGAGAATGTCCGTGGAGTAGAGAGAAGAGTGAGCAGGGAAATCGAAACACCCCTAACCCTTCCCCATCTCAATATACTCTTGCACATAGTGGCGCGAGAGCGGCTCGCCGTGTAGCTGCGGCATAATGTGAGGCGCACACGATATGCGTTTGATTCAGTCTGTGGATCCTGAACAGCTTAACATGTCGACGTCTAGCACAGGAACTGAACACAGGCTGTCCTACATGAAAGAAGCTTCACCCTTACTTTTGTCACCAACCATCCTTGCTCAAGGAATTGACCTATGATTTTGTTGCATAAATAGATCTGACTGATGGCGGAGCTGACTGTCAGCCGTAGGGCACAAGGCACACCGCTTTCTTGTACTATATATTCTAGTCTTTCTTCTCTCTCTCTTTACACTCTGTATCTTAAGTCTATTCACACGGTTCTCCCCTCCATATTTTAACAGATTTAACTGGATTATGAGCTAGTGAGATTTAGTGATGAACAAGGATATCAGTCTATTCTATCACTCAAGCAAGGGTACCTAAACTCCGGACTGAAAAAAAGAGGACATTGGATATGAAGAAAAACACGCTCCACCGCCATAAGGATTCCTCATCTAAGTCTCGACGAATCACTTGACCTTACTTTCCACGCCCCGGCTTTTCCAGTAAGCCTCTCGTTCCAACAACGCGTCTGCTGTCCACTTCTTGACGAAGTCGTTCTTGATCCCCGTCCTGACATGCAAAAACTCGCTGAGGTCCTTTTGCGCGTTGTAGTGTTTCTCGTACTCGATTGTCTGGCAAAGGAGCTCGAATCGATCCACTAGTGAGGGCCTAAGTTAGTACCGTAGGTTCAGGTGGTAGAAGATTTGGACGGCGCACCATCCTTCACAAAAACTGCCTCCTTTGTTTCACCCGCTTCATACTCTGCCCAGAGTTCCATGAACTCGTTCGCGACTGCCTCCGAAATTGGCTTCAACAACTCGTCGCAAATGTAGCGCATAGAATCCAATTCACGTTTGAATTTGTCATCTGTACCATTCCAATCAGCAAGCTGGAGCATCGACAATGGTGATATTAAATGGTGATATTATATACCTTTGGCGACGTTATCTGGAGGAGTGATGTCGCCGACTAAAGCTTCCGCCATATCGTGTATAAGAGCCATTTTGACGCAGCGGTCGCGGTCGATGCCCATTTCGGGGGGACAAAGCATGGTGATAATGCCCATGCGGTACATATGGTCGGCAATGGACTCTAGATGAGGCCTTAGCTTTCACGCAAGTGAGGTTCACCATGGAGATGGGGGATACAGCGCCGGGGTAGAACATACCACCATTGTTGATATTAAATTTCCTCCATCCTTCTCTTGGTGTAGTCTTTAGACGCTGGATGATATGGAGGAAGTGAAGAGGGGAGCTGGACGCGGAAGTCACTGGCTTGGGTATGGTGGCAAGAACTGCTGGCTAGTCAACACAGTTACCTAGGAAGAAATAATAGAATTCAGGAATTACACACCTTTTCCAAGAGTCCAGTCCTTGACCATATTGTTTGCGTTGAAGCCGTCTGAATAGTAAGGGTTATCAGCACTAAGTCGTAAAAGCGGGGAAATGTTGTGGTAAAGAAGGCGAAGAACACGGCAGCCTGGAATATACATGATGTACGCGACAAAAACTAAAAGCACGAGGGACATTGGGAGGTGCACTGGCACAAGGTACACGAAGGTCTGGAGCTGGGTGGACAAACTTGGAGCAGACATGTTTCTGGTCGCTTAGCTCGAGAACGGCGAGAGCTGGGGTGTTGGAGTGAAGGGGGGTTAATAAAGAGGTGAATGAGAGAGGTGGGGGGAGAAGAACTGAAGAAGAATTGGTCTAGAAAGCTGCTAAATGGAACAGGCACAGAGGAACAGAACACGACTGGTGGTTGAGGCTCTAGTGACGCAACAGTGCAGCGCATCCGCCTTGGTACTTAAGTATCCTCCTTATAGTGCATGTCATTCAGCACGAAGGAAACCTCTTTACACTCGCATTTTGTTTCGTGTTTTCTTTCAATTGCTTGCTTTTTGTCTCGAGGTCACATTCAGAATGCAGCGGCATCAGCTTCCTGAAGCCGAACCCCATTCGATACCTTTACATGGCTGCAATGCGAGGGTATTGCCGGTATCTCAAATAGGTCATCAGATACTTTGTTTATTCTGCCACCTCAACGCAACTCTACAGCATCACACCATTGGGAACAAGGCAACTGGACTCCTCTTTACTTGGTACTGGTGTTGGCAAGTTCTTGCATGAAGAGAGACGAGATGTGTTTGCAAATATACTACATATGACTGCGGTGGCCAGGAGAGATACTTAGCTGGCCGTTACTGTTCTCCTTCTCTTGCTTGTCGGATGCGTGAATGTGAATTCCGTGCGAGTGAGTTCAAATGTGAAATTGGGCACCCCATGCAAAGCAAATCAGGCCTACGCCAGCGACATGGACATGGTTTAGGGCAGCCAACAACCGCTGTTGAAGTCCGACAGGGGCCAGGGGTCTCTTTGTTTACCCAATTTTAACGAATTTGAATTGAACTTGTCGTCCAACATCTCCCATCGCTCCGCAGTCTCACTGTCCGTCCGTCTTCCAGCCCGACGCACCTGCATCTACATCCGATGAAGTCGTCACCCGCCGTGTCACTTCTCTTGACAAACCTCCGGCTCCTCGACTACGACTTCGACTCTTCAACGTCCTTTTCGATCACGCCGGATGTCTTCACATCACTGACCAACAAGGGCAAGGCGTTCGAGCACATAATTCACCATCTTTTCCGCACGTTTGATCCCGACGAGTGTGCTCTGGTATTCATGATCAATGCGCTAGAGTAGGGAGTGAAGACATGCTCACAAACCCGCGTGAGTGTACAGAAACTACAGGGCTGCTGGCCTGTATATGAACCCGCGCAGTCACGCGAGCTACGAAACGTCATTTTCAAATGGCTCGAGGACCTTAAGAAGAGTGGAAGACTGGGAGGCGTGTTAGTTAGGAGGACTACATTGGATGATTGCTGCGGACAGCGCTATGAGGAGCTACTGTTGGCCCTGTCGACTATGGTTCTTAAGGACAGGATTGAACAGGGGCAACTTCCGGGCTTTAATCCGAGCTTTGGTGTGTTATTGCAAGTGTTGGATTGGTGGTGATAAAGTGCTGACGCTGAGTGATTGAAGCTTACCAACAGGCAACCTCAACTCAACCGTCGCAGTTCTACCTCACCCCTCTGACAATTGCTCATCGCCATGCTCTCGGAAGCCTTCTCGAAGCTAGACGAAGATCGGAGACAAGGTGGTCGTCGTTTTGGTCACTACTGAATTCTAGAGAGACAGCGATTGCAACTATGACAGAGCAGATTCCCGAAGATGAAGCAGAAGAGCCACCTCCCAAACGCCCAAGGCACTACGAAGAGTCAGTACGCCGCAAATGGGAGAACAATTGGTTTGGAGATCGAAGATGGCTTGACATAATACTCAATGGTGACCCCGAATCGACGAGGGACCATTTCCTGGAGTTGGGATTTGAGGATGCATTCGAAAACCAACGCTATTTTACGGAAGGAAGGGCTGCATCAGTGGCTAGAGTTAGTTTAAAAGGCTTGGAAAACCAAGTTGTAGAACAGCGACGGCGAGTCGAGGAGATAAGGAAACTGCGGGAGCAAACCCTGAGTGGAGGTGTCTCCCCGTCGAAACGTAGAACAGCCTCACCTAGCGAGGCAGCGAATGCAGAATCGGAAGAAAGAAAGGGACTTAAGGTGGAATTCACAAAGCATCAGACCTTACACTTGAAAGATATTGCCGGTGTACCAAAGCAGAACAGGAATCACCAAAGTGAATGTGCGTTGAAACGTGTATCCTGCAGAAGAACACCACTGACTGACCTAATAGACTCGGAGCTGCTCAGCTCGCTGCGGGAGGAGATGATGCTTGCAAGTGCTCCCAGCCAGAGAGCTCATGACAAGCCGGAAGTCCCAGTCTACTACCACTACAACGAACCAGAGCAGTCCATGGGTGGGGATTTAGCTCCTGCAGAAGATCTTAATGATGGGCCAGAAGTCTATCACTTGCGCATCAACCTGCAAGATGGCACTACTGGCCCGGGTAGTGATGGCAGTGGAATACAAAACGATATGTCACCACCGCTAGATGATGGCACGCATGATGAGGATAGAATGGACTTGGACGAGATGGATATAGATTCGGAAGAGAAGCAACAGCAACCGGTGTACTATCTCAACAAAAACCCATCGCCAATATCTCAACCAATGGAATCCAAACAGACCTCGGTATCAGATGGCGACTCCTATGTCAACAGCAGCGATGATGATTCCTCCAATCTGCTTTCATCCCTGGCAACAAGTCAGGCGCCGAGTCGTCAGGAGAGACGCACGTCGACTATGCACCAGGACAAGAAACCACGGGTCCGTAACTCATATGGTTTTGGAGACGAGTTGTATCCCCAGGAGAGCCTGCCGAGCTCCCAACAAATCCCAGAAATTAAGCAACCGCGAGTTCGTAATTCAATTGGCTTTGGTGACGATGAGCTGTATGCAGAGCAGGTTTGCACCGCCCCCCTTAACTATCTAATGTAGGGAAATGCTGACATGTAACAGATCGTATCTACAATTGCCGGCGCACCATTTTCCCCGGACAGACCGTCGCCCGCAAAGCCAAAAAGCAAACGCGCCTTTCAGCAGCTGTCGCCCATAGACTCCCCACTGGCTCCATACGAGCCATCGATGGACTTTGGTGGTGACAACACCATGTCTCTGCCCAACCCGTCATTCCGGGTTGATGATAGTCTCGTTACACCTGCAAAAGCAGGCCTTGTGAGCACAACCCCCACGGAGGATCTACTCAAAAGCGGAGACTATAATTCCGTCTTTAAGTCTCGACCGAAGATTGCGTTGAGTCCTACGTTTTCTCCCAGTCCAGATAGGGATGTGCCAATAAAAGGATTGAACATTAATATAAACGGGGATAACTTTGCGGACAGTGATAACGGTTCTAACGACGAGGAAATGGAGTATATATCAAGTCCATTGGCGAGCAAGGTTAAGAGATAGAGAGAATATGGGGTTGTAGAATAGGGCAGAGTGTGGCTTCTTGTTCTGTATATTTGTTCTAATGATGCTGACGTGGAGTTGGGTTACGAGATGATGGCTTATGACTACTTTTTAACTTTAATATCAAGTAATGGTGGGGGTTTTTTTTTCTAAGTTGTACTTCGTAACAACCCAACGTGTATAACAATCCCATGCTCGGGTTGAAGCTCGTCGGGCAAGTACTCGGAAGATATGCGGTACACTTCAAAGCGGGCCATAAAGGCCTCCAGAAAATACTCTTGCACATCTGGCGAGCGAATCTCAGTCGCTACTATCACTAATGTCTTTTCCGCCTCTTTCTCCGCATTCGCCCGGTGGAGAAGACAGGCAGAAACAATCGTATCCAGAAACGGCTGGATCAACGTCTCATTGTAAACACAATCGCACGCGATAACGGCTGTTAGTGGGCCGTCCAGCGCGCGGATCATGGGGTGGGAAGCAACATCATCCTCCTCCCAGTTCAGCCGTATTGTGTGCACATTATACTCTACCTTCCTTCCTTTTTTTCTAGCGGGAAGGTTCTCGCGCAGGTTCTGCTTAGCGAGCTTCACGGCGTACGGCATGTCGCTTTGGATATAGGTGTTTACCATTGTTCCCAGGGTCGCGGCGAGAACGGAGGAGACACCGCAGCCGAGCTCGAGGATTCGAGAGGATGGTGGGAGAAGGGGACAGGACGGTGAGGTGAGGTAGCGAGCTAGCCGCGGTGTGAGATTCCAGACGACTGCGCCGGTGGTGCCGCACGCGAGAGAGGATCGCAACAGCGCAGGTGATTGTGTGAGCGTAAGTGTGAAAGCATTGATGTTGACGGTCACGGTGGGTGCTTGTGGCGCGTGCATTCCGAGGGACCTGCGTGAAGTGAGATGGAGCTTCTTGAAGAACACGGTAGATTGGTATCGCAAAACAGAAGAATGGACTGGGGATCTGATAAGGCATGGGTCTCGGCTTTTCGGCTCAATCGTGTGCCGTAGGGATGCAGTGCAGCGAGGCATTGGCACAAGCCCCGTGTGCGACCGGCTTTTTCTCCCAACGAATTGACAGCCATGCCGGTGAAGCGCCGGGCGACTTTCATGTGAACCGAGGTCCGAAAATATGATTCGGTTCCACTGATATCCCGACTCTGGAGAAGGAGGAATAAGAGGAGGGGCGGGGTTACCGTGAGGTTCCTGCACTGAGAGATACGAGGTGCATCGTTTCTAAGTCTAGATGTTAGCCTGGTACTTTGGTTGGGTTTTGCCGAGCAAGGCCAAGGTGTGTGGAAAGAGCTAAAAACATACTCACCTTCGTATGCATCTTGGACGGGGCTGAGGAATGCTAATGGTAGTTGCAGTTGTAGCATTGGATTAAACGATATAGGTCGCCTGGATAAAATGGATGGAGCGCTTCTTGGTGAGGAGGCGATGGAAGGAAGTGGTCATGAATAGCGAGTGCCAAGTGATAATTTGATCTCGTGCACCCGTCTAAACCACGGCCAAGCCTGAAGAACGAGAGCGCTGGAGTTGGTCCACGTAAACGGAGAATCCCGTGTCGTCTCGATTAACAGCCGTCCCTCTATCACTTGTCGCAGCTTGTCTAAGTTGCTTGCTTGCAAAGGTATGACACAAGTAGCTTTCCCTCCGAACGCTCTGTGTGGATGCATGAGTCCACGATAAGCATGGATGAATACCAAATGGATCTGGCTTCTCCGTTCGACAGGGTATACGCAGACAGGTTCCATATGCGACGAATGTTGGCAGTGTGGTGCCAAGTGTTATGCCTGGACACACAGACGAGACCATCCCCGGTTGCACATCACGGCGGTGGGAGACGTTACGTTGTGTCACATACAGTAGCTTGAACTTTGTCTGCCTACCTGTGTCCAACTATCTATTTGGCCTCCCGACCTCCCCCTTCTTTCTCCTCTTCCACTCATCCTCCACTTTCTCCCTCTCAAGCTAATTTCTAAACTACTCTGTTGGACCTATCGACACCTTTCGATACGCGAATTTTTCCCCATACTTTCCTCTCGCGTAACAATTGTTCCGGTTAACTGCTCATAGCCATGGCGACGCAAAAACGCCCTGTTTTGTACCCCGTAGCGACAAAGAGACCACCCTATACAGTTCAAGTTCCCGGTGTTGAGAAGAAGCCTGGCGAGGGAATCCCACGGCGTCATCCTGGGTCCGTCGATGGACTAAAGACCACCCCCGATCCTGATGTCAAGACGGTCTACGACATTGTTGTTCGTGGCGCGAAGAAATTCGGAACGACAGAATGCATGGGCAGTCGGAAGCTCATCAAGGTTCATGTTGAAGAGAAGATGGTAAAGAAGATGGTGGACGGTGCTGAACAGCAAGTTCCGAAGCAGTGGACCTACTACGAGAAGAGTGGCTACACTTTTAAGAACTTCATCCAGTATAAGGAGTCTGTGGACACCTGTGGTGCTGGTTTGAGGGCTTTAGGCTTGAGAAAGTCCGACAGAGTCCATATTTACGCCGCTACAAGGTACGCTGTTTGAGATTCTGCAGTCACCATCGTCACCAGCTATAGGGGTGCCGAGACTGACGAATGACGTGCTAGTTCCGAATGGCTCACCATGTCACATGGCTGCGCTTCGCAGTCTATGCCAATTGTCACCGCATATGATACCCTTGGAGAGTCTGGTCTTCAGCATTCTCTTGTCCAGACTGAAGCACAGGCTATTTTCCTCGACCCTCATCTTCTTAAGAATCTTATCAACCCTCTCAAGGAGGCTACTGAAATTAAATATGTCATCTACAACCAGGCGGAAGAAGTTGATCAGGATGCCCTTGCCAAATTGAAAGCTACACACGAAAGACTGAAGGTTGTAAGCTGGGATGAGTTGATGGAGCTTGGAAAGAACAACCCCGTGGAGCCAGTTTTGCCAGACAAGGAGGATTTATGCTGCATCATGTACACTTCCGGATCCACTGGCACACCAAAGGGTGTCCCCCTTTTGCACAGGAACGTGGTCGCTGCAGGTCAGTAACAACTTGCTATTTGATGGGTGCAATTTAGTCGCTGATATGCGTGTATATAGTTGCTGGTGTTACTACCATTGTGGGCCCTCATATCGGAACGGGTGACTTCGTCCTCAACTTCCTTCCCCTGGCTCATATCCTCGAGCTTGTCTTCGAAAATTCCATTATCGTATGGGGTGCTGCAATGGGTTACGGAAGCCCTCGCACTCTTGCTGACAGGGCCATGAAGAATTGCAAGGGCGATATCCGAGAACTGCGACCAACGGTTCTCGTAGCTGTTCCGGCTGTTTGGGAAACAGTCAAGAAAGGTATCATGGACCAGCTTTCCAAGCAGTCTACTTTAAAGCAGAAGATGTTCTGGGGCGCCATGTCGCTTAAGGGTGCACTACTTCAGATGGGGTTGCCCGGAGTTGGTGTCCTTGACAATGTCGTGTTCAAGAAGATCAAGGAGGCTACCGGAGGACGGATGAGAGTATGCATGAATGGTGGTGGCCCAATTGCCAAAGAAACCCATTATTTCATCTCTATGGCTATTTGTCCCATGATTATGGGTTATGGGTTGACCGAGACCGCAGCGTATGATTCTCCTCATAAGTACAATAATTAAGATACTAACCGCTGTAAAGTATGTGCTGTCTTATGGATCCCCTCGAATGGGACAATACCTCCCTCGGAAACCTTACCTCTAGTGTTGAGGTCAAACTTGTCGACTTTACCGATGCCGGTTACTTCACCGACAAAACCCCCGAGCAGGGTGAAGTCTGGATTCGTGGTGATTCGGTTTGCTCCGAATACTTCCAGAACGAGGAGGAGACGAAGGCGGCATTTGAGGATGGATGGTTCAAAACTGGAGATATTGGTGAATGGGATGAGAGCGGACATCTTAAGTTGATTGACCGCAAGAAGAACTTGGTCAAAACTCTAAATGGAGAATACATTGCTCTGGAGAAGGTTAGTCATCCCATACCTGAGCAGTTCTCAAGTTCGGATGCTAATGCTGCACGAACACAGCTTGAATCCATTTACCGCGCCACCCCAGTTGTTCAGAATATCCTCGTTTACGCTGATGAGAAACAAACAAAGCCAGTGGCCATTATCTTCCCTAACGAGCCCGTCCTTAAGAATATTGCGAAGCAGCACGGAATTGCAGGAAATCACCTCGAGGAACTCGTCCACGACCAGAAACTCACCGCCATTGTGCTCCAAGAGCTTTTGGCCCAAGGAAAGACTGGCGGACTTCGCGGAATGGAGTTCCTCCACGGCGTTGTTATGACCGACGAGGAATGGACACCACAGAACGGTTTAGTTACGTCTGCACAGAAACTCAACCGGAAGGGAATTGTCAACAAACACCGAAAGGAGATTGACCGCGCATACGGTTCTACTTCTCAATAAGTATGCTGAGGAAGTTATGTGGACATTTCATGTAATGGCTAGGATGTTCCTATGTTTGTGCTTCTAGTTTCTTCGTTTTGTCTCTGCCCCATTCTGTGTAGTATTTTAATCATTATGGCTTACGATACTGTGCGGGGTGCGAGTTCCCTGTGCATTCTATGAGCGATGTTGGTCGGTTTTAGGATATGCCTTTGGTTTTTTTTTCCTTGTACTGCATCTTTTTGTTATGCTTAGGTTAATGATTGGTTAAATGGTCTCTTCTACATCAAACGTTCCCCACGGTGTGCTATGACCGTACAGTGAAGCTGTGACTATCATACTAATATCCACCTGATATACGCAGGCTGCCTGACTGCTGCTGCCTGACTGCTGCTGCCTGACTGCTGCTGCCTGACTGCACTGCCTGACTGCACGGTGTCAAAGATACGTATTGAACGTATCCATCCGTATATCAGAACCTTGTTCTCAACAAATTCGGGAGGTGGTTGTGGTTATTGTTGCAGTGATGTTCGAAACATGTGGGACCTAGGTTCGTTGTTGCGAGAGCCGAGTGATGATAGTAGGGGTGGTGGCGGATGTCGGTATATTGACTCGGAGCGCATGTATTGCCGTGCCGTGGTGTAACCTCCAAACCGCGGAATCGGGACTGGTTGCGTGTCAGAATCAAAACTTCGAAACAAATGGGATACTATTCGGGTTTTCTGAGCTCCTATCCGTGTTCATCATTTACTCGTCCTAGCCCCAATATACCGGTATTGCCCTTGATCTTCATGAACTTAGCGGCTGACACCACGGGGCTTTTACCGAGTGATTTTTATCGTCTGAGAAGTGTTTTCACATGGGATTATAGTGTGGTGGCCTGCGGTTATGACGTTCCACAATTCTAGATTCACACGTCGTCACTCATTTTCTAGTTAGGGTTCGTGGCGTTCACTTCTTCGATGGGTCACACTCGCAGAAAGAAAGGTGTAGAATAATTAGGTCTATCCGGCGGCGGAAAATCCGTGGAGCCAGTAAATTTCTGTAAACGTTTATAGATAACTGACAGAGATCCAACTTACTCTAGGGTGCGCTAGCTTGGACAGCCAGCTGTAACTTGGAGTTACCATGCAAAATCCGAGCCTAAGGTCAATCACATGGCTCTACGGTTTTAGGGCGTGCTCGGGACCCATCAGTTATGGCCGAAAGGTTGTCCGAAACCTTTTGCTTCTAGAGCTATGATAATTGACAAACCAATCAACCACCCTATGCTCCCGCTTTTTTGATGGTAGCTTTCTGAACTGAACAATTCTTGAAGGAAGGGACCCGCGCAATTCAGACTTCACAACATCTCCAGCTGGAGAATAGTTACTTCTCAGAACCATAGTATGGCAACCGAAAGCGCTATAGGGAGGGCTTCGTGGTGAACGAAAGTCCCTTGCTGGCAAATATATCAATTTCGTTCATAATTGCACTGTTCTTGTATTTGTTTATGTAGCTTGTATTAGAGCTCGAGTGATAGCATTCCTGCTCCGGTGACAAAAAACCTACCGACCAACGACATGATGCTGCAGAGACGTCCAGTCAAAACCACTACGTCACGTGACGATCAGTCTCGCAAGGGCTTGGCAACCGCGCCAAGTCAGCTACTTTCGAGTTGTCGCGCTTGAACGTTAGTCAATCCTCACTCTCTTCCGTTCCAATAAAAACCATCAACAATGACTTCGATTGCAGCGGGACTCAACAACGTTCTCCCAGCTCCTAAATACGCCTCCGAAGAAGATGCCATACCGTCACGAGTTCCCACATCCCGCATTCTAGGTGCCGCCGACGTCGAGCGGCAACAGCTTGTTCTCAAGGTCCGTTTCTATCGCATTGTCACGTCACTTCTAACTCCCCCTCAGCAAGTAGGACCCCCTCCATATGGACAGCGCGCATCATGGCGGCCGCGGTCGCAAGAAGACTACGGCGACGGCGGCGCATTCCCCGAGATCCCCATTGCCCAATACCCACTCGACATGGGGCGGAAAGGAGGCAGAACTACCAAATCGAAGGCTCTTGCGCTGCAGGTGGATGCAGAGGGGAAAATCAAATACGATGCGATTGCAAAGCACGGTCACGGCAGTAATAGGATAGTTCACGCGTCATTTAAGGATCTCATTCCGCTTCGGCAGCGTGCCGATATCGGCGAAATCTCGTTAGAGCGGCCAAGCGACGAGGAGGTTAAGGCTACGGCGGAGAGAACAAGGGCGGCGTTGGAAGTCTTGGTCTCGGGTGCGGTGGCAGCACAGAAGCCAAAGAGTGTGAGGGTCAATGAGAAGAGGGAGGCGCAGTATGTGCGGTATACGCCATCCAGTCAGATGGGCGATACATCGAAAAAGAGCGATCGCATCATCAAGATCATCGAGAAGCAGCAGGATCCTATGGAACCGCCAAAGTTTAAGCACAGGAAGATTCCGAGAGGCCCTGGCTCACCTCCGCCGCCCGTCATGCATTCCCCGCCAAGGAAGCTGACGGCTGCGGACCAGGAGGCGTGGAACATCCCTCCGCCAGTTTCCAACTGGAAGAATCCCAAGGGTTATACGGTTCCTCTGGACAAGCGTCTCGCCGCGGACGGCCGAGGTCTACAAGATGTCACCATCAACGACAAATTCGCCCAGTTCTCAGAAGCCCTTTTCACCGCCGACAGGCACGCACGAGAAGAAGTCAAGCAGCGTGCACTGATGCAACAAAAGCTTGCTGAAAAGGAAAAGGCAGCAAAGGAGGAACACATCCGCGAACTCGCACAAAAAGCCAGAGAGGCAGCCAACACTCGGTCCAGACCTGGACGCGCCAGGTCCGAAAGCGCCGACTCCCATGGCTCCCGCTCACGTTCCCGAAGCGCGTCCTACTCCTCGAGATCAGGCTCCGAATCCGAAGACGATGAAGCAGTGCGCGAGCGTGAACGGATGCGTCGCGAGCGTCGTGCCGAAGATCAGCGCGAGCTGAGGATGAAGCGGATGGGACAGGAGCGGAAAATGCAGGTTCTTGCGCGGGAACAGGGCCGTGATATCAGTGAAAAGATGGCGCTTGGTCTCGCAAAACCTACAGCGGGCCAGGAAAGCATGTTTGACTCTCGGTTATTCAACCAATCCTCGGCGTTCTCATCTGGGTACAACGAGGATAATCCGTACGACAAACCGTTGTTTGCGGCTGCAGAGGCTGCAAATGCCATCTACCGACCTAGTGTACAGATAGATGACGAAGAAGACGCGGCGGATAATGAATTAGATCGGATCAAGAAGAGCTCTAGATTCGAGGTGCTAGGTAAAGCTCAGAAAGGGTTTAAGGGAGCAAGTGACGTCGAGGCTAGGGACGGCCCAGTCCAGTTTGAGAAGGATAAGCCGGATGTGGCGGATCCTTTCGGTGTGGAGGCATTTGTGAAGAGTGTGGGAGACGAGGTGGGGAGCAAGAAACATGGGTTGCAAATGCAGGGTGGTCCGAGCAGTAAGCGGGCGAGAAGTGACAATGATTAAATGGGTCGGTGTTGGTTTTAGGCTATTTCTTTCTCAGTTATTGACGTGTGAAGTTGCATTTCAAGGTGTACAGTATGGTTACTGCGCGTTTTCTTATTGCCACTGTTGATGTTGCTGGATGTGGGTTTGACGAGGAAATTGAACAATAATAAGTTTTGATAGTGTACTCCAGTCAGGTGCACATGGTACGATGGAAACCCTGCTGGGGTAAGGGATAGCGGGGTCACGGCCAATCACTCCTTCGTCGCGATTTTGTTTCCCCCACGGCTATAAGGCGACCAATCCTACTGTATTCGAATGCGCAAAAGCAGGGTTTCCGGGGCGGAAGATCTGTGAAGTTCGTAGTTACCCGAGTGGCTCTAGTTGTCAGATCACGTAGAGCGACTCGATAAGTTTTTTCTTTTCGTTTGGATGAGTTGGAACAGTGCACTTGACAGCTCATCCCGTGAAGAGATTTTTCCAGGCCGAGGTTGCAATTGGATGCCGTGAGATTCATTACAATAAATTGCTCAGTCCAAACAACAAACATCAACCTACTTGTCTGGTAGCTGCGGGGATGAGCTGGAGCCCGCTTACCGCGTCGCAAAAGAGAGTGAAGGATCTTCGAGACCCATGAAAAGCAGATGTTGCTAGTGAGGGATGAACACAGCTGTTTCCATTGCAGAGCATAGTACCCAGAACCGAGCGAAGTGCGTTCATCTTGGACAACGCGGTGGCCCTGGCGAGCTGCGGGCGAGCTGCTGCCAAGCCAACGACGTCAGTCAGTGGAGAGTACATATCACGCCCCCCTCCGCTTAGCTGCATCACACGGAAAACCCACCTCTCTTCAACTCTACCCGACCGACTGCCCCACGCAAGAGTATCGCGACTTTAGCACTCACCCGACAAACAATCACAGCAACAGCAATAACGGCAGCCATGGCCCACTCACCCCCACCTCTCCACGGCCCTGAATCCAAGCGCCCCAAGGGTCCGCTCTCTGCTCCTCCCGCCGATCCTTTCCACTATCCGCAATACTAAACGATCACTTCTAGGAATCCTTAAGAACTCAAACTCGTACCAGCGCTCACCGCCCAACAAACCCGTCACCGTCATCGACCCGCAAGCTTCTACCACCAACACTACTACTGAAAATACTCCCCCCGCAGCTGCGGCTGTAGCCCCCTCCCGCGAGGGTACTCCGGACCAGCACCTTGCCGAGCGTGACATCGTTCTGCAGAACACCCTCAAGAATGCCGGGCGCCGTCGCTCCTCCTCAAATATGTCGCGTGGTGGCCCCGGCTCCCGCAGCCACAGCTACCATGAAGATGATCCTAATGGCGAGGCATCGCCACGTCTCAAGTGGGATGAGGTAAACCTGTACCTTACGGAGCAAGAGCGCACGCCCAAGATGAAGATCGATGAGCCCAAGACGCCGTTTGCGAGGGGGTATGATCCCCACGAGGACGAGGCTGAGTTACGCATGTTGGATGCGAATGATATCGTCGTCGATGAGCTGGATAAAGTAAAGAGGAGGGTTACGCCGGATATGAACATTCCCGATCTAGATATTGGAGAGCCTGAGGAAGTAGCGCCGCCGCCGAGACCCACCAGGAAGGACAGTCATTCGCCGAAGCAGGTTGTGGTTCAAGAGGAATGTGTTGACGGCCATCAGCATGTACCAGGAGACGACCCGGAGACGCCAGAAGAGGAAGAAAAGCACAAGAAGTTTGAGGAGCTGAGAAAGAAGCATTATGAAATGAAGAATGTTGCAAATCTTCTAGGGTGAGTCATTAACCGAGTGCGTTGCGACTTACGCGATATGAGCGCTAACGGAAGCGTACAGCCACCCTGAATACCTGGAAGAAGAGGATGACGATGGAGATGTCGAGCTCAAAGATAGAGAGGATGATGAAGACGATGAAGTTCCTGCGGCAACGAATGGTATCCCAGCCGTCCCTAAGATTCCAGGAAGCTTCATCAATGGTGAGAAATAGTCTTGCGATCAAAAAAATTCACAAAATAGAAAACAGACATTAGCTTGACGGGATGGGGGAATTCGTAACTACAAGTTATTAATCAAGAATGGCTTAAAACTATGCGAAAATGACAAACTGATGTTTTTTTCCTTTACCCACCCCCTCCCCAAGTACGTTTGATCCTGTTTCTCATTCTTTACGCTACGTGTCCTTTTGCTGTCGTTTCCTTCTGTTTGTGGTGATATTTCAAGTTGTGTTTGAGGGATTCCAGATTGGAGTATGTAGGAATTGGGGTTTTGGATGGGTTGGCTCTCGCTTTTCTTTTTTTCTCGTTTTTTGTATTTTATCGACTGGAGTCTGATCATATGAAATAGTGAATATCTCTTCAGGTAGGGGATTCATGTGGTATGTAGTTGGAATCATTTATCAACTTATCATGCAGTGCATGAGATGTCCGGGGACGACAGAAAGCTCGACATCAGGATGACGGTCACATCAAAGCACTCGCCCTCATAGAGTTCCTCATCCTTCTTTACCTCCCGACCATTCTTAGACCATTAACGAAAGCAAAACCTCTGTCCAAACATCGGTAGTCACAAAAAATCTTCTATTCTTCAACATTCTCACCTATCAAAAACTCCAACCATCACAAATCATAACAAAAACAAATCATATAACCTCCTCCTCATATACCTCCCCAACGCCGCCTTGGACCAATGCTGATAAAGCAGCCCATCTCCGCCCGAACTCCATGCACACGAGATCATAAAGACTCGGACTAGAATCAAATCTTTGCTCTGCGCCACACCCCCGCATGGCTAGGCTTTGAGGGGTAGATACTAAGCTCTGTGGTAGGGTAGGTGTAATACATTTTTGCGTAGTCCCAGACTTGTCGATTGGAGGATATGACGGGCTATTAGAAGCGAAGCGGGAAGGGACGGCTGGGGCGCAGGGGTAGGGTTGGTGGCGATGATGGAGGGGGTGTTGAGGTCATTGTGGTGCTCAGAGGGGGGGAGAGAGGGGGGATTGAGGGGTAGCTAGATTGATGATGCGGTTTTGGTTTTGGGCCTGCATGTTGAGGAGAATTTAAGGGTCTGCAACGAGATTTGCAGGTGGGGGGCTGCAGAAAGATTCTGGCATTTTGGCCGAGTGGCTAAAATGCAGACATCCGTATGGCCTTGTTTCTGCCAAACGAGAGTGGACATATTACTTGGCTCCTAGGTAGTATTCGCTCCAGCAAGCAATCGGATCCCGAGTGATATATAATGATAGGTTATGTTCTAGTGAGGTTACAGGTACTCGTGAAAGTGATAAATTAACACCTGAACTCGACGTGAAGGTGCCAAATATGGGCCAATGTATACGCTCATTCATGTAAGTCCCAGTGTCAACGGGGGTACCTGCTGTGGTATTGGATGGCACGACGTCGAGAAGGAAGTTACACAGCGCAGCATGATATCTATTTACACGTCCGTTTACTAAAAGTCTATTAAACTTTCGCACAGGTATCGTAGAACGGTCGTTGGTGGACAATGGGTAGGTTAAGGTTTCGCTCTCATGCAGACGGTCCACACGTCTGCTGTAATTATCACAACGCAACCACTCTATACGGACTCTAAATCACTAACAGAACTATTCACCCCACACAACCACCGTTCCATCCGCTCCGCCCGTCAACATCTGTTTCCTTCCCTGGGCCGGACAATATTCAACGCAGCTCACCACCTTCCCACCATGGCACTTCAACCGCTCTTTACACTTCCCATCCAACAAATCCCATACCCACAACTCCCCATCTTCACTCCCAGACACCACATATGCCTCTTGCTCAGCGAACCCACTCCTTACCCGCATCTCGGTATTCTTGTGTCCCCGATAACTCTGCAACAACCCCCCATTACTCCGATCCATCAACCTCACCACCCCATCCAGCGATCCCACCAGCATTGCACACCCGTCCCTACCAACCCTCACACTCGTCACTGGCGTTGGTGCAACAACATCCACAAAGCACCGTCCCATGCGGAGATCATACGCCCTAACCCTTCCATCCACACTTCCGGCTACAACCTCATGCCCATGAACCACAACATCACTTACGCTATCGCCCGCCTCTTCTAGCGACTGTATTGGCTTCCTAGCCTGACTCTTGATATCCCAGAACTTGACAGTTGCGTCGTAGGAGCCAGAGACGAGCACGCTTGCATCAGCGTTGAAGTCGACGCAGTTTATACGGCCCCAATGGCCCTCGAACCGTCGGATCGTTTGCGCGGTCCCAACGTCCCAGAGGAACACGAGCTTGTCGCCGCCGCAGGACGCAAACAGCGCGTTGTCGTGCGAACACGCGAGTGAGAGCACTTCGTACCCGTGTGCGGCGTAGGTCTGGATCTTGGTGCTGGTGCTTGGGTTCCAGAGGTAGATTTTGCGGTCCGCTCCGCCAGAGAGCGCGTACGTGCCGCTGCCGGCGGAGTAGGCGACGCAGTGGACTGCGCCTGCGGGGGGTTGTTAGCGGGGAGGGAAGAGTGTAGAGAAGGAGGAGAATGGATACCAGTGTGGCCAGTTAGAACTCCAGTTTGGCGGCGCGTGGAAAAGACCATGGCGATTGGGGGATCATGTCAGAGCAGTTGGAGCGCGTTGGGGGTGACGTGATGTTAGGGTGGAGGCTCTGTTAAGGTTGTGGTACGTGCGCTTTGCACGTGAATTTGTTGTTTCACTTCGATGTCTCCCACCGAGCACATCCTCGAAATCACTGCGTACCTCATCGACATCTTGAACTATCTCGTGCTCTGCGTCGATATGCACAGCCATTGACATAGCCACGCTATGGGTTTTTGCAAATCGAGATCTTGTTTGATCTCTTCGCATTGGGGATATGGTTAATGGTGGCTTGTTTCTAGGACGATGTGCAGGGACTATTTGGAATTTGGATTGTCCATTCATTGCATTCATTTAGTCTGTTGCCATGTGCAGATTTCGACAATCATTTGTTTCATGGAATGGGCTATTATGCTGAGGTTAGGAAGGGATTATTATAATCGGACGTATGGAAGAGGAGTATTGCTCTTTCCTGAATTTAAACTGGTAAAAAGTGGGGAGGTTGAAAACTATCACTTTGACCACTTATCATGGCGAACTACATTCCACTCTTGTCATGAACCAACAAACTATCAGAAAACGCAGCACCACATATTATTTAAAGGAAAACTTTATGTAGTCCAGGCAGCATCAGAAGGGCTATAGAAAAAAGGGGAAAGGGAGGACTTCAATGAACGGATATAATAAAGCCACAAACGAAAAGAGAGAAAAAAAGAACTTGATGAAGAAACTACAAGGTATGTAGAGAAGCAGACAAAAGAAAACGGTCATACAGAAAGAGAAATGAAAACGCCCTTGCTTGGTAACGGATTGCCGTAACCACCTCCCTTGGTATCAATCATCCACAACTAAAACTACCCACATCCGCTTGCTTGCTATATCCTGATCTCCAACAAGTTTTGATTCCTTTGCTCTGCTTCCGGAAACAAAGCATTCTCCCCTACCATTACCAACACGCACATCATCCATTTTAACGTCTGCCATGACTTCTCTGGACACTTCCCTGCATCGACTCCAGTTCCATCTCGAGCTGCTTGATACTGTACACAAGAATTAGTCTATGCTCAATTAAAGGTCTTCTTTATATCGGGCAGAACATACGCAGCATGGGTGCTTTCCAAATCCTTGTTGAGGCGATCTCTCTCGGAAATGAGCTTCTGTTCCCACTGCCTGAATCGTGCCTCCTCCTTCTTGACCTGCTCCGTAAACCTCTTTCGGAGGCTCTCCTCTTCCTCCTTGAACTTGGGGTTGTCGAGCTTCCTTGGGCGGGCCTCGCCAAACTTGCGGGTCTCCATCTGCTGGGCACGATATGCTTCATAGTGCTGCTCCTCGGTGGTGTGAATAAGGTCCAACATGTGTGTGCGAATAAGAATGCTTCGGAGCTTCTTGAAATCGCAGTGGTCCTCGTTCTCAACTTCTGCAACACCCCAGGCGTACTGTCTGCCCTTGACGACACGACCATCCGAGGTCTTGACATCCTTTTCACTGCCAATAACAGCGAATGGCATGGCGCCCTAAACTGCGTTAGGTCGAACGCGTAAGGGAAGAATCGCATAGCTTACCATTAGACTACGGGCATGCTGGGCAGCAGCCTCATCGTCCTCCTCAACAGGTGGCTGGTAAATCTTGATGCCCTGCGCTTCGATAACAGCACGAACCTAGGAGGATCAGCAACCAATGCAGAACCCACACAATACCTAGAAGCTCACCCTCTTCTTGAACAATGCCAAATCATTGGGTGACAAAGTATCGGCCTTAGCAACAACGGGGATCAAGTTGACACGGGTAGACAGTCTCTTCATGACTTCGATGTCGAGAGGTTTAAGGGTGTGACCTGTGGGTCGGATAAAGTACAGACACGCGTGCACACGGAGATCGATCTTGTCTGAGCGGCGGGGCTGCTGCTCCTGAAGCATGTATGACTCGTGCTGGTCATCAATGAATTCGACAATTGGCATCCACGAGTCGCGGTTGTTGACGTAGTCACCGAAACCGGGAGTATCGATAACGGTCAGACGGACTGCATCCAATTGTCAATTCCAATCCGATCAATTCACTCCCAATACCAATTCTCGGAATTGTCGGAAACTCAATGTTGTACCTTTGAAGAACTTCTCCTCAAGCTCGGCCTTGGTGATGGCAATCTCGACCTAATGGGAATCCGTCAGGGTACTGTAGAGCAAATCGCAGAACATGTGGTGGTTACCGTCTTGTCCATCTGCTTTTTGTGGCGGAGGCGGTGCTCGGCATAGTTCTTAATGGTTGTGCTGAAGAGAGTGTTGATGAAAGTTGTTTTCCCCAGACCGCTCTCACCAACAACCATAATGGTGAAAGCAGCACCTCTACAAACGACTATCGTTAGTCAATGCGTCGGAGTATAACGAGAACACTGTCAATGCACCTCTTCGCAACAATCTTATGCCGTTGGTTGGGCAAGTTGGCAATGCCAATGAGTTTATCGACGTGTCCGGCAACCATGATGTCGGTTATTGAAATGTGACAGCTGATGGAAAATACAAGCAGATAGATATCGGAATATCAACGTCGGCAGAAGGGAGACGAGACACGGGAATATGAGATGCTGACGACCTTTCGGGATCGGGGCTGATGGGGCGAGAAAAGTGGGAGCGTCCGCACTTCACAGTTCGATAAACAGAAGCAAGTCAATGCAGTAGCGAGAGCTGGTTGTGTTGTAGAAAGGGGGTAGCAATTCTAAAACGACCCCTGATAGGCGACGCGCCAAGTCTTCACCGTCCCTGATTGGGTTAGGCAGATTGGGACAATTATTGCCCTAAATAGGAACAATCCTATTGTTTTTCTGAAGAGCCGCAAAAAGTTATCAGAAGCATTAAAGAACTCGAAACAACAGCGAGTGCCGATATCTGGTGAAAATGAAGGTCGGATTTAATGTATAGGTTTCCCATTCCTTGCGCGTTAATTACCCCATGTTACTGACTGAATGACAGTTTTCGAATTTGCTGGGTACAGTTTATTGCAGCGGAAATCTCATCTTCACTCCAGATGGCAATTCGCTGCTGTCGCCTGTGGGTAACAAGGTTACCTGCTTCGACCTCGTAAAGTTCGGCCTCCCACAATTCAGATCGCATGAGCTGGCAGAATTGACTAATAACATCTCCTCAGCAATAAGTCGTTCACTTTTGGGTTCGAACACCGTAAGAACATTGCACGGATAGCGCTATCGCCGCAGGGAACTCTCCTTCTCTCGGTGGACGAAGGTATGCGCACAGTGATACAAGAACGTGGAGTTTAAGAAGCTAAGGGTACTGCCCGGTAGATGGTCGCGCGATTCTCACAAACTTCGTCCGTCGTACGGTACTACATCACTTCAACTTCAAATCGGTGGTTCACGATATCAAATTCTCATTGGACGGAACACATTTTGCTGTAGCTACGGGGCGAAAGACTGAAGTCTGGCGAACACCATCCTATACCGAAGAGAGAGAGTTTGCGCCATTCGTGAAGCACCGAGAATACACTGGACATTACGACTCAGTCAACCAAATTGAGTGGTCCGGGGACTCGCGCTTTTTTATCACTTCTTCAAAGGATCTGACAGCAAGAGTGTGGTCGCTGAATCCCACGGAAGGCTTCGTTCCGACGACGTTGTCTAGCCACAAGGATTCAGTGGTGGGGGCTTGGTTCTCTAAGGATCAGGAAAAGATTTACACTTGTAGTCGCGACGGAACGCTGTGTGAGTGGCAGTACACTACAAAACCAGGACAGGACTACGATGAAGAAGACATGGACCAGGAACAGCCGGAGAGGTGGTACGTGGTCAACAGACATTACTTTTTGCAAAACAACGCAAAGGTCAAGTGCGCTACCTATCACAAAGAGTCAAACCTGTTGGTCGTTGGATTCTCAACTGGTGTGTTCGGCTTATATGAGCTGCCCGATTTCAACATGATCCATACACTCAGCATTTCACAAAATGGTATTGACTTTGTGACCATTAACGCAACTGGAGAATGGCTGGCATTCGGCGCATCAAAACTGGGTCAATTACTAGTGTGGGAATGGCAGTCCGAGTCTTATGTTATCAAGCAGCAAGGGCACTTTGATGCTCTGAATGCACTCACCTATTCGCCGGACGGACAGCGAATTGTAACTGCTGCTGATGACGGTAGAATCAAAGTTTGGGATGCAACATCTGGCTTCTGTATAGTAACTTTCACGGAGCACACTGCGGGAGTTACTGCCTGTCAGTTCAGCGTCCGAAATCTTCTCTTTACCGCAAGCTTGGACGGTAGTGTAAGGGCATGGGATCTGATCCGTTATCGAAATTTCAAGACTTTCACTGCTCCTAGCAGGCTCCAGTTCTCGAGTTTAGCTGTTGACAGCAGCGGCGAGATCGTGTGCGCGGGAAGCTTAGATAGTTTCGATATCCATCTGTGGAATGTACAGACCGGGCAGCTTCTAGAGCGATTGTCCGGGCACGATGGTCCTATTTCATCCCTCAGTTTCGCGCCAGATGGTTCATCCCTAGTGTCCGGAAGCTGGGATAGAACAGTCCGAATATGGAGCATCTTTACGCGAACGCAGACTAGCGAACCTCTGCAACAGCAATCCGATGTTCTGTCCGTAATCCACCGCCCAGACTCGAAACAAGTGACAGTCAGCACTCTCGACGGCCAGCTCACCTTCTGGGAGATTGAAAATGCAGAACAACTCGGCCACATCGACGGCAAGAAAGATATCTCTGGCGGAAGAAAAGCTTCAGACCGTATGACTGCCGCCAATAATCCAGCCACCAAACACTTCAACACTATTGCCTACTCCGCCGACGGCACCTGCGTTCTCGCTGGTGGAAATAGCAAGTACATCTGCCTCTACGACGCCACCTCCGGGAGTCTGGTAAAGAAGTTCACCGTATCCGTGAACCTCTCGATTGACGGCACGCAAGAATTTTTGAACTCAAAGAACCTCACTGAAGCAGGCCCGATGGAGCTGATCGATGATCAAGGCGAGGCTTCAGACCTGGAGGACAGAATCGATCGCACCCTCCCTGGCGCCAGCCGTGGCGACATGTCCGCGAGGAAAGTACGTCCCGAGATCAGAGTGACCGGGGTCAGCTTCTCTCCCACTGGCCGCTCCTTCGCCGCCGCCACAACGGAGGGACTACTAATATACTCCCTGGACAACACGATGCTCTTCGACCCTTTCGATCTCGACGTGGATGTCACACCCGCCACCACTCTCCATGCCCTTAAAGAGAAAGACTACCTCAAAGCGCTCGTAATGGCATTTAGACTGAACGAGAAATATCTTATTCATCAGGTCTACGAATCCACCCCGGTCGATGATGTTCCATTCGTTGTTGGCAGCCTCCCAAGAGTCTATCTGTCGCGATTACTGAGGTTTGTAACGACGTTTATAGAGGAGGGACCACATCTAGAGTTTGGACTTGTGTGGATAGAGGCGGTATTTGAAAGCCATGGTGCATGGGTCAAGGAAAACCGTGCAGAGTGTGAGAGCGAGATGAGACGCGCAGTAAGGTGTTTAAAGAGGGTGCAGAATGAGGTTGTGAGATTGTAAGCTCCCGTCCTTCCTTACAAAACAGTTTGCTAATTGTTGCAGGGGCGATGAAAACGGGTATATGCTGGACTACTTGCTATCGCAGCCGAAGACGAAGAAGCTGGAAGAGAATGGAGGGATGAAATATATAGGGGGTACTAATGGCACGGCGGCGGCGGAGGAGGATGTGGAGATGGAAGAATTTGACGAAGAGTGGCATGGGGTCGATGACAGCGGATAGTGGGTGCTGGTTTAGGCTTCTGAGGTTATGATATGATATTCATTGTAAGACAGTTTTTTGGGTGCATATTGGGCGGCGGGTATGTATAGAAAAGTTATTGGTTTGATTCCCAAAAGATGTGCTTGAGGAATGGTCATGAATGAGACGGATGAAGCGTACTCTCCATCCTGTCGAGCATCTTCTTCCACTGAGGTCCAGAGAACCCCTCAATCCATACCCCATCACCTTCTGCAGCGATCTAAGGACCACTCTCCCCCAGATGTATCTGTCACCTCATCATGAAACGCATGATACTCATCTTTTCACGAAATTACTGCGCGATTAAAGAGGTGCTTTCATTACTCTCAGAACGAAACAACACCCGATAGTACCAACAAAACGCTGGACAAGATGGGGTTGTTAGCACCCTCCAGCCCTTGGAGACGAAAAAAGTCGAGGATGCGAATTGCCAATGTTCTGTAGAGGAAAGAAAAATAGGGCAAACCTTGAAAAAATTCTTGTGGTTTTGTGGCAGACTGGGCGGGTAATTCTTCTTGGCAGATGAGACCAATGGGATCGCGGCAGATGTCAGACGGAATTACTAAAGAGTAGCCGAGGTGGAGCTAAGGAACGGGGAAACTTGAACTGGCGGAACCAGACATCCCACCTTCAATACCACCGATAGCGACGACAGATTGAACTATTACCACCCACCATAACAGCATTCCAAACCACAATCATGTCTCTCTCTCGAAGCACCTTCCGGGTAGCTGCAAAGCGTATTTCCATACCTCCTCCTCCTACCATGCCACAATCTACTAACCCGCACAGTATCACCCCGGACCCCCGCGACCTCTCTGCTCCTCCCCCGGGCCATTGCCAGCAGCATCCAAATACGGTACCCACCCCGTACCCACTCACCTTCTTAGCATTCCTAACACTCCCCTTAGTTCCACCGCATCAAGCACCAATAACACAACCAGTGCCGAAGCCTACAGTCTGCTCGTAGCACAACGCAAAGCGCGGCCGATCGCCCCGCATCTGAGCATCTACCAGCCGCAGCTGACCTGGTACATGTCCGGTGCGAACCGTGTGACGGGGGTGATGCTTGCCGGCTCCGTGTATCTATTCGGGATCTCGTACGCCGTCGCGCCCCTGGTCGGTTTCCACGTCGAGAGTGCTTCCATCGCCGCTGCGTTCGCCGCCTTGCCTTTCGCCGCCAAGTTGGCTGCGAAGGGAACCTTTGCGTTTCCGTTCGTCTACCATTCTATCAGCGGATTGAGGCATCTTACGTGGGATACTGCGAGGGAGTTGACGATTAAGGGCGTGTATAGAACCGGGTATGCCGTGCTGGCGGCGACGGCGGTGGGAAGTGTTTACTTGACGTTTTTCGCTTAGGGCAAAAATGGGAGGATGGTGTGTATTATATCGAATACCATAGGTTGCTGTTTGTTGTTGCGCTGAAGAAAGCGGGCTGAGAAAGCGGGCTGAAGAAAGTGGGCTGAAGAAAGTGGGCTGTACCGAAGGTTACCCAATAGGTCTTCGAGTTAAGCTTATCGGGCGTTCTGGGGCAAAGTTTTATGCAATTAACCCCTAAACCTACTCAAAACGTGGCGAGGAGAAAAGTCGAGTCGAGGCCTAAACTCAGAGCCGCTATCTCACGTCACTGGAGCACAACCTATTGATCAATGTTGTTGAATGACTTTGATACTCTTCCCCCATCAATCGGGAACACTGCAGAGCAGTAAAAACATACATACAAAAAATAACGCTCGAAACAGATCTTTTGGAAGACAAGCGTAGACAAACACTCAAAATCAACGCTCAAAACAGATCTTTTAGAATGCAAAAGCAGCGCCAGAACCAATGCTCAATGAACTCGCTCAAAACCCCGCTCAACAAAAAAGGTGGGAGGGTGGGATTATAGCAGAAGAAAAAGAACACTGCTCAACATCAATAGCATATAAGAACCAGCAAGAAGCGCCAGAGACATCCAAACAGCCCAACCGTAAGCATAACCGTAGCTCCATCATTATCGTTGTCACACAACCTGCCACTCGCCATAGACACACCACCTGGCGCTCCTATCCGCGAGCACCAGAGCTCTCCACGGACCTCTTTCTCCACATTTGATAATAGTCTCCCACACCATCCCGTCACCGCATCCCAAGGTGTCTACCTTTTTCATAAGTCTGAGAATCTTGCCACTTGGCGTTTGTATCCCGAGTTTTGCGGGTTTCGTTGGCATCACACCATTCGACAATACCGGCGACATACTCGAGCCATCACTCGGACTCTGCTGCACTGCAAACACAAACGTATTGTTGGCTGCCAATTTTGCACATTGTGGCTGCGAAACGTAGAGGTCGTGGCGTTGCGCGTGTAGTGTGGGGTGGCGGATAAAAAAGTCGTAAGGTGGGTTCTCGCCGGTGTGGTATATGGGGAGGGCGAACGCTAGCGAGTGGGGGTTGTTGGAGATTGAGTGCTATTCTTATCAGTGACGATGACATGCAAGGAGTGAGTGAGTGGGTCTACCATCAGGCCTCGCTTTCCAGCATAAACCTTCAACACACCCTGTCCTTCATCACCCGGCAACACAGCTTTGACACGATACGTCTTTACCCCGTTTTCCCAAACCGCTTGTGCCAGCGCCCGTTTCTTGACCACTTCCCCAGTTTCAAATACATCGCCATCCTGGTCAATGGCGAAACCTTTTGCTTCAACTTCGGCGATGCATTCGACACCCATCGGTACGCTGAACTCAATTTGCACTACCTCTAGGTTCTCTAGCCTGGTCAAACTGGTGTCGAAATTGATCATCCGCAACCCTTGTCTAAAGAACGTTGGACAGGCACAGGGTAATGCCAGCAGAATCGGCAGTGGTAATGGAGGAACCAGATGTTGTTGCTCCATCGCGAGCGGAACATGGGTCCAGCAGAATTCATTGGGTTTTGCAAGGAAGTAGAAGAATTCTGCCTGATTTGGAGGAGCGTGGGAATACATGAATCTTCTCGGATGCGTCGGGGATGCGAGTGAGCAGTCCATGAACCGCCACTCTCCATCCACAACCATCGCATTCCACCAATGATTTGGTCGTAGGCACGATTCAATGTCAAGCGCTTCGCCTGGTGTTTTAAGGAAACCCCGAATTATGTCGCAGTGGATCCCAACTGCAGCGCACATTCTCTGAACCACAACTGCAATCTCTTCTGGAGATCCTCGTTTCTGAGAGAGCACTCTTCGTGGATCCACATCTTCCGGCTCGTATTCTCCATCTATCGGCCCACTAGGATGCTCCCAAGCTATTTTTTCCGAAACCCAAGTGAATATGGCACGTAACCGTTGGACATCGCTACGGTATGGTCGACAGACGTGATGCGTAGCTAAACTTTCCGGCGTTGTAAACGGTGGCAGATTGCCGACAAACCTCGCAGCCTTGTCTACCAGACTCAAATTCGCGGTATCGAAGTCTTGCGGATTCTCAACAATGCTATCATCCGCCGCCTCGTTGCCATCTACATCTTCTTCTAATGCATCCACTGGTCGTAACACGGGCTGGTTCATCATCTGTTGTTTTTCTTGCCGCTCTATCCGCTCGTTCTTAGAGAGTGTATTTGCACGATTAACGTCTCGCCGAACATGCACCCAGTCTTGACTATGCGGCTGCGCATAAGCTCGCCCCCCCGCAATTGCGGTAACGCCGTCTGGTATAGTTTTTGGCGCAAACTGGGCAGGAACTTGAACGGGAGATTCTGCCACACTTCTGACAGATGCAGCGCTAGTTTTTGCACTGTTGAGTATCTTCTTAAAGAAACTCGACTTTTTGGGTTTGGGAGCAGCCAAACCACCGAAGACGCCAGGACTCGAAGAATTTGCGCTGGTTGAGTTCCATGTTTGACCTCGTTTTCGACCAAGAGGTCCCGACACAGAACCAGAGCCTGAACCAGAGCTGTAACACCCCGACGGTGTTTCTGATCGACTGCTAAAGGTGCCTCCTAATCTGGGCGAAATGCTCCCGAGGATGCCGCTACCCTCAATTACACTGATGGATTTGTGCTTCCTTCTTGCCAGACTTCCTGCACTGGTGGCTGAAAACCCACCGGCGCTCATTCCGCTCATTAGGCTTGCGCTTGTTAATGCTGTAGAATGAGTGGTATTTGTACTTGAAGACTGATTCGAGGTAGAGTTGGAAGAAAGGGTCGCCATCCTGGACAATGGTCTAGGGCGAATCATTTTAGTAGGACTGGCACTTCCTGCGGAAGCCCGCAAGTCATACGCTGATTTCCGGCTTCTTATTGGATCTCCCGTTCTTGGTCGCTCACCATAGCTGGAAAATTTTGGGGGAGTGGGCGGTGGGACATCGTCATCGGACACACGTCTTTGTGATGCCCCACGCGTGAGCTGGAACCTCCGAAGCTGATCCTCCATCCTATCCGCATAATTGTCCTCGGGATAGAGTGCGTCCTCATCCTCCTCATATTCATTCCGTCCTGCAATCCCGAGCGATGTTTCTGGCCGCACATAGTGCTTTTTAGGACTTGGAGTATAGATCTCGCTAAAGGATTCTGGGGACCAAGGTGCTGCTGGGGTTCGTGGTCGATCATCGTGATCATGAGAAGTCATGTGCTGCAGACTTTCCATCACGTCTTCCATGGCATTCCTCAACGGACTTGGTGTCTGGCCGTTTGGTGTTGGGGCCCTTGAGCCAATAGGAGTAAGTCGACCATCCTGTTGTGGGGGCAGAGGCGAGACAGCACGTCGGTTGACTCGATGTGGAGGGGGAGCAGGTGGAGGTGCCGTCTCTACATGGTGATCGTTCATATACAGAATTGGTGAGGCGGAGCGCTGATACTGCCTCATCGACGGTGAAGGTGATATAGCTCTGAAATGTGATGGTGCAGGTGAAACGGCCCTGGGCATACCATACCCTCCAAATGACGGTGCTGGAGACACCGCTCTGTTGTATGGATTAGGTGAAGCGGCTCGATTGTATGGGTTGGGTGACACCGCTCTGTTGTAAAGGTTGGGGGAAGCGACTCGTGGCAGAGATTCATGGTGGTATGGGGCTGGCGACCGTGACCTCCCAGTCCTTGATCTTGAGCTCCCATCTCCCCGACCATCATCATAGTCGCCGTGCCGTGGGGGGTGTGGTGATCTCGACCGGTGTCGTGGAGGTTGTGGCGATCTCGACCGGTGTCGTGGAGGCTGCGGTGAAGCCACTCTCGAGCGAGTTGATGACGCTGGAGAGGCTGCTCTTGATTTCCTTCCGTTTTGGGGACTTAACATGGAAGGACTCGCTGCTCTGGACACTGGCCTCGAGTGAATACCAGGCCTCTGGTAGTTCTCCAGGACTTCAACATAGTTTGACGGAAACAATCCAACAGTCTTGTTACGCCGCAGCCGTCCCATCCACCACTGTCCGTCCCCGGCATTCAAACATTCAATGAGGTCGCCTTCAACAAATCCGAGATCGCGCTTGGTCTAATTGACAGTCAGCCTCCAACGTCAGTCCAATAATCCAATCTCCAACCAACCTCCCCACCCCACGAGTAGATAGCCTTGCACATGCATGGAAATTTGGGCAATTGTCTACCCGCGCCAGACATCTTTGTTGAAGTGTATTTGACGTAGTAAATAGTTCACGTAATAGCTGGACTCGAGGGGAGGAACGTGAGACCGAGGACACAGAGGACGAACTGTGATGCCGTAGACGAATTTGAGTGGCGTTAATGATTGGTAGATTGGAACGATTGACGGATGGTGAATGGGAAGTGTGTCCAAGTTGTTGAGGGTTGAGGGTTGAGCGAGTGAGTAAGGGAAGTTGTTCAGGCCGGAGTGTTGTTGCGACAGGGTTACCATGACAACATACGAAAGACAACACGCTTGGGCCAGAGCTAAAGCTATTAATAGGCATAATCACGTGTGCTCTTATACTTCCCTGTCTGATTCCTTATCTTATCTGCACCCCACTCTTTGTACCAGTGCTTGCATCTTGAACGCCCATAGTACGGTATTATTGATAAGTACTCCGCTATTTAAACAAACTCGACCAACGCACAAATCAATCCTAAACAAAACATTAATCTCTGCTAATATCCACAGCCATTGTTAGCATCCATAATGTCTCAGCAGCCAGTCAAAATCACTGGAAATGCATGCTTCTTCTACGGTGACCCCTCCCCAAGCCATTTAATCCAGACCGCAGCTGAATGTTGTGTCCAGGTACTTTGATGTCACCTAAAGTTCTAAGTCGAGTGGTTTATGGCAGTATAAATCCAGAACCCTGGCATCACAGAGACCTCCGTATTCGCCCTGCTATCCTTCACGACTATTGTCGCCACCAAGTTCGGTATGCGGATTATCCAGGAATAATCAAGGAACCTGGAAAATCCGTCAAAGGAACCTATGTTACCGGACTTAACGTGGGGGACATGATTCGTTTGGATACCTTTGAAGGGTGTGAATATGACCGAGTTGTAGTTAAAGTGAAGGTTCTAAACGATGACGGCACCGAGGGAGAAGAAGTCGAATGCTCGGTATATGTCTATGGTGATGAAAGTGACTTGGTGAAGACCGAGTGGAATTTTGAGGAGTTTGTGAAGGAGAAAATGCACAGATGGATCGGGGACTCGAAGGAGTATACCGGTTAGTCCGCAGCACTGTACGCAACATCAGAACACTAGCTGATGGAGTTTCCAGAGGTTGACGCGCTTGATCCCCTCGGTGGACGTTGGTGGCAAGATGGGTTTCCACAGGGGAATTCGACGCCCGCAGGTGAAATCAGGGACAAGCTCAAGGCTGCTGTTTAATTGATGTGTGATAAGTTATGGCACAGTGTCGCTATTCTCACTGTAGTTTTATTGTTCTCGATTCATTAGTAAAACTAAACTCAATCTCGATTTGTGTCCATTCATGAACCAAGCTACAAACAACCAATTTGTTGTTTGAGTGCTCCAAGCCCCGCGAGACTTCACCAAGTGCCTATCGCCGTGCAGGAAAGTACATGATAATAGCGCCAAGATCTTTCAGTGGCCCGAGCTTACCCCTGCCCTGTTTGAACGTCGCATCTCCTCACTGCAACTGCAACTGCAACTGCAACTGCAACTGCAACTGCAACGCTACAGTCGCCTCTTTCGTCGCCATCAATTAGAGCTGCCTATCGTTATCGCCTCTCACCAACGCTATAATGGGCGCCGGAGACAGTAAGCTGTCCTTCAAAAAAGGCGTCTTTCGGCTGGCAGAAGACAGTGTACGCACTTTCTCTTTTGCACACACTGGCAGCTATGCCGAACCTTCCTAACGTCCGATCGTTAGGATATCCTGGCGAGCGATCCGTACTGGCTCTCCTTCTGGGAGCTTCCCGAGTCCGCCGATGATGTATTCACCCTCTTCTCAGCCGCCGACATCCGGCGCACCCGCGATAATCACCTTGAGAATCTCGAAACACTCATTCTCGCCATCACATCTCGCCTCTTTGCGCTCCGAAACCATGCTGCATTCCCGGATCCTGAAGTTGCCCCGGAAAGAGACGCTCTCAACTGTATCCGTATCCTAACCCGGCTGATGCCATTCATCTACGAAAGCGAACAACTGGAAAGCTGGGAAAACAAGTTTTTCTGGGGGGCGCGGAGGAGGCGGGCCCACCGCACGCCTATGAATGGAGCTACAGAAGTCCTGTTTGACGAAGCAAACCCAGATGTGGTCGAGAATGCGGAAGCGGGGTATGAGGATGCTCCACCGCTGATGGAGGAGCTGGTTGATTGTCTTATCGACCTGTTATTCTACCAGGGATTCACACTACCTCCAGTCACAAGTGCGGGGAAGCCAAAGGTGACGTATGCGATATGGCAGAGGTACGGATTCTTATTCCCGCCGAAGAAACGCTAAGTATCTAACACAAACTTCCAGCGGTGTTGGGTGCAATGCTCCGGTTGGGACTACCAGGGAGGGAGAGAATAACAAGATCGAAATATTGAGGTTACTTCTGGCACTTACGAGCAAGGCAATGTTTATGCCGGCGAGTGTACTGCCGGTCAAAGGTGTGAGGGTTCTGACATATATTGTCACTTGCCAGGACAAGAGGTCCGTGTTGTCGGTATTGTGTTCATTGCTTAATACCACCTTGAAGTATAACCCTGCCAGTTGGAGAGTACCGTACGACCACGTTGTCTTCACAGATCCACGGCAGGTGCTAGTCACGTACAGCATACAGTTGCTACTGGTCCTCTTGTTGTACCCTGTACCTGAAAGTCCGGGGCCGATCTTGAAAAATTACTACCGCCAATACTTGGGACGGTTACATCGAATCCAAGATTTTCAGTTCTGTGTGGATGGGATGACGAGGATATTGAATCAGCCGGTACGACATATATTCCCGCGAGATTTCTAGCGCACTAACATAAAACAGATACAAGCAACGACCTCATACCTCCCGGGAAGTCAAAAGTCGTTAAAATGGGCACCGGAGATGATGATGTTATTCTGGGAGGCCTTACAGTGCAACAAGCGGTTCCGGAGCTTCATAATCGATACAGATCGTGTCCACGACTTTGTCATCTTGATCATGTATTATGCGTTAGAATATCGCCTGGATCCTTCAAAGTCGGGAGTGGTGCGGATGTGTGTTTTTGTCTTGCAGACACTATCAACAGAATTTAAATTTGGGAAGAGCCTGAACAAACGGTTTGAGGGTCAGAATAGCTTACCTGCTAGCGTCCGGATACCTTCATTTAGTGGTAGCTACGCAGATTATCTCATCATTGTAAGTTCTCGTGGATGATTGGTTGGATGGTATTTTCTGACCATATTCACAGTCTATATACACATTGATTACAACAAGCAAAGGAAAGCTGAGTGCGGTATATCCAGCGTTGTTAGCCATCGTTGCCAATATCACACCTCATGTGCAGAACTTGTCTTCAGCAGCGAGCACAAAACTCATACAGCTCTATTCATCAATGTCTGCACCAACTTTCTTACTGGCAAACGAGAATAATTACTTGTTACTACAATCATTACTGGAATCAATGAATGCCATCATTGAGCATCAATACTCTAGTAAGTCTTACCAGTGTTGTCTGATATACAACTTTTGACTAACTACGGTACAGCCAACCCCAACTTCATCTACGCCATTCTTCGACAACACAAACGATTTGAAGCTCTACGAAATTTCACACTTGAGCAAGGCCAAGAGGAATTGGACCGAGAAAATAGGCTTCGGAAGGATCGAGGCGAGGGCATCGAAGGTTCTCCTAAGGTGTCATTCAGCATGTCGGAGATGCAACGACCAAGAAGAGTACCTGAGACCCCTACAACACCAACGTCACCAGGCGCTTTCGAGATTGGCGATGATTCGGATGAGGAAGACGACGAGCCCAATCCCGAGAAGAAAAGCGAAGAAGCACCGACATCTCCAATCGTAACATCGCCAGTCGTAGCATCACCAACTACAATGTCAAGACCAGAATCCGCATCCGAGTCAGCAGAAGACGCAGTACCATTACAGCTCCGTGGAATGTCGGAGAAGGCTCGAGGTAAGTTGCCAGAGGGTGCATTTCAGCGCCAAGGAAGCACCACAAGCCTTGCCGGCCACGTCTCCGGGGCGGCAACGCCTACTGCTGGGTTTGGATTTGTGCCTACTCATGCTTGGGTATTTACTCCGTCTTCCATAGACTTCTTTACCAGTAGTTAACTCTCATAGATCGAGTCTTGGCTCCCACATCTCCCTCTCCATACAATCCTCACAGTTATCCAACAGCTCCTACCTGAACTCCGTTCCGTGATCACACCCCCGCCCGACTCCGCTCCGCTGGACACCTTGCCGCTGCTTGAGCGCCTTCGCAAATATGAACTGCGGGGTATCGAGCCCACCCCAGTTAAAACGCACATGTTCGAGTGGAGTCCACTTGCTTTGGGTTGGTACGAGTCGCTGTTATGGGGCTTCATTTTTGTGAGCGAACGACACGTTTCCAAGGGTGCTGGAACCGTTGGCGTATGGAACGGCACGGCAGTTCGGCTATTTAGAGTTCAAGAGACGGCACCCGAGGGACCCAGCCTACTCGCTCCGAGAGGCGGTGTGGATGCTATTGGGAGTAGCCTTATTGAGAGGCTGGGAAATGTCACTATAGGTGCGACAAGGAGGGATAGTGCGCAGGTGACCAGGACAGATGGTACACAGGAAAGCCGACGGGGAAGCCGAAGAGAAAGCACTGATTCTGGCGCTGGTAACGGAGGAAGGCATGCAGTGGTCTAAGGTGGAACAGGCGAATGTTATTTCCTTGTGTGAGGGCCTTGGGAGGAGGTAGTCATTAGGTGTTGCGGGTTTCTGTACGTTTTTGAGCTTCTTTCTTTCTGTCCTGTACGTATCAATTGATCCGTGTTTTTGCCTGAGGCGACAGTTTGGAGCGGGCTTGGAAATTTGTCTCTTTTCGACGTTCCTGGCTACGCCCAGACTCGACCCGACAATGCGGAGCGGCTGCGGAATAGACAGTCCCACCGGCGCTACATTTTGTCGGCACGCCTAAAGAAATGTACCTGTTTGTACGCCACGACATTCAAACCTGTTTAAACCCTAGCTCTCCCGAGTCTTGTCTCTCCGATCGGGAAGTGTACAACCTGGGTCACAAACAGATAAAACCCAACCATCCAGACTCTGTCGTCACCGTGCATAAACCAGATGAGGCATGGCATTCCCGGCCAGGAAATGATATGAAGGCCAACCTGCATGCCTTCGGCGCAGGCTGGTGGAGGAAGATCATCGTACGACTTTCTCTACGCTATGTAGGCTGCTCCATTGTAAGCAGCACTTAACCCCCACAACACCCTTCGACCGAAAATCCATCTTATTTCGCACATACCACAAGCCCTGCTTAATTGAATATATGAACTCAACGCCGCTGTCTCCAGCACCGGCGCCGCGTTCGAACCCAGCTGAAGCGGGTCCAGAGCCTTATCGAGTTCATGTGCGTATCACTCACTTCCATAGTCCTTATGCTGCTCACATAGGATGATAGATACCCACCCGCTACCTGGAACTCACCCAGCAAAAGTTCGCCAATGCCAGGCTGCCCGGAGAACTCGTGGGTGGGGATGAAGACTATCGAGTGAGAAACGAGATGGACGCACTAATTGACCACTGTCCGTCCCCCTTCCTTCCATCACACCACCCATCCTTAACTCCCTCATGCAGGGCACGAAGCCTACTCCTGGCGCGACGAAGAGAACACGCTCAATAGTCTCCCTCAATACCGTCTCGCAGTGGCACTCCCCACATTTGGCCCGTTGCGCCATCACTTCCTCTTGCACCGCGCCTGCGCCTCCTCCTGCGCCTCCTCCTCCTTCTCCACCACCGCAAACCTCGGTATCCCGCTCCTGCTGCTCGGAGAGTTCTGGGAGTTCCTCCGACTATTCCGCACGCTACAGGGGAGGAGTGTAGATGTAGTTCTTCCTTCGCCGCCGGGAATGGGGTTCTCGGACGCCCCCACGAGACCCGGGTTCGGCGCGGAAACGTGTGCGAGAGGGTTCCACGCGCTAATGCTGAGACTGGGGTATACCGCAGGTTATGTCATCCATGCCGGTGGCACGCTAGGATGGGCGGTCGGGAGGATGTTAGCGTTAAGGTTCCCGGAACATGTCAAGGGTCTGCATCTCTCGTATATGCCCTTGCCCAGGGAACCAAGGGGTGGTTGGTGGACTAGAACAAAGCTGAGGATTAGTAGACGGCTTGGGGCCCCGTGGAGTCGTGCTGAGTCGCTGTGCGCGGGGAGTTCGGAAGTTGGTGTGCAGCTGGTGACTATGGCAGGGATGGAACGTATGGCGTGGGAATATGCACTTACCGACTCGCCGATGGGGTTGTTGTCGTGGGTTGCGGGGCGAATCCGAGCTGGTGCCACTGCGAAAGTATATTCCCCCTCTCATTTCCTCCCGGATGGTATTGACAGTATACAGCATGAGTGGACACACAATGAGATCCTCACAACGTTTATGTACTACTGGATCTCGGGTCCGCGAGACTTCTTCCGTCTCCTAGAGACGTCCCATGCCAACGGAGAGCTTGACGAGGTTTGTGGGCGGTGGAGTCCGGTCCCCATGGGCGTGTTTCTAGGGCAGGGTCAGTGCTTGCCGAAGGGATATATCGAGGCGACGCTGGGGAAGGTGGTGTTGTTCAAGACGCGGCAGGAAACGGTGGGGAGGTGGGTGGCGTGGGAGGAGCCTGAGGTTGTAGCGGATGCCGTAATGAGGCTTTGGGAAGTGGTCACCAAGTAGAGAGTAATATTCCAGGAGGACTGAGGCGTTTGGGATGCATTTATGGAGTTGTAGCGTTCGTTAATATTTGAAGTTTGGGTTGAGTGATGGTTTGTGATGTATTAATTTGCCTGAGGATTAGCTACTTAAGTATCTGTCCTCCTCCTACATTAGAATGTGTTTAATGGTTCAAATGGATGTGTACTTTTAGTTTACGCCAGCCGTTCCCTTCTGTATTGCGGCCCCTCTCCACCATTGCCAATTGCCACTCCGATTCATGGACTCCCAGTCTATACCCATCCAAAACTGTTGTCATACATTATGAATTAATCTAAATAGTAGTTTCCCATGCAAAACACTTAGCAACGCCTCCTCACCTCCCAATGTATGTGGCGGTATATAAATGCGCAGAGTCAGTACACCTCAACACCTTATGTCACCATCATGCATAGCACAAACCAAAAGTCGCAATCCATCGCAATCCCCATATGTAACCGACCCCTTTCTTCCTTCCCTTCGTCCAAAACCCCACCACCCGCTCAGAGTACCGACAACTCCCTCTCCTTGCCCTTCTCATCCCCCCCACTTGGCCCCCCTCCAAACGTCCAAAACTGCACTCCGAGGTAAACATCAAACACCATCTGCACGGCGGCACAAGCCTTGAACTGGACGCCCACATGCTGCGCATTCCAGAAGTACACCATCTTCATCGCATCACCGACAAGCCAGCTAGCAAGCACGCTGACACGGAAGCCCTGGCAGCTGCGCGAGCGCTGGTTCGCGAGTATCTGCGGCAGCGGCAGCAATGCCTCGATCCCTAGCGCCACATACCCCAGTACATTCACCCACAGTCCTGAGCGTCCGAATACTAGCTGTAGCACCGCCGTCGACAGCGTGAAGTACGCTAGGAACTCCCAGTATGGCCGCTGGCCACGCCACTGCCAGAACCGGTACGGCCGCGGTGTTTTCGTCATGAGCTGGAACGGCTGCGATGGCTCCGGTGGTCGGTGGTCAAGCGCCACTTTGAGGAGTGTGAGCTGAACGAAGATCATGAGGATGCTCTGCAGCAGGAGCGATGTCTCGAATTCTGCACCGAGCCAGTAGAAGCATCGTAGGATCGAGGCGACGAGCATTATCAAGGGCGTCTACCATCCACCCATTGCTGTCAGCTGGAGGGAAGGTGAGGGGCGCAAGGATGTGCGCATACGTCAAGTGAAAACCCCCGCGACGACCGCGAAGAATGCATACTCCGTATCTATACAACCCATGTTAAATCAGCTTTCCAAAAGCCCCACCTGAAGCTCGTAGTGTGCCCGCGTACTTGATCGCCATAACTCGTGATTGGACTTGTAATCAGACTTTAACCGTCAGCACTACTTGTCAGTTTAGCAGAGGCAAACGAAACTCACAATAAAGGGGCAATGTAGTGAATCAAGATATTGAACAATCCCATGCCGAAAGAGATCTCGAACTAAATAGAAACAGGCAGAAGAAACCACAGGGAGGAGAGAAATGTGGGAAAAAAATTCAAAGCAAAAAAGGAGACTGATGATGGAATAACTTTTGTTGAGGCTCCAAAACGGAAAGTTGGAACTGGAGCTTTCCGACACTAACCCTAACAATCCAATCGGACGTGCGGGATTAATTAATTAGTCGATACGAACTTTTCAGAGATCCTCCTAAAAATCCCCCGACTTTTGTTCAGAGATCGCACCCTGCCTTATGACGTCCTATGGAACGAAGGTGCTCCTCGCTACAACGTCGAGACACTTCATATCTTTAGTCTAGGAAGTAGCAGCAGCAGCAATCTGTCACGTTCTCACAGGACCAGATCCTAAGGAGTACAACACTACTATTATGACCAAGCATCGCTAGACTGCCTTCCTCGTTCGTTCGATCTTGGATACATCCACAGACCAAGATATTATAGATGATGTCCGACCTACCAGATCGTCTATACAACTTCAATAATGGATAAAACGACGGCCGAACACATTTCATCCTCCCTCGCATTGGCTCTCGTCTACTAGAACCCTGGTCCGCCCACGCCGCACCCAGGCGGGGACTTACAGAGCATAACTCACCCCGCTGTACAGAGTTGATTGGCCGACTCCTCCTAGCACCTTCCAGCTTGAAAACGCTTATTCAAGTCGAGATGGGACTCGGATCGGAATATCGGGTGTGTTTTTTTTCTTCGCCCCAATATTGCAGCGGAAGATTACGAGATATAAGCCGCCAAGCACATACTTGATGATTCTGGAGATAGTTTACATACTGGGTTTTGCTGTGACGATAGAGTACCTGCCGAGATATTACAGATGGCGCAAGAGAGTGTCAATGGAGTCCCGACGCCATCTTTGTACTATAATATCACGTCCCTAGAATATATGTGCGTGGTATAGAGAGCAAGTTAGTGTATGATATTCTTCGGACCGACCAGAGAGTTCTTTTCGAACAGAAGTCTTCTCAACTCAACAACCCGAGAACCGTGAAGTTACACTTTGGCTTTGCTAGAATGCTACCACCATCCACTTTTATTACTGCTGTACACCCGCAGAAGTAATAGTGACTTCTCGTTTGATGCCTGATCAAGAGCTGCAGCAAAATCAGTCCCTTTTTCCATGGAGCTCCTACAGGTTAGTGCATTAAAACGTCCGAATGACTTCAAGAAGGGCACATATTGATATTCTTCGTTCCTCACCAACAGTGGTCGACCGTTCTTGTCCCACCACATCCAATCAGATTTCTACCACCCTGGGCTTAGAGCCAATTTTTCTCCTCGAATTTGACTTCATTTCACCTCGAAGTAAGGGCCTTGAGATTGCCCTGCCAAGGCTCGCTTATCTACCATGTGAGGAACAAACAACCCTGGGAGATTCAGGCATGACATTGCTGGAACACGGTTTTCGAAGTCTTTCATCATCTGCATACTATGAAGACATTCACAATACGAGTCAAGCAAGAAAAGCAATCGTTTTATTTCTAATCTAGTCAGATCATGGTTAAGCATTCAACTCCATGATGTAAAGTACAATTGTTTCAATCGACTTCGAAAGCAATAGAACCACCGAGTATCAGAACATAACTTAATACTAAACAATTACACGCAAAGCCATTGGATTCAACATTATCCCCATCTTAACATCCATTCTATAGGACAATTAGCATATTGTAATACATGCACAGCTAAGGAAAGGAAATTTACTGTTCTACAGGCTGAAATGCGGACCGCATCTTGCCAGGGGTTCAAGAAATTCACGGTCCGGTTGATCGTCGTCGTCTTCGTCTTCGTATCTGTCGGGGCTAATAGAACGAGGAGTACTTGCACCTGTTGCAAAGATCGAGTCCGAGTCAAGGTTCAAATCGTCCACTATGTCGTAATATCCTATCCACATAGTGTCCCACTCGTCTCGAACAAACATAGACGAAATACTAGCCCGAACCGGTGTATACACTTTGAACGGCGAAGAAAGCGCACTTTGATTATTCACAATATTGTCCGTGTCGTCACCTCCTCCAGAGCTCAATCCATGATACATAGCCGACAGACGCCGTTCCCTACCTTCTTCGGATTCCGTTGCCAAATCCCAAAACTCATTGCTCATCGCCAGGACACTTGGGGTTGGTGTATTGAAACAAGAACCATCTTCAGTTATCTGTTTCTCACTTTCGTTTCTGTCTTGAAGCCTCTTGGCCACCATTGCATTTTGCATCCAAGAACCCAGCGCATTTTCCTCGTACTCTTCTCCCCCGGCCAAAGTAGAGAGGCTATCATTCCGAAAGATAAATAAGGGGTTGCGTGTCTCGCCATTGACAGCTGTTGACCGACTTGGACCTCCCAATATATCTTCATTGGGTGCAAGCTGTGGGAGTATCGTCACCACCGATGTCTCCGGGGCGCTTGGGACGTCGTTATGGGAGGGGTGCTCATAGTAGTCTTGCCAGGTGCTGTTATCGAGAGTGTTTTCCCGGGCATCGTGTTTTTCAGGAGGGCATTCATAATAATCATCCCAGATACTGTTGCACTCTATATTCAAGTTTCCTGAGTTATGAGTGTGTAGGCTCTTATCTTTATAGTCGATTTCGGGCTCTCCATTATTTGTTCCAACCATAGGGGTCTCGATAGAACCCGACGGAAAGGAAGAAGGAAAGAAGACCATCTCTTCGGCGTCTCCTGGGTTTTTAAACAAATTGACAGTATGTTCATTATCTTCCTCCTCCAACACCCAAATGTTTACCTTCGCTTGAATCGTAATTTTTCTTTCCACTCCCTTCGGAAGAATGTCAACGACATGAGCAATCAGTCCAAGTTCGAGCTGATAATGTGACGATCCCCCAACGACACCAATGGTGACAGGAACCCGTCCAATTAAGGAATGACTTTTGGCATTATAATGGAGCCACGGGATTTTTGGTTGCAATTCAAACGTCGTCGTTGACTTGAGCTCGTCGAAAGTTCTATGGGGATCCCAAAGAGAAAGGTGGAGCTCGAAGTCTTCTCCGGCGGTGGCGTAGATATGGCATGGATCAATGATTATCTGCCGCATATAACGGCGAACTTGAGCGTTATCAGGTCCGAACTTCATTGCAACTTCGACATATTTCTCGATTTGGTTGTCGTCCTTGATTACTTGATTGTCGTCGGTGTTCTCTCTGCTGAAACAAGTGTCGCAGGTATACAGAAACTGTATGATGTGCGCATCACTTGTAGCCCAGAGCGGTTTTCCGAACTGCTTCGTGTAAAGGGCACACATTGCCTTCACCAATTCCTGGAGCTTGTAACGGAAAGTTTTCCAGATTTCATGGCTCTTCGTGGTCATGTAGTCCCTATTCCGTGAAATAGCTGAGAGTTTGAACAGTGTACGATCCCGGACTTGTTCGAAGACGTTTCCCCACTGCCAGATCTCTTGTGCCAGGGCAATGTCGAGTTTCTCCCAGATCATTGAGAAGGTGTTATGTACCGCTGAAGAGTTGATTCGTACAACCGGTGATCTAATGTCGGCGAACTCCCAAACTGAAGGATATCGGAAATTCTAGAACAATATCAGTTCTAGAACCAGACGACATACGAGCTACCTACTACAGGTTTATATAAATCAAAGTAAGACTGAGAGTTGCTTATCCCCCATGCACGAAGGGGTGCCAAAGGAAACGAACCGGCGGGTGTCGGAACTGTGCGGTATGACACGACTGGCACAGAATTCCAACTAGAAGTCTTCTCTTTTGGAGGGTCGGAATCGTTTGTTGTATTAGAGGAATAATTTTGAAGCGAACTCCCGAATGAAGATGTATACGATCGAGTATGAGAACTAGCAGGTGAGGAGTTAGGGACCCGTGGGTACTTCGTTTCATTGCTGCTGTTTGTGCTTGAACGGCTTGTCAAGGGCGAGAGAATTTTGGCTAGTTGGCGTAGCTTTTCTATAGTAATTTCCGAGGTAGCTTTAGCGGCGAAAGGATCTTCTGGGGTGACGAGTCCAGGGAAGAAACATTCGCTACCATAATTCTCAAACCCACTTATGGAGGAATTCCGTAGAAGGCTATGAAGGGTTAGCTCTCTAAATTCCATGTAGTGAAGGAAAGTTCCACTTACCTTGGAGCTGGAGGGATGTTTGAAGTGACAATATTGGCGAGATGAGGTTTCTTGAATCCAGTGGAGTTCCTCGTTTCTCCCGACTTCTTGGATCCAACATTCTCCTGTGCAGTTGTTGCGGTATATGGTATCGGTCTTCCTTCAAGCTCTTCGAGTATTCCTCTTGCCTTATCCGTAAGAAGTTGATTATCGAACTTCATTGTAAAGTACGGTTGATTGACGTCCAGACCTTCGGGGAAACAGGAATCCATACTCTAGTTCGGAGAAATAGAGCAATAAGTAGCGAATAGCAAGTAACAAGTAGCAAGTAACAAGCAATTTTCTTGAACTTAAAATGTATTCAAGTTTACAGTAATGCACAGAGAGGAGAGGAATGGGATAGGAAATGAAAACGAGCTAGCGAGTGACCTTCAATGCAAATGGCAACTGATTAGCACCACAGTTGGCGGGGTTCAAAAATCCCTAACCCAGATACATGGAATATCACCAACGTTCTCTTAAGTACTCTTACTAACTCGGGTGCTTTTGCACTTCTCTTAACCCCATCGTTTTTCTCTCTCCGGCAGTTGTATTAAGCATCAAGTGCTGTTTTCTTTCACTTTCCTCTCGATGAGCGCTGGATTCATTCATCCATACTATCGATGCCAACACGGTCCCCCAAACCTCCAACGAACCAGAACATCCTATCTTTGCAACAAATTCACATTCTCCATTTATGTACATCTCGTTGTTAGAGAACACTGACAACTAATTTCGGACTGTACTCGGTGCTGATTCTGCGAAGGAACATACCCACTGTTGGGATGGATCGATTCTGGCAGCGTTGTTTGGTTTCTATTCTTACAGCAACGGGAGATCGACAGCTAACGGGCTCAGACCCCTGTTGTCCTTCCTAGCTGGTACATTTCTGGCTGTGTGGCTAGATTTAGTTAAGAGCCAGGGGCATCACACAACGTGCAAAACGACCGGATTACGATTGGCCTGCAAACGCTTCTGCTACACTCTGGCGAGCAGCAGACCTCGAGCAGCAGACCTCAAGCTCGAAAAATACAGAGAGTACCAGCCACCACACAGATAAGCCAGCCACAATTCCTTGTCCAATTCGGGGGCTGGGGATACCGTATACCCCTTCGAGGCTCCATGTTTTGCGGGAATTATCAAGGTTATCTCTGTTCTCGTAACGTCCAGGATACCGACATCTTCGCCTTGCTGGTATTGCCCCATTACGCATCGGAATACACTTATACCCTAGGCAGATCGATTGAGGAAGCTCTTAGTGAATATATCTGGAAACCCCCACTTCTTCCCATCAATAGTCAAGGCCAGCCTCCTTCCTGTCTGGAGGCCTGAACTGGATTCCAATATTTCAAGTGTTATCACACAAATAGAGTATCATAGCACATGCACCAAGCATCACGGTAAAAAGCCACGGCTATTCGTCTCGCATGCATGCTGCATACCATAAAACGATTATAACTCGGATTTAAGAGGGGTTTGTTCAGCTTTTGGATTTAGGATGCCGGGAATCCTTCATATGCAGCATGCTTACGGGATGAATCTTTTGCCATTGAATTCCGAGACAGACTGATTAAGGGAGTTCTCCTTGGGTACACCCCGGAAGCACCCACTCTTCCCGTTGATAGTCGGAGCCAACCTCCTCGTCCGGAGAAGCCGAACTGAATTCCACATCCTAAGGTTTCAAGAGCCGGAGCATCGCAGCATAATCCATGTACCTCAGCGAAGGAGTCAAATCACAACCTCTCACCTATGTGATATCAAAAATTCCCACCCCTGGATCAGCGTTTCAACACATCACCCATCATTATGCATCAACTTCGACGAAGCAGTCTGTCGATCTCCAGCACCTTCCATGTTCAGCCCGCTGCGCCGCGTACCCCCCCTTCCAACCCAACCAAAATATTCGTCACTCAACAAGTCACAAAATCTTTAGGTACTTAAGAGGTCTCGGAGTGTGTGTGCTACACGTTCGCGAGCTGCAAAATTCCTAGCTGAAGCTAATTCAGGCGTCTTGGGGCTGATAGAAACTTAGTCTTAACTCTAAGAGGCCAGTCGCACGAAAGAGAAGCGGACGTGGACGTGGATAGGTGCGAAATTTGTGATGGGATGTCGCAGGTTGCCGGAGAAACACAGTAGTTACGTACGCTCTGCTCAAGGATGGGTAGGCAGGGAAGGTGGTACATGACACGAAGTGAAGTGCTCTAGTCAGATGAGGTTGGTTATAAGGCATACAACCAGCGTCTAATTGGAGGCCCTAGGTAATAACAAACAGACTTATTTTTCTTTGGAGACGACAAGAGCCAAGCTCGCATACCAGGGAGAAGAGCTTTGGAGACGAGGATAAATAATTGATTACCATATAATTTGGTCGAATGCGTTAATTTTGTAGTACGTTGTAGGTTGTATGCCCGGAGTTCAACAACAACTTTTATTCGCCTTGCTGCTTGAAGCTAGTTGACAACTAGGCAGAGCTTGGGACTAGACGAATAAAAACACAGGATCATTCCCCTATGCAACCTGCATGTACTACAAAGTAACAAGCGCGAGTTGGACCAGATTGATACTTAGGACCATGCAGATTTCGGGCTTGGAGGCCGCACTGCAATTCGCCAATCACTGCTTTAAGTTCTTCAGGACCATGATCCATGGTTTTCGTCTGGAGGTAATTCAGGATCCCCACTGTAACGGATGCTTGACAGACGATCTACTTTTGAGACAATCAAATCTTTGAACAAATGACTTCTCACAATTCAAACTCCTTAATTGCTCTTATCAGATTAAATTCTTGTAAGATTTACACGTCTGAGCAACCAAGCGGCCCCTCCCCATAGTATCGGTGGTATTATCGAACGAAATTAATTGGCAATGCTCTACGCCAAAGTAGAGCAAAGAAGCAAATGCCAATAGAAAAGGTATTAGAACAAACTATTTTCCAACCAGGTATGGAGACAGAACACCGTTTTTATACAACCAGACCGAAGAAGCCTCATGCCTCCACCGTTTCCCAACCCATGAAGACAAAGAAAAACCCCAGATAACCGTGATACCCAGAAAAAATACCATCATGATCTAAACCCAGCTCATCCCAGCATAACACATGTTTTTCCGATCCCAGAGCGCATGATGCTTAGACCAACTGACCGGCGGCCATAACACCGATTGCAAGCACGAAAGCACCGAGCGAGTTGGCAGTGTAAAGACCCGGGGCGGCACCGGTGGAAGCAGCAGCAGAAGGGGAGCTGCCTGTCGCTGAGGAACCTGCAGTGGACTCGGTAGGGGTCGGGGTCAGACGAGCGCTAGTCCGGACTGTAGTTATGTTAGAATATCCTGCAAGTAAGAGGAAAGGGTGGATGCATACTAGTGCTATTGGAGGTGGAGGTGCTATTTGATCCGACTGTAGGAGCGGCGCTGATGGTAGTGATGGAAGACGAGTTGCTGCTTGGAACGGGGAAGGGGGCGGATGGGGTGGTGGAGTTTTGTGCGAAAGCAACACTGACAAGAGCAAGAAGGGCGAGAGGCTCGAAACGCATTTTTGCTGTTTGGTGGTGGTAAAGAGGGTTTGTTTGTTTTGTTGTTCTGTGGTGTTTAGTTGAGAAAACGAGTGTCTGGTGGAGGTGGGTGGTATTAAGCGATGAGTAGACGACGACAGATGTAAAATAGAAAGGAGAAAGAGAGAAAGCGAGGAAGAGGAGGACTCAATATAAAAGCACAGCCAGCGTTCGAGTTCCCTGCCAAGCTAAGCGCACCCAATCTGGAAGGATATCCCGCTGCACAGGCTGCAACCCTGCCAATTGCACCCGACATCTCTGTCGCTGGTTACTCTATTTTTGGCTCTGCAAGGGGCAGCAAATCCAAGGCCGCGTTGGCAACGGGTGGTTGAGAGTTCAGCCCTTGTGTTCTGATCGAGATCGCCCTCGAAGCAGAAGGAAACCCTGAATATCCTTTCCTTTTTTTTCTTCTCAGCCGAGCTTGCCTCCACCCAATATCGCTCATCCTCACCCTGGAATCTTCCGTCACCAGACATATTGCTGCCCTTCCAGTCTGCTGAAATTAATGTTCCACAGCGCATGAAGTTACCCCCGAAATCCAATCTTCGGACCGTTACAGGACGACCATTCCTATTCTTTTTTTCTAATTAACTACAGTCATCGGTATCAAACATCTCCACCGAAATTCTCCGGTTTCCAGAGAAAGTTGCATCCCCGGCCGGTGGCGAATCGCGCGAGAATATTTTATTATATCCCATTACACTCTGCATAGCCGCTAAATAAACTCTACTATCGGAAGTACCACGTAAAGCACTCGGCAATCCTGCGTAACCTCCTACCTGAAGAACTCGAGTTGTTCACGTGGAATAGGGTTCTCGTTGGCCATTTATCGGGACCTACGCTTCTTCGGGGCTGATTCGGTCGAGTTGTGTTATAATTAGGAAGAATGATGTGGCAGTTGGGATCAATTATGGGTCGATCAATTATTTTGTTTATTATAAGGCTTAGCCTGGAATTTCCACGACGGTCAGATGCAACATTCCGTCACTATTTTTTGGCAGGAGAAAAAATCTACACGAGCAAGCATTTACAAGTGATCATCATGAACTAATCACTCGCTCTATCAGCCTTAGCCTCCGCTTGGATCCGCCCGAAGTTGTTGACTATCTGCCCTATCTGTCATCTTAAGGTGAACGCTACATAGCTGCGTCGCTGCTTTCGTATCAATCGGATTACGTGTGAAGAATGACTACCTACTCTTCGGAATTACCCGTAGAGTAATACAGAAACCGTGGTACAGTCTAAGCCTAACAGACTTGGCCATGAGACCTCCGCTGTGCTTTTAGATTTGGTATTTCGAACTGCTGCGGTCTTCAACCCAATAGCGCACTGCAGATCTCCTGGCTAGTTCTATATCTGGAATCATACGCCCCGTTTCTTGTTCCATCAGCTGGCCGAGGATGTGGAACGATACTCAGGTAGCCAACGGATAAGGTACTTCACCTATTCCACTTCCAATCATAAATCTCAACGGCCCTTTCAAACTACCGATGTACCCAATGGCATGGTATACTTCCGGTCACCACTACCGGGCATCATTCAACTAACAGCCTTGCAACCTTCTAAGCCGTACCGAGCCACACCCAACGTCCCCCGAACCCGGACACTGACTAGGTGCTGACGGGTTTTGAGTTACGTACCGACGAGGCGATGAGTTCCCAGCCGTACGCAATATATACTTACCTAGGTAAGTATATATAGTTTTTCCGCTATCCTAGTGCCCGTTGTTCTTAGAATAAATATCATACCTTGCTTGATGGAGCACTCCATCAAGCTCACCCGAGATTTTTTGCCAGCGTGGCGAGACTTGAAGGTGCCACCATCCAATATCTTTTGGTCCACACACTCCAAAAGTACGCCACAGCACACAGGAACGCCTCTCTGACCGGCTGAGGACGTCGACGACAAAGGATCATCTCATATGCGGCCCCAATTCAAATCCGTCCAGTAATCACGGTACTGGGACCTGTCATCTCTACGGCGCTTCACAGGATCTCGTACTTGTGCGATGTGGTTGGACGGATAATCCCGGGATTTGTTTCACCACCAGATGAGGTTTTTGCAAAGAAGGATGGGAAGTTTTGAATTGCGAATATATCTTGGCGCGGATATGGTATGCACGCACCTACAGCAACAAAGGAAAGAAAATATCACACCTCTCACCTTCCGTACCTGCATTCTGAAACATGCATGATAACAGGTGTGTCAAGAGGGACAGAAACCGTGATTTTGTTTCAAACGGGGTGTGAAGCAAAAAAGGGACTCGAAGCATAATAGTGCGCCAGGTCGCCGAGGCATTTAATGTCTACCTAATGGCACGGTGACTTGACCTTCATTATCGGCCGCCATATATTACTATCCTGTGCTTGTAGAGTACAGTACCTCAATTACACTCAACATGGCATATACAGACATGATGTTGAAACGCAACCAACCATTCAAAAATTCTCCCCGAAAGCAATTATTAGAAAGTCCCTCCAAGCCTCTATGGATGACCTGCCAACTAAGCAACAATAATACAACTACTTAGCCATACAGTACAGAACCCCAAGACTCCAAAGGCTTTCCCAGTACCGATATCAATGAACAATGATGTAAAATGGATCAACTTCCAGATCATACAACATACCGTCCCGCCCATCAAATCCGTCGTATAAAGACAATTGAAATCAAACCCCCAAAGTACATTCATCCAATACCACAAAACACGAAATCCGCACCATCCTACTCTTCTTCTCTTCTCTTTCACCTCCACAAGAACCGAAAATGGATTCCAAAGCCACCCTATTGACCTTGGATGTTTTGAGGTCCCGCGTCGGCACTAGCAGTATTAACAGCTGGCGTTCCGCCATTCATATCCGCCAGTCCACCACCCCTTCCCCTAAGCCCGCTCGGCACACTTCTAAGTCCTCTTCCTCCACCACGTCCACCTCTTACTACACCTCTTCCACGATTAAGAATCGCCGGTGGCGGTACGTTCTGGTACTGTCCCGGTTGAGGGTGAACCTGCGGTTGTACAGCCGGTTGGTGCAACAACCCCGGCACTCCCGAGCCACCCCGCGGTCCAATTGGGGGTCCACCGCGACGGCTGAGCACCATCGTAGGGCCTCTTGGTGCGAAACCACCCCTTCCAGATACATTGACGGGGTCGAAACCACCTCTTGCGAAACTTCCCCTACCGCCGCGACCACGGAAACTGTTCATGGGGAGTGGGTAAAAACCAGGCTGTGGTGAGGGTGAATTAGAGCCGGTACCCATTGCTGCGTTGGCGTAGCTACTTGTTAGCGGCGATGGCATAGGCGCTGGTCTGAATGCATTTGAGGTGCTCGCCTTTGAGATAGCCGTGAGTTGGCGGGTGGTAAGGTTCAGCACCGAAGAGACTGGAACTGTCATGCCTCTGAATGGAGAGCATCTGTTTCCAAGGGTAGTGCCGCTCATAAAGGTGTCATCCCATACAACGTCAAGCAGTGTGGCCTTAGACGTTCGGGTGAGTCCAATCACGGTTCCCCGACAGGCAATAGGAACTTTACCAGAGTCTTGGATATAGACGAGTCGGTCTCCAAGAATGAAGTGCTGATTTGCGAGTCTGTGTTCCGCGTCTGAGGGTTTTAAAAGAGCTTTGCGAGGAACGTTTTTGACGCGTTTATTGACGCGTTCTGGCTTCTGAGGATCGCAGTTGTAAGCATCCATGGCTTGTTCAATCTGCTTAACTACATCTTCCTCGAGTTGCTCGGCTTCCAATGGGACCTTTTCAAAGCCCTTGCTATTGATGCTCTTCAACCAGTCGTTGATCTCATCAATCCTCTGCTTGCTCTCAGCAGGATCAAAGAAGTCCGTGTCGTGATAAAGGTCGCCATATGGGTTTCTCATGATGCCGTCGAAAAACTGAGGGAATTTATTCATATATTCCTGAATTAGTGCTATAGCCTTGTTGGAGAATTCCCAACCGCCATCGTTTTTCCGAGAATAGCCCAAGACCTTGAGTTTCTTCGCCTCGAACTTGAGATTAAGTCCAAGATTTAAACGTTTGTCGCTGACGAGAATCTGAAAGCTCGAAGTAATTTTACTCAGTACGAGTGGATTCAGGCCGAGTTGTCGGGCAAGACGGTACGAGGCAGTGTATGGTGTTGACCTTTCCGCCTGTGCAATAAACTGCTTGGCAAAATCGGGTTCTTTTCCTGACTGCTGAGGGTCAGAACACTGTGTTCGCCAATGGCAGTATTGGATAGGGCTTCATCACATACCATTGTAGAAACCCACACGTCGATACGGTTGTCATTATGCTTAATAACCTCCAGCGGCCTTCCGTAGTTGAATTCCCCAAGAAAAAAAGCCCTCGCTCCTTCAGGGAATTCCTCCTCAATAGGGGCTGGTCCCTTCTCCAAGAACCTCTGATCCTCACTGACCACATTCCACACGATAGTTTGTGCAGCGTAATCGGTCTCCACACCAGGGATTTTGTCGTATTCCTTGATCATTGCTCCCTCATCTGTTCGTCGCATACCTTTCAACATGTCGACATGGAACAAAACCTCAACTGGCCCGGTAACGACTCCCATGCGCTTGGAATAATGATTTTCAATTCTATCCGCTTTCCTCTTCCAATTGCCGAGTTCGGCCGGGCCGTGCGGAACTGGAATAAGCTGTCCTTGGTCCGAAAGCATATACTGGAACATTTCGTCCGAAACCGCAGTGACTTTCGCCTCCTGCAAGAAGGGATATCCTATTCATTTAGCATCATGTTCAATCACTCGCGATCATAGATTGAAAGCTCACCAACATATGCCTTTTTCCCGATCATCTGCTTCGCCGCCTCAACCTTTCCACCCTCAAAAGCGTTCGCTAGCGTTAATACCATGCTCTCATTCCTACCGTCCTGTTGGAAAACGTTGATGCCATGATAGCCTAACTGTGCAGTGTGTTCCAGTGTGCTGAGACTAGGGAATCCAGCTAACGCATTTGAGCCAAGCCTAACTCCCTCACAAAGACCAACAATGATATCTAAACCATCTAGAGTTGGTAGTTCATAAGTGTTCAATGCGCAGCGGCAGCGTGGGATGTCTGGGAGGAAGCCGGGCATACTGGACTCGTATAAATAATCCAAATTCGGGTCGTAAGTAAATTTCAACGTAACGCCAAAATCGTTTCTATTGCGTTCCGCAGCCGTAAGATGGTGTTCCACCGTTTTCATGGCTTTCAACAAACGATCTTCATCAATGAAAGGAATTTTTACTACAGCCTCCCAGTCCACCTTTTTGCCGTTCATATCGAGCTCAAAATCTCTAGGGTAAAAATCGATAATTAGCGAGTTTGGCGATGTCATAAGGTTGTGATACGCCTCAGGGACAATCTTTTTACTCCGATCCGGTAATACACCCATAAGTTGCTCGAATGGTCTGAAAGGTTTCCCGAGTTTGAAGTCTAGGTTGGCGCTTAAGCCTTTGACAACATCTAGGAATTCAAATTAGCTTAGAACCTAGGAAACAATCACAGGGTTACTCACCAGATATTCTAGGCGCGTAATGGTATCTGTAGTACCATGGCCACGAGACCACACCTCTATAGTAATAGTAAAGCACCCACTGCAGACCTTCCACATAATTCTCAGTCAACTCCTTCATCTTTACATCGTCATCAAGACCAAAGCCGAATCTACTCTGGTAGTATGCGTTTTTCCATTCGTAAAATCGTTGATCGTATTTCTTCTGAATCCCTGCCTGAGCTTCCTCCGGCGAGATATCGATGACCGGCGCTCGATCATATTGGCGAAATACCCTGAGTACTGCCAACTGCCCTTCCTCATCATCACTTTCGTCACCATCAATGCTGGGATACAGGCTAAGCTGCTGATGAAGTTCGCCATCATCGTTCAAAACCTTCTCGCATTTAAGGTTCAGGTCATGCGCCAATTCCTCCACAAACTTCCTATCCTTGGCAGCGTATTTCGCAGATACATTCATCACAGCTGGCTCCGTTATGTCCCCCTTCTTCTGACCGATAAGCCACTTCTTGACTTCCTTGAATAACTCCCTCTGCTCTGTCGAAAGAACCAGCTTTCCCTTCTTCTTCGCTTTCTCCATGGCTATTAATTCGCCTTCTTGCTTCCCCTTGAGCCAGTTCGCATCCTCGTTTTCCGATTCGAAGAAATTTTGCTCGAATTGTCCCAGCTCATCCAACAACAACTTCAGACGGTCGAGATTAATTACACCGTGTTCGTTTATGTATCCATCCCCTTTGGGCAAAATATCCTTGTAGGTTCTAAACTGTAACGCCAATGCGCCTTCGTTGATGTGTAAGTTCGGAAGGTTGGGTAAAAAATCGTTGCCAACAAAGAAAGCGAGTAAAATGAAATCGTCAATAATTCTCTCCAAATCAAAAGGAAAACTCAAAACGCCGGGCTCCTTCAGATCTTGAAATTCGTGTTCCAAGTACTCCCGAACAACGCTGAGATGCATGAGGAAAAAGTTTTGATGCTCCAATTCCTTAGACTTTGACTTTCCCGCACGGCCAAATGTAACCTCTTCCCGTAGCAAGCAAAAATGTGGATCATGAGACAGGAGCCCCAACATGATTAAGTCCGCATCCAAGCCATAAAGACAATGTCGGACGTTTGGGTCATAATCGGGTTGCGCCTTTGCTAAACGGATATACTCCATGATCTTGTGTTCTCCTTCACCGGGAACTTCTGGGCCAGAGAGGATAATCTCTATGCCCTGCCAGTTCGCATCGTCGGTCACCTTTTGACTGACAAAGTACTTGAGCTGTTCAGTTAACCGAGTCATGAACTCCGTTCCTGCCGGTGTCCGTTAGTCCAATCCACATACTAACATGCTGCGAAACTAACCCGGAGTGATGCAGTTACTGTCAAAAGGGTCCTCGGATGGCATCTCAACCCCTTTCCGAACAGCCGCTTGGTGAGCTTTCTCAGCGTCTAACGCAGTCCGGAATCGTCGCGCTCGTTGCTGGTTCATCTTTGCGCGTGGGGCAACTCCATCGATAGCCATGAAGAATAGCTTCTGCGGCTTAATGGTCCCATACAAATGCTCAATATAGTTGAATATTTGAATGAACATTTTGTCCTCCGACATACGAAAAGTTGCGCTTTCGCCATCCTTGTGTGTACAGTTGTGGATGATACCGTTCATATCAAGCTTTACATTAGCTCAGCATGGCTCCTAATACTTCGAATGCGACGAGCTTACGTAGAGGTTGTCGAACTCGGGAATCCGGTTCTCCGCAATGAGCTGTGAAATGGTAGGATACCGCTCCGAAATCCACCGAAAAAACTTGGGAACACCCATGGTTACCGACGCGACTTGTAGCTCGTATATGCGACCTAGTTGGAAAAAATACTAGATGTGAAGGCTGAAAGACGACAAATAGCGAACGTCGTGAGATGGTAGTGTTGGGTTGGTGATGTAGTGATGACTCTTTGAGACGAGGAGATCCAGTCTCGCGGCTTGGCTGACTGACGGAGAGCTTGATCGACTAGGAAGTAACTGCACCCCAGGCTGCATGGAAATGCACAGTTGTGTGCCTGCAGGAGAGTTGTATGAATTTAAAACGAGATGTGTGAAAATTCCAAGGAGCTTACAAGTTTCTTTGTTTCTTCCAAAGCAAATTGAAAAAGTGGCGGCTCTGTGCTCTGCTCTAGAAGAAGGCTGCCACTTTCGTTAGAGACGCGAACCATCACGTGACCACATCTAGACCCTCCCACACACACGTTCTCCTTGACCCATCGCCATCCAGCCAGACACCACAACACTACGAACCAACGAACCCTTCGCAAGCTCTTTCTCACTAGCAATCATGGATGATGATATTGATAGTACGATATCTCACTAATCTCTATAACTCTACAGAAACTGATACATCTACAGTGGATCCTACTTTCCGCGACCAAGAGGAGCAAATTGTTGTCGACAAAATCATTAACGAAGGTAAATCGCATTCTTTTGGCGCGCTATCCAATACTGATAAGATGAACCAGAGTACAAGATATGGAAGAAAAATGCGCCGTTTCTTTACGATCTTATCTTAAGGTAAAAACGCATCCGTTCAGTCTCTAAATGAAACTTCAGAATTGATACCCTATAGCTCTGCGCTCGAATGGCCAACCTTAACCACCCAGTGGTTTCCAGATAAGACCTCGTATGCATCCCAGCTCCTCCCACAACAGCATTGAAAGCTAGCTAAAGTCGACAGGCATCCGGACAAGAACTTCTCCACCCACCGTCTTCTAATTGGAACCCACACTTCGGGCAATGATACTAACTACCTTCAAATGGCCGAAGTGCAGCTTCCCAACCCTCCTTCCGAGCAAGACCCCCGCAGGTATGACGAGTCTAAGGAGGAAGTTGGCGGTTATGGGGGTGGATCCGAGTGTCGCCTTCAGATTCATCAGCGGATTGTTCACGAAGGTGAAGTCAACAAGGCGCGATATCAGCCTCAGAATCCAGATTTGATCGCTACCATGTGCGCAGATGGGAATGTGCTCGTCTTTGATAAGACGAAGCATCTTTCGCAGCCCGTTCATCCCACAAAATGCATCCCAGAGATGACCTTGAAAGGTCACTCACGGGAAGGGTAATAAATGGCCCCAGCTTTAGTTTGCATACGGAATTGCGCCACTAATGATATTGCAGTTATGGACTTGCTTGGAACCCTCACAGAGAAGGTCACCTTCTCACGGGTTCAGAGGACTCTACAGTAAAGCTCTGGTACAGGAAACCCCGGATTCCACCTAGCACAACTACTAACTGCTACTTAGGGACACAAGAGCCTGGACCAAGACAAACAAGACACTGTACGCCACAACTTCGTACACCCACCATACCGCCATCGTCAATGATGTTTCCTACCATCCTATTTCTGAGACCCTCTTCGGTTCCGTCTCTGACGACCGCACCCTCCAAATTGTCGACACCCGTGCCGACGATACTACTAAGGCATCTCACAAAGTTACCGCCCATTCTGACGCTGTGAACTGCATTGCCTTCAACCCAGCATCAGATTACGTTGTCGCAACAGCTTCTGCGGATAAGACTGTTGCACTCTGGGATCTCCGCAACATCAAACTAAAGCTTCACAGTCTCATAGGCCACAACGCCGATGTAAACGGATTAAGCTGGCATCCACACGAGGAGTCTGTGCTAGCAAGCAGCAGCGCAGACAGAAGGATCATTTTCTGGGATCTGGCAAGGATTGGAGAAGAACAGAGCCCTGAAGATGCTGAAGATGGACCCCCAGAGCTGTACGTTATATCTACCCACCAGGTCTCTGGATATATTTTGTTAGCTAACTAGCTGCGCCTTTGCTTATTAGGCTCTTTATGCACGGCGGCCACACCAATCGCGTATCTGACTTTGCATGGAACCCAAACGATCCTTGGGTAATGGTAAGTGCTGCCGAGGATAATCTTATCCAATGCTGGAAAGTGTCAAATACCATTGTGGGCAAGGATATGGACGAGGAGATTCCGGAGCATGAGTTGGAGGAGTAAAATGCGGAAGGTGAAGTCTTTGCGATTGGGGTAGTAGGCTTTCCTCAAACTCTTGTTTTTATGTTGGGGCTTTTTCTTTTTTGAACCGAGAATATCTACAGCTTGTACTATCACGATAGCGAGTATTATTAACGTGCTCTTCATGCTCTTTCACCGTGCTTGCGAAGAAAACCAAAGCCAATCGTGTGGTCGAGTGACCCGACCTGATGGCCGCCGGCAAACCCCAAAACCTCTCAGATGGTGTGCGACTCCGCGACTCCACAATTGCAATCAGGCCACACTAGGATTATAATCCAATTTTGCGTGATGTCGGATGTCGGATAATTCGCGCACGGAGGGTGAAAGCCGGAGCGAAGTGCTTTCAATTAGGAGTGCTGTGATTGGCTAGGTGAGCTGATATTGCGAGCGAGCTCAAGTCCTTTAAAGAGCTCCACTGAGCTCGCAGTTTTTCTTTTTACAAAAGATCAAGAAGGAAGACAAACATCACGCACGCACTCATCAAACGAAAGGAGGATACTTGATAAAAAATCACTCGAAATCTTTTACTACCCGCCTTCGCCGATCACAAATCCATAAAGATGCTATCACCGCTCCTCCGCCGCCTCCGCCGAGGAAATGCTAGACCCCAGACCGTGGTGCTTTACAGCTACCTTGTTGTAAGCTTCCCTGCCCGCGTCCGCCTGCATAAGTGAGCTAACTAATTTTCACAAGGCCGGTTTCACGTTACCCTTCGTTGTGCCCGCTGTCAAGACGTCCTCGTACTCCTCAAGTACAACAAGCCCGATGAAAGTAGAACCATTAGGATTACACCATTGCTGTCGGTAGTACTGAGTGGGATGATTTGGTTACAAGTTTGGGATTTGCTTTAGGATCTGCTCTGGGGTTTTGTTTTTCTGGGCTTCTACATGGCGGTGTTTAATAGGAATAATCTAGATTTCCGCTCACAGACAACAGAGTCAGTCAGTTGTGATGGTGAAGTTCTGGCCATTCCATTGTAACACAACTTGCATGCAGCTCCCTCGTATTACATATCCAACGATCCAACGATTCACTCGGAAGAGCCGCTGACTGACCTAAAGGGTCGATCATGAACGACAAGTGACGTGTGATTAGTACTGAGTAGAAATCGGGCTCGTATATAACCGGAACGGAATCCATCCGACTAGGTTAACAGATTTATAATACATAAAGCGGGGAATATCTGCAGCATTGATGAGGGGCATAAGAGGAAGCCTTGCGGCATTGAGAACGTCATTAATTCCACGATATACATCCAGACAAACCGGCAGCATCAGCACCATGTCCGCCAAAGCAAACACTGTCCACCTCACCGCTCCTCGCGGGGGAATCCTGAACCTCCCTGGAATTACGCCTTCTTCTGCCCAGGCGGTCAATGAGCGTCTCACTGAGAACCATACGACACATCACATCTTCTTCAACACTGAAGGTTCCCATGTCCGTCCCCTCTCTTGGTGGGGCTTCCCCGCATCAAAGCTTACCAGAGACAGAATCACATCGCGCATTACCTCCTGGCGTTGTATGATGTCGGTGCACCAGCATCGCTAATCCACTCGTCCTACCTCCGCGAGACGTCGTACCAGCGTGACATTTCCGCTGCATCCGCCCCTAAGGCTACAGATCTGAGTGATACGAGCCAATGGAGCAAGTATCTTGGGAATGAGAAACATTACATCTCTTTTCTCGAGTATTTCCGCGACGAAATCGAGAAGCGAGGATATGAGGATGTTATAAACACCACGCTATTCTCAGGCACAGAGTTAGCAGACGATATGTTGGTTCGATTGTTTGCTGGCTTCCTGCATCCGTTTATACATGTTGGTTACGGGCTGGAGTTCCAGCAGCCGGCGATAGTAGCAGAGGGTTTGGCGATGGCTGCAATCTCGGAAAATTGGCTGAACGGTGTGTTGATGAAGGGAGAGGAAGCAGCAGCGGTGATTAGTCTAGGTTGGACCGGGTTGGGCATTGAGTGCTAACAGGAGGTTAGGCTGTGAAAGAAGAAGATTCCAAGACGCTTGTGTCGTTACTAGGAGAAATACGTAATAACGACAAACTGAGGACCACTCCTTTGTGGAAGGATGGAAACAAGGTGAAGGGGATTCTCGAACGCGCACCGGAGGAGATGCTGTCGTATGTTAAGCAGTATAAAGTCCCGGTTGACAAGCTGGAGCAGAAGATGGCAGAGAGTATCAACGCATCTGGTGGGTATTTAGACTTTGTCTTAGAAACACGAACTAATACGTTGTTAGCACTCTTCACCGCCGCTTCGCAGCGCGAGGACAAGCAAGTCAGAATGGACTTTTAGTTATTCGTTCCCACGCTCACCCATATTTGATCAGACCGCTGATATTAGCAGCTATATGCATGCGCACAACTCCTCCATTTTCCTTCCGACCTATATCTCCCAGTCTTGGATTTCACAGGCCACCAAGGCTCGGTTTCTCGAATGGAAAGGTCGGCACGACCTTACCCTGTACGCCTCGCGCCGCGCCCCAGAACTCCGAGTCGATGATATCCGAACCTATGTCCCCAAACAGAAGAGTGTGACCAATCCCTGGCTGAACGTCTTCCACCGTGCGCTGAAATTTCCGCGTGACGACGGGCATCTGATAAAATTTGTCCGGGCCTGTGCGGTTGGCGAGAAAGTTTGTGCAGACTATCAGACCCACGAGGACCAAGGTTTCATCGTCAAAGGTGATATGTGGATCAAGATCGCGCAGATGTGTAAGTTAGTTCTGACCTGAAGATTGATCTGGCACTGATCGTTGCGATAGGCGTCGACTCGGTTGAAGAGGACGGGGTGACATGGGCGAGAAGTGTTGGCTTTGATGAAGCGTGGGAGAATTATGGTCCAAGGATACAGTATTAATATTGACCTGTCGATTGGAACCTGTCGTCGAGTGATTGCGGGTGGATTTATGAAAATAATTTATTGTTTTCCCTTCATATACTAGCTCCGAGCTCTCCTCTCCGCCTCAAATACTATTCGTTAGTGATACTCAAGTACATACGATGAAATTGAAAGTTAAGAACACATCCCAACAATCATGATAAGCTGTCGTCGTGTGAGGCTCTGAGAAAATGCTATTTTTAGACACGCCTAGAGTTACCATCTGCAACCTGGTGGGTGCCTCGAGCCCTTGATTGGTGTTACACGGGAATAATTTTCGCAGTTTTCCCACTACTTGCATTTGTACTGCATGGTGCTGAGGTATAAAATTCAAGACCGAGCCGTTAGCTGGCTCCTCAGTAAACTCTTATACATTGTTCACCGACCGGTTTTGTGTGGGGTGTTACAGCTGGGTTTGTACCAAAATAATTCTGGATGAGAAACCGGTGAACCCATTTATGGATAGAAAGAAATGAATGTCTGACCTCTATCTATATAACGAATGGAAGTGGAGACGATATCTCCACTAGTCTTGCACTTACATTGTGCGAGCACTCTTTGTATTACTGATGTAGGTGAGCAAATGCACGATACAATACATTCGGCACGCATGCAGACACCTTTCACAAATGTTGACGCCTGAGGAGATTGTGTTGACCTTCCGGAGTTGCCGCGGTTTTGGGATCCCCTTTCTGCCGTATGTGATATTCCGAGAGCTCTTCTTTATTGTTGCTTCACCCCCGCGTTGATGTTAGGCATTAAATTTATCCGTGGTGGCGGGAAAACTCAGGTAGTACATACTTCCGGGTTCCGATGAAGTATTGGGGATTTGGGACGGCGTGGTAAGATTGAGTTTCTTTGATGCCCTCGGCGGCGGAGGCGGGCGTACACATGTAGTCGTGCGATTTGCGATTTCTCATCCCAAAGCGCCAACGGCGACTGGCCTGTCGTCGTTCCCCTGTTGGACGCTTGTGGGGGGTATGTAGGCACCCTTGCTTGTCTAGATCTAGTTATCGCCAACCGACGACATCACCTCTGGCAAAACAGCAGAACCACCTGAAGACCAACGAAATAATTTGTCGGCGCATATGACTACATATGGTGCAGAGAAATAAGCCTCTGGGCGGCACGAAGTTAGGAACTAAGGAGGCGGCGGTGATGTTTGTGCATACGTTGCATATTATACGCGCTTCTACCTATTTTGCGGCCATATGTAGGTTGTTGGGTCTCAAATCGGTAACCACACCGCAGACGGGCCTTCCACATCGGCTCCCCCGGCCTTTTGAATTTGTGGCCGATCAGATCAGATTTGGGATGCGACATGGGTCGGACTTCTAAATGTGACGATCACCAAAAGGCACACACAAAAAACTTTCGTTGACGAGATATCGATCCAGTAGCAGTAGCACCGGTAGTAAGCGCTCAAAAGAACGTCAGTGATCTTACGTCGTCTCACCCCTTAGTGGCGGCGGCGAAAGGCAGGAGTGAGTTCACACAAAGCCCATCTATGACGATGATGATACCTGCAACAATTCAGCCGCTTCAGCTGTGTCGAGAAGTTGGAAACAAGCCCATGCGTATATTTATTCTTCGGTATTTGTGTCGCATGTACTCGCAGTCGAAATAACCCTAGCACCTCCACAACTGCACGATTGGTCAACTTTATGCAAGGCTCCATGGTATCACAGCAAAGTCAGGGAAAGTAGTACAATACCCGAATTCACAATTTTTGTAAAATGTGAGGATCCATCAAGCGGTATATAAACCTAGAGTTTGAGGGGGGAGAGGAATGCGAAGGGTGGGAGCCGAAGAGGTCATCCGTCTACCGCCACACTAATCTGTCGGGGGCTGTTGAATATAAAATTCTTAGTGCGTAGAAACCAAAACTTGATACATTGGCGACATCCGCGTCCTCTCTTCCAGTAGAACAGAGCGCCAATCTTTAGATGGTCATTGGGCCCGATGGTATGTCTTATTGCCCACAAAGTCACAAACAAGAAGCCTGGTAGGTAGTTGGTAATGAATGAAATAGGCATGATCAGAAGAGCTGCTGGTTTCCGCGAGTGGGTTTGGTGGTTTTTCAGTTTTACTCTAGACCTCGTCTTTGGGCTTATTGCTTGGTACGTAGCGCTAGCGGCAACACCCACTCCTGACATTACATGTCCACTCGCTCGCACTTCTCTCTCACTGCCTTCTCTCCCACCTTTCTCCCGCCTTTACCGATACCCAACCTACCCGCCTGCTTGCGCTTCGGCTCGAATCCTTCTCTCAAGCCGGCCCTCCAATCAATCCAACTTTAGAGGCAGCTTTCGCTCGTTCTTTTGCCGATATCAGACAACATCGCACTCGGAGCTATTACTGAAGGGGTTGGTTGCTCGGTTCAAACATATATATCTCTCAGCCCACCCACTGTGGTACCCCCTCATGATTCACATCCGTCTGTAGTAGTCTGTCAACATCACTCTTTCGCTATCAGAGACTCTTTCGAATTTAGCCCGTGTCCGACAACCATTAATGCTCTTCTGAATGGTTGAACCTCCGTGGGCCCGTTGTTTCTCACTCGTATAAGCAACTCCTCTTACCACCCGGCATTCACCACTCGGCATTCACCCACTTTTCCCACGGTCTCCGACCACCACCATCACCCCTCACCACCAACTCATCTCTTGCCGCAGCAATGACTACGGCAGTCGCTACACCGAGCTCCTCCTCCGCAGCGACGCCGGATGCTCGACCTTCGCCGCGCGCTTCCTCGTCACGAATGAGATCGAATGGAGCACAGACAGGAGGCGGCACTCCAACACCTCTCGCTGTGCCGGGCGGATATCAAATGGCACCGTTAAGCTCCAGAAAGGCTCAGTCGCTTGATATGTCAACAGTCGAGAGACGGAAACCCACAGTCAAGGAGGATCCTAAGAGGCAACGCCCGCATGGTCTCACTGAGGCTCCTACATTTACACCCACTCTCGATGAATTTAAAGATCCTATGGAGTATATCCGGAGTATCGCAGAAGAGGGTATGAAATATGGAATCATTAAGATTATCCCACCGGAAGATTGGCAGCCCGATTTTGGGATTGACACGGAGGTTAGTTGCGCCTGACTTATTGTTTTCTGCCCTGTTTCGGCGATCATTTGGCGCAGCCTTCTTTAAGACAACCCCACCCTTTCCAGTAAACTTACTCGCGTAATTACTAACCATATGTAGCGATTTCATTTTCGAACAAGACGACAAGAGTTAAACTCTGTCGAAGGGGGCACGAGAGCAAACCTTAACTACCTCGACCAACTATCGAAATACCATAAGCAACATGGCACCAGTCTTAATCGTTTTCCCTCAGTCGATAAACGCCCCCTCGACCTTTACCGGCTGAAAAAGGCTGTCGAAATTCGAGGAGGCTTTGGCCCAGTATGCAAAGGAAAGAAATGGGCTGAAATCGGGAGAGATTTGGGGTATTCGGGGAAGATAATGTCTAGCCTATCTACGTCTTTGAAAAATTCGTATCAACGGTATCTACAACCATATGAAGAATGGGTCAAGTCGGCGAAGCAACAAATAGAGGCAGAATATGGGAGGCCCACCACCCCTTCGCCAGGTGCTTCGCCAATCAAGAGGACACCCATTGACAAGTTGTTAAATTCGCCCATCGGTAGCAGTTTTGGGCCAGATTCCCCAGCCATCAAGGCCTCCTCGGCTCTCGCAGCATCGGTGGGAACACCGGATAAATCCGATATTGATATGATGGACACAATACCCATCAAATCAAATACCCCATCTACGCTCGGAGCATTCAACGCCGTAAACTCCGGAAACGGTTTCACACCCGTCAATACTGGACTCCCTGGTTTTACGCCGGTTAACTCAACGAATGGGACAAGGAGGGAGGCAGAAACAGGGTTAACACCCGGCTCTAGTTCCAAGCGAAGCGAGAACGGCGCCGGAAGCAGAAGAGAATCTCCCGAGGGAAAGAGCGCTGCGGGCTCTCCCTTGAAGCGCCAGCACAGCCAAGAAAATGGAAGCGATGCTGGAAGCCTTGCTGACGGTAAGGCTGAAGATAGCGAAGGTGGAGAGCGAAGAAGCAAGAGGTTGAAAAAGGGTACGTTGGCGCAGTTTTGCAACCTCAACTTTGATAATCTCTTGGCTGACGAGAACTTGCATGAATAGAACCGGCTCCTATGGTTGCCGGGTCACACATGACATTGCATAAACCATCATCTGTTCCCAGGACCTTGGGTGAGCGGATCCATAATAAACCAGGAGAGGTCTGTGCATCTAATAATCCTCTTTGTACATCTGTTGACCTTTCGCTGCAGAAGTGTGAAAAGTGTGGCCGTGGAGACGACATGACAAATCTCCTCCTATGTGATGGCTGCGATTACGGATATCATATCTACTGCCTTGATCCACAGCTCAAAACCGTTCCAGACCGTGATTGGTATTGCGATCGTTGCCTCGTTGGAACTGGGGAGTACGGATTTGCAGATGGTGAAATCTATTCTTTACGCCAGTTCCAGGAAAAGGCGAACAATTTCAGAGATCTATACTTTCAGAAACGATTGCCATATGACCCAGTCCAAAACAAACCACGACTAGCTACCGAGGATGATGTTGAAAGGGAGTTTTGGAGGCTAGTGGAGAGCGTCCATGAGACTGTGGAGGTGGAATACGGAGCTGATATCCATTCGACAACACACGGCAGCGGCTTCCCTACCGTCGAACGTCACCCTACGAATTCTTACTCGACGGACCCTTGGAATTTGAACATTCTCCCTTTGCATCCAGAATCACTGTTTAGGCACATCAAATCGGATGTTTCCGGGATGACAGTTCCTTGGCTATATGTGGGGATGTGTTTTTCGACTTTCTGCTGGCACAACGAGGATCACTTCACTTACTCCGCCAACTATCAGCATTTCGGGGCAACAAAAACATGGTACGGGATACCTGGAGAAGATGCCGACAAGTTTGAGAGCGCTATGCGCGAAGCAGTTCCAGAGTTGTTTGAGCAGCAACCGGATCTTTTGTTTCAGTTGGTCACCTTACTCACTCCAGCCCACCTCCAGAAGGTTGGTGTCCGGGTTTACGCCCTTGACCAACGAGCTGGACAGTTTGTAATCACTTTCCCAAAGGCTTATCATGCTGGTTTCAATCATGGGTTCAACTTTAATGAAGCAGTCAACTTTGCCCCTTCGGACTGGGAGCCACATGGCCAAGAAGGCGTTGAAAGATACCAGCAATTCCGAAGAGCTCCGGTTTTCTCTCATGACGAGTTATTGCTCACGGCAGCTGCTAGGGATACTACCATTAAGACAGCCCAATGGTTAGCCCCAGCGCTTGAACGTGTAAAGAATAGGGAACTGGAACTGCGACACATGCTCCAGGAACAACTTCTCCCCAACAAAACGCTACTTGGAGATAACGAAGAGCTAGCCGAAGAAGAGTATCAGTGTGGCGTGTGCAAGGTCTATTGTTATCTTTCTCAAGTGATTTGTTCTTGCACTACCAATGTCGTTTGCCCAGCTCATTTCCGCGACATATGCGATTGTGATAAGTCCAAGATAATACTTCGATTGCGGATGAGTAACGAGGCACTTGAAGAGTTGGTTCAAAAAGTCCAGAATAAAGCGAATCAGCCACGAGATTGGGCAGCGAAGTTAGAAAAGACGATGCTTGATACGCCCCGGCCACAGCTCAAGGCCCTCAAATCACTTCTCACCGAGGGCGAAAAAATCCCGTACTTTATCCCGGAACTCGCACCCTTAAAAACATTCGTTGAGCGTGCTCAAGAGTGGGTTGACGAAGCGACGCCATTTGTCTCCCGAAAGCAACAAAATCGGAGAAAGAATGAAAAGGCATGGAGGAAAGGAAGTGCCAAGGCTGCGGAGATGGAGGAGAAAGAACGCGAGCACAGGAAACTGGAGAGCATCTTAACTCTGCTACAAACTGCCGAAGATTTGGGATTCGATTGTCCAGAAATCGAGCAACTGGCGGAGCGCGCAAATTCTATTCGGGAATTCCAACTCCGGGCTAGACATGCTCTGGCTACTCCTGGTGCATTATCAACGACAAATTATGAGGAGCTAGTGGAACTCGGCAAGAGCTTTAATGTGGATCTTGCCGAAACAGACCTTCTCGAGAAAATTGTTAAGCAGCTCAAATGGGTGGATTCAGCGCGCGAACTTCGCGGCAAGTCTCTCACTCTGCAAGACGTCGATGAACTGATTAAAAATGGTGTTGAATTGGGTATCCCAGACACCAACGATCAGATTCTACATTACAAGTCTCAGAAAGAAAATGGTGAGATGTGGGAGGCAAAGGCCAAAGAACTCATGAGCGTCGAAGCTATTCATTTCCAGCAACTAGAGGCGCTCTCTGGTCAAGCATCATCCTTGCCTGTTTCTCGAGAAACCCTCGCGCAGGTGGACCAGATCCTGAACAAACAGAGAGAAGCGCACCGTCAGATTGTTGCCTTATACGAGGCTAGCAAGTCCCCATACCTTCAAAACAGACCGAAGTACAAGGATGTGCGGGAAGTGCTGGATGGACTTATAGAATTACACAGCAAGCCCTCTGGAACGATTGACCTTGAAAAGGAGCAAAAACGGCACGAGGACTGGATGCGACGAGGAAAGAAGCTATTTGGAAAAGCGAATGCCCCGCTACACATTCTACAGCAGCACATGAGCTACGTTGAGTCGCGGAACCAGCATTGCTTTGCGCTCGAAGACAGACCTCGCACACCAGTTGAACCTTCCAGTCGAGAACCTAGCCCCGATGCTAAGAACAACTCAAGCTTTGGTGATAGCTCGCGAGGAAGGCACCGTGAAGTGTTTTGCATTTGTCGACAACCGGAGGCAGGAATGATGATTGAGTGCGAAGTTTGTCATGAATGGTGTGTCTGACTCCACTTAAGAGGCTTTGAATAATCTCTAATATATCTTTTTTATAGGTATCATGGCAAATGCCTCAAGATTGCGAGGGGTAAAGTCAAAGAAGATGATAAGTATACTTGTCCGATCTGTGACTATCGCGTCAAGATCCCGCGAGATGCGGCACGACCAAAGCTTGAGGATTTGATTGAGTGGGAATCAGAGATCTCAGGTCTCCCTTTCATACCCGATGAAATGGATATTCTTCACCGGATTATCGAAGCAGCCTCCAAATTCCGGCAATTCGTCAGCTCTTACACAAATTCGCCCCTAGGTCTAACATCAGCAGAGGTTCCAACTATGCGATTCTACCTACGGAAGATTGAAGGAGCTGAGATTCTTCTTGCTCACGAGACCAACTTCTTCCGTGCGGAGTTGCACAAATGGATGCCGATCGCACCAGAGCCTCCTCCAGCGATTGTTGTATCCGCATCGACTCGCAAGCCGCGGCCGACTAAGCAGCAGAAATTGATGGCACAAATGGGTATTAAGAATCCCGAGGACCTGCCACCTCAATTCCGCACAAAGGCCCATGTCTTCAGGAAGAAGTCAGCGGAAGCGAATGGCAAGCCTCCTCCACCAATACAGCCGGCACCTGCCAAGGAAGGAACGCCTGCTGTAAAGTCGGAACCTGGACAAGGTTCTTCTTCTCAGCAACCTCCGATGTTCGATTACAACCAACGCTTTGGTCCACCTACTGCGCATGGTTCGCCTACTTTCCCTCAGCCGAGTTTTGCTGGGTCACCAGGATCGCCTGTGCTTATGAATAACCCTGGACGTGGTCAAACTCTCGACCCGGCACTCTTCAATCCACCTAGCTTCCACGGTCATCGTCCGAACACTACTAGTTCTTCGAGTAGTCCTCAGTATAGCGCTGCAAACAGTCGAGAAGTCAATAATATGTTCGAACAGTTAACGAATCACGACTCTACAGACCTTTACACTAAGGAACCTCCTGGACCAGCTACATCTGGTTATGAGTCTCTTGCCGCACAGGCATTGGAGACTACTAGTGATAGCCTTGATAGCATGGCCGATCAATTCCTTGCATAGAAATCCGTTAGTGCTGCGAAAATGGATATTTGTTCTTCATCCTTGTACAAAGCCCCCGATCATTGCTTTTCTCTGGCGTTTGAGAGTGGTTGGTGTCTCATTCTGTGTTTTCTTTGCGATAAGGACTTTTACGACACTATTTACTGGGTTCATCATGCACAAAAGCCTCTTCTCCTTTTCTCTTTGTGTGGGATGTTCGGCTTTAGATGTAACCCCCTCTTACTTTTTTCGTTACAGGTTGAAGACCTGGTTCGCTTTTCAGTTCCTGTACTTTATTTTGCTGGGGGGTTTGTGATACTTGAGATAGGTAGCACTTCTTTAGTGGATTCTTGGATTCGATTGGTTGTTTTTTTTGTTTCTTTTTCTTTGCCTTGGTTGGTTGTGTTTGAGGGCGGCGTAAATGTGCTTGCGTAATTCAAGGGTGGCTTTCTATTTATGATCGCAGGTGAATTGGGTTTGAGTCCAGGTTCTGAGGTATGTGGTGAAATGAAAATACAGCTGTTCGTTTAATTTCTGGGTCTTTATCGGGGTGGCTATGGATTGTATCAGTAGGTTTGACGGAGTTAGTTGATCTCTTCTCTTCCATTCCGGCTGCGAGTGACATCTTGGGAATACCTAACAGTGCGGAGTGATAGATTATGAATCATCCAAATTATCACTCTTATATAACGCCCAATAGTATCCCCCGCATTTCGACAGTCACGGTTCGTTTTTTGCTCCTCTATTTCGGGGGCACTATCTCGCCTATTGAAAAGCTTCGTGGAGGATGAAGAAGTTGAAGAAAGGATGAAAGATTCCGGGGCAGGTTGTTAGAGATTGGTGATCCCCCATGATCTTGTGACACATCTTTGTTCATGACGTTCCATCAACGTCATTTGATGAACCTTTCAAACACACATAACCCTTCACCATCGCTACCTCCAAAAGAATCCCATCCAAACCCAAGTTCAACCTACTAGACAAAAACGTCGAAATCACTACTATCAACCACTACCAACCACTACCAACCACTACCACCGACAATGGGCGCCTGCTCCACCATACTTCTCGTGATAATCACCATCTTTGTCCGCCGCCCTCTGCCCTACTTCTCTCCCTAGAGACATACATATCAACTAACACCTTTCTCGCACGCAGTTCCCACCTTTGGGAGTTTTCCTTGTTGCTGGCTGCGGTGCAGATGGTATCCCTCCCTCCATCCCATCCCTCCACGCACGCACTCGCTCACCCCCCATTTAAAGTCCTCATCAACATCTGTCTGACGATCCTTGGATACCTCCCGGGCCACATTCACGCATTTTATATTGGCAAGCTACCCCTCCCCCCCTCCATTCTCCATGCAAGAACAATAAGAATAATTCGGGGGCGGTAGAATATATATACTACCAGCGCAAACACGACCGCAAACTCGGCGTAGTTCCGGTCACCCGCGCACCGGGAGTGTTTTCGGAGAGAGTGCAGGGGGAGGGCACGCAGTACGGGACTATATCGGCGCATGCGTAGGAGTATCGCGGGCCAAGGATTATAGGGGGATGGGAAGCGGGGGACGGATAACGAGTGGCTTCTTTTGGATCGCTACGTGTGCCACATACGTACCTGCCGAATGTTACTTTTTTTTTGTTCGGCGCCTTGTATGCTCGCTTACTTTTTTGTGCGGATATGCCCTAAACACAAACTCTCACTCGACGGGCGGATTTCCAGACTTCCCGGGCAAGTCGGTAGTTGCTCTTTTCCTGCAGCTTTCCAATGCACAACCCCCCTATGTATGTATGTCTGTACAGACATGGAGGTAAGTGCGCATCGCCAGTGTCCCAGCCGTCAGTGGAATCTAAGATCTACATCAAAACCTCCGATCTTCCCTCTGCTTTTCTTGTCTGAATGGTTATATTGATATGATTGCTCTTCTCACCCCCCCCCCTTCTCTCCTTTGTCCTCCATGTCGGTAGAAAGAAAGGAATTGTTGATGGGCGATACTGCCGGTTTGCTGTTGGATGAGGAAGAAAAAACTACCCTAGTGGACTGACGATGAGGCGATCGATGATGGAATGCGGACGATATGTAGTACAAATACCTAACCCTTAAACTTAACCCATTCCTCATTCAAGCAGGTAGATTGAGCTCGCAGTTTTATTCGGTCGAGTACAGCATCGATATCTCCATACCGTGGTTTATATAGTTTATAGACTTCAATTGAATGAGCACACGACACAATCGGATACCACTATATCCCCCCTCCTTCGCTGCAATTCGGGGGAATGCGGGTGGGGACTTCGGACTATGATACTGCCTTATCGCGGACGTCTGTTGACGCCCTGCATAGGAAGCTACAACGGCAACGGGCGCCATTATAGCGTATTTCTCGGAGAATGGTGGAAAAAACCTTAGGAACCATTATGGTGGGGGACGCCTTCGACCAGGGTGTTTTGAACCCGCTTCGTAGAAAGTTTTCAGCACCACCAAAACAAAAGATTTTTTTAATTGGAGAACTAAGATCGACTCAGTTTAAGGAGCTCTATCGATCTTAGTTTTCAAATTTAAAATATTTGTTGTGGTTGAGGCACTATAAAAATTGAGGTTAAGAGGGAATGTCCGCTATATGGTCAAAAAAAAGAATCACCTGTGTGACAGGGGTCATTTGGTATGTGTGTAACGTCCGATTTCGAATGTCCACATCCAATTTTTGCCCAGGTTAGAGGCGTCCCCCACTATAGGCAGATGGAGGGGCTGGCTGTCACATTCATTCATATTGGAAACAAGATATATAAAACACATCTCGCCATTTGAAACATCACCGCTTCCTCCCAAGGCCTTTACCCGCAATGTAAAAGTACAAAAAACAAACTAAACAAATGAAACAAAGTGCAGAAGCAATTCCAACCCCCTAAACATGCCGCTTACGTTTTCCAACCCCTCTTTGCTCCAATCTGACGTCCTTTGACGCTCCTGTAATCATCAAACCCGGTATTCTCGTTATTGTTGTTACTAGCGTTACTAGGCTGCTGTTGCTGTGCCTGCATTGAAAAACCTCCACCGCCACCGCCACCGCTACCGCCACCGCCTCCTCCACTTTGCTGACTATAGAACTGTTGCTGCTGTTGCTGGTATTGCTGTTGCTGCTGTGGCTGTGATTGTTGTTGTTGCTGCTGCCATTGTCCATATGCCATCTGCTGCATCGTGTGCATTCCCTGCATTTGCATTCCCCCCATATGCGCGAAATACTGCTGCATCTGCGGCGGCATTTGGAAGGTGGAATTTTGTAGCGGGGGAGGAGGTGGCGGTGGCGGAATCCAACCCTGAGGAAACTGTTGTGGTGGTGGTGGAAAGCCATACATCTGTTGTTGCTGCGGAGGCGCCCATGGCTGCTGCTGCTGTTGAATAACCGGAGGCGGTGGTGGAGGTGGAGGTGGTGGAACCAAATCTTGTTTTGGTGGTACAAATCCACGGTACTGTTCTGTCGATCTCGGGGGTGATCGACTGCGTGATCGACTGTCCTTTCGTGTTGTCCTCCGTCGTGAATCGTCGGATGTTGATCGAGATCTTCTCCTCCGGGTATGTCTCGATCTCGACCTGGACGACGATCGCGACTGCGAAGAGTAATCGCTCGAATACGAAAGCCTTCTCCCGCGACCTCTTGCCTCCCTGCTACTCCCACCTCTTCCGAGGTCCCTCTCCACCACAGCCTTCTTCTTCTGCCTCATCTGCTCACAAAACGCCCGACTCCACCCATAATATCCTTCTCCATCTATTCCCCCAAACCCACCCACGGCGTCCGGTTCCTCGCCCGTCTCCTTCCCTCCAAACATTGAATTCACGCTCGCAAGGAAATCTTGAACCGCATTGACAAGTTTTCCGTCGGGTGTGATAGACGCAAACTGCACTGGTTTCACACTTCGAGGGTTGATAGGTGCTGTGGAATTGGGGACGATGTGCGGCAACAGATTCCCAGCCGGCAGATCGTAGTACGGAATCGACGGGTCACCATGTATGGGTGGCAGCAATAGCGCCTTCTGCTTCGTCTGCGCAACCTCCATGTCTCCGGCACCGCCGGGTGTTTCTTTCGCCGCCGCAGTATCTTTAATCGTAGTCCTAAGCTCCACCAGGAACGCATAAGGATAATACTCCTTCGACTCCCAGATCTCCAGTAGCTGCTCTAGCTTAGCGTATTGTTTCGCCATCCCCAGAGTCGTCGCCGCTCTAAACAGTCCCTTCAGAGCACTCTTGATCCCCTCCGCAAACGCGCCCTGATCAGATACAAGGTATTTGGTGTGATACAGCACATCATTGATCAGATAAAGCACATGCAACTTCTTCCTCCTGGCGCTAACCTTTTTCCCGGTAGTAGTAGTAGGCGTGGTGCCGTCCTGCAGGCCTGGCGAAAGCGCCAATAGGTACTTTGCCAGGGCGGCGATGCGACCCGACGACGACGACGAGGCCATATTACTCAAGATCCATCGTTTGCAGTTCTGTAATCGGGGGCGCGAAAGCGGATTAGTCGACGTGTTCGAAACAACAAATTAAAGGCTTTTAGACGGGATAATGGGCAAATCATCATCCTCGCCGTCATATGCAAGATGTGGATTAAGGCTTGTGTGGTCAACCTGAATGTTTGCTGGCGTGCAGATGGTAAGAGCTTTGTCAAGGAGGTTGTGAAAGGTTGTGATCTCATCGCGGGTGATTGGAGTAGGGTCGGCACGTAGAAGACTGGCTGAGAGAGATGCTTTTGCTATTGCGATTTGGTGAGATCCCGCCATGTTGACAGGATTGATGGTGGGTGGTATTAGAAGGTTCGTCGAGATGTCGCTAGGTTGAGACCCTTCCAACCTAGATCTGCAAATGTTCGTCACGCCGTCTCACCACACCAATAGACCACATCAAAAAATGCATGAACTCTGCCGTAAAAGCAATAAAACGGCTCATGTACATGATAATTTTCACACGGTACATGTTGCATTGGAAGTTAGTACATGCATTCTGTGACGAATTGTTGTCTCGTACTGGAGATTTGAAGTTGCCTTCGATACGTTTACAGATAATAAGAGATCCGATACTCATGAAATGACAAAAGAAACCTCCCCACCAATTCAAAAACTCCAAGAGAAGAGAGGACCTAAAAATAAAGGAAGCTTTTGTGACAAAATGTTATTACATGTTGAGAGCGGCCACAGCTCGGGATATATCATTCTCGGCTACCATCACAGTCCCGGCCCTAGCTGTGCTAAGATAACTCATCTCCACAGCACCATCTCCACCGGAGCATATTCCTTTAGTACCACCAACTAATCTTCCAGCCACACCACACACTATACCAGTGGACTCAACAGGCAGGCCACGGAGATCCAGGATAATTGGGATCAGGACATCGTCTTTATTGCCGAGTAGCATGTCTGCATCAGCATCAAACATAGAAAGCATGTCCTGCTGCAACAGTAAAGACGGCGGTTCCGTGTCCGTTAAGGTCACGCTCAAGAATTGCGGTTGTGAGACTAAGCACCTGATGAGACCCAGTTTCAAGGATCCGTCACCACCGTTGGCTTTCCTGCTGGACCTCTGTCCTGCACATACAATGAGTTTTGTTGTTTTGTTGACCTGGGGGACGACATTTTGTTTTCGTAGCGTATCAAATGTTCGGTTTTCGAGATCGCTTAAAGTAGTGGTTGGTGGTGGTGTCAAAGGTGGGTTGCTTATGATTGAAGATGTCGATGATGAATGTCGGTGGTGTGTAGATGGTGTTACAAATGAGTCCGAATACTTCTCGAAAACGAAGCCCCTTTGTTGTAATGCCCTGCTGACGGTACTTCGGCTTTTCGCTGGCACAAGGATGTAGTCGGAAAAGTATGTTGTAATAAAGAAAATTGGTCTTTCAATTAACATCAGCTTGTGCAAATAACCAACGCCGCAGAATGGCACCTACACTCTTGCCAGTGCTAACGGACTGGTGAGGTCTAACACCCTTTGCCCTGCATCCAAACCTTCACCATCCACCTGAATGGCAACAAACTCTTCCCTTGAAATTGAAACATCGTCTCGTATGCTTGGATCGAGCGTGTCGACGATAGGAACGAAGAATCTGATGGTGGCTTCCCTGGAGCACACGATCGAGCATTCAACCGGAGTCACTGAGATATTGACAAAATCCGTCGCTACTGACGGCTCGGAGAAAGAGTCGTCGGATGCCAATGCGTCGTCGTCAAGCGAAGCCGGAGAACCTCTTGAGTCTCCATCATCCTTCCCAGAAGACTCGGGAAGGATGAGGGAGAGAATTGCCTGGACAAAGTGCGGGTAGAGGTGTAACGGGATATGTATTAGACGCAGGTGACAATCCTGTAGAAACCGAACAGACGTATGTAAGTAATTGGTTGGTTCGGACTGCCATGAATTTGGACCGTACGACGAGTCTGATATTGGGGGAAAGGATGTTCTCGACCACGACGAAGCTATCGACGATCTGGACTCTCTGGCAGTACTCGGAGAGGGAAAAGGAGATCCAGATTTGGATGAAGGAAACGATGAAGAAGCAGAAGACAAGGGGGAGCCAGAAGCAGGAGGCGAGGGAGAGGTAAAAACAGAATTGGGACAACTGACGAGAAATTGAATTGAGGCACTCATGTAAGGCATAAGCTGAGTGAAGACACTGGATCTCAGTAATTATGCTACTCACTTCTGAACTACGGCGAGATCTGCAACTTCTTCGAAGTATATATAACTTCTATAGGATCTCAGGTATGAACCAGAGAAGAATTGGATTGGGCAATTTCAAGCGTAGATTGTGTGATTTTGCCCTTGAGGAAAAGATAACACAAGCAGCACGTACAGAACTCCAGAACCAATAACCAAGAAACCGTAGGCAAGGGGTTATCGTAATGGGAGATAGCAACAAAATCCTGCTTCTGAGTCAGAATATTTGGGATAGAGACAGAGCAGAACGCAACGGAAAAGAACAGAACAGAACAGAACAGAGATGGGCGGCTTTAAGGATGAGCAATACTATAATAGGTGCCGGCTCAAGTAAACAGTAGCGGTGACTGACCTCTAGCTCTGCTTAAGTACCTGGGAAGTTGTCTAGCGTCACCAAACTCGCTGCCGCACACCAATCAGTCCTGCCGTTCGGAAGAGCTGTGGTTGGTAGCGCCTGTCGCTAAATCTGAGTTAAGGTATGTAGGCGCAGTGCACAGGGCCCAGCAGCGGCCGATATCAACGGCGCCCTTTCTATTATTCTTCTTATTTCTCTTATTCCTTTTCGCACTTCCTATCGGTGTGAGGTGGGTATCCGGTGATCGTCTGGCGACTTGATGCGTGATGCGCAATGGGATGCGTGAATGTGCAACCCAATTGCAAAGGAAAGGAAAACGAGACTTCGGAGCTAAAAATTTCGTTAGAAGTCAAGTGGCGTTCTGTACCCCGCTGATCGTTGGGACGCAACTCTTCACTTGCAGGAGCAGCAGGCCAGGGCTTCTTGCAGCAATTCTGCAGAGCAATTTGGAGGGAATGAGTGAGGGATGAATCTGCGAAGGGGCCACTTAGTAGCAGCAAGTTTTAGACTAAAGGGCGCCGGGAGAGTCGGCGACGCACACTCTACTTAAAGACTGAGAGTTCTCTAGGGTGGTGTGTCCCCGCCCTCACCGAGCGAACAGCGATCGGGCATCCCAAATTGTTTGAAACTTTTAAAGCTTCCTGCCCACGTGCTCGTTTAGACTGTTAAGAAGCTTAGTCTAGGGTTCATGACGTTCTACTTGGCTTTCAGATTTGGATGTATTTTACTCTTGGCACTGAGGGCGCATTTTTTGCTCTTGGCGCTCATCGGTGAACCCATCGTCACATTAAGAGGGCCGCCCCGCCGGGCTATAAGCCATGGCTGGTTACCCGATGCCACGACGTCACTTTTCGACGTCAACATAATTCTCCGAGGTGAAGCTACTGAGTTCCACATGCGGTCCTAGATTTGTAACCTTTGGCGCCTTTATTCTATGCAAGCTGTTTCTCCATGCAAAGCTGCTCCCATCTCCACTGCTGGCGCGCAGTTTGGCATAAGTTGCTTGCATAAATGCATATCCACTCTATAGTTCGTGTCGTAGCTCCGAACCCACATATCTTCACTGCTTTCTTATTTGTTTCTGGAGGATGTTTCCCACCACAGGCTTCACTTGGGCGTCAATACAATATCAATAGGCGGCGCAGTAGAAGGCACTTACGGTCCGCAGTCAAGACTACCCAATCCATCCCCCGACCAGGAGTTAAAAGGAACCCCTGGGAACGTCCCTATGCAGGCATCTATTTAGTCTCTATCTAATGACCAGTAGAGGTCTGGGAGAAGCCTGAAAACTGACCCGTTTCCGGATGCGATGATCTAACCGGAAAAGGAAGAGGGTTAACTGCTACAAGAAGTCGCCCTATAAATCGGTACCAGAGTACACACATGACCGATTTGATGACGGAGTGGTGAAACCGTTATTTCAAGGAGATGATAAGACCATCGTTTGAGTGGACAGTGAAAGAGATTAGAATAAGGAGAGGATGTTGGAGTTCCTTAAAGGCTGCGGTTGCCGTTTCGGGTCTACGAGAAGCAAAAAAACAAATTGTGGGGAAGGGATGAGGTGAGGATAAGATCGAGAGATCGAGCACACCGGCGTTGTCACGTTTTTGACAGGGATGAGGCGGGATGACGATGGTTTAAGATACCCCATAATTAGACGACCGACTCGAACATCAAATATCAACATGTGTGTGAAGTTGAAAGGGAGTGAGAGTGAACAAGTTGATGCTCTGCTTGGAAGTAGCTGTTTAGCTAGTGAGAACTCCAAACTTTGGTCAACCGTTTGTCTTACTGGCAATTGTTTCGGGAGTTGTGGGTGCTCTTTGGTGATCAAGGTGATAGACTTAGAAGGGCATAACCACGGGAAAGAGGAACCCTTTCAAAATACGATCACCTTTCCACATCTCTTTGTCTTTGCTTCAAGAGAGCTCGGCATCCCTTGCCCTCCTTTTTTCTATCCCTCATAACTCCGTTCTTTCTCCAAACTTCTTAGATCCATCTCTACATCTCTCACGCCGTTCCCCTGCTACACGAAACATTCACCTTTCGAACAACAACTTTCGCATTCGTATTACCCACTACCTTATAATCTCCTACTCTAACAATGGCTCCTATCATGATGGACCCCGTTCACGCTGCTGTGGATGCCGTCAATGTTGCCCCTATTAGTCCCAATTCTTACCATCAATTCAACAGTGGCTTCAGTGATGCGGGTCACAATGGTTATCACGATAACCAAGGCCGTCACTTCAATACCCCAGGTCCTCACAGGGGCGATGCTCGCCTAGATGCTGTACGTGTTTAATGTATCCTTCAACTTGTGCAAGTATATTCGGCTAACGTCATGTGCGCTCATAGGAGCCTGACCGTGCTTGCATGATTTGGGTCAATGGTTTGCACCAGAATATGAGTGAGCAGGTTCTCATCGAGGGCCTGCGTCAGTTCGGTACGTCCCAGTCTCAGCTGGTTGGAATGGCTTACTAAATTTGTCAATAGGTACTGTTGTCTCTTGTGTACGCAAGAACGATGGAAAGAACCCAAATGGCACTCAGTATGCCTTTATCAGATACTCTTCTCCTCAAGAGGCTCAGTATGCCATCAGTGTTGGCGAGGTCGATATTCACGGCTGTAGAGTGTTTGTATCCAGTTCCACCTTAGTTCAAACTTGTTGGCTCATGATGGACACAGGATGATTAAGTCTCGCAACACCAGTCGTGCGCAGAGGCACAACTCGCACGGAAGTTCGGACTACAAGCCTTATGATAGGGCAGGCCAACAGGCACTTGGAATGATTAACAGGAATAAACACGGTCCCGCTACTCCCTTTGATGGCAACTCGGACCCACTGCACAGCAATGTGCACCGTGCCCACGGTTCTAATGGTGGTCTACCAGTCTTGATGAGCAAGGCATTAATCGTATCAAATCTTCCTCAGGACATGTGCCCCAAGGGCTTTTATACGTTGTTTTCTGAGGTTGGACCAGTTGATGGTTGTTATATTTTCCCACACCTCGACCATGCTGCCCGTCGCTTTGGTCACATCGTCATGAAGTCCTTCTACGTGGCACAGAAGGTTAGTGGCCTTTATGCCTTTCAGCATAATTGTCCTTGATTGCTAAACATCGAATAGGCCGTTGAAATGTTCCATGGTCGTCCAGTCCATGGATACACCCTAGATGTCAGCTACCTGAAGTCTGCACCTACTTCCCCCGAGACTGAACTGCTGCCGATGGTGAGCTCGCCACCCGGTATGCCTTTGGGTCCCCACCAGTCGCGAGTCATGTTCAACCCACCGTCACCACCATCTCCACCCTTTTACCACCAACCCCAGCCTCCACTTCCCATGGGATGGCCGCAGCAAGGAATGGGAAATGTTTCTCCGGGAAATTATGGTGGTATGCCTCTACCATATGGAATGCCCCCACTACCTCCTATGCTACCAGTCTTCAATGGTCAAGGTCATGTCTTCAATCAACCGGCTGTAGGCTTTCCGGGATACCCATCACCGCCGCCACCCCAGATGTCACCATCTCCTCTCCAAGAAATGCGATGGTCAGCACCTCCCGAACGAAAGCAGTTTCCCAACGGTCGCCAGAACCGTCGATATCCCGCGCCTCCTCCAGGATTAGGAAGAACCATCCCTTATCCTCGGACCTTTTCATCAGGATCTGCTTCTGATATCCAGACCAGGAGCGTATCTAATAGTACTAACCCCAGTGTCACTGTGGAATCATCTGCTTCGCCCATGGAGGGATCCAACAAGCAGGAATATGAGAATCGACCTCCAGAACAGCACAATTCTGGCTCTGGTGCTGAATTTATTCGTGATGCTGGTCACGAAAGTCCTTCAAAGACTGCGACCGTTTCTCCGGTGCTATTTGAAATCATCCATACCCCAGTGATCCCAGAGACTAGCAAGCCAGTGGATCCGTGCAATCTGTTCGTCAAAAACTTGGATGATGGGGTTGTTGGCACATCCGAAGACTTGAAGCGAATTTTCGAACCTTTCGGACCAGTAGCTTCGGCTCATCTTGCGACTTTCAATGAGTCCAAAATTTCCAAGGGGTTCGGTTTTGTGGCATTCACCAAACCCCAGGATGCCGCTAAGGCCAAAGAAAAGATCAATAATTCTCTTGTTGGCAAGAAGAGGGTTTTCGTGAGCTATGCTGAACGAAAGGAAGACCGTGCTAAGAGACTCAAGTCGCTTTTCTCAGGCTCTAATACTAACCCAGATGATGAAGAGGTCTCCAACGGAACTAAAGATAAGGATGGAATTATTAATGTGACCGACCCTAAAGATCCTTCCCAGCCTAAGGATGAGGAACAAGTTTCAATCACTGCTGGAGATCCATCTGATACTTCATCGCCGGCATGTGGTTCCAGAGATCAAGCTTCCCCCGAGATGGTTCAGGAGTTCTTGCCGTCGAACTTTGACGAGAAAAGCCCTACTCCAATTACTCCAGCTGGTTCCTCCCCTCTGGGCGAGGGTCATGTTCATAAAGGAAAGGGGACCCAAACCGACCTTGAAGACAAGCAGAATGATCCGATCGGCACAACCGAAAATACTGCGAATATCGCTGAGCTAGGCAAAGGTATTGTTCAATGCAACGTCAATGAAACCACAGCTTCTAACTCTATCATAGTTACTAAAGTGGAAGGGGGGAAGCTTTCTCCACCGCTACATCTGGGAGGAAAACTAACTAACGACCAACTCGATACTAACGATATTAAAGCTGTTTCTGGAATCTATGGTATTTCGAATACGGCCTCAGATTCTCTGCAAGCTCATAGCAAGGATCCGGCACCATCTGCCGATACCATTATTAAAGGCCAACTCACTACCAAAGTCGGCACTGGTGGCAACAAGCGCAGTTCCAAGAAAGGTCTGGGTTCTCAGAAAGTCTCTGGTACGCAGGTTCAAGTAGCCATTCCGAATATCCGAAACGGCAGCAGTCTTGGGCGTGCTTCATCAAGGATCCCTGTCCAATATAAGAACGCCAGTTTGCCGACTAACAATCCACCCACTGGGTCTCGCTTGCATGCTGATGCCAATCAGAATCTCACTTCGAGCAATACTCTTCCTCCTAAGAAGCGTGGATACAAAGGCAATCGTGGAAATGGACGCAATTCCGGTGGGATCGCCAATGAGGGAGTTTCTTCTCAGAAGAATCTTGTCGATAAGCAAGATGTTGGAAAGACTGTGGCTGGTCAAGTTGGTATCACTGTGGTTGCCCACTAAGAGTGTTAACTGTATAGGAGTTACGAATGCCAATGGATACTTGCAGGGTTCTGCATATGGTGATGGAATCAGATATACATTGTTAACTCGTTCCATAGTATGGAGTTGCAATTGCAGGAAGGATACCTTTTTCTTTTTTGTTTGTTACTCATTTGGCCTTGCTGTTGGCTTGTTGAACGAGCCATTACAAGGTGGGCAGAAGTTTCAACTGCGGGGGTTAACGTTGGGAGGCTCAGGGTATTAACTCGTTTGTCTGCTCTGTTTCTGTGTTCCGTGTCATTATCACGGGATAGCAATGGTTACTGCTGCTGGATAGGGAATAAAATGGGATTTGGGATATCTTGTGTTGCTTGTGAGAAGTCATTTTCGTGAAACCTGTCAAGAATAGATATCCCAAACTGTTGTAGACGTCTTTGAATTAGGCTTTAATCATATTGTCTGGTTTTGTTTATGATTAATAATGGATGAGTTGACGAAGATATTTACCATTAAAAGCAGACACGTCCGATGGATACGATACGGTATCCGTGGAAGAAGGGCACAAGTGGTATCTTGCAGATCAAAAAGCAGTCATGAGGAATTGAAAACACCATACAAATGGGGTGTGAACTTGATACCATCTCTTATCAAGAGAATCCATCTCCGCAACGTAACAGCATCATATCCTTCCTGTCGCTTCGTTAAATTGACAAAAAAAGTAAGCAATAACTCAAGCAAATAACACAAGCACATCACCAAAGCTGATTTAAAAAGAAGTACATTTCATCTCATCTCCCCTCTCCACGCGCCAACTCTCGTTTGTTTTTTCCCATTCTTTTTTTTTTGATTGAGATTCAAAAAACCATACAACGCCCTGTTTGGTTTATTGCTATCAGCTCCAGGTTTCCTCGTACGCATGTGATGGAGGGCCGCGGACTCACCAATCGGTATCCATGCCCATTTCCCCCACACTTGACTTTGCCCCTTGTGGTTCTTTTCCTTTGAAAAAGATAGAAAAGAACTTGAACTCTGGCCTCTGCTGCTTTGCTAAATTATTTCAATTATATTGTAATCTACACCTCCATTCCACGTGCACCCGCTCGCTTGCTCTCCTTTGCGCACTGCACGCATCTCATGCTAGCAAGTCGGAGACGTTCATTGGCATCTCGTCGATCTGCGTGCCTGTTGTCGTACGCGTGGTTAGTAAAGTTTTGGGACGGAAGAGGGGAAGGACTTACTGTAAAACAACTCGATATCACGCAGGATCCTGACGTCCTCGCTGGTGACGAAGTTGATGGCGACACCCTTGCGTCCGAAACGTCCGGAACGACCAATCCTGTGGATGTAGTTTTCACGGTTGCTAGGGAGATCGTAGTTGATGACCAGTGACACCTGCTGGACGTCGATACCACGCGCCCACACGTCGGTCGAGATCAACACTCTCGAATTACCCTGGCGGAACTCTCCCATGATGGCGTCGCGCTCCTTCTGCGGCATGTCTCCGTGCATGCTTGAGACAGTGAAGTTGGCCTCCCGCATCTTCTCGGTCAACCAGTCGACCTTGCGCCGCGTGTTGCAGAAGATCACGGCCTGCGTGATCGTTAGGGTGTCGTAGAGGTCGCAGAGGGTGTCGAATTTCCACTCCTCCTTCTCGACGGCAATGAAGTATTGTTTAAGGCCCTCGAGAGTCAGTTCGTCACGCTTGACGAGGATGCGCACGGGGTCCGTCATGAATTTTGTCGTCATGTCGAGGACGTCGTAGGGGAGTGTCGCAGAGACAACGACGACTTGTGTGGAGGGGGGAAGATAGCGGTATACATCGTAGATTTGTTCGCGGAACCCGCGGTTCAGAAGCTCGTCTGCTTCATCGAGAACTAGCATCTTGATCTGTCGTGTGCGGAGGTTGCGCCGACGGATCATGTCCGCTACACGCCCCGGTGTGCCAGAGACAACGTGTTGCCCGTAGTCGAGTTTGCGGATATCTTCGCCGATGTTGGTGCCCCCGATGCATGCGTGGCATTGCACGTTCATGTAATCGCCGAGAGCCATAACGACGGACTGAATCTGGGTTGCGAGTTCGCGGGTTGGGGAGAGCACCAGTGCTATCCAGGGGAAACAAAAGTTAGCAAGTAATGTTTTGAACGACAGCGGCCTGAAACGGACCTTGGGTCTCTCGGATCGCGGTATCGATAACCTGCAGAATCGAGATGGAGAAGGTCGCAGTCTTTCCAGTTCCTGACTGCGCCTGTGCGATGGTATCGCGGCCTTTACAGATCTGCACGATTGCCCGTGATTGTACGGCAGAGGGTGACTCGTAGCCATATGCGTAGATACCGCGGAGGAGATTCTCTTTCAGCTGCATCGCCTCAAATGTCGGCGCCACGGTCACCTCCTTGCTGGTGGAGAACTCCAAGCGCTGGTCCTCACGGCGGTCGATTCCTTCTGCCATGGTTGTTGCTGTTACTAGTATTCGGGAGTATGTAAGGTGGAATGTGGGTTAGGCAAGCAAAAGGTGGGTATTCGTGTAGTGGTAGTGGTGGTAGTTGAAGCTTGTGATGGACGAGATGAGATTGAAGTTGCAACTAGCTCCGCCGGGTAACTAATGAGGGTCCCGACATCACTACGTGTTTCGCCTCGTCTTCCCAGCACGCATTACCAAGTACTTTCCACAATTTTGCCCCATTGAAACCTCACAGAATCAACATCATGGCCGTACTAGAAGAGCAGCGAAGCTTGTGCGAAGATCTCGAGCGACTGGAGCAAGCCTGCGCAGACCGCATCCTCGAGGAACCAAAGACAGTTCGTAGTATGTCCCCCAGCAGTGTCCAGCGACTAACACATAGTCGTTTGGCAGATTCGCGACCGCCTAGCACGCGACCACCAAGTCACCAAATTCGTAGACCGCTTCCAGCAACAATCGCAGCGGCTTCTGACACTAAAAAAAGATTCCGATGGCAGCCTGCAGAAGGAGCTCGACTCACTGACCACCCACGACCCATTCGAGGAGTTCTACAAGCAGCTCGCAACGATGAAGAACTTCCACCGGCGCTATCCCAACGAGCCCGTTGAGAACCTGGAGCGCGCCTATAGACGCCGTCCACCCGGCGAGAACGGCGCCGTCCCAGACTACCTCTCGGAGATCGACGCAATGTTTACAGGTGAGGAAAGCAACGGCCACTTCTTCGACCTCACGCAGAGCCACGAGGAATACCTCAACCTTCCTAGTGTCAAACGCATCACTTACCTGCAGTACATGTCGGTCTTTGACAAATTCATGCAGTTCAGCCGCGCACAGAAGATGAATGAGAAATACTTCCAATATCTAACTGGAGTCGCAAATTATCTTGAGTCCTTCCTGCGGCGCACACGACCCCTCGATGATCCCGACAAAATCGTAGCCAAGATCGAGATCGACTTTACACAGGCGTGGGAAAAGGATGAAATTCCATTGTGGGGGAAACACAGTCCCGAGATCACTGTAAAAATGGAAGAAAACAACAACGGCGCCGACGCTTCCGAGTTATTCTGTGCCGTCTGCCAGAAAGCGTTCAGCAATAAGAACGTATATGACCACCACACCTCGTCGAAAAAACACAAAAAGAATGCGGCTGCGCTAGACCAAACCGCTTCATCCAACGGCCTCACCCAAGACGCCGTAGAGAAGGCCAAGCTTGCACGCCTAAAAGACCGTGCCATCGCCGAGCGGGAATGGAGGATAACAAAGCTGGCCGAGTTGATGAAGGAGCAGCGGGATGCAACGACGACCAACGTCGAACGGAAACAGTCCCTTACCGAGCGTGAGCGGCAGATGGAGCTTGAGGCGTTGTACGCCGAGTCCAGTGAATTACCGCAAACGGCCGGAGATGGAGATGGCTCCGATGATGACGGAGACGACGACTCTAAGATCTACAATCCCCTCAAGCTTCCGCTAGCCTGGGATGGAAAGCCGATTCCGTACTGGCTCTACAAGCTGCATGGCCTGGGCGTCGAGTTTCCCTGTGAGATTTGTGGTAACTTTGTGTACATGGGCCGCCGGGCGTTCGACAAGCACTTCAATGAGCATAGGCATATACATGGATTGCGGTGTCTAGGAATCACAAACACAACCTTGTTCAGAGAAATCACAAAGATCGACGAGGCGCAAAGGCTATGGGAGAAGCTGGAGGGTGACAAGAAGAGGCTGAAAGTACAGGCGGAGACGGTGGAGGAAATGGAGGATGCGCAGGGTAATGTCATGCCCAGAAAGGTGTTTGAGGATTTGCAGAAACAGGGATTGTTGTAAGAAAGCTCGCAGGATCCATACTTTGGTTGTTCGGTGTTGTGGCGGATTGTTTGGATCGTTGTGCTTGTTTCATTTTAATACAGGTTTGGGATGTCTTTCAGGCTTGCTCTGGTGAGGTTCAATCTAGTCTATACTACTAGAATGGGTTTGGTTCTTGTGGCATTTATTTGTTATTCTGGTTTTTTCTTGCATACGAAAAGGACTTGTTTCGGCGCTGTATTCCAACGTTCATAATGTTGTACACTACCATAGCTTCAAAGACTTCTGGCTCTGCGTCTTGTGGGAATTATTCATGGGACTTTACTTCTTGTATGCCCTCAAGTGTCGTTGCCTAAACATAACCGTCAGTGACCTATCCCGTCAAGAACCTACAGGGAGACTTAGTACTCACCACCAGTCCTTGAAATTGACCGTTGAAACGTCAATTCCAATATCCTTCAGCGCTTGCGTCGAGAGATGGCAATCATAAGGTCGTTGAACTATTTCCCCGTCAGCCCATATATTACAACCCCCAAGGAAGGCCAAAACTAACCGGCAGAATTGGGGTCATTCGTATCATTTGGGGCCAAATGATCCAACGGCAAGCCCGCAACCTCAGCCATAATCTGACAAATCTCATACCTACACGCTTTTGTTAGCACCATATGCTCTCACCTTTCCCCCATGAGTTACCCACTTCGTCATACGATCCTCACTCGAGAACTGCAGAACCTTTGGCAACCCTTCTATTCCGTTCTTATACTTCTCGGCGATATCCTTCAACACCCTGGCCACATCCTCGGTGTTGGTCGGGTACCGAATACTCCACGCATCCATCTCCATGTCCGTCTTTCCCTCGCGGTTCCACACCACATCAAGCAGTGTGTTCACCGCGCTCTCACCGTTCCTTTCCACCTCGCCGTACAGCACCGGAACGCGCAGTACCACCCCGCCACAAGAAAGCACTGCCTGCTCTCCCGCCAGCTTTGTCTCGCCGTAGAAATTCGGCGGGTTCGTTGGGGAGTCGTGGGAATATGGCGCTTCCCCTGGTACACCCGGGAAGACGTAGTCAGTGCTGATGTATACCAGCACGATTCCCCGCGCGCTGCAGGTTTCGGCGAGGAGCTGCGTCGCCACCACATTGAGACGCTGCGTGCCCGAGGGGTCCGATGCACATTTATCCGGGAAGCGCTCGGCAGCGCAGTGGATTACGACTTTTGGTCTGGCCCATGGTGGTGATGTTAGCATAGGTAAGAAGAAGCCCGGAAGGAGCGCGGGGGAGGGACTTTGTTTCCTCAAGCAACGAGAGCACCTCGGCGGCGTTTCCAAGGTCGACTTTGCTGATTGTGGGAGGCTTTGCGCGGGAGAAACCTGTGGTTTATGAGCGTAACAAAGACGAGGAAGAACGAGAGAGGAGAATATACCAGTGCCGACAACATTCCACTCTGCGTCTTGGAAAGCCTGGACTACACGGCGGGGTCTGCTACTGTCACTCATGGGGAGGAATTGAGGTGATACATACCGACTTGGCGACCCAATTGGCCTGTTGCGCCAGTGATTACGACTGTTCTGTCCGACATTTTTGTTTGCGTTTTCCTTGGGTTCTCACGATAGCGGGTGTTTTTCGGTGTTGTAGCGGGGAATGTGTGATGTAGGTAGACTATGACGTACGGTAACTACCAGCCCCATCTCTTGCAATTGGAATCTAAGCAGATCGGCATGCAAAACAACGGTTGCCGCATGTTTGCCAGTCCCCACCAGTACCGGTGCCTTTGTCAAAGGTTCAAGAGACAATGTTGGGGCGAAACCTAACCCTATAGTCACCGATAATCATCGTTTCAAAGTTCAGCTCACAAGAGCAATAATAACTGGCCGCTCCGCTACGCGAAGAAGATTCTCATCATGGTTGCCTTGTACTTTACAGCAGGGGGCCAGTTCAAAAAGGGTCATGTGACCTTCATATAAGACTCACTCAATAACCTGCTAGTCTCAGATGCTGTGAGGCACGCTGAGTTCCTGTTCATTTCTGTGGCCACATTCCAGTCTCATGACCTCTTTTCACCTTCGAATCACAAATGATCACTCGTTTTATTGCATTCTGATTGGCTAGAAGGCTTATTTTTGATTAAGCAAGTTCACCTATTTTTCTGGCAGTCTTAAGCAAGCTTAAGACCATACACATCTAAATCGTACGAGTTGGTATATAAGAACTGGGGAGAAGATAGTCTTTAATAAAATTCCATATTAAACTAATGTAGCAGCGAGGGTACGCCATGTGAAGATATTAAGGGAAAGAGAAGTCCGTTTGCACTAAAATATCGATCCAACATATGTCACGACCATAAGGCTTGCATGGCACTTTCTATTGGTATCAGGCGGTCCATTGTCAGTCAAACCAAACGATCCAGGTAAGGAGTTGAGAGTAGCCACTATATTCAGTCAGCAGGGATAAAGAAACCATTTTTGGTCGCAATAATGGCCCGGGGCGGGGGTGGGGCTGCGTGCCATTCATATTTCTGATACGTATACTTTATCCGGCTTAGTATTGGAAACTTGTCTCGAGCTTCCACGAGTGATAAACTATGGAAAATTTCTCGCCCGAGAGAACTGAATACTTAAAGTGGATATCACGCAAAATGTCATCACTTCAACAACTAGCTATGACCGAAGCTTCCAGTCTAAGCTCCACCGAGGCAAACAATGATGTGGGCGGATTTCTACCGGGTTCTTGCAGGAGAATGAGATGGGATCTCGAGGGCGTGACCTGTCGACACTGGGACATACTGAGGGCCGGATTGGTACCGTTGCGGAGGACTGATTAATGTATTTAATAAGTCCTCTATTTGGAGGAATTCAGGCTCGGGGGAGCATCATCTCAACCCCCCGGCCGAAGATGGCTGGGAGGGGACGTGATAGCAACTGTGCAAACTACTTATCTGAGTTGATTGATAGGGTGAAGGAGCCGCTAAAAGAGATATAAATCTCGTCCACTTCCAGGATAGAGACGACTCAAGCCCTAGGGCCTTATCACTCCAAAGTCTTGAGGCTGCGGGTTCTGTTTCCGGTAAGAGATGCCTCGAGCCAAATTAAGATCTCATTTCGTCTGATACAGTGTCATGTGCAACACTACAGCTGTTCGCAAGAAGTGTTGAAGACCGTACAGAGAGGTAAGGGCGATGGAAGGGTTCGCCAATCTTTTGAGATGACTCTTGTCCTTGTCCTTCGCTGTTAGCCTACCTAGGCCACTCTAAATGACACCTGATTTCCATCCGACTAAGCTCCGATTGTATCTCGGTTTGGTTTATCCGAAGCTGACCAGTATCCGCCCGAGTCTGACCAATATCTGCTCGATATACTACAGAACTGCTAGTAACTGATTCCTTTGATAGATGGTAGGAGGGTTCGGTAGGAAAACCGCTTCGTCGGCTGCGGCTTGATGGGCTTAAGAAACACGAGCAAGATCTGACTGTTGAGATGCTATGTTGTAATAATAGTAAGGACATTGTACCGAATACCTGTGACTATTAGTTAACTGGTTGTTCGTCTCCGGGCGCTGCAGGTCGCTGGTGGTTGGTTGTTGACCTTCCCAAGTGGTGTGAAAATAGGGTGTTATTGTTGTGCGGGCAGGATATAAACACGGGGCTTGGCTTCCGTTTAGATCCCCGAGAACTTACGTTCACAAATTTGCTGGTAGATATCCCAGAAAGATTCAGCCAGACAAAAATCATCAGATTCACGAATACTGTGGTAGATGGGGCGTTGGTCACTGTGCTGCGGTCGTCACACGAATGAGTAGAAAAAACATCGCCTTTGAGGATATTGATGTTGAACCCATCAATTGTAAATCCGCATATTACTCTGCTTGGTTACATTTCAGCCCATGATCTAGCAGCTCTCCAGCAATAGCGTAATAATCCTACCTACCGCTCACTCTCCTCTGCTCTGAACCCACATCGTAATATCCACACAAAGAAGCAACAAAAGAAAAGACCCCACGCCAGATACCATCCTCGTACAAGCAACATATAAAAGATCCAGCTCACAGCCCAACACCCTCCTATGTTTTTTCAAGTCCGTATGATATAACCTTCCTATTCTGGTAGAAACGACCGATCCCAAGAAACAAGTACGACGAGCGAGTGACCATGACTGAAATCTTTTGGATTCTCAATTTCTTCCACCACTCTATATCTTCACACTTCTCACCCTCAATCATCTCTTCTGATTTGGTGAAGACGAGCTCCCACTACCGCTTCGTGACCGAGACTTGGTATGACGGTGGTGAGAATCGGCCTGACGTCGTTTCTTTATTAACGGTGGTCAGAAAACACGCCCCGACACACAGTAGATGATGATAGGATAAGCATAGAACTAGTAATGAATAAGGAAAGCCTGGAAGCGAAAAGAGTGTTGCCAGAACAAAGGAAACAAGAAAAATTCGAAAGCTAGTCAAGTAACACCCCCAAAAAGAACAAAATCGCATCTAGCCGAGTGCAAAGATATGAAAAAAACAGACACTGTCAATACATTAACGAACTAAGCATAACCTACCCCTTTGTTGGAGCCCTCGTCTTGAAGATGCAATGCATCCATCTTCTTCTGGCTATCGCTCGCACCGTCATCGGATATTTGCATTGGTGACCCGGTGCGTAATGAGTTTCCACGTACTCCACCGGAGGCTTCTATTATTTTGCGTTTCCTTGAGGCCTTCTCTTCCAAAGCCTTCCAGACGCTTTCTCTTTCTGCTTGCCGCTGCGGGGCACTTTCTTGGAGGGCAGCATAGTCGCTGGTACATTCATCGAATAGAGACGGGTTGATCTCCATGAATAGTTTCATTGCGCTGTATACCATTTGATGGATAGTCCTACATTTGGTTAGCGTTCCGGCGCGGGAGGTTGAGTGAGATCCTAACCTATTCCAATGCCCCTTGGAGTTTTCGAACAACGGTGCGAACATGATTGGGAGAATGACTTCGACGTTATCACTGACAAGGTTGCAAAAATATTCGTTGTTCCAGAAATATAAAGCTCTTTCAGCAACCTATGGCTGTCAATGCTGAGTTTGATAGTTGGAATTGAGCGAGCTACCTGAAAATGTGGGCTGGCAACGCTTTTGGCCAACTGATGGAACAGCGGCTCCTGTACCTTTGCAAACTCTGCTGGGTCCATCACCTCGAATATATCTTCCACCTCGTTCAGGAACATGACTTCTTTTGTACTGTTGGTTTTCGGCCAATATCTCAATAGCCCGAGAACAACCTGACGCCAAAACCATCAGAACGGTCAAATATTTGGCATTTTCACATTCCAGAACCATACCTCTTCTGTCAGCGCCGCATCCTTTTCCAAAAACTGTACGATACAGTATGCCAATTGTGGGTGGTACATGCTAAGACTCTTGACCTTGTGTAGTGGGATGAGGACTCGGGTCAAGAACAATTTATGCTCTTCCTTGAGTGGCAATGCAAAACCATTAATAATACTGCCTAAAATCTCAAGAAGTTCCGCGATTCCGTTGAAACGTTCGGTCTCATAGATGAATTGGAAAAAGACATTGTTAATTGACCTTCGAATATACGAACGAAGATTGAGGAATTTGCCATAGATTCGGTGAAGAGTGGTCTTCAGGAAGTCTCGTTCTCGTGGGTCTTCCGAATCGAACAACTCCAGAAGCTACATAACGCAATTTAGCATGAGAAAGAAAATTCGACACATTCTCTATTTGCCACTAACCTGTAGCACAAATTGGTGATCGATATGTTGCTTCGCAATATTGGTGTTGAAATCTTGACTTTCGATAAACCTCAAGAAAAACTCATAGACAACTTGAATATGCGGCCATGCTACTTCTAGCACGGGTTCGTCTTCTTCAGGATCAAACGCATCCCCAACCGGATTCACTGGAGGCGGAATAGGCCGAAATAAGTTCTTGGCAAACATGTCCACCACTTTTGGATACATCTTGTCTGTGATGACGGACCGGTTATTGGCGACGTAATCGAGAAGCTCATGCAGAGCTAAACGCTTGATTTCCTTAGGCTTCATGTCGGCGGATGCGTCATTAAAGTCAAAGATGACATTGCATTGTTCCAGCTTCTGCAGAAAAAGATCCTCCCTACGCTGTGGAGGCACCTCTGGTCATGGAATCAGCATCGATCCAACCGTAGTCAGAAGTTGGAGATCGTACCATGAAAGCCAGGCAACTTTTCAAGGTCCCTTTTTTCGGAGATGTCAAATCGCGAGCTGTGCTGTCTCTTCGGCGTCTTGAGGCCCTCGGGTATTTGATCAGCTTTTGGGGCGGTTTGCAGTCTGTCGAATGTCTTTTGTCCCGCCTTTGGCGGAGGGAGATCACCCGGCATGGTCTCGGCAGCTCCTGGAGGCGGCGGATGCTACGCCACGAAAATTAACAAACGGTCAGCGCTGGTGCCTAGAGCTGGGATGGGGTACTACAAATGATCCGGTGGTGCCTACAGGTGCAGAAGAAGGGCTTATGATAACCGACGGCGCGATCATTCGCGGCCCTGAAGGACTAGTAGCATTGGAGATTTGCTGGTGCAGGTTTGTCAACGATGAGCCTGGGGAGCCAGCCGCAGATGACGCCGAAGCCTGTGACGTTGTAGAAGTATGATCTTTACTAAGTTTGCTCGGTGTCTTATCCCCCATAGCATCACTTCCACTCCGGCCGGAATCACCACTGTTTCTCTTGTCAGGTGTATTAGACGAGGACCCCAAAGTGGCTTGAGACGACGAAGAATTGCTGGACGAATCTTTCTTTTTGGACGAGGTTTTAGAATCCTTAGTCCGAGATAACTACACAGACCAACGAAAGAGTATTAGCAGCCAGGTTTCACCACAGCCTCGGGAATGGGGACTGTGTGGCTAAGAAAGCGCACATACACCCACTCTCTGTCTAAGACTTTTCATTTTGAAATCCACGATGAACCGTTATTAGAACTCCAGCTATATGCTAGCTAGAGATGAGCAAAGTATCCAGGGGTTGAATCGTCGATACGGGATGCTAGTGGCAACGTGGCGAGGCTGTGGATTATTGTTCCAGTGTCCGAGGCTCATCAATTGGCAGGTCGGATGAATGATGCAGAATAAGGATGAGCTGAAGAGAAGTTGAATATGATCGTGTCTCTGCAGGTGCGGTTGTGGGGTAACGACAACACCAAACGGGGAATAAGCAACGCCAGATAAGTATTGGATCAAAACAGCAACAGGCAGGTAAGCCCCGGTATGCTATGCGGATGTAGTTCACCTGTCGTTGGACTAGGGACAATCGGTCAGAGAGGTATGAGGACACAGCAGATACAGACAGGAGGCGGTGCTTTGCTTCCTTCGGAGTTGGTCGGTCGGTCGGTCGGTCGGTCGAGTGATGTTGTGACGTCCCGCTTTGGATGGGGTAGTAAGGCAGGAGGAGACGTGAAGTTGGTCGGTCCTTGTTAGGGTTCGTACTTGCCAACTGCGGGTTCAAGGGGCTTTAGTGTTTTCGGTGTTGGGGATCAACAGGAGGAGGAGCTCTCGAATCACATATAATAATATCAATACTCAAATGTTGTCAATCAATCAACACCACACTGTGAACCCCAATGCCCAACCTTCGACAGCGACGCTGGAACAGCAGAGAAGACGACTCGAGTACCAAACCAAACAAACAACTTCTTACTTGCGTGTGCGAGGAGGAGGGGGTGGAGGACGTGAGCGTGCGTAACATAACGTAACGATTGCTATTTCCCTAAAGAGGGTCGATTGATGGCCATTCTTGGGCGCGATTAAGTCGACTAAAATTCCCATTTGAGCACTCCCCGCTGCCGTTGATGCGGGACTGTCCCACTCCGAAGCCTGCCCCGCTAAAGTCTGTTGTAGGAGAGGTACGTACCGAAAATGGCATCTGCAACTCAATTTCACACAAGCTTTCATTCGGAGTCGCTTACTGACTTGCTTCACGCCAGTTTCACCGTCGCGATGGACGCACAGCTCACAAATCACATACCGTCCAGTCCGTGGATCGCCATACCAGATAAGCGAGTCATATGTATCGAGCACCCTGCAATAATTCGCAACCTGAAGAATGGCATTGAGACACTTGGGGGCGAAGAAGCGCTTTCGAAGGTATGTCGCGTATATGCTTGGTGACATCTCGTGATCTGACGGCCGTATCAGCTTGCAGCTTCCAATGGAAATATGGCTCTTCATCTACGTTTCCGACCGGATGACCCAATGCAAGCACCCATCGAGTCACGCTCCGTCCCTACCAATAATCTGCTGTTAAAGATCACTATCCCCAAGCGGAGGAAGAAAAGAAGACTAGGCGACAGAACCGAGACACGACACGAGGATTCTAACGCCAGCACGAAGCAAGAAACGTTGTTGGACAAACTAAAAGCCAGCAAGGGGAATTACAAAGTCGAAGCTGTGGGTATGATCGACAAAACAGTACGTTTTAGAGGTTGGTGAAGATCATGAACCGTGAGTGACTGCCTGACTGATTGTGCATCAGATATGGCAAGCTTTCAATGGAATATTTCACGCTCAAAATTTGTTGCAAAGATGAAGGATAAGTTAGCGGATGGCGATTGTATGTATCCACGTACCCTCTCAGACGCGAATGGAGCCGATGAATATGCAGATGAGAAAATCCAACAATTTGAACTCAGTCAGGATAGAGGAAACCCCGACTCTGAGATCTTGCCCCCCCCTACCTTTACTAATACGGTCATACCGCACACTTATAAGTAAGGACTGCCCATTTTGGTCAACAGGTACTAAGTCCAGGGTATAGTTATCGTCAAAATCCAGCTGTCAAGAGAGCCCTGATCGATGGCAAAACTGCACTTCTCAACTTCCAAGCGGCCCCGAAGACGTTGACGCCGATGGTTCATATATCCATTGCTGATATTCCCTCGAAACCTGCGAGTGTTCCAGAGTATGAACAGCTCGATGCGCTGCACAAAGAATGTGTTGACCACCTTCGGTCTCTCTTCGAACACCGGCCTATTTGGACACGGCGTGCACTCTACAACAATTTCCCAAAGCATCTCCAGACCATGGTCCGCTTCACAATGGCCCATGTCGCGTACATGTGGCGCGCAGGACCTTGGAGAGATACCTGTGTGTTGTACGGGATTGACCCGCGTACAGATCCCAAGTATCGAATTTATCAAAGTGTTTTCTTCCAGATAGAGACGAACAAATCCAGGCCTTCGTACCAGTACAGCAATCAAGTTAACGCAGACAGTCATATCTTCGATGGTCAGCGTCTCATCAGAGATGGAAGATGCTTTCAGTTGTGCGATGTCACTGATCCTTTATTGCAACAGTTAATCAATACAGAAATGCTCAGGAAAACCTGCGATGTAAGATAATTTCCCCCTGAATCTCACAAAGGTGCATAAATTAAGGTGCTGTGAGTAGCCACAAGACGGATGGTATCGTTACAGCACATTGGCTAAGATTAAAGCTATTATGAAGGCCAAAATTATGGCAATATCAGAAGGAAAGCCATTCACAGACTCGGATTGTGTCGCCATTCTTGAGCAAGAGAGTGAGGATGAAGAGCAAGAAGCCGCGCGGAAAGCAAGAGACGCGAAAGAGAGAGAGCAGCGATCCGAAAAACGTCGCGTAGGAGCAAGAAACTTGAGGCACTCGCTTAATATCGGCAAAGGCACTTCTGCTGGAAGTTCTGTGGTACAGCATGATAACGACCACGCCGTTGAGGGAGCCGGGGATGATGAAGATGCCGACGAAGAAGAGGCTAATGGAGAATGGGAACAAGAGCTAGAACTGCCAACTACACAAGGGCAGGTCGATGGTCGGGTGCAGCAAATGATGGCGGAGTACATGAACCAAGGCGACATAGGTATTTTCGCACGGTCGTATCCCAAGATGAAAGCTAACTGATTAGTAGGATTTGATGGGGACGATGACGATGAAGGTGACTTCGATGTACTTGGCGACGATGATGAAGATGATTAGGGTAGTGTTCTCCCTGTTGTGTTGTGTTCAGCACAGGTTTTGGTGACGGCTTCCCCCGAGTGCAAATAACATTGATTAATTGCTTTACTTCTCTTTATCGATAGCGGCACAAAGTCAATCTCCCCGGTTCGTTATTGCATTAAATAATGGACAAGTGTCATACTACCGAAAGCCTCAATATCGGACTTGTTTGCGTTACTGGGATTGCGTCAAGACTATCCGTCGGGAGAGAGTAAAAGCACAACTCGTGCATGTGGGGGCTACGGGATAAATGGGACCATATCTTTGTGGGTTTGTCAGGAAAGGACTCCGTATCACAGAAGCACAGCATTATGCAAAGCAAGCACCCGCTACCCAACCGGCCTCTATTTCAGTGTTTGAAGCTAATAGTCCCTAAACACTGCCCCCGCAGTTCCAATGGGAAAATTGAATGCCGTGGTTACCAGGAAGACGGTGGAATTTGCCTGGATTGGAGTGTTGGGTTGGGTCACACGAAACGGCTGCAGCCTTGAGTAGGTACTTTCCAAGGTTGTGAACAGTAATGGCTAGTTGCTTCTCCGGAAGGACAGAAGCATCTAGGCAGCCAAAGATGAAGCCTATGCAGAGCCTCGACTTTTCGGGGTTGGTTCTGAGTTTGGTAAGACGGCCCAGAAGATTCATGTCGTTGGTTGAGTTTTGGGTGTTCTTGAGTGAGATCTATATCTTGGAAACAGGGGGACAATGAAACTGAATCATCTTTTAAAGATGTACTTTTAGACGACTGGATATCAGCAAATTATGTGTGCCCCTATGATAGCCACTCGGGTTAACTGCACTTCTAGACTTGTGAACATTCTCAGAGGGCAGCGAAAAGTGAAAGTCTGAGCACGAGAGCATGTCTGCCTGTTTTCATTTGCGGCTCTGTGAACCAATCCTAAAAAGGGAAATTTCTTAGCGGCTTGGCATTTTTCAATAAGGAGCTGTAGCCCACGACCCAGTCGCGTTTTGAAGAGCGACGAACGGAACAGAGTTGAACGAAAGGTTAAGGCAACCATCTCTCCACTTGTCGGCAACTAATTGATTCTAATACCCCGCAATCTGTCGATTTGAGAGAATCGATCCATTTGCCGATTCGAGTGCCAGCGTCCATTCCAGTCATTAACTCTGTAAGTCTGAGAAACACATTTAGAGTTTCATGCAGCGAGCGCGCAAAATCCAGGTGTAGTGAGCTTCTATACGCGCAGTGCTACCTACTACCTCACTGTCTATCCTTCAGCATCTGAACTACTACGTCCTAACAGTTACTCGCCATTATACTTCGCGATTTCATCCAAACCCGCTTCCAACAACTCCACTCTCCAACCCCTAAACTTCTACACATCTGCGGGTTTGTCTTGAGCAGCAACTACAGTATAGCTAGTGTTCGGAACTCTGGCGACCATGGCGGGCGCAGGTGCCGCACATGCGGATCCCTATGCCGCTAGGCTGGCCGACAGTAGCATAGGTGCGCACACGATGGCCTTTCTTCAGTCTGTTTCGGGAGTGAAGCGATGGTGGATGGTTTCTGACGTCTGGGACTGACGATGTAATGCTATGCAGATGTAAAACTCAAACTCCAGGCCGCGAGCGAGCTTCGAGATTCGATAGACTTGTTCACGCATACGGTCCCATCGGAGTACACAAAATTCTTGCAGAAGCTCATGCCAGTATTTCTGGATATCCTAAGGGGACCTCCGGTTTTCATCTCTACGTCCCCAGAACAAGTGAGTAGACCTCAGTCCGGAATTACGTGGGCGAGAAAGTTGGCGCTCAAGACAGCTGACTGGAGCTCATCTGAGTAGAAACTACGAAGTATGATTCTCGATACGATCCACCGTCTTCCGTTTACCCCTCCAGAAGCGCTGCAACCATGGAGAACGGATGTTCTGGACCTGCTAATGGACCTTGTCCGTATTGAGAATGAAGAAAATGCCGTGCTCTGTATGAAGACGATAATGGATTTCCAAAGGACCTACCAAAAACAACTAGGAGACCAGGTTCAACCGTTCCTAGACCTGATAATGGACATGTTCCGCCAAATGCCTAAGGCTGTCAAAGATACCTTCGATAATGTTGCTACAGCGTCAGGAGCCACACCGGCGATGCCTAGCACTCCGAGCAACCAAAACTTCCAAAGCCCGAAGCCGATGTCGCCACTAATCCCCGGATCGGATCCTATCGCCGATAACCAGCAGCCTGCAAAGATGCTGACAAAGGGGATGCAGAGCTTCAAAGTACTGGCAGAATGTCCAATTATCGTTGTGAGCTTATTTCAAGCCCATAGGACCTCGGTGCACAAGAACGTAAAGCTGTTTGTTCCATTGATAAAAGAAATGCTGCAACTGCAAGCTGCTCCCCAAAGAGAAGCCCACGAACAGGCAAAATCGAAGGGACAAAACTTTACAGGTGTCAGTCCGAACATTAAGAATAGAGTGGCGTTTGGGGAGTTTGTCACAGCTCAAGTTAAGGTCAGTGCATCAGCACATCGTAGTATGGAGCAACAGCTTAATATTTATACAGACTATGAGCTTTTTGGCATACGTCCTCAGGGTATACGCGCAGCAGTTGACAGATTTCCTACCACATCTACCGGAAATCGTAGTGCGCCTGCTAAAGGACTGTCCCAGAGAAAGATCAGGAGCTAGAAAGGTGCGAATTATAATTACTCCGTCCAATATCAGCGCCTGACGCTTAACTATAGGAATTACTGGTTGCAACGAGACACATCATAAACTTTAATTTTCGGCGGATCTTTCTCAAGAAGATTGACGAACTACTGGATGAGCGTGTATTAATAGGCGATGGTTTAACGGTTTATGAGACTATGAGGTAGGCTCCCTCAAGCTACACAGCGTGATGTTCCGCTGCATATACTAATTTCTTCAACTCCAGACCATTAGCATATAGCATGCTTGCCGACTTGATACACCATGTTCGGGAGCAGCTGAAGTCCGATCAAATCCGAAGAACAGTCGATGTCTATACCAAGAATCTGCACGACAATTTCCCGGGGACTAGTTTTCAAACGATGAGTGCTAAGCTGCTATTGAATTTGGCAGAGTACATCGCGAAGCTAGACGACAAACAGGAGGCTCGTCATTTTTTGATCATGATTCTAGATGCTATCGCAGAGAAGTTTGCTGCTATGAACAGACAGTATCCCAATGCCGTTAAGCAAAGCAAGCTTCATAAGATGTTCCGGGACGAGGGGAGAACTGATGAGGATGCTCCCGAGGACACTAGTAAGGAGGATTACGACGAAATTGACATATTCATGGCTACACCCATCAAAACTTCGAACCCCAGAGAGCGAGGTTCTGATCCGGTGGCTGACAATAAGTTCTTGTTCAAAAATCTGATGAATGGGCTGAAAAGCATGCTGTTTTCACTGCGCGCATGTAATCCCCCTTCACCCCCGGGCGATAACATGCCATCCAACTGGAATGAGGTGGCATTTGGATTTAGCGCGGAAGAGGTCAACATTATCATCAAGCTGTTCAGGGAAGGCGCTCGTGTTTTTAGGTATTATAAGGGCCTAGACAGTGACGACGGTAGCTCCGATGCGCTCACTGCACATTTCATGGCACCTAATGGTAAAGAAGAGAAGGAACTTCTAGAAACCTTCGCAACTGTTTTCCATTGCATCGATCCAGCAACTTTCCACGAAGTCTTCCATTCCGAGATCCCTTTTCTATACGAGATGATGTTTGAGCACTCGCCGCTGCTGCATGTGCCGCAGTTCTTCCTGGCTAGCGAAGCAACCTCACCGAGCTTCTGTGGTATGTTGTTACAGTTTCTGATGAACAACATCGAAGATGTCGGTACCGACGATAAAAAGAGGTCTCCAGTGCTTCTAAGACTTTTCAAGCTCTCTTTCATGGCTGTTACACTCTTTTCGGCGCAGAATGAGATTGTGTTGCTTCCGCATGTACGGCATATTGTGCTGAAATCAATCAATCTGGCAACGACTGCGGCAGCGCCAATGAATTATTTCTATCTTCTTCGGTCACTATTCCGCAGCATTGGCGGTGGACGATTTGAGCATCTGTATAAAGAAATACTCCCTCTTCTAGAAGTGCTTCTAGAGAATCTGAACACCCAGCTCAACTCAGCGCGAGATCCCCAGGAGCGAGATTTGTATGTGGAACTCTGTCTCACAGTCCCCGCCCGACTTAGCAACTTGTTACCTCATCTTAGCTATTTGATGAAGCCACTTGTTGTAGCTCTGCGAGCTGGACAGGAACTAGTTAGCAAGGGACTCAAGACCTTGGAACTGTGCGTCGACAATCTGACACCCGATTACCTTGACCCAATAATGGCGCCGTACATCGACGACCTGATGGGAGCGCTGTGGGAGCACCTAAAGCCGCTTCCCTATAACCACTTCCATAGCCATACAACGATGCGAATACTTGGCAAGCTTGGGGGAAGGAACCGAAGATTTTTAACTCATCCACCGGAATTATCATTCAAGCCATATTCTGATGACGCCTCTAGCATCAATGTTAAGTTAATTGGGGCGCCAGCCGACCGGCCTTTCCCCATACTACACATGGTGGATCTTGCACTTGGAAAGATATTGGAAGTTAAGGGATTAAAGACCGACCAGGAGAAGAAAACCGACATATACTACAAGCAGCAGTCGCTTCGCTATTTGAGCTCAACCCTAAAAATATTCATAGGGTACGATCAACTGCCCGAGGATTTCATGCAGATGGTACGGTTATACGCAAACGACTTGTACGAGGGATCAACAGAGTCGACTGAAACCGTTATCGCCGTATCCGATCGCACAAAATCAGTGTTTAAGAAGCACGAGCAGGAAGCTGTTTTACAGAAGTTGATCCAGGCGGTAATGCATGCAACTGCTATTGAGCTATTGTCAGAGGAAGCATCTTCACTAGCATTCGACGTATGTCGCCATTTCACCATTCTCGAAGTCGGAAGAGCTGTCATCGAGATGCGGCAAGCGAAGCAAGACTTTGCAGTCAATGGAGGAGAAGGTCATATGCACTTGGACAGTCGGGTCTTAGCTGACGCAATCGGCGATTGCCTCTCCTCACATCACAAGGACGTTCGGGAGACTGCAAAGAAGGCAATGAAAGTGATATTCGAAACCGCTGGAATACTTTTTGGATCGGATCAGAAAGTACATCGGCTACCTTTTTTCGTCTCTCTCTCAAGGACGTTCTGTCACAACTGTTACGAAGAAGAATGGTATCCTAAGTTTGGAGGCGTCAAGGGCATTAAGTCACTCGTGGAGGACCTCAACATGGGCCAAGAATGGCTCAAGGAGCGCCAGAATGATTTTGTGAGGGCATTGCTCTATGTCATTAAAGATGTACCGCAAGACCTTCCCGCCATCACTAGACAGTCGGCGCAAGATACTCTGACTTTGGTACTGCAAACATGCAACAAAGGTGTGCCGAAAGAGGAGTTCACGAGGTATCACTCGAAAAGCTTTAACCTATGCGCGCTTCTCTTCGTTGAAATATCGAACCCAAATAAGCATGTCCGGGAGACGGTCCAGAAAGCGTTCATAATTCTGGAGGAAATTGTCGGTGTTCCAAAGCATACATTGATGCTTCCCGTGAAGGAGCGACTCTTGACGCCTATTTTCAACAAGCCTCTACGAGCCCTACCGTTCGCCAGTCAGATTGGATATATTGATGCAATCACTTACTGTCTTAAACTCGAGCCGTCTTTCCTTGAATTCAATGATGAAATGAACCGGCTCATGATGGAAGCCCTGGCACTCGCGGATGCTGATGATGAGCAACTCTCCAATAATAGGCTTATGGAGCATCGAACCACAGAATCCGTCCTTAACCTTCGAGTTGTTTGTATTAAACTGCTTTCAACCGCTATCTTGGCCCCGGAGTTCAACACGCCAGACAAGGCTGCATCAAGGGCTAGGATTATTTCCGTATTCTTCAAATCCCTTTACTACAAGGCACCAGAAGTCATCGATGCAGCCAACAACGGACTGAAGGGTGTATTACAGCAAACGAACAAGCTACCCAGAGACCTTTTGCAAAGTGGCTTGCGGCCCATCCTAATGAATCTTTCAGACCCAAAGAGACTGAATGTAGCTGGGTTGGAAGGGCTGGCACGGTTATTGGAGCTCCTTACCAATTACTTCAAGGTCGAAATTGGGTCCAGATTGCTTGAACACCTCAAAACCCTCGCCGATACCACTTTCCTTCAGCAGACCTCCTCCAAATTGCTTGAACAGAACGGCATCATCAAAATCATTGCCGCAATCTTGAATATCTTTCACCTACTCCCCCCTGCAGCTGTTGCATTCATGAGTGGGCTCTTTACCATAGTTCTTGATCTAGAGGAAAAGCTACGTCGGACACAACATAGTCCCGTTCGAGCCCCACTGTTGAAGTTCATCAATCGATACCCTGCCGAAACGTGGAAACACATCCAGCCCAAGCTGGTGGACATGAAATATGGTCGATTATTTGCTCAACTTTTGAACGATAAATCAAGCAAACCAGTTCGGGATGTTATGCAAGAGGATGTTACGGGATTGTTGGCGCACTCGATTGATCTGCAAGGAAAGTCAGACGCAGAAAGATATGTTGCGATCATCAACGTTATCAACATTGTGAAGTCGATTGCGCAGTTTGCCTCTAAGGAATGGATGCAGGGAAACAGGGATTTGATGGTGCGACTTCTCAAGGCTGGGGTGGAGATTCGCGAGAAATCGAAGGAGGGTATAGTGCCAATCCCAATCAAGTTGGCAGTTGAACAGGCTTCGGCGACTGTTGTGGAGATTTTTATGATTTATTTGACTGAGGTGGACAACGATTTGGACTTTCTTTTTCAGGTAGGATCATCGATGCCATGCCGTTAGTATGTTATTGTTGGAGCTGACACGGACGCCCTAGGTTATCGATGCTACGACTTCGGACAAGCGAGCTCGGACGACCAATATCTTAACACATCACATATACACCAAAATCATCTGCGAAGGAACAATCGAGCAATGGCGGAATATCATCTTCAAGTGCTTGAGCTTATACGCCACCGCCAACTCTTCCCAAGAGATTAAGACATTTGCATTCCATTTCTTGGTAAACCCGATCCTGGCCATGGATAAGAAACGTGGGTCACCAGTCATCAAAGGCGAGAAGCTTGTGGATAAGAACTTGATCGAGAATGTGCACAACAAGATCTGGAGGCCAAACCTTGGGGATCTCGGCGATGATCCTGCGCAAGGTCTCGACCACTCACGTATGGAGTTGCTGCAGATGTCTGCGCTGTTAATCAGAGATCATCAGCAATCACTCGCTGAGGCCAGGAAAGATGTCATCAAATTCGGGTGGAACTATATCAAGCTTGAGGATATCGTCAATAAGCAAGCTGCATATGTTCTTATCGCATTTTTCATCAAACATTTTGACACACCTTCCAAGATTGTCATCCAAATCTACGTTGCTTTACTTAAGGCGCATCAGCACGAAGGTCGACCACTGGTCACACAAGCCTTAGAGCTCATTGCTCCGGTTTTGAAGAAGCGAGTTCCTACTAGGCCAGATGATAAATATCCTATATGGGCGAGGTGGCCACGAAGAATCTTGTCCGAAGAGGGTCACAACCCACACCAAATGACCAACATCTTCCAATTCCTTGTTCGGCACGACGACTTGTTCTTCGATTCTAGGGAACACTTTGCTACGTGGATAGTGACTGCGCTACCAAAGCTTGTCTTCCATATCCCGAATCCGTCGACAGAATATAAAAAGCTCTTCATCAAGCTGGTGACGTTGATCTGGAAGTGGGAACAGCACCGAGTAGAATTAGCACGTGGCAGTGGCAGTGGCAGTGGTAGTCCCGAGGTCTCTCCATCAAGGAAGAGAAAGCATGATACAATGATGAGCGTGTCACAATCGCCCCCACAGAACGGAGTTGCCGGAACAGAGGCAATCCCACCCCAGCTCAGGACACTGGTTATTCGTCACCTTGTCCAGTTCATCTGTCGTCTCCCAGAGAAATATTCTGGAAAGGCAGACGAACCATGCACCAAGGCACTCCAGCTATTGAAAGACTTCCTAGGATCACAGTATTGGGGAGGGCTCGAAATCGACTTATACCCCAAGATCATGGTGGAATATCTGGTCACCAATGATATCGAAGATGGTACATTGCCTGGGTTTGTAAACTCACTGAACGTGCTCAAGGTTATTCTTGACCTCAAGACGGATGAGTGGGTTATGCAACAGTTGGCACAAATTCAGACTTATCTCGACAAACCTCTTCGATCAGAAAGTGCCGAAGTGCAAGACAGCCTGCAGCCCGTTCTTGCTCGTGTTCTAGGGGCTTTGCCAATTGAGAAGGTAGAAGGCGAGGACGAGGACGAGGAGCCAAAGGAATCACCAGAGAATCAGTTCGTCTCTTCGCTCACCAACATTGTGCAAGAGAATTTAAACACAAACCTCATGTCGAGCGTTCATATCCTCCACACACTATCTATCAAGCGTCCCAGTGTAATCGACGATCACATCGCCGCACTCATGAAGGCCTTTCAGAAATTGGGCAAGGATCATCTTTCGGTACCTGCCGTTGGACAACCAGGGCTTCTGCTGCAAAATGGGGCGAAACCAGAGACGCCTGGTGGTAATACTCAGATGTTCGACCCGGAGACAACGACTAAACTGCTGTGTATGGTGATTGATGTAGCGGCTTCGAGAGTGTCGGTTCTTGGTGATCAGCGACGTCCTTTCTTGAGCGTTATGGCCCAATTGGTGGAAAAGTCCGGAAGCACAACGTTGTGTAAGAAGATACTTGGCATTGTGGAGAATTGGGTGTTTGGATCCACGGAAACCTTCCCCACCCTCAAGGAGAAGACAGCGGTTCTATCTAAGATGCTTTCATTTGAGTTGCGACCCGATCCAGAACTCTGCAACAGCTTCCTCGAGTTAGTCATCAAGATATACGAGGACCCCATCATCACAAAAACGGAGTTGACTGTTCGTCTGGAGCATGCATTCTTGGTCGGTACAAGGGCAAAGGATGTCAATATGAGGAACCGATTTCTCCAGATCTTCGACCGCAGCATTTCCAGAACTATCAGTAATAGGTTTAGCTTCGTCATGGGCACTCAAAACTGGGAGACCCTTAGTGATTCATACTGGTTACATCAGGCCACACATTTGCTGTTTGGATCCATTGATTTAGACCAAAGGGTTGAGCTTCATAAAGAGGACCTCAGAGTTACACCAGCCTCGAAGATGTACATGACATATGCCGCGAATGATAGTCGCAAGTCAGACGTCATGCTAGACGACAAATTCGAAGAATTCATGTTCAAACACAAGAAATTCTTGCAAAGTCTAGCTGACGTTCGGAGTGCGGATATCCTGGAACCATTGCGACAACTCCAGCATCTAGATCCTCAAGCCGGACACCAGATTTGGATCTCTCTGTTCCCACTCTGCTGGTCGGCCATTGGAAAGGAGGACCGTATGGACCTTTCTCGTGGGATTGTTAATCTACTAGCAAAGGATTGGCATAATCGTGCGATGGACAAGCGACCCAATGTCATTCAAAGTCTTCTGGAAGGTGTTGAATACGCAAAACCGAAGCTCAACTTACCTTCTCATCTTGTCAAATTCTTGAGTCGAAGTTATGACGCCTGGTACACTGCCTTGCATCTCCTCGAGGATAATGTCAACGTCCCACCTGTGGAAGCTGCAGTCGTTCGCGAGAGCAATCTTGATGCACTCTTGGAGATGTATGCTTCTATCAGCGAAGATGACATGTTCTACGGTCTCTGGCGACGCAGAGCGAGCTACCTCGAGACGAACGCCGCAGTTTCGTTTGAGCAACATGGTATGTGGGACAAAGCCCAACAGATGTACGAAAATGCGCAGATCAAGGCCCGGACTGGAATGCTTTCATTCTCCACTTCAGAATATATGCTCTGGGAAGATCATTGGGTTATTTGTGCTCAGAAGCTTCAGCAATGGGAGATTTTGAGTGAATTCGCCAAACATGAGAACTATAACGATTTGATGCTTGAATGTGGATGGAGACTGATCGACAATTGGAATGGGCCGGAAGGCGAACGGATGGACCAGACAGTCAAAAGTCTTATGGATGCGCCAACTCCACGACGTTACTTCTTCGCGGCGTTTATGGCCTTGCAAAAGGTTCATCAGAAGGCAGAAGTACCAACAGAATTCTCACGACTCTGTGACGAAGCTATTCAACTTTCGCTGCGCAAATGGCATAGTCTACCCCGGAAGATTACACAGGCTCATATTCCGTTACTACAAGCATTCCAGCAATTGGTTGAACTGCATGACGCTAGTGTCATATATGCCAGCCTCAACGCTACTACGGTTCAGAATCTTGACGCCAAATCCCAGGAGCTTAAGCTACTTCTAGGGACTTGGAGAGATCGACTACCGAATGTCTGGGACGACATCAACGCCTGGCATGACCTTGTTACATGGAGACAACATATATTCCATTCAATCAACCAGACATACCTTCCACTTCTGCCAGGCCAAAATCAAAGTGCCGGGGGAAACAGCAATTCTTATGGGTACCGTGGATATCATGAAACGGCGTGGATCATTAATCGCTTCGCACACGTCGCGCGGAAGCACCAACTCCCGGAGGTTTGCATCAACCAACTCAGCAAGATCTACACGCTTCCGAACATTGAGATCCAAGAGGCTTTCCTTAAGTTGCGTGAGCAGGCCAAATGCCATTATCAGAATCCCAACGAGCTTACCCAGGGATTGGAAGTGATCAATAATACCAACCTGGGCTACTTTGCTTCGCAGCAGAAGGCCGAGTTCTATACACTGAAGGGAATGTTCCTCTCTAAACTGAAGCAGAAGGATGAAGCAAATGAGGCTTTCAGTTTGGCTCTTTACCACGACCTTAAGCTCCCAAAAGCTTGGGCTCAATGGGGACATTACAATGACCAGCTCTTCAAAGAAAACCCTTCGGATATGAACCCTGCTGGCAATGCGGTCAGTTGCTACCTCGAAGCTGCTGGACTATTCAAGAACGGCAAGGCAAGGAAGTTGTTGGGTCGGGTACTTTGGCTTCTCAGTCTAGACGACGCCAGTGCTTCGATATCCGCTGCGTTTGATGCCTACAAGGGAGATGTCCCGGTTTGGTATTGGATCACATATATCCCGCAGCTGTTGACCAGTCTCTCCCATAAGGAAGCACGTTTGGCAAGGGCAATTCTCATTAAGATAGCTAAGAACTATCCCCAGGTAAAGAGCTCTCCAACTTGTTCGTGATTTGACCTTTTGCTAACACTGCTACTTAGGCCCTATACTTCTTGCTCCGTACCAGCAGGGAGGACTATCAGGTTATCAAGAAGCAGACTGCTGCAGCAGCTAGTCGTGGGAAGGCAGCATCACCGGTTATGCCCCAAGGCCAGCAGGTTCCAAATCGTCAAGGCAGCGCTCAGCCACAGCCAAATGGTGTGGAAGCTGGGAGGTCGGGTAGTCCCTTGCAAAATGCAACTGTTCCAGGCCAACAAGGAGCTGCTGGGTCCCCAACAATACCAAATGCTCAACCGAATTCATCATCACCTGCACCACCAAGCGCACCAGGCGCAACCCAGCAACCGCACGTCAAACGTCTTCCATGGGAGTATGCAGAGGAAATTATGTCCGTTCTCAAGACCGCGTTCCCTCTGTTGGCATTATCTATGGAAACCATGGGTGACCAGATCTCCAAGTTCTTCAAATGTCCTCCAGATGAAGATGCATATCGGTTGATCGTCGCCCTTCTGAATGATGGTCTGCAATGGATCTCTAGAATGAACCCGTCGCTCGAAGACACTAAGCTCCCACCATCAACCGAGGCTAATATCTCCAGATTCGCCGAGACTATTTTGCCAGCTCATATCAGAGTGGCATTTGAGGCTGATTTCGTGGCCGAAAAGCCGAATTTACACAAGTACATTGAAAGACTACGACGCTGGAGGGACAGATTTGAAGAAAAGCTTGACCGCCGGCCTCCGTACCAAAACTTGGAGTCATATAGTCCGCATCTCAGCGAGTTTAGGTTCCAGAAGTTTGATGATGTCGAGGTCCCCGGTCAGTATCTTGCGCACAAGGATAACAATAAGGATTTCGTTCGGATTGATCGATTCCTTCCAAAGGTCGATGTCATCCGGGGTTACGGTATCTGCCATAGGCGACTGAAAATGAGGGGCCATGACGGTAGTGTGCATGCATTTGCCGTTCAGCATCCTGCGGCGAGGCATTGTCGTCGCGAGGAGAGAATACTTCAGCTCTTTAGAATCTTCAACGGTGTTCTTAGTCGCAGAAAGGAGAGTCGACGAAGGAACTTAAATTTCCATCTCCCGTTGATGGTACCTCTGGCTCCCCACCTCCGACTTGTGCAGGATGATTCTTCGTACATCTCCTTGCAAGGCATCTTTGAAGATCATTGCCGACAGATTGGAATCAACAAAGACGACCCAATTGTCTTTGCTCTAAAGAAAGTTATTGCTTCTCTAGAGCCAGGACGGACGGGACAGCAGGCTGTGGATCCGAACGTCAAATTAGAGATCTTTACGATGGTTCAGGAGACGATGGTGCGACCAACAGTTGTGCTTGAGGTAGGTTTATTCTTCCAAGTAGTAATCTTGAATACACTTGCTAATGTGCATGTAGTTCTTGTCGAGTTCTTATCCTTCATTCTCGGAGTTCTTCCTTTTCCGCAGGCAATTCAGCTACCAGTTCGCCGCATTGACGTTCATCACCTATATCATGACAATGAGCAACCGCTTCCCACATAAGATGTTCATCTCCCGGGCAACCGGCAATATTTGGGGATCTGAGCTCATCCCGACTTTGGCTTCAACGAATCCAACATTTCACAACAATGAGGCAGTTCCTTTCCGCTTCACACCTAACATCCAGTCACTTATGGGCCCTATCGCAATTGAGGGTGTTTTTTCGGCGGCTGTCATGACGATTGCTAGGTGTTTGAGTGAGCCTGATGTAAGTTGCCCTCTGGAGCCATCAGATCATTGTATGCTAATGAATAATCAGTTCGAGCTGGAGCAACATCTGAGTGTCTTTGTCAGAGACGAAATGATCTTCTGGTTTACGCAGCAGCACCGCTCTGGCCTTGGAGAACAACAACTCCGGGAGAAGGTGCAGAATAACTCTGACATGATCATTAAGAAGACGGCGAGCCTGGCGCAACCCGGGGCAGGGACACTACCAGCCAATCAGACGGTTATTGATCTTATTTCGAAGGCGGCGAATCCTATGAATTTAGCACAGTTGGATCATCTATGGATGCCGTATTTATAGAAGAAATTGGATGGAGAATATTATGGGATTTTTCATTTTTTTGTATTTTTTTGTTTTGCTACTGCTTTTATTATGGCGGGGGGGTTAACATGGCGGAGTTTCGGTGTGTTTTTTGTTTCTGCTGTCTGTTTTATGTTTGTTACAGGAATTTGATAACGAATGCTATTATGTTTGGTTGCAAAAGTGTGCGCATTGTTTGTGTTGAGGGCTGTCAGTTAGGTAGAGGGGTAGGGCTGGGGTTCTCAGGGTTTCTTCAGGAGGATGGTTTATTCGCTGTAATAAATTTATTTTGGCTGCTCTTAAGATTAGGATGGATGATGTGGTGTAAATTGCAAAATACAGAGGCGATTTCAAGTACTTTTTCTATTGAATCGAAACATCAACAATTTACTCAAGAGTTTAGCCTATGCGTGTACAGCTGTTGTGTAGTTCGTAAGGACTGCGTATACTACGCAACTGGTGTACGCGATCCCCTTGCCATTTCACAGCAATCAATGACTCCAGTAACTGAGAAAGCACAAAGGATGATATTCAAGGTGACAGGTCGATTATTCAACATCATTCGCGAGGGTTCATGTCCACTCAAATCCATGCGTTCACTGCACTATAAAACCGACGCTTATATGGGCAGAACAAAAATACTTGATGCACTAGGGTAAAGACTTCAACCTCAGGATATTAGAGAAGTATCGGATCTTAAGTGATTTGTTTTCAAATAGTAGGTAGCTGTCAGGACATAAGCTCTTGGTAGAATCGACGCTGAGAAGAATTAACCCCTCAAGTAACCATTCTACACACTGCTCCAAGCCGTCACCAGATTCCAGCCGAGCCCAGACAAGCCCAAACCCCCGATAGACTGCCATTGCCTTCAAGCATCCCGTCCATTTCATCTTGCGCAGTCCACTTTTTTAGTCTCCACCTAACAATACACTATATCAATCTATCAAATTATTAATTCCTGGGACATAAAATAAGAGGGGAATATGCGGACTTATCCAACTCTGATACGTATATACTTGTTAATCAGCTCCATTCCCTGCTCTCTATTTTCCATTACTGCAATTTGCAATATGTCGTCCAAGAGTGTGAGATGAGTGTTGCTGCCGTCCAATCTAGCTCATCTCTGACATTTTGCATCAACAATACTCCGCTGACTGCCTTCGTGGCAGTGGCTCCAACCAGCCTCATCTAGGCAAGGGTTTTGAAAGGGTTTTCAGTGTGTCGTGGCGGTAAAGTCCAACAAGCCGTAGAAACCTGCTTTGTTTCAGGGCCGTAGACTAGAAATCTTTGACGGTGGTATTACTAGAAGATATCATACGATATAAAAGCAGGAATCTATCGATCGTTTGGAATACTCTGATACATTTCCCCATCGTTTTGATTGTATCATTGCAATCGGTTCAGCCGTCCTGTATAAGTGACTTTAGGCAAGCTTTTACAAGCTTTTACTTGGGTAACGCGCACCCAATTTTTCCGTCGCCCTTTCCATAAGATGGCGCGTAAGGCTACTAATTAGAAAGCTTACATAGAATCCTAGATGCGGTTGGTAACTCCTTCGGGTTGTTAATAATGAATTACATTTCCAGCATTGTTCGATAGTGAACAGTAGGATTTTGGAGCAGGGGATCTCATCAGAGTCCGGGATGTCTCGTTTTGTGGCCATCATAATCCCGAGGTTCCGAGACTTGGAGTCTCGCCGGTGGTCCAAAACATGCTTCGTATTCTCAAGTTGGGTGTGTAGGGAGAAGAACGACAGCGGTGGTGCGGGAAGTAATATGCAAGTCTTCCGGTCAAAATATGCCTAGGCACACATCACTCCCAGGACCTGAATCTACCCTCTCCCAAAAATGTCTTTGGATACCTCGTCAGTTCCAAGGATAAGTTCCAAGAGCGAATCACGAGATACCTCGTTTCATGCCGAACACTATTGAGCCTTTGAAGCTTTTCCGTTGCCGAACTACGCAACCGACCCATTAGTAATTGCATGGCGTGCACTAACCAAAATCGTGACAAGAGAACAAGAACTAACCAAATTATAAGCTCCCAAGCAGGTGGAAGCTCCACCAGCTGGAAAAGACGAGGAAACAAGGGGAAAGAAAAAGGGGGCGAGATGATAGCGGGGGGCGAAGAGAGGGAGAAAGAGGAGGCGCGGGGGGGAGGATAAGGATGAAAACCGTTAGGCGTCTCCGCTGGCTATAAATATTGAATAGGATGCACACATGTTGATACCTTACCCTATAGAGTACACGAGAGACTTATGTTGGCCCTGAAACAGCACTCTACCAATTGAATACAACTACTCAATTAAGTGCTGATCTAATAATTACTGTACAAACATCTACAACAATGAATAAGCTTAAGGTATTGAAATAGCGATGCTAGAGAAGCTTATGTATTCTTAAATACGAGGGAACTTGTGTGATCTTATATACGGCAGAGTATGCCTTGTACACATGCATGCGCACTCAGCTGGCATTTCCAGCTGAGTCCCGAACGACCATCATCATGAGATCATAATCTCCATCAGCCCAGCTGAAACCCAATAGCCATACAAAGGGAGGCGATCCATATATGCAACACTCCCCCCTCTTGCTACGCTCCGTGGAGTAAGAAACAAACAAAAAACAAAAACAAAACAAAGATGATGTGCAACTTGTGATTCCCATAGTAGCCTCCTTAAAACCCTGAATGTGAAGTGAGCAGGGAAAGAGTACTACCGTAGCCTGAGGATGACCATCCATAAAACAAAGAAACCCGTGTTCCCAAAAGAAAAGTGAAACAACCTTAAATTAACCTCCTCCGTTTACCATAAACCGTTTACCATAAACCCATTGCTTTCGTGAACTTCGTATGCTTATCTTTAGTTAGTGCTTTTGTGAGTATATCTGCCACGTTATCATCCGTATGTACGTAGGAGTAGTTGACTATTCGGCGATTGTGGAGATCTCGACTATTGTGCTAACAAACATCGATGTGCTTAGCGTGAGCCTTCATTATCCCCGTGGTGATGTGAGCGAGAGCTCCCTGATTGTCGCAGTTAATTGGTAGTGGTGCTAAGTCGTTGCCGTGAATATCCTTTTGCAATTAGAGTAACCATCTGGCTTCTCTAGAGGCCTCCGAGCAAGCGATGTATTTGGCCTCGAGAGTTGGCATGGTAGGCTTTGCTTCCTTTTCTTTTAAGAACACAGATTTCTTTATTTTATAGATAGCCATCCTCAAGCTACAGTAGTACTCTTTCCCTACTCACTTTACATGCAAGGTTTTAAAGAGGCTACTATGGGAATCACAAGTTGCACATCATCTTTGTTTTGCTTTTGTTTTTTGTTTGTTTCTTGCTCCACGGAGCATAGCAAGAGGGGGAAGTGTTGCATATATGCAACATAAGGAATGGATTAGTGTAGCGGTATGGAGCGGGCGCAGAGGCTGACTCAGGTGCGGGGGGCAGCGGCAATGGGCTTATATCTTTTCTTTTCTATCTTTTATTTTTCATTTGTCAGCGGGGATGAAGGGTAGCGGGGGGGGAAGCTCCGCCATCTAGCCAGCTCGCCCAAAGGCGGAGGGGGTATTAGGTCCTATCATACTCTAGTAAGAGTGAATACAGTATGAATAAACAACAAACAACAACAATAGATTAGTGTCGGATGATACCCTGTGATTGATCTAATCTTATCTGATTTCTGTGGCACAAGCTCCTCGACGACATCAGCAACGTGGAACCCATTTTCCATCAGTTATAAAACGTCAAGTTTAGATATCGTAGACTCCAATCCACAAGTGCTAGGTTCTACTCCGGCAGAACAATGATGCACTTGTACGCGAGTAGAGAGAAACGTTTATCACTCGGTAGAATTACATTCCGAACTATCCTACCTTTTGCGCTCTCTTGCTACAGCGGAGGCCTCGCATGAGGTTGACCAGAGCGAAGCCGAACTGCTTCTGGTCTCTATCCTCTCCTCCACTAGCTATGTCAGTCTCTTTGTATTTGAATAGCTGAAACTACTGATGCAGATCTAGCCTTCGTCCGCCATCAGTCATCGAGCCTATCGTCTCCGACCTCTCCAAACGAAGTAGTATTCGGCACGAGACGAGATATCCCGAGTGCCCGTCGAGAGCCAAAAGCCGAGCCTGACGAGTCTTTAATAACTACGAGGCGAGATATCTCAGGACATTTTTCAGATGTCTCGAGATCTCGTAAATGATATCTCTGTTCCGACCGATACACAAACTTTTCCTGTTGACGAACCGGACAGGCCAGTTCCTGAGCCCGGTTTAAGTTCGCGAATTGGTCTGTCCAGTCGTGAACCGTTGAGTTCGCCAATTGGTCGGAACATGTACACGGAATCTCAAGAGCTCGGGCAAGTTTACTCTCAAGTCCCAGGCCCGCGAGCTTAAAATGGTACGGAACGAGATATCCCGGGCTTAGCTCGGGTCTCGCTTTGTTTCGTTCGTGCCGAACACTACGAAGAAGTCAGCCTCTTTGTTTAGTACGTCCTGACCCGACCAGAAGTAGAGTTGGACCGCGAGACCGCCGAACAAGTCGTGCAAATTTAGCAGAGAGACAGAAGCTTCCTCCGCCTTGCTTCATTCGACGAGTTGTACAATGTCTGCAAATCCTCTCTAGCAACCTTCGAATTTACACCCGAGGTCCATCACCTGAGGCCATGGAATGGAGCTCCGAGATCCATTGCTTGTATGCTGAGGTCATGAACGAAGCGAAATTAGTGTGAAGGAAGAGAGCCTCGCAGGTACGCAGCTTTAGTTTCATATTGACCTCTGTATTACATTGCTTACTATGGGCTCATGCTAATGGTATTGTCAATTCAGCTGTCGCCAAAGTGGGTGCTGGGTTTATGGCAGACCAGCTTGGTCGGGTCTAGGCTCTGTTCCCCCCAAATTGGATCTCCCCGCTGTTAACGAACATGGCAATCGCTGGCCAACACACTCTACCAGAATAGACTTTTATATCTTATCGTATATTTCAACACGAACTCTGACGCTGCTGTTCGAGTGACGCACCATGACCACCACACATTACACCGAAAAATTTAACAATGCGGAATAACAGGCTGCAGTGGCTCGATACGTAAGATAAGGAAAATGAGGCAATTACCGCAACGTCACTTGATAACTTGTTTAAGTGAAGTTATATTGTCGTCAGCTCAGCTCAACGACGACCGCGCGGTTGTTGATGGAGACTAGTGATGCATATTTTCCTGCACTGTTAACCAACCCTTGGTCTCTGGGTCGATTTACCTTGGGCTCGGAAGCAGTCGGTGCGTTCTGGTCGTCGGTCCAATTATTTCATGGCCTATAGTGAGCGTAGCGAAACCCCAGTGACGAGAGCTTATTTTGGCGCTTTAGATCCCATTATGGCACCTGTTCCCTTTGAGATGCCACGACAACGCGGGGACCCAGTGTCGCACATAATTCTTTGTTCGGCGTGGTAGGGTCCTCGTTCTACGTGCTCCCGTAGGGGTGATATTTGGGTTGGTGACCGCTATGGAAATTAGAGAGAATGCTGAAAATAGAATTAGTTTATACCAGTAACGACATAAACTCCATTATGGACTGCAAACTTGGAGAAATGGTTCTGAGCAGACAGTATAGCCTTGTTTTCATAGCTTGATGACCGTAGCTGCAATATATTGGCCTCTTACATTTTTATCGAGTACATACTGCATCATGATTGTCAGCAGATTCAAGCATCCAAACTACAGAAGAAGGTTGATTGCTGCAAAGACGTTCAACAAAAAAGCCCCAAGAATAGTCAAAGTTAACTGGCGCACCGTGACTTTCAGAATTGACTGAAGGCATTGACTGTCTGGGCATTGACTGTCTGGGCGTTGACTGTCTGGGCGTTGACTGTCCAAGCATTGCCCGGGACACTGGCGAGGTGAACCTAACCCTGGTTCAGAGTGATGATATGTGATTGGATGTGTATAAGCAACATAGCATATATCAAAGCAGTCTGTTTCTGCATTCAAAAGACTCTCCTCTGTAAACCACTCAAAAGTATTGGCACTTAACAATATTAATACTTCTGGTCTATGCGTGGCTACCCCTACTTAAACCGACGACAGACAAGCCGGATCTCCATATAGTACCAAGAAACGTCCGGTACGGCCTTCTGCTTCTAACAATGCTCTTCAGTTTGGAATTGCCACAGAGATATCGATGTCGTTAAAATAATGATACATTTTTATTAGGCATACAAACACTACATCAACAAGTCGATTAAGTTCCTATCCTCACTTCCATCTCAACAGACCTACTCATAATTTATTGCTATGTTCAAAATCATAATCCCTCGTGCTGTGAGACTTCTCTAGGAGCCATCTACACTTACAGTCGTAGCTTCAGGAGTATTCATGCAATGCTGTATCAACTACTTCAACGTGGTCTCAGTTCTTGAGGCGGCCTCTCTCCGGGGTCCTTCAGGGCCTTCAAAGTGAGATCGTGGCATGCTAGCCACTCGAAAGTGGCCAAAGAACCTTAGTTACCTTCAGATACTTCTCAGGGCTAATGCTAAACTAAAAAAATGTGTGGTTATAAGCTCGGAAACTTGACAAGCGAGTGACATGTTATGACAGATTGACGATTTGGGGGGGTCTCCGAGCACAGCTCCCAGGCCCTACTAAGAAACCTCAGACTATTCTTAACCGAAAGCCATCTACTCATAAATTATCTTTTCACCATGACAATCTACCTAGTCATTTGGAATTTCTCAACACGTCATGTCACCTACAGCTGCCGAATGATTTTTAAACCTGACTGATACGCAGGAATAAAGCATTTACCATGCCAAAAAGCCAAACTGCGCCATCCTTTCCTTGTCCGAGATCTTTGTCAGACCCCTGAAACGCTCTTTGCGAGTTTATACTCCTCGTATTCCTTAAGTCACCTCACCCACGCGACTTTCCACTGCTGCTGCTGCTGTGCCACAATCTCGTGAGTGAGAACCAAACCGTTGGGAAAACGTCATCAGACGCTTCATAATCCCTGCCAACAACGACGTGATATGACAGCGGGTTCGGGTTCGGAGTATTTATTTATGTTCTTTTTTTATAAGCCGCCATAGGAATCTGTCACATTGCATCACTCGGTATGCTTGAGTCATCCGGAGCTTCTACTTGTTCTTCCTGTAATCGCCGCGTCAAGATCTCCGTCGTGGTGGCTGCATTATAAAACGGATGTATTTCCGGTGGCCCAGAAACTGATTTGATTGTCGCCATGCTGAAACTTGGCTTAAACAGTGCGGTGTTTTCCCCGGTTTTTTTGGGCACAATCAGTCACTGGGTTTGCCCAAAACCTTGGCTGGATCACACCCCGTCACACCCCATCACCCATCCCATCACCCACCCGTTCCTCAAACCGACAACATCCTATCCATCCAACCCCTCATTGCGTCAAGTCTCGACCATGCTGCATCCATGACCCGATGATTGTGCTGATGCCGGCACCCGCGTCTGTACAACTTAGCTTACGCGCCCCCGATCCGGTCAGCCGTCCGGCAGTTGATGATGACTGATGAATGCCCTATCGGAACAACTGCCTCCTGATGATGGCGACCAGCCTTGTTTCTCACACTTGTCCCAGACCAGCTGATACCATAGCTGGTCTAAAACGTAGGCTGCCAAATTAAATGCGCCTGTCTGGCCAGATTGAGCTGGCTGGGCTCGTTTCCCAAGCTGGGCAATACCTGCCACAGACCCGCACATACATTCCTACACGCACACAAACATGCGCACACACCTCCTACCCACGACGGACACAAACAACGAAACCCAACTTGCTGGAACCTCAACTTGCTCCATTCATTCAACACTCTAGAACGGCGGGCATTACTCATCCCCATCTACGGCGAGGTCTAGTTATCGTAATTCATAGGGTATACGTGAACGGAAAAAATAATAAGGTTCTTCCTCCCGCATTCAACCGCTCTCACTCTGTACGCAACAGCGAACATCATCGATCGAGACTGCGGGCTTGGAATCACGCGCACGCAGTCTGCCTCTAGATCCTTCTCTTTCTAGTCAAAAGTAGCGAGTTCTGTGGTTCTGCCCTTACATACTCTACCTTCCCCTCCATCGATCTCATAGAAATTAAGCTTTCCTTCTCTTCGGACTCCGGCAGCACCAAACATCCAACACTAATTGACAGATACAGGTAGGATTGATGGATGACCACCGCAGGAATGTTAGATGCTCCGAAAACACACGTCATTCATACTAACATTCTTGGGCCTCCGGCGGGCCGGATTGATCAACCCTTGCCTGTCGATTTCTTGGCTCGGATGGTGGTGGGGTGAATGGGGGGGGGGAGTTGGGCAAGGAGAGCAATAAATCTTGAATGGTCGATATACGAGTCTGTCTTGTCGTCTGCCTGCTTGCCTTGGTTCGGGAGCGCGCGCTAGCAAACGTATTTTATTCTCGGTTTGGTATGTGCTTTGACGGTGGGAACGGCAAATGTTTGTATTCGAGAACGAGACAAGGCAAAGCGATGGTGAGGGGAGGGAGGATTAGTTACTGTAGATATTTCACCAGCCGCCGAAAAGACACAAGCTGCTCTACTTCCACTATGTACCCTCTTTCCCCAACTTCTCTCCCCGGTCGGACCTCAGTAATCCCCCACCCTTTCATCTGTACTCAAACCCAAAACCCAATCCAAATCTTGTAAAAAGCGCGACACCTGGTCATGCCCTCACGGAGATCCGGGGCAGCATGCTATATTGTCGGTCTGCCGGTCAGTGGTCGTGCCTCCTTCGGCAGTCCCAAAAACCCGGTAGGTATTTATCCATATCGATTACAGATTTGTAGAGAGTGAAGCACCGTATCGTATTGTAAAGTAAGCCAGGCAAATTAAATGCAGCCAGTTCCCAGTCCCGTCATTTCCTCCCCTCGTCTCTTCAATCTTCAATTCCCGCAACGAATATTCTCAAAGTCCTTCTCATCCGTCGCAGTGAGGTCGGTGAATGAACACAAATATCGGGCTTAAGCCACGGGTAGAGAGTAGAGGAAGAGGCATATTAACAGGGAAATGTCCCAAACCAGCCCTTGCCACTCACACGTATGGTATCAGAGAGAGTAGTATCATTATTCATAACTCCTCCTCTTCCCCTTGCAATAAAAAATCCCAGAAATCTTTTTCCAAACAAAAAACAGGGCACAAGCACGACGCACATAGTGGGGAATAAAGCTTGAAAAAAATTGACGCCCAAACCAGTAACCCAATGCCCCAAACCCGAAATATCCAATCCCGAAAAACCCTACATTTGCCAATCGCGCCTCAAGAGAAGAACAATAAATAGTATCTGTAAATAGTAAGAAATAGGACAGACATCAAGTCCTTCCACGCTCGATCAAACCCGCCTGCTCGCTTGCTCCAAAAAGAATCCAGGAACGAAACAAATACAATTAAAGAAAAAAAAATCCACGCAAAAGAGATACAGATATCTCGATCCAGTTCCAGCCAATGATAACGACGATATACCTAACCTCCTGGCTCCAGTAGTTAAAAAAAACGCACCCTTTTGCCCAACCTTGCACCAGTAGAGATATGCCGAAGTATAAAAAAGACGAACCCCCGAAACAAAAGCAAATCAACCCCAGGGAGATGTAACGAGGTAAAAGTAAACGGAAAAGGTATGGTGGTACAAAAATGTGCTCGTCATCAAAGGGGGGATCCAGAGCAGAGTTGAAGAGAAGAAAAAAATAGGCGGGCATCAAGGCAAAAGACGCTAGCAACTAGCAAATACAACAATGCCATTCGTAACGAGTTTCACATCATCCATTTTCATCGTAGCCCTGCCCATGTGACGGACAGTCATCTAAACACCCAACGGTCATTTATCCCCGTACGCGGTGAGGGCGGTAAGACATCTGAGTAAGACGTCGATCGGAACGATTTTCTAAGGAATCGCATCTTTCGATTCGCAAAAGAAAAGAAGAAAAGGAGATCAGATCATAGGGAAGGGATATCAGGGAAGTAGCCCTTCGACGTTTCTGCCGTTTCAAATCTGCCACACTTGGCATAGAGGTTGTGGTGTCCTAGACGTTGGTCACGTCCACCTACTGCCCCACTACCAAGCCAGGGTCCTCCTGCCAGAGAAAATTCCTCTTTGATGACGGGTTTGCGGTACGAATCCGTAGATGATGCTGTCGTTGGTATGTACTCCGAAATCGCGTTCTCGTACTGAGTACAAGCAGTGTCCATGGGATGTTCGCTCTTGCGATCCCCATTGTAGGAAGCGGTTTCATAACCACTATCAACACTTGGTGGTGGCGGCAGGTGTGCAGATTCGTATAGTGGAGATGGAACATAGGTGTAGTCACCGTAATTCCCTTGTATTGGCGGCCCTGCCTCTTCGTTCACACCTAAATTTGGATCAATTGGAGTATAGTGCGATGCCGGTGATCCACTGGCAATGGAGGATGCTGGGTGTTGGTTTACCGACGAAGTCGGAGGTGAAGCCACGTGTTGCAATGTATTCATCCCCTGACTTGACCCACCAGATGTTGCAGACGACAGCCCTTCGGTTCCTATGTACCCAGATCCCCCGGAATTGTGCGATGAGGGATGAGGGCCGCCTTGTTGGTTCCCACCAGTGCTGCCTCCCCCTGGGCTCGAAGTGCTACTCGCTCGCCGCTCATCGGCGTAATGCCCAGGGCTTCGTCCGCGGACAACCATGGGAGCTGATACCCTCTGTGCAATCTTCACCCATCCTCCGTCGCTGCCTGGGGCATTAGGCTGACCGGGAGCAGATGAGGCCGCACTTCCAACATCGGCGTACAACTCCACGATAAGGTGGTAATATTGTTGCGCGGCACGGCGCTTTCCGTTGTTCGCTGTAGCCGACTTGAACTGGATCCGGTCGAACACGGCAATGTGCTGCTGCTGTTGCTGCGGCTGTGTCTGTTGTGGAAAAGAGTATTCATGGTCGAGCGGACCTTGCTGCGAAGGATGTCCCTGCTGTGGTTGTTGCTGCTGTTGTTGAATAACGGGACTGGAATTCGCACCAGCATACATTCCTCCGGCAGGCTGGGGACTTAATTTGATTTTAGCAGGCTTATGTTGCGGTCCCTTGTCGCGTTTTGGTGTGTGTTGCACGAGCTCGACAGTCTTCCCGCCGGGCGCGTCCACCACTGCGGAGATACACATCGCAAATGATAGAATATGCTCCGGTGCCGAGCTAGGCGTCCGTCGCAGATAAAGAGGTAACGAATAAGTGGCAGGCAAAAGTGAGTAGCTACAAATTACTGAAAAGTAATTCCTCCTGTAACATGTCCAGTCGCGGTCCGACAAGAAGAATCCTTTGTCAACGCGGGCATGAATTTCGGGCCGGACGGTGTGACCATCGGCGGAAGAGAGATGGTGAACGTATTGTGTCTCTCCGAGAGGAGGGCCTGCAGTGTTGAGTCCGTTCGAACCATGATCGTGGCTAGGGGAAGCGAGGCTGCCCATGGTTGGAGAGACTGCAGTAGCAGGAGTTAATGGAGAGTGAGGGGAAGCTAAAATTTCCTGCTGTGGCGGTCGCGATGGTAAATGTCGCGCGAGACCAGGAGTGGTAGTCGTGTACTCCGAGCGTACAGAAGATCCTAGCGATGGTGAGACAGACTTCGTGCTCCCCGAGGATGATCGGTTGCGCGGCGCCATTACTGACGTAGGGCTTTGTCTGCAACAGCGGGAATGAGCTTCCAGAACAACACAACATAACACAGCGAGGCAAAACAGGAGATGTAGTATAATAGAAGTAGAATTCATACATGGCTGGAATTCGTGGTCGCGAATCAGAGGTTAACGAGTAGTTGAAGGAGGACGAGGTTGCGCTCTGGGGATAGGAAGTGGGCTGAAAACCGTTGCTAAACGGGGAGTACGCGATGGATGAGGCGGCAGAGGTAGGAGTTGGACTAGAGGTTTCGTAGCTTGTGGTTGTGGTCGTGTATCTAGGCAAAGGGCCATGGGTTAGCTTCCTAGTGCTTTCCTTCAGCAGGAAATATAGAAGACAGCCAGTCGCGTGACGGGGCAAGCGAAGGACAAAGGGAGAGGGCACCGACAAATCGAGATGATGACTGGGGGTGGATGAGGCGGGGTGCTTGAGAAACAGGCAGCAGCCAAACAGATAAAGGCCGCGGCGAGAGCGAGAATCGAGGAACGAGAATGAGAATTGAGTCAAGAGGCCAGGCAGCTGTAAGGCGGGGCTGAGCGCGCTCGAGCTGCTGAATAGTGGTGGAGGTGGAGGGATGTGGGATGCAGGAGCGGGAAAAACAAAAGGGCAAGACGACTCGAAGGTCAATAACAAAACTCATTCAATCAATCAACCATCGATAAAGTGGATGTGATGTGATGTGATGTGATGCGTGATGTGAGTTGTGTGGATGAAGTGAGAATGATTGATTGATGGAGGGATGGATGGCGAGGGTTGGGTGGACTGGGGACGGACGCGAATGGATGGATGCGATGCAAATGCAGCGGCACAAGCGGCGGTAGGCTGCAGAGTGGCAGGCAGAACGAGGCAAAGCTCACGGTAGCAACAGGCAAGCAGCCGCGCCAAAAGTGTAGGCTCAATCAAGTGAGGGCAATGCAGAGAGAGATCGAGGATTATGGAAAGTGAGACCGAGGATAATAGTAAAAATAAGACAAGACATAAGAACCAAAACGAAATAGTGATAGATGATAAGGGTGATGTGACATTTTGAGACTCAATTAATCGAGTCCAGGAAACATAGACGAAGCGAGTGACGAGTAACACCACGCCTCGGAAACGCCCGCCGCAATAACAATCCACCGCAGAAGATACGAGGAAGAGAATGTTCAACTCGGCTTTTGTTTAGTCTGTCGAGTTGGCTGGGTTGTTGCTTGAGGAAAAAACATTCTTCCTCATCGCATCGACATGTCCCAAATAAAATAAAAAACAAAAGCGAAAACAGAAGGAAATGGGAGTCAGTCATACCGAGGATCCTGCAGCGCCGGAAGAGGAGCGCAAAAACGGCTGCCTGATGAGGCGGGAACGGGGAGCGACTGAATCGAGCTGTGAGAAATCGGGTGGTGGTGGTGGTGGTGGTGATGATGATGGTGGTCCGACACGCTGAGGTGATCGGGTTTTGGAGACATCTGAACGGGTCCAAATCCTGTGCGCACGAAGATGCAGGGAGAGTGCTCCTGTTAGAAAGCGCCGCGCGATAGAAGATGGGTGATAATATATAGATAGATGATAAATTGTAAAAACGAAAATAAATAACGGAATTTATGACTGAACTGCCTCGATCTGGCGTATTATTATTATGCTGCTCTGCTGCTGCGGCTTGATGTCGGTCCTACCAACCACGTGCGGCTCTAGGCATCACTGCACTATTGATGCATCGGGGTGAGGGAGGTGCGTTCGTAGAGGGAAGGAAACAGGCAACGCGGTGTAGAACGGGTTTCGCAGCAGCCAAAGCAGAGCAATGTCCGGGATAGGGGAGGAAGAAGAGAGCCGGAGGAGTAGGCAAAATAGTCAAGGGTCTAACTACTCCAGTTGCTGAATCGCAAAACTGAGGGGAAGGTGCGATCAAGAAGTAACATGCAAAAGATAGAACGATGAATGACGGGGTTTGGATAGGCAGAGAGAGATGATGGAGGGGTTGTGAGGTAGGGGGTGTCCAAGGGTGGCAGTGTTCCTCGCCGTGGTAGTGGTAGGTGAAATTCATGCTGTAATGGTGGCCGACGAAAACAGGGGCAACAATCCAGGAAGGACAAGGACAACCACCCACACACCATCGACTGTCATTGAGATATTGACATGATGCAGCCCGTATCCAAAAAAAAAAGCGAAAAAATAGAGTTTAATCTGACAAGGACCGAAGGCAAGAAAGAAACAAAGTTACTTACTACTGCTCATAGTTCCAGCTCCGGCGCCAGAGTGCAAAGACCACAAGACAGCCAGCGGGAAGGTGGAGGAGGCTGGAGGAGGGAAGGTCGGCAGAGTGCGTTTCCCTGGTTGGTTGGTTGGTAAGTAACTCTGGTTGGCTGTGGTTTGGGACTTCAAAACCCGAGTGCGTACCAAAGGCGCGGAACTGCCACCCCCATCTCGAAGTCAGCCGAGAAACCCTCAACACATGCAAGAAACATCAAAGCCCGAAGAAAGTGGAAGTTCCCCACACAACGGCCGCTAAACTTTCTTTCTGCATGGCTTCGATCGCAAGAAAACAAGTAGAATGCGACCCGTAGCGGGATGTGGGGATCGAAAGTGTATCAATGAAGGTGAAAAACAAGGGGACAAAATACGAACCAAGAGTATCAGATAGTTCAGTCTCAGCAGGGATCAATCTCAGACTCTGAATGTGGGCGATACTGCACGTAGGACTATGCAAGGAGAAATGTTCAAATCGGCCAACGAGAAAATGGCACCCGGGAGGACTAAATAATGAACTGAAAAAGCCTTACAGTACCGCCTGCTCAATATAGTGGCCGACAGTATATCGTATGTAGTTGAGAGGGTGTGAACCAAGAAACCCTTCTGATCTGGGGCTGAATGGTTGGATAACAATCGATTGGAGTAAAAATGCTTTGGACTCTTTGAGTTGAGACCCTTATGTGGCGGAAATAACCTTGTAGCTGGAGAGGCTGAAATCGAACCTGTCGATGGGGACGATGTATGGCTCCTTGTAGGTCGTTCAAAAAAGCAAAAATCTTTGAAGGTCGACGTAATGACAGGAACCGCGATAGAGCAAATGAATGGCTGTAGATTGCTTTCGCACGATACCCAAGATTTCTTTTGCTTCCTTTCTTCTTACCTCTCAAGACTCAGCGGGTTGGTAAACGTTACCGGGGTCCCGTTTGACTTCGACGAAACGGAGAATTAAGATTGGATAGCCGTCGTTTCTGTCAAATTTTGATACGGGATTTGTAAACGGCTGGCCAACGCAACTAAGGTTGGCGAATGGAGTTTCTGGAGCGCCGTATCTGAGATTTTGACGACGAGGATGCTGAATCAAAGGTTGATATCTGCAAGCCGAATTCGATCCAAACAGTTGATACTCAGAGCAATCCAAACAGGCTTCGAAATCTCTGTGCGGCAAAGTCAAGTTGTAGTCGCGAAGAAAAGGGAACTACCATTTGAATTTATTCGATTGGGCTCACAATGGGATCCGCAATGGTGTTTCCTTCCTTCCTCCGAAGCACTGCTCACACACACCTACATCCCCGAATCACGCCCTGGCCATAAAATAGACCCTGGCCATGGCTGCTACTACTTGATTGCTTACTTTGACACTAGGTTCCTCGGATGGGATCGTCCGCGCTCATCATGCTGCCAGAGACTCAGCCTGGGCGCTTGCCCCAGCAAGTGCCCTGCCCACCACCACCACCACCACCACCTTTCATTTGCCCACCGGCTCTGGACGTCAACCTGCAGAACTATGCGCTTAAGGCAGAGAGGCTATAGGGTGGGGATTGGCTGCTGAAAAATCTGGGGTCCGAACTGGGATGACACGTTTGGTGTTCCTGCATCTGTTCTGCACATTCAAAGATAGTATGGTGGTGAGCATTCCAGTAAGAAGTTTGGGTGAGCGTGAAGTGAATTAGGTAGAAACGCATGCATAAACTACATAGATACTCAAACTTGATGAAAGCCTATCAAAACCCTTGCGAGATCCACGACCAATGTTGCCCGGTAGTTATTATTGGATAAGCTGAAATCAAACGACATGGATCTCACATATGCAGAGGGAGGCCGGGGACAGGAGGGATGGCCGTCTGAAAAGGAGATGGATGTAAGAGCCATCCGCAAGAGAACACTAATACATAAGTATACACCCCTGCCCTATCAAGCGCTCTTCCCAGAACTAGAATCCTTGCCCCCAATCCCTTTGGCGGATCCGACAATCTATGGCGAGCTCCTCCCGCTGAACTCGACTTGAGTTTCCAGTTTACCAACACAACTCTTCTCGGAGAGGGGAGAAGAAGTTGCCTGACGAAATTGTTCATGGCGAGGCACTACTCGTTTCGGAAGGCCCAGCAGAATGTGATAGCTAATGATGCTAGTGCAGGCCTAAGCGCGACGTCTTTGATGTCGCATTTGACCTAAACACATACTTGCCGCTGTCACAACATTTTCCCCCGATTTTCACCCATGTTTCAGTACTCGAGATACCGTGATATAGCTCCCTCTTTTAAACGACACATACCAAAAGTTACCAAAAAGCCTGAATTGATGGGATTAAATATTTCTGCAAGTTCCCATCGACGGAAACGGAAGAGTTTAACGAGTCCCAAACGATTAAATCAACCCCGCATGATATCAGAGAAGGTAGGTCGTAGGTACCATCCCTGAATGAACATATTTACTGCTCGTAAACTCTGAGGACATGACAGGTTACAGCGACCCAAACGTGTACTGAGCGTGGTCCGTGCTATATCTAAAATCATTTCTACCAGGAACAGGGAGTTTCACCACGACAGTACATACTCTATTTACCGTCGGAATAATCGAATCGTATCTGAACGCCTCCACATGAAGAAATATTTGGCGGATGTATTGATAGTTCTTTAATTTGTTGAGTCAATTCCGATTGGGGATATGTACGAGGATTTATCATATAGCTGAAGTTCTGAATTCTCAGCAAAGAGGAAGGTCTGAATAGTTGTCCGGAATCACAAACCAGCGGTTCGTCCGAAGTGCAACTAATGGGGTTTGGTTGGGATAGGGTTAAAGCTACACCGGCCTGCCGACCCGCGGCCGATACGAGCTCGGGGTCGGCGCATGAGATGAGAAATTCAGTGGTATCGTGATAGAATAATCAGGGCTGAGCATACTGGAAAAGTACCGAAGACGCAGAAACTGAGCGGTTGCCTACCGCCTGTCAAAATTATAATTATTTCAGATGTACAAATCGTGCAAAAGAATAGCTACTTCTTACATGTACCGGTACCTGCTACATATCTAATCATCTCAAGGTACCTGCGTTTTGGCGACGTCGCGACGTGAATATGGACTTGGTGTATCGTATGCAATACCCAATTGATCTCGTAACACAGGATCGCACAGACTGAGATCCATCTCCGATAGTAACGGTTCTGTGGGGATGTCAAAGCTACTCTATCTGAGAACCTTCCACGTGGGATGGCAAGTCAAGGTGTCCAGTGATTTGGTTCTGTCCAACAGCAGAGAAATATCCAATTGGAAGGAACTGTGACGATAGGTACATAACATGCAAAATGTCTGTGCTTCCGCACGCGCGCCCGCCTGGGTACACAACAGTTGCCGACGTCTATCTGTTTTTTTTCGGCAGCATTAACTCGCAGCGCCTCTACCGAGCTGTGATGGTGTCACAAAGGAAGTGTTCGAGAATACTTCGGAACGGGATTACTTGCATATTCTCGGTGATCACTGCATAGCCATACCCACGCGAAGTCCAAAGCGTTGGAGTTGATTCAAAATTACGGTACATACACACCAGACTATGGTGGAGCACTGGATTGGCGCCTACTCCAGGCAGAATATTCTGGGATCAAAATCCGACGACAAGGCAGGTTATCTACTCTATTACGCATCGTGAGATCAATTAACTTTGCATTCGTATTTCCAGGGGCAATCCTCGTAAATTATGCTGTTTTTAGTGTGGTTAAGTGTAGCTGGTACCGGGTGATCAAGCGCTAATGCTCTCACTGAGCTGAGCAGGTTCGCTGCATGGAAGCTTCAAATAAGTTTTATCGGTCGATCTGGTGAAGCACAGCAATAAACTCGCAATCAGTATATCGTTCAAATGGGGCATTTTGTCTCGGGCCCACCAGGAGGCTCATTCGCAAACAGGTGCGGGTGAGCTCCAGCGTTTGCGGCCGGGTGTCACGTGAGATGGCACAGGACAATGGGACGACCCCATGTCCCAGAATCCAGTTCTCAGTGAATATCCGGTTTGTGATAGGTGGCGAAGGTATGTAAATGGACGCATATATGCAGCGATCTATCATATCAGATCACTGCAACTTATGATCTCAGAATAGACTGGCTCGTTCTCACCAATGCACGGTCCAGAAGGCTTAGCCTAGCGGAGCTGCATGTTCGTCTATTTTTGACCGAAATAAATTTTTGCTTTTCTTAACTAACTGCTGCGCACTTATTGGTCGGCTGACACCACCCCACCTCCAGCTCGTTTTTTACTTTTTCGGCGTTTGGGGGGCTTGATGCACAGGGATGGCGCGATAACACCGTTCGTTCATTGACTGAGACATGCATAGATGAGGTTATGCACTTCAGCCTAGTGACATATCAAATGTGATGGGAGCGGTGGTCACGGACTAATAAGACACCGCTTTGTGGTCAAACGGGCAATAGGCCCTGTTGCGGTTTCCCGATGGAGAGCAAGGATGGACGGAGGAAACGATCCATTCATTATTTATCACTGTCACTGGGTATTGACTACATTGAGCACTCGGTGTCAGCATGCCCGAACAAACGGTTATTCTTTTCTACCTATTCTGGGTAGACGCCGCCTTTGTAGGTCACAGATACCGAAGTATTGCCACCAAATCTGTCGCTGCGCTTGTTGACCAATAGAAAGAGATGCTTGGTCCTGGCTCTGCATGCCGTTGCGCACAAATTTGGAGAATGTTGCGCAGATGCAGGCACGTTGATACTTTTATATTTGTTAAAAACCTTCTGTTTCTCACGCCCCTTTTTGGTGGTCGGGGGAAGGTGGAGTAAGTTTCCGCCGGTTTGCCTCTTTTCGTTTATTCTCGCAGGCCAGACCGGTGCCCCAGTACAGTAGGTGCTTACCTAGGCCATGGAACGGTTGTCGCCTGAAAGTGGAGTTGAGACCAACCAAAGCGTGAAGGAAAAGAATGTCTGGTAGTGAGTATCTCAGTGGTTGATATCATGATATGTATTGGGAGAAGGAGAAGGTGGAAGGTGATCAGCACATGGGCTCAGCGGGTAGCACACGGCAGGGGTTTGACTACGAACTGGCGGGGTTTACCTCTCCTTGCTTTTTCGGTACTCCGCAGCTCTTTCCAAGCACAATCAGTACATCTATCGCCTACGGCTACGGTTAATTGTCAGGTCTGGTCTAGTGGGTGTTTTAAGAGAAATACCTGATTTTTGTTGAGATCGGAGCCCTACTATCGAATGAGCGGAAGACGATTGCCACCACGGGCCGGCGCCCCGCAAAGAAGTGCACGTATGAGCTGGGAAAAAATGCGGGTTCCCGCATAAGAGTATGTAAATCGATGCTGGATCGTTCTGTTGATCTGGGTTTAGTCTAAGTTGTTAACAGACTCGTGTACATTGGAGAGGCTGTGAATTATGAATGTGCTTGATATCATGATAAGTCTCAAAGAATGGGAAGTAAATACCTAAGGCTTCCCTAATCGGAACTTACTAATCCGAGAGCTAAAATTTCAGCTCCGTATTACACCATGTATATCAGCATCGGGATGAGATACTACACGCACTCCTTATCTCACGATATGCATACATATCTTGCAACGTTTCGTTTTGGCGTACAGACGTACGGTACCTGCTTACTGCAAGTCATCTGTATTTGCCTAGTTTACGTTCCAAGCCGAAACGAAGGATGAGGTTTGTATCATCTTCACCATTATCATCCTTTAGGAGCCAGGCACCCATCCACACCAGGCACAGATCGATAGGCACACCATCGATTGGCGCAAAGTTTCAGGGTCTATCTCCGGCCCATACCCCTATTCCGCATACTCTATTATGGAATGTGAGTTGATAGATGTTTGTATCGTAAACATGCTGCTCGGAGAATGGACCTATCAATCTATAAAGGGTGTTTTCTGGACTTCTATATATGCCGGGATCTGATAGTCGAAAACTGGGAGTGACCATTCAACACACATAGGACAGAGAACGGGGGTGCAGCCTGACTCATTGTATGTAACATGCTTGAAACCTCCCAGCGTCGTTGGAAATCTAGGAAGAAATGGAACTTTCCTTAAAGCTAAGGTATCCGCAAGCATTGCGTATCGATGTATCTAAACAGACAGAGAAAAACTAAAAAGGACTCTACTCTGGGTGATTCATATGCGAACTTTTGGATGGCAGTCAGAGAAATGACTGCCTTATTCATCAAGCAGAGAAGGACGTTTCTTCGGGATAGATGAATCGACGTCGACTACGTTCTTCCCTCTTTCTAGCTCTAAGTCTTCATGGGAGGCGAGTGAAGGCCAGAAATAACTCAAGTGTGAAGTGAAATGAATTATATATATGTACCCAAGGTCACGATGCTAGTGACCCAGGTACAGATACAAATACTGCAAAGACTCGAGTGCAGATCACAGGAAGGATGTTAAAACTCCAACCCTTCTCGAGGATGAACCCGTTACCATCGTCTATTTCTGAACCATGACATGCGCAAGTGATATATGGGGGAAGATTGAGTGATAGGTTGTGAAGCTTTATAAGTAATAGAGTATGCGAATTGGATCTGTCTGCAAATCTGGCTATAACAGGGTAAAACAATTTGCTGATTGGCCGAAACCAAGTTATGGGGCTAGTTTTCTGGCCAGTCGCAAAAACGCAAACTCTAATGGAGGCGATGGTAGTTAAATCATCAGCGGTGACTCGACTATTTCAGGCTACACATGCGAGACATACTCAATGCATTGGCACAGCAACAAATGTGCAAGTGCATATCCGTAGAATAAGTTTCAGGAATGACGCGCTTAGTTTTAACTTGCTCTTGTACCAAACATCCCCGAAGTTTCTACAAGCGCGTTTCAGCAGACTTAGTATATTACTTCACGTCCCTATACCCTTCCATGGCAGAGAGGTGCTTTCAACCGCGAATGGACGGCTTCTGCTGCTTGGTTGCTTCAGCGACTCCTCTTCCGGTGATGATGATAAAGCAATGTCGAATGACTACGGGGATCCACAATCACCCATAGCGGCGGCCCTCGAAAAGGTGCTAAAAAGTCTACTCACATCCTCTGTAGTAATCGCTACATCCTTCTCATTGTCATCAGGGATTGGCCAAACCCAGGATTGAAGATTACGAAGAGAGATTTTAAAATCCTAGGACTGCCCGTGTCGGACGCGGTAGTAAAGCAAATACTCGAAATTTCTGATCCTTTTAACGCCGAGAGAGCTTCTGGTGGTGGTGGTTCCCGCATAGGTATTGTACCAGGAAACGAATTGGAGTTTGTCCGCAGCAATCCGACGTTTGTCGAAGCATTGAAGGTGGCCACGAGGAAGGTTTGCGACGATTTGGGATAGATTGCTTAGCCATAACAAGGCTGACTGGGTTGTTGATCGTGCTGGAAGAACTAACGTTTGCTATGAGGTTTACATGAACAAAAGCCCTGCTACAATTCTTTGTTTACGGAGCTTCCGCCCCGGATACCGGTCCCATCTTCTGCTCTCGCTTCCAACGTCGATATCGTTGTCTGGAGTGCAACTTCACGCCCAGCGTGGCTCGGGGCCTATTATTAGTCTACCTCTTGCCTCGGAAGAGTGGTCACGTTGTCGCTGTCCGGAATGGCTGGCACTCAAAGCGTTGGTTATAAGTGACAGAATATCGTCGTTGGAAATTTTTATGGGCATGCTATTTTCTCTTGTTGGATTTCTTCGGATCGTACATCAACTCGATTCAGCCGACACTGCAGAAGCAGAATTAATCTAATACAGAACGTCTCTCGAGGCTGCATTTATGGAAATAATGCCTCTTGGATGATGGTTCTGACATTCACTCTGAGAAAGAAAGCCTCCTGGACGATGAGTCTGACAATCACTCTAAACTGCCTTCAAAAATTGTTTACGTGCTGGCTACTGCACCATCACTTGCTACTCGTCGAAAAATCAAGTATGGGGACACCAGAAATCTTAACCCTGTCATATTCCAAGGTAGGTGTCCCTATACTTGATTTTTCGACGAGTATACCAAAGTCGGATCGTCCTTCTGCATTGCTAGACCAGCTTAATTTGCAAGATAAGACGCGCTGAAGGGTTCTGTCTGAAGTAGCGGGGGAAATGGGATTCGAGGTATGTATCACAAAGCTTGAATATACAGAATTGTTCCTTTGGATGGGCCTGAGGACGTGCCAGTGATGAGGGAGTGGTCGATATATGCGGCTGAATGCCTATCGCGGGTATAAACGGAAAATGGAAGATGGAAGTTGTTAAAAATAGCTACAAACTACTGGCTATGGGAGAGATATAATTCAATTAGAAATATGTGGATGCCTTGGGAGAGAAGTTTCAATGGTACATAGATTACGATATTAAAATATTACCAAGAGATACTTTTGAAGGTAAACCATGCTGTGAATTTTTGGTGGCCCGGGGGATTCGAGCTAACTGCCACCAGGTGTCCATGGAGACTGCAAAGCATATGTCCACAATTAGAGCTATTGGAAGAGGGGGCTTATATCTCAATTGAGGTGGAAAATTCCGACTTACAACTCTTACAAATTCGAGTTGAGGTTCATATGGAGACGCAAGGATGTTTTTGTTTGTCTGCAATTCTATTTCGACACTCAGGCCAATGTTCTGCAGCTGTGTTCTGGTAGATATCGATGTTCTACAAGTTGATGGCATCATGAAGTACCTCACTTACACTAATTACGTCTCAGATAGAGACAAGTTAAGCGTCTGGCATTTTATGCATCCTGCTCTTTTGGACACGGACCATACTAGTAAAGCAACCGGCGTTCCTCTAAGGATTTATAATACTAACATTTCTTAGCTTTGAAACATGCTTAAAATACATGGACAAAATTTATTGCGATTTCATTACGACTACCAGACACCGAGTTTTTGGTCGAGAGATTGCCGCCAGAGGTATGCTTTAGCGAAACAGTGAAACATTTGTTACGTGGAAGAGGAGATACAGCAGATGCGCTAGAAAATCGATACGAAATTACGTGGAAACTAATTGCGTTGCTGGCGAGCTTTAGACCCAAGTAAAAGCTCGATCATTTGTTAGGTAACTCTAATGCTGCATTCATGAAGTCGAGTGCTGGCAAAGAACTAGCACACGCCTTGTAGTAGAGCTCTATAATTCTGCGGCGCCATAATATGACCTCAACTGGTTGAGAAAGGTGCTGCCAGCCATGACCCCCACCAATCAAGATACATGCACCATTCGTATAGACTATCTCGTGTATTTGACTATGTCGGGCGGCATCGCCGATCGGGTGGAACCGAATGTTTTGGGAAACAGGTAAGACTTCCACTCACTCCAAATATACTACATAGCTGAAAGTCTCGATACAGTTTCGTCACAATCTTCCGCCAGAATTCTCACAGCTCGAAAGAATTTTGGGTTCGCTTCTTGGAAACTTGCATCCCGAGCGACCTTCGGCGCACTCTAGGTATCAGGGCAATCCATCATTCGAACGCATATTATGCTTCAGACTCCCCAGTTCCGCAGTGGATTGTGGATTTCATTAGTATTGTTGGTACAAACTTCACGCTGTAATTTTTCGAGAAAGAGATGACGGATGATTATTTATCCCCTAAATTATTTGTTGCAGTGAGTGGAAGGTTTCGCTGCTCGTTATTTGCGCACGTGTGAATTAATACTAATGTGTAAAAGAATTGTTGCAGTCGTTGCCACCCACAACTACAAGTCACCGTGCTCCGCGACCTCGTTTGGCGACTCTCATAGGGGATCTTTCAACACATTACCCCCAGTGTTTACCCCACTACGCTCCATTTCCCGGGCGTGTGTTTGTAGACAACAAATTTCCTTGATTAAGCAGAGAGTCAGTAATGACAGGCTCCCACCAGTCACTAGTTGTAATTGGGCCGAATGCAATGCTCTTGAATCTTCCTCACAAGCAGGATCTTTCCTGGCCAAGAGGAGCAGAATTTCACTGGCTTCCCCGAGTCGACGCGCTAGCATCTCAAGAAGCAGCTAAAACACCACACTGGGAAAGATATGGTTCCTGTAAACTAATACGACGGTGGGAAAAAAATCTAAAGGGCTGTTCAAATTTTTAATACGGAAATGTCGATCCGCCAAAAAACTGACAGGAACACAGAAACGTGCGCTGAATCTGTGGCATAACAGGCGATTATTGCCAGATGGGGGGCCTTTTACGCGAGCTGTTTTAAAGGGTGAAATGCACTAATTATTGAGGGATATGATCAAATTCTGGACGGGTGTGTTTGATGCTATTCTGGGCGGTTTTACGGAAGCTACTATACGGAGTGAGATATTCCAGCAGTTTAAGGAATTGGTTGTATTTGCACCCCTATGCAATGAGGACTTTGGTGAGGTTAAACTTGAGGTGGTATGTGATCAACAAGCTGGAGAGGTCGGAGAAGCGGGAGAGGCCTGATAGTCCTGGCGGTGATAGCGAGGATGCGGGTGGATTGCGGCACCCGCTTCCAAAGAAGCCACGCCTTACGAAAGGTGTATAGGTAGGCAGAACGGGATGGCCAGGGGCAATGGATGTTATACATATCGGTATACCATACCATCTTATCAACTTGTTGTATTTCATTTCCATGGTTTCTAGAGAGTGCATGATACATAGGATCAAATATAAACTGGATCCGCGTGTTGAGCTTTAACGAAGCTGGGTCTGAGTGGGGAAGTTACTGCAGTAAGTAGAATTGTAGAGCTATTACTTGTCACCCTTGTTACTTTTGGTGGTGGACGTTCGGATGTTAAGGAAAGCGCAAGGCGGTTCACGGCGGCTATCAGCGGCTCCACTCCCAATGACGTCGCGGGGAAACTCCAACAACCTCAACTTCAACCTCAACCTCAAATAAACAGAAATCCAGCTGTTGCCCATAAAGATACCCATCTATTCCATTCCAGTTGCCTTTTTGCCATCATCATGACTTCGTTCGAAACTCCCGATCCATACACTTACCACAATGGCCTTTCCTCACACTTCGAGTCCGAGTCTATCCTAGGCTCTCTCCCTACAGCCCGCAACAGCCCACAGAAGCCTCCCATGGGCTTATACACGGAGAAGATCTCGGGCAGCGCCTTCACTGCACCTCGTCACACCAACAAACAAACGTGGTTGTACCGAATCCTTCCATCTGCATCCCACCACCCCTTCACTACACTCACCTACACTACCCAAAAGTTCCAGCAAATACCCAACCAGCTTCGCTGGGACCCCTTCGACATTGATCACGAATCCACGTTTATCTCGGGGATGCGGCTTATCGCTGGCGCTGGCGATATTCCCACCAAGAACGGCATCGGTATACATATCTACTCCTGCGGTCGATCCATGGCGGATACCGAAGCATTCTACTCCGCGGATGGTGACGTGTTGGTTGTCCCGCAATCCGGTGATCTCGATATTAGAACAGAACTGGGACAGCTGTATGTGCGTCCATCGGAGATTGTGGTGATCCCCCGTGGGATCAGATACAATGTCAAGCTCCCCACTGGTGCGGCAAGAGGCTATGTCCTGGAAACATACACCGCGCAGCACTTTGAGCTTCCAGAGCTGGGTCCGATCGGCAGCAACGGCCTTGCCAATGCACGGGACTTCCAGATCCCAACGGCGGCGTACGTCGATCCCCAGGAGAGCGCAACATACACGATTGTGACTAAGTTCGGGGGCTCGTTGTTTTCGGCAACACAGGATCATCCCGCGTTCGATGTCGTGGCGTGGCATGGGAATTACTACCCCTTTAAGTACGACCTGGGACGATTCAATACCATAGGGACCATCTCGTACGACCATCCAGATCCTAGCATCTTTACCGTCCTCACTGTTCCCTCCGCAGGAATTCCAGGGACTGCGGTCGCAGATTTTGTCATCTTTCCCCCGAGATGGTTGGTCGGTGAGGATACGTTCCGTCCCCCGTGGTACCATAGGAATGTCATGAGTGAGTTTATGGGGTTGATAAAGGGAGGGTATGATGCGAAAACGGCGGGGGGGTTTGTCCCCGGTGGTGCGAGTCTGCATAATGTTATGGCGGGGCATGGGCCGGATGCGCAGGCGGCAGAGAAGGCGAGTGAGGTGCAGTTGCAGCCAGAGAAGGTCGGAGAGGGGAGTATGGCGTTTATGTTTGAGAGTATGTTTATGATTGGTGTTACCGAGTGGGGGTTGAAGACGAAGGTGCAGGAGGATTATAATGTCAAGAGTTGGACTGGGTTGAAGAGGAGGTTTCAGGCGCCTGTGCAGTCGTAAGGGGACGGGCTCGATATTTGGGAATAGTTGCGTATATCTAATTAATCGGACTATGTAGGATCTGTACTTACTGCTTATCGCTGTGTTGCGCTTCTCTAATCATGAATGAATTTTCTTCAGAGGAACCAGTCGATCTCATTGTGGTCTCCAGCATATCAACATCGGGGGCTTCGCTTGAGGGCGAAGCAGCGCTGACCTCATAGAGACTTGTTTATCGTCTTGACTACACATGATCACACACAGCACTAGGTACTAGGTATGCGCTTTAATGCTTTCCTCCGCGGCTCTTGTTTGAAAGCTGGATTTAGAGGGGTGTAAGAAGATTATTCCTTTAGTGTCGGTTTTCTATCAACTGTTAACCTGTCAGACTTTCTACCTATCTCTACATAACAGGGAACTTGAAAAGGAGCTCGACTTAAAGAAGAATGAAGCGGGTGATATTTGTGGTTTCCCTACTGTCTTCGTTGGTGATAGACCGAGCTACCATTGCTTGCACGGCGGTAAGGTAGAGGGCGAAGTCGGTAAGTCGTTATAGGAGATCCTGCTCATTACCAATAAGGTGCGGCTCTGCGGGAACTCTGGACTAGCGTTAGCGTGTCTGTACTCATTTGCCAATCGGACGTCTTAGTTGGTGGGGGCATGGGATGTCACTCGTAGTTTAATGCATTCCGATTCTCGAGGAACATATTGAACCTTTCAATGTTTGTAATGAATGAATCGTCTACCCCAAAGTGTGAACTACATAAACCTAAACTTAAACTAATTCCCACTCATCCTCCCAGTCCTGCTCCGCCTGTGGATCTTCGTTCATAACGGTCACATACTTACCTTTCTTGCCAGTAACCTCCCCATAAACATCGTATTCATCGCCTATTTGAACCCCAAACGTGTTAATAAAAATTTCAAACTTCCAATGCTTGCCAGTGTTGTTGATGCCGAGTTTTAACCTGCTACATCTACTACTAATTATAGTCGTGTTGACTTGACCAACGTTTGGTCGTCGGAGAGCATTGATGATGATTGGATCATCCCTAATCAGCACGTTCTTCTCATTGACATTCTGATTGTTAAAGCTGGCTATGCGGAATTTTGTGCGGTCTTCGTGGGAGGCGCGTATGGTGTTATCTTTGTGGACGAACCAATATAGGGTGGGCTCTCTCCGGTTACGGATGAAGAAGGCACCGCCACTGATCCAGTCTGGCCCAATCGCCGGGCTGGGGACTGTTGGCCAGCCAGACGACCAGTTGCCATCCCAGTTTGCAATTCGTACAGCAACGAATGTATGATCAAATGATCTCGGGAGGATGCTTCTTTCATATTGAACCGTGACGATGGCATTTTCAAAATTATCTATGAAGTAATCGTGAGTATTGATATGCAGACATAAGTTGTTAAACTAGGTGGTACATATACCAAGGCTATCATAGAATCACAACTGAGGCCCCTTTCGGGCCACATATGTAAACCTCGGGTTTCCGCCTCTAACCATACCTTGAAGTGTCCGAAATAATTCGTCTGCGGCGTACCTCGGCTCGAATGTGAGGAGATGGCGTCCGTGGAGAACGAGGGGATTGGTAGGGTGTTGGCGCCACCGGATCAGGTAAACGTAATAGAGACCATGGATAGAGGTAGACATTTTAACAGATATTGAGGATAGATACTCCTCAGTACTAATAAAACCCGGCATTGGACGGCCGCAAGCAGCAGTCTACCGTCCATCCATCAGCTTTTGTATACCTCACGATGCCAAGATATATTGATATTAACACACATCCTTCTCAAAAGTGAATGCCAGCGAATTTCACATATCTCAAAGATATATACAAAGTCGGAGATCGCTAGAACTCGGACTATACGCTATACCATATCAGAGAACAAATTTAATTTTCTCAGAAACCTGAAACAAACTTGTATCTAGGCCCTTTCATTTAATTCGATTCACTTTCAGTTTTGTTTCGTGCATGAATGCGTGGATGCTGAGACATGTATCTGCGGTTGGAGTTAGGCAAGCGGAATAGTCGGATGCTCCTTGAACGGGGGGCAACATCAATAATCGATCGCTGATGCTACAGTTGTGTGGGGTTTACGTAGAAGCTTTGAGGCCATTGAGTAGAGAACAACCAATAAGGTACGTTTATATATGGAATGCAACCAATACCGGTTAAGTTTCTCACTTAACCAAAAGGACATCCCATCGACCAAGAGGATGTTTTGTTGACTAAAGGATAGCTCAAGCTTAGTTGGCAGGGTATCTCAGTGGTCAAAATTCTTGGTAGGTAGGTGGGATATCTCCTGGTGGGAAGTAGCTTACTTTGACGGTGGGATATCTCCTGGCTGGCAAACGATGTATTGTGGTGGGTGAGATATCCTCGTGGTCAAGAAGTCACGCTATCAACGATTTGAAGATTTTTCGTGCAGGTTTACTCACTCTTCTCTTTTTACCGCAACCCTTTACTACGCCTACAAAACATCCAGCACTCTGAAGATACAAAGTTGGTGGACGGGATGTACTCTTGGTCAAGGGAGAAACTTGGACAGTGGGGTATAACATATGCATCTATTAGACAATACAGAAGCCTCAATTTATCGATTTGAGCCTACAAGTGAAGCAAACAGTCTGCGGGCATTAGTCTGCAAACTCGAGGGATACTACCTCACGTGTGGTTCGGTTCCTGGCGGTCACCGGTCGTAGCTGGTCAGTATCCCGGTTAGAAAGCTAGCGATGCGATAAATAGTGAAATCTAGCGACCGCTTGAATAGAACACTGTTAAAAAAGTTTGCTAATTTTGAGATAGTCTTACTGTACCGGGCTTTGTGCTTCATACGTAATCGGTAATCAAGGGGCATTCGGTATGAGAGATTCTCTCCTTAGTAATCGTGTATGAAGGTATCTGCTTGCAATCATAAGCTGAAGCCGAATGTTATGATGTGCAGTGTGGATTATCGAGAGATGTTGAAATATGTGCGTACTTCGTGATCTCGCCTGCCATCCCCAACACTCTGGGTAATTCGCTGAGCGAGGCGAAAAGTCTGGGCACGAGAGCACGTACTTCGGCAATTATTAAGTCGGATATAGTACGCTGAACTAAGAGTCGCTAAAGCGTACTGCTATTCATACTCCTTCTGCGGCTCATCAACTTCATCACATACTGTAATCATGATCCACAGTATGCAGCTCGGTAGCTGTAAGCCTATATGGTATGAAGCACAAAGCCCGGTACAGTATCTGCTGCTTAATAATATTGTTATAAAACCTAGTATATCTAGATCTTCATACCTCTACCGAAATAAACGCTGTAGACTCTTCGTCCAACCACCTACTCCGCTCACTTGGAGATCTTAGCCCTTCTTCGACCCTACAAAGAAAATCAGATCCAAAATTTGCTCTTATATGTCCACTCCACCCCGAGCAGATCGTCTGAAGGGATGTTTCTATGTCAGATCCAACCATTATTTTGAGTCCTTTTGTACTGGCCGAAGCCTGGAATAAGTAGGACTGGAGGAGAAGCATCGATCCTGCTCGGTTGCTGCACATCCATACAAACCGTAATGTGAATGATGACTGCAAGAAATCGAGCAGACTAACTGGCAACCTTGGGGGGAGGCATCTTCAATAATACTGAGCACTGGCGAGATGATAGCATAAACTACAGTGACCGATTTTTTCCAATAGAAAGACGAGAATGATCAAAACTGACTGTCTAAAGACCTGGCGCTGCCGTCTGAACGTCCATCCATTCCAAGATCCCCATAATAACCAAAAACCAAAATAAAAAACGCCCAAAAATATGCCCGCAATTTCTTCCAAAAACCCCATCAATGCCAAATGCCTAGTCCCAAAAACAATCCAAACGCCCTCAACTCCCCGCCTTCCTCGGTTCTAAATCCAACCCACAAACCTCCCCCCTAACCCTCTCCCACGTCCGATATAGCTCCCACCAAACCTCCCCATCCTTTCCTTTCGGCTTCAACCCCGCCTCCACTCCCATCCATGGCATCGGCGCCTTAGAGTCCCAAAAACTAACATACGCAACCTCATCCCTAACCTCCTCCGGGTCCCACTTCTGTCCCGGCCTCAAATACGCCCCGTGTTCACCCACCCTAAACTCCTTAATATTCACCATCCACGGCCTTGGCGGCAGTAGGAGCGTATGCTTCTCGTACAACCCCTCCAGCACCTCCTTCCCTCCCTTAAACCCCTCAACAAGTCGTGCATCCTCCACTCCCGGCTCCAAAATCCAAAACCTCCCTTCCGCCCCTCGTGGCTTCGCAACCACCGCCGGCGGCAGCTCGAGCATCAGCTCATCTAGCGACTGTAGTAGTGTCCCCACCGAATCTAGCCATACCACACGTTTATACGCCGTCTCCCTAAACGCGGCCGTGGCCACCGTTTTCTCGTTCACCGCCTGTAGCGGGCGGAGTAGGACAGAGTAGCGCCGCTCAGCGGCACGGAGGAGGCGCGAGTACGTTTCTGAGGTGCTGCGGTCCCAGGTGGCGGGGTAGTATAGGATTCTAGTCGCGGAGGAGCCAAAGCGTTGCAGGTCTGCGAAGAGCATGAGGGCGTGGCAGACGGAGGTTTTCGTGTTGACGGATTGGAGGTATGCGAGTTTTGTGTTTGGTAGGGGGAGGGGGTTTTCATGGCTGGAGGAGGAGGAGGAGGAGGAGGAGGAGGAGGTGGAGGTTTGTGTTGTGAACTTGTTCGGCCGGAGTTTTGGGGGTAGTGGGGGTGTGGGGATGGGGGTCGGTGCTATTGCTTTCTCAAGGGCGTGTAGGGATTGTTGTTGTAAGATGTAGCCGGAGAGGAAGAGGAGGAAAGAGAAGAAGAGGACTGTTTTTGTTTTTGTTAGCGGGGGGTCTTGTAAGGTGGGGAAGTGGGGGAGAGTACTGATTACGGCGGCGAAGCGGATGGGCAGTCGGGACATGGCGGGTTTGCTGTGAGTTGGTGGTGATGTTCAGGTTGGAGGTTGGCTTTTGTTATGGGCATGTTGGGCGTTGCTGGGGTAACGGTGACAACGGCTGCTCCCGGCGGCTAGTGTCGGGCGGCAAGAAGATAAGCGAGAAGATAAGGTTTAGGGCATCAGCTGAACTTCACCACCCGATATCTTAATTAAAGGTCTTAATATAGGATTTACACTTGAGGCTCTAGGATGCCACTAGGTCGTTGCAACCTCTCGAAGGCGGCGATCGGAAGAGGAAAGGCACCCATCAGCAATGTGGTTGACGGCTCCTCCCAGTTACTTGCCAGTCTCATCCAAACGAAGTACAAGCGATATTCCATAAAAGTAGGTTAATTCGCTGGATGAACTACGTACTATCGCCGATCTCCTAAAACGCCAACCTTAACTAAATAATAAGTTATCTAGAGCCTATATACCCCCGTTATTCCCCCCGTTTCAACCCTCCGCGTCTCGCTTACTAACACTCCAACTTCACGCCTCCATCTTCCCTCAATGATCCAACGAGGCGAAGCACGCCGTGTGGCGCATCCCCTTTGGGCAAAGTAACCCCACCGGATGCGGGTGCCTTCTTCTTCTTATTTGGTCCAGGAGACTTCTTCTTTTTGTGATTAGGGGTCTTTTTGGATGGAGGTGGTTTCGGGGGTTGCGCTTCGATAGCCTATAGTTATGTATCAGCAGCAGTCCAATAACCCTAATGAAGCGAGCCATACCAAAGTACACGTGATTATCGAATCCACAATGGGGTCCAAGTTTTCATTCGAGGCCTTCTGCTTCCCTTTAGATTGGGAGAGGAACTTCTCAGAGCTCGCCGACAATTTCGCCGACACTATCATCCGCATCCGTATAACACGATCTGCTTTCTCGCGCTCCTTCCTGCGTACCTCTTGTTGCTCGCGAAGATATGCCTCTTTCTCTTGAATCTCTTTTTCCCTTATATTTTTTTCTGCTTTGGCAAGCTCCCGTTCTTCTGTTCTCTCAGCACGAAGAACTTGTAACGCTTGAAATTGCTCCCTTTGCTCGCGTTCGCGTTGCTGGGCTTGCGCTCTCACTTCGGTCTCCAGCACATCGAGTTTGTTGGAGAAGTTGAGGGGAATCCTACGGAATAGTGAACGCACAGCCCGTGGCAGGCCATCCACAAGAGCCCCTTCTTCAAAGTGAGGACATGAGCAGGTCTTCCACTTCACGCCGCAGATGTAGCAAAACTCTGCTTTGCATCTGCACGTGGATTAGCCAACCTCGTCTAACAAACAGGGGGTGGACACACAAACCGACATGTGATATGATAGCATCCAGTTTGGAGCTGGACAACTGTTCCACACTTATAGCAACGCTGCCATTTCTCGGTTTCGGCCACATCAAACAGCGACTGTGTGTCGGTATCGTTTGGGCATTCCCCAGTATGGGATGCCTTGCCACAGATGAGGCAGGTTTGGTGGTTGCAGGTCATACATAAGCCGAAGTCATGCTTCATCCACGCCGGTAACAGGGTTGTGCCACAGCCGCTGGAGCATTGGATTTTTCGCCCGGGTTGATGACTAGTCAACAATTCGTGGAATAGTTTCAGCTCGGCTTGGCCGAGAACATCAGCCGCATAGAAAACCGGGATTGGTTCGCAGCAACGAAGCAGATCTAAATGCTGGTGTTCAATCGCAAGCCTAAAATTCAAATACAGACAATCGAGGCAATGATTGTGCCCACAGCCCAACGGAATCACATCGAAATCATCCTTCGCCTCAGTGCACACGTTGCAGTCGACGATCCGCCGGGGATTCCTCTTCTGCAAAGCTTCCGAGTCTTGAGACGTCCCCTCCCCGGATCCACGGTCTTTCCAGCAAACCGCCCGAAGCTCGGAGACATATCCGTTATATATTGCTTCTACCGCTGGATCCAAACGCGGTGTTGTTCTTTGTCGTTTCTGTGGGGGTCCAGGTGGATTGTCGTCGATGATCTCGCGCCCTTGCTCTATCTGCTCTGCGAGAGCGTGGTCGGCTTGTACTTGCATTTCGCGCTCGACTACTTTCTCGATCAGTTCGCCGTCCAGCGCCGCAGCGCGGTACATGCTTGCGGCGAGAATATGGTCATCCCAGATTTGTAGTTGTTGTTGGAGGTCGGTTTCTAAGAGTGATTTTGCAAGTTCCCAGTCGCCGGAGGCGGAGGAGTGGCTGGCCTTCGCCAGCTCTTCCATCTGGAAGGATAGGATGAGAGCGAGGTCGTCCTCGCTCGGGGCTACGGATACGCCCATGTTTGCTAGTGTTGTGAAGGTAATTTGGGTGGTGCTGGATCGAGTCCAAGGTGGTGGGGGGGTAACTTTGGTGGTGCTGAATCGAGTTCGAGGTGGTGAGGTGGTAGTGGCAGTGAGGTGGGTTCGAGCTCGCTGTTTCTACGTGTTGAGACTCCGTGGCTGCCTGACCTTACTTGTACTACGTTATTATGCGGGGTGTTAAAGTGCTGAGTTGACAACAACACCTATCTAAAAGGAGATGCATGCATGCATGACTCAATCCAACCGAACAGTTGGATTGGCTTCCTGAAGATTTAGTCCTAGTAGCTCTGTTCGGATTGGTTTCTTTTAGATATGGACATCATTAGTCTGTCAGATGAGGCTTTTGTTGCGCTCTGATTAGTTTCCTAGACACCCATTCCAGGCGCATCGCTATTTATTACTGTTCAGTGGTGATAAATCCTAGACGTGTCGTCCATGATCGCGAGTGAAAGCACCATGACACTAACTAATGCTAGACTAGGATTCCTGCTTTCTGCCTGCCTCCTACTGCGATTTAGCGGCGACGCCCCACCAAGGCCTGTCAACTCGTCCTTTCCTGAGGTTTTCGTAAATCCTCGGTATCAATAATTGGTTAATGCCCTAGTCACTTCGCCACTGCATAGACGCTACCCAGTATATTGATATCAGGGCCTGTTTATTCTGTTAGGCTTCTGGGTGCCTTCATGAATCAGGCCGTTCCAATTTGATCAACAGTCTGCAGCAAGGTGGAAAGGATGCTCTATCAGAACAAAAGTGATATTTATTTTTTTGTCCGGAATTACGGCGAGAAACTATAATACATGTAAAGTAGGCTGAATACTGTAGGAAGGTACACGCATGTTTTAGCCCCAGGAATACTACCGTAACTCCCATGCATTCTATCAATTTAACAAACTCAGTGTTGTTTTAGGAAACTAGAAAAAAAATACTAGGGTTTAGATGACGACGCCATTGTTAGTAAGTACTAGCACACAGGCATCGACGGCATTCACCAGGCCTTCATCGGTCCAGAAAGCACAGCATTTCCCTCACTCTGTAAGAATGTACTTAGAAGGTGGTTCCAAGGTAGTCGACAATCTGCTGTCTGCGCTCATCAACTAAGGCATTGGCCTGTAGAGGTGGAATCCCCAAAGCAGAAACAGCCACTGGCACTCGTTGGCTAAGGTTAAAGGACAATTAGTAACATCATATGGCCCCTATGGCTAGTGTTGCACAAGATGAGACGATATGAAATAGGTCCGGGCCGACTCGTCTCTTTGGCCATCTAGTCTCGTTCGCCCGGGATCACGCCGTCAGATCGCCCGGGAACCCAGGACATAGCAAAAGAAGAGAGATTTTTGTTTATACCGCTGCTCAGACGTCATCATGAAGGAATGAACCGCCTTTTGGCACTCACGCGCTTCATGTATTATCACCAGCGAGTACCCGAGAGATCAAGGAAAAAAGTCTGGGATATCTCGTCTCGTCAGAAAAACAGTCCCGTCCCGTCCCATCTCAAGTCTTGAGTTGAGTATCCGGGCTAGATATCGGAGGGGAGTGTCTCTGGCACCATGGTAAGTCTATTACGTGCAACAGCAACCTGGAGAAAGTACACAATCTGCGTCTGGCCGATCTGGCCTTGCATCTGGGCGACGATTCTAAAGATCTGTTGACGGTTAGCGTTCATTTGTTGCTAGATTGCGTCGAAACCCGCTATCTGAGGAAGGTTCAGTACGAGCGACTTCCTCTTGGATTCCTTGCAGGTGGTTTCCAATAGTGGCGAAATTGGGTAGGGGAGTAGCCATCATATACGTGTGTGGCAATATGATGTATATAGTGCGTAGAGGAGCGAGTGTGGTGGTGGTAGTACGAAGAGAACAAGAAGCAGTAGAATAATCAAATCCACGTTCCCTTAATTGGTAAGTGATGCGTCTATCTAAGATCTGTTGCCGCGATAATATACGGTAAACAAAGCTACATGTGTTTGCGCCATAGTTGGGTTCATGAAGTGTCGTTAACTCGCCAAGTTGTCTTTAATCTCAACATGGAGGCGTGGTTCAAAATGGAGGTGTAGATATGTTCTGACCCATACGTCAAATTTTCCCGTTGGCCAACAGGTCGACCGATATGCCAAATTGTCAGCTTGGTGAATAGGTCAACCTATACACCAACTGAGGGTACTGACCGATGTGCCAAGTTGAGGTTGGGAGGAGTTAGGGAGGCGTAATAAAGCACCATATTTTTTCAACTGTTGAACTTCTACATCACCCTAATTCATTATCGTGTCTATTCTACTTCTCTATCGCTGTGTCTATCCTATCCTCTTCTTCCAACTCCACCAAAAATTTCCTCGCCTACAACAAACAATGACTACCTTGACTTCCACTCCCGTGTTTACAAGAAGAATCAAGTTCAGTGTTCAGTGTACAGTCACACTGATGAGCATGGCTGGAAATTTATCACCACTTACCATCCAGGCTGAAATTGCCTTGGTAAATCGAACCCCGGATCCAGAGCGAGCTGGGGCAGCTGGCAGACTTAGTGCAAGAAAGAGAACCAATACAACTGTTGGAGAACAAAGTACAGCAAGAGTGACAAGGGGATTGCATACGCAGGGGCAGAAGGAAGAATAGATTGAGCGGTTGGCTGGGAGTGTATACTAGTAATTTGGTGGAAGGAATTAGCATTGTGAACTTGGTACACCAGTTGACCACATTGCCAGTAGGCTGACCCGTACACCAAATTTCCTAGTTGGCTAGTAGGTTGATCCATATGCCAAATCTTCCCGTTTGCCAATAGGTTGACCTGTATGCCAAAAGGTTGACCGCTTTGCCAATCGGTCGACCTGTTGGCCAACGGGAAATTTGGCGTATGGGTCGGAACAGATACAATATGACTTGATTTCTGTGAGCTGGTCAGTTCCAAAAGGACCGAGCTGTGAGGACGTCCAGAAATCGTCGCCTCTACACCCAAATAGTGGAAAAGCCGCACCTTGATCGTGAAGCCGACACCCGACCCTAATTAAGTAAACGTGCTTTCGCAACGTGTCAAATAATACCTCACATCTCTTCCACTCCAACTCCACTTTCCAATTAGCCGAGATGAAGGAAGTGTTTTGGCATGGAGTCCGGGTCAAGAAAGTTCCTCCACGGGGAGTAGATTGGAAGCGGATTCTAAGCAACCGTAGGGAATACCAGAACACCATCGGGAATATGGGCGCACAGCCTAATCCAGAATGGCTGGTTACCTGAACGAATATGTTTTCGACTACATGGGCTACAACAATACCAGCTCTCGAACAGAATCGCTACCGAATTCTCGACGTTCTGTCAGACCTTGAGAGGTGGGCAAGACCGGATACGTCGTGGGCTTTAGGGTGTATTCTAGTCCATTCACGGAGGAAGTTACTTCGCGGAGTGACCGGTCAGTTCACGGAGTCTCATCTTCCATGAATGGACTGGTCATTTCGTGGAGCGTACACACTCCGTGGGCTAACCGGTATACATATTTGCTAATTACGCTCAACCAAAATAACAATTACTCTTTCCACCTTCATTATGATCCATACGATCGGCTGTGTCCCTCAAGGTCGTGGCGCAACTACAATTTGTTGGAAATGGTAGCGGGCGCTGTGAGATAGTCCAAAAGCGATATCGTTCTCTATACCTTAGAGGTCTCTATATATACATAATGAAATGTCCACACTGGCCACCCCGTTATTAGGCGGACTCGGGTGCGGGATTGAGCAGATTCCCAACACAATTATACCGTGCTCCATGTCATCATTTGAAACTGTCGCTTCTTCCTCGTGGCCCTCTTCCTCCATATTATCTTCCTCCTCCCCCTCCTCCTCCTCCTCCTCCTCCTCCTCCTCCTCCTC